>Ga0180434_10002869_pt1 | contig 22376 bp, 21 predicted proteins | sample SS_ome_7_FD_132453 | JGI IMG/M metagenome (GOLD analysis project Ga0180434, IMG submission 132453) | Hypersaline lake sediment archaeal communities from the Salton Sea, California, USA - SS_1_D_2 metaG | ecosystem: Environmental > Aquatic > Non-marine Saline and Alkaline > Hypersaline >...
GAAGTTCACCTTCAAACGCCTTTTTCTGCCCCCAAGCCTTTTTATCAAGTTCTTCTTGATGAGCTTTTGCTTGTTGTGCCAATAGGCCAGCCTTTGCTCCTTCTAACGTCTCAAGTTGTTTTGCCTGGCGATCTCCAAGTTGTCTATATCCTTGAAGTTCGCCTTCAAACGCCTTTTTCTGCCCCCAAGCCTTTTTATCAAGTTCTTCTTGATGAGCTTTTGCTTGTTGTGCCAATAGGTCAGCCTTTGCCTCTTCTAACGTCTCAAGTTGTTTTGCATGGCGATCTCCAAGTTGTCTATATCCTCGAAGTTCACCTTCAAACGCCTTTTTCTGCCCCCATGCCTTTTTATCAAGTTCTTCTTGATGAGCTTTTGCTTGTTGTGCCAATAGGTCAGCCTTTGCTTCTTCTAACGTCTCAAGTTGTTTTGCCTGGCGATCTCCGAGTTGTCTATATCCTTGAATTTCACCTTCAAACGCCTTTTTCTGCCCCCAAGCCTTTTTATCAAGTTCTTCTTGATGAGCTTTTGCTTGTTGTGCCAATAGGCCAGCCTTTGCTTCTTCTAACGTCTCAAGTTGTTTTGCCTGGCGATCTCCGAGTTGTCTATATCCTCGAAGTTCACCTTCAAATGCCTTTTTCTGCCCCCAAGCCTTTTTATCAAGTTCTTCTTGATGAGCTTTTGCTTGTTGTGCTAATAGGCCAGCCTTTGCTTCTTCTAACGTCTCAAGTTGTTTTGCCTGGCGATCTCCAAGTTGTCTATATCCTCGAAGTTCACCTTCAAACGCCTTTTTCTGCCCCCAAGCCTTTTTATCAAGTTCTTCTTGGTGTTTCGCCTGTTGATCCTCCAATGCTTTTTGCCCTTCTTGACGGATAGCTTCCTCCTTGCGTCTATGACGATTTGCGAGATTCACGATTTGTTGGTGTGCTTTCGTCTCTGCCGTTTCTTGACCAGCCTTGGCTGCATTCACTTCATTGAAACGACGAATCTTTTCCTCATGTAGCCTTTCACGAGCTTTGAGTCTATCTGCCAGCCGCGCATCTCTGGTCTCTTTTAGTTTTTCTTCATTTGCCCTGGCCATTTTGAGCTTTTCATCTTCCAACTCTTTGAGTTTTTCCTTGTGTGCATTTGTCAGTCTTTCCTTGTTCAACTCACAGTCTGTTTTTGGCACCTCCTTTTCCCCTCGTGCCTTGTCTACAGCTTGTTTGATTTGTTCAGCAAAAGCAGCATGAACCATGCACATGGGTGTCAAGAGGTTGAGGATGAAAACGACTGCATTTTTCAAACGGGTCAGATTTTCCAAAAGGCGCTTATTTTTTTCTGAAAACTTGCGCAACAAGAGATCAAGTGACATGGCTGTAATGGTATAGATAAACTTGTCCACCCAGGTACGTGAACACCACCATGCAAAAACGTCGTACATGAACCAAAAAGTTGGTGCAACCATGGACAACAAGACTGCTCCCCACGCTGTTGTAATGACCCCATAAGTGAGTGCGGCAATGACGAGAACAATTAACAAAGCCTGCAATTTGTTGGCCCGGGCCCACTCCTTGGCGGCATAGGCGGAATCCCGGAGCTTGTTCCAAACAATTTTCCAAGGTGAGAGGAGAGTGCCCAAGGCTGCTGAGATGAGACCCAAAATCTCACGCAGCATCCACTTGAGTGACCATTCACTTGGACCCTTTTCATCTTTAACGGGCGACTCTTTTTCTTTTCGCAGAGGTGCAAGTTGTTTTTCAATGGTTTGAATCCGCATCTCCAAAACATCCATGGCATCATCCGTTTCCTGAATGCACGCCACCACCTCATTTTGGTTGGATCCGTGAATGGCATGACAACGAATCACATCCTTGGACAAGTCTTCCACTTCTTGAATGACTTTTTCATAGCGTTTGGCCCGTCTTTTGCATGCAGCCTCTGACGCCTTGGTGGACATGTCACAATGGCCTACCAATTCAATTACCTGAATCATTCGGTTGGTAAAATCCTGAAGTTTGTCGAGACGTTTCTGAATAAACTCGTCACTTGCCTTGGGTGAAAGACGGGCCTTGGGTTTTTTCAAAGGGGAGGTGATCATTGTCATGACGTGAGATTCTTCCTTTTTACTTTTTGTGTACCCAGGTCGCACAGCTTCTTGTTGCACATTTTTCATCAAGGCGTCGTCAATCATGAGCTTGAACCATTTTTCAAGCGAGGAAGGAAGAGGAGCTTTGGACTGGTCGACCAAGTCACGCTCGACACGAAGAATGTCAAAGGCAAACCCGTTGGACTTGTAACACTGGCGTTTGGATTTGTGTTTTAACCAACACCCGCCAAGCCGATCACAAGCTTTTTGGTCTTTGGCTTCAAGCACCATGACCTTGGCTGGATCCACATCACATGTGAGACGTGAGCAGGCATCCATGGCCTGCCGAAGGTGGGTTTGGAACGAATCGACGTCAAAGTTGAGGTAGCGGTGTCGCCAGTCAATGGCCTGAGGATTCACCTTGACCCACGTGTAGATTTGAGCCAGGCGATAACAGGGACGCTGAACCTTCCACCGTTTCATCAAGCCCGCGATTAACCGTTCCCAGTAGACCAAAAAGAAAGGAGAGCCGTGAGTCAACTCGTTGACCCATGTAAAATACTGAAAGGCGACGAGTGGTCCGCGCCTCAAGCAAATGGCTGTCCCATCCTTTAACATTTTGTACTGCACCGGATCCCGGGCGTATGACGTGGCCTCTCGAAGCCACTTTTTATAGTTTTCATTAGACATATTTTTATTATTATTGGCGATAATAAACTAGAGGTTTATGATCGCCCTTGTGTTTTGTGAATGTAAGTTGGTTTACATCGTCCCATGAAAAATTAAAAGGGACAATCTCAGAAAATTGTCGTCGCATCTCGGGAGATTTTTGGAGGGCTTTGCGGAATTGAGCCATCTGGTTTCTTCCTCGAAAGGTCATGGATCTCCATGAGCCGTTTTTATCGTCATCGTCTGCTGGCCCTGTTCTTCTTCTTTTTCCATCCCTTTTGTTGTCCTCTCCCACCCTTTTGTTGCTATGACCCGGTGCTGGTACCGTTAATTGAGCTTCCAAATCTGCTTCTACCGGAGGACTTGGTGCTACATGTGGTAGTGCCGGTGGTACCGCTGCACCCGCCCCTCCACCATGTCCTGGGTCGTGAATAAGTGCTGCGTATCGAGTTTCCAAATCTTCCAAATCTGCTTCTCCAGGGGGGGCGGGTGCTGGTAGTACACCTGGTGGTACCGCTGCACCCGCCCCTCCACCTTCTGCTGCTTGTCCTCCCGCATCTGGTGCATGTGGTATATCCAAGACGAAGGCGTCAATGTCAGCTGATGTAAACGTTGCCACGGTTGCGTTTTTCTTTGATCTTAGATTCATCAACGCATTGTGTGTTTTTTTGATCAACCCAATAAGGCCGCCTTCATGGAAAGTCTTCTGTTTAGCACCACACAATGATTCTTGACCGGAAGGGGTGGAACTTCTGGTAAATTTTTTCCTCAACATCCACAACAGCACTGCAAGAAGTGCCATACCGCACACAACAAAACCAACGGGTCCTCCTGCCTGCATAACTTGTACCGAATATTTTCCAATCCCAAAGAGGAGAACCGCCCCCATTTGTCCAGCCGCATATGAAAAATTAATCATAAAATCATAGTTCAAGAAAAGAAACAAAGTAAAGCCTGATGTGATAGTGGTAAATGTCAATGCAATAACAGAACCTGCGAGATTAATCAATTTCTCTCGAATGTATGCACGAATATTTGAATAGGATGTCGCATAGCACGTTCGTTTTTGCAAAGGTGTATAAGTGTCGGCGGCTTCAAATTTTTTAAATTTACCAGCTTGCGAATAAAAATCCGGAATTTCTTGGCAAACAAGCAGACACGTGATCGGAAAAGGAAGTTTATCGCGACGTGCCAAAACATGCATCGTGTAGCAAGCCGCCATAACTGCATCAAATATTTTATCTGTAAAATAAGCACGATAATTACCCGCCCCACTTTTGGAACTTTCAAGGGGGAAAAATGATGCCAATACCCACGTTTCTTGAAATGGTTCCATAGAGATCAAACTTAAGGTTGCAACCTCATATATTTCGTCATCTTCTTTTGTTCTCATCACAATAATCATACGAATAGCTGAGAAAATGTTTGAACAGGTTTCACTGTCTAAAATGATGTCCAATACATTTTGAAGCTTGGTGTCCTTAATTGACGCCCCTCTGATGTCAAAGTTTTTTTTTTTCTCAAAAATGCTCCTAAAAAAGATTTTTACTCTCTTTTTCGCTTCAGGATCTTTCAGTGCATCTTCTTCAGCTTTAAATATTGCTTTGATAATTTCAGGCGGAGGATGCATCGTGATGATGGTTTCTTCAAGATTATAGAGAGCATTTGTTAGGTTTGGAGCAACAGCCATTTTTTATTATTTGATATGAATTTATTTGGCGGGATTATCAATAAGCATGTTCAACCTTGTTCAGTAAAGTTTGCTTTGTCAAGTTTTTTGACAAAGGACGTAACCAAAAGATGCAAAAGACCAACACTAGTCATGTCAGCAATACCAATGAATCCCATGTGTCCTTGGGCGCTCATGTTGTAGAATGCAAAGGCCGGAGCCCTCATCAATGTCTTGCCCTCTCCAACGTTATTTACATGCTTACATACTGTGGAATTTGAGATAAAATAAACGCTTGAGTAGACGGATCAATGGCGTGCTCTGCAAAAAATGCTGAAAGGCCTCCGATAGAATGCAGCATGGAAAAATAATTCAAACTGAGATTTACCGTGTACAAATTCATGAGGTTGTCAGATGTCATGGGGCCCACCGTGTTGTCCAGGTACTGTGCCCATGGCGCCAACATTTTCCCAAAGCGCTTCGCATAGACTTTCCACCCAACTTCTTCTTCAGGTTTGCCTTGCAGAATCCATTTCCCCCACTCGGAGTCTTCAAAACGAACATGTTGTGCGTCCCATGCTTGCCGTTTTGCTTCCCACCATGAAGCCCAATCACCGGGGTTCATGGCACCACTTTCGTTGCCAATGCTTTCTTGAACGTTTTTTGCAAATTCAGTCAAGTGACCAATCCCAGCATTTAAATCATCTGTAGACGGCACCTTGTGGGGGTCAAGTCCCATCACCTTGAGGACATTTGGAGGGATTTTATCTGGCGGGGTTCCGTTTGCATGTTGAACAGAATGAACCAATGTGTTCAATTTGGGCACAGAGGGAACGTCAATGGTGTGTGTTTCACTGGCCTTGAGAACACGTGGGATCGCTCCTTCCTTGATATCCACGGGAAGTGTTTCAGCCGGGTTTTCACAGACGTCATTCAAGTTGGTATAAAGATTGCGCAACGGTCCCTTTTCACCGACAAGCGTATGCGTGGGCATCTTGGCGTGTTTGGGAACCTTGAGAACTTTTACACTGGGTGGTTTAGGCAGTTGATCTGTGCGAAAAGGAAGTTTTTGTTTGCCAATCACGCCCTGTGGCACCTTTGTAGGGTCAGCATCCACGGGCACCAATTGAATAGGTTCGCCCTTGATGTTCTGCTCAACAAATGTGGGAGGGTTGTAGGGCACCAGTTCCTTGGACATGGCTGCCTGTCCCTGATGGGGTGCTCCACCGGCATTGGACACACCATGCCATGGTCCTGGCCCATCCCCAAGACCACACATGTCCGGCGCTTTACACTGGCCGCTTGCACTGCCGTCACCAGACAATACCAATGGCCCTTGGTAAGGCACCAGACCCTTTCCCCCTACATCCTTTGACGGTTGCCCTTTGCCTTGACCACTTTGATGCCCGGACATACCGGGCTGATCCTTGCTACCAAAAGTTGCCCCCTTGGGGCCAGGGCCAGGGCCAGGACCGGGACCGTCCCCTTTTGTGGGTGGGGCGTCTCCGCATTCACACTCGCATGGTTTGTCTGTTGCTTCTTCTGCAGTTTTTTTGAGTGTTGGTCCAAACATTTGGTACAAGAAGCACAGGGGGGTCAGGAGGTTGACCACAAACAAGATTGCATTTTTTACCATTGCAATGCGTTTCAGGGTTTTCTCATTTTCCTTTGAGTAGCCTCGCAAGATAACATCCGCGGTCATCAATCCCAAACTAAACAATGTGCGTTTGATGAACCCGAGGTTGCACCACCATATAAACACGTGACACATGGCAAAAAATGTTTGCTTGACCATGGCCAACAGCACACCGGCCCACCCCACCGTAATCACACCATACGACAATGCCGCCACAACCAACACAATCAGTGTGGTTTGCAAAATGTTGGCTCTCATCCACTGGCCCAAACGCGTAGCACTGTCAACGGTTTTGGACCACAACCACTTCCAAGGGGACAAAAGTGTGGACAGGGCAGAGGCCACCAATCCCAACACTTCGCGAATAATCCACTTCAGACCAGACTTGGTGGGTGACTTGGGTTCCCCCTGGGGGGAGAGGGGGACGGACAGGCCTTTTGTTTTGTTCTCCAACGCCACAATGCTTTGCCCAAGTTCCTTGATGGCACTATCGGACATTTCTAAACAGCCAATGACATCTGCCGTTTTGTTCCCATGAATGGCCTGGCATCGAATCACGGAACGATTCAAGGCCTCGACTTCTTTGACAAGTTTTGCAGCCTTTTTCGAGTCGTTCTTGCAAGAAGAGCGTGGCGACCGGGGGGAAGAGCGTGGCGACCGGGGGGAAGATGAACCGGCACAGCTTCCAATTTTTGTTACCAAAGCAATCAAGCGATCCGAGTAGTTTTGGAGGGTTGTGAGGCGTTGACGAATTTTTGCTTCCCCAAGCTTGCGGCCAACGTGTTTGTGGCGTTTGGATTTTTCTTTCATAGAGTCCAATGACTTGGGGGCATCTTCTGTCATCAGTGCATCACCCACCATGCGTTTCATCCAGTCCACCAACGAGGAGGGCGCATGCATGGCTGCACGTTCCAACAAGCGGTGTTCCGTGTAAAAGCCGTCAAGGTGAAAGGCCTTTCCTCGGTAGCAACGACCCACCTGCCAGCACCCTTCTTTCAATTGACATTTTTGTTTCGACTTGATGGTATGAAGCAATTCCCGTCGGGCATTGACGGGGCAAGTTGCCCGTGAACATTCCTCGACCAATCCATAGACATCCTGCAAAAACCTTGGCGCAGAAAATCCCTTGTACCGAACACCCCAATCAATGTGTTGTGGGTTTTTCTTGACCCAGTGATGAATTTGAAAAAGGCGTAGGCACGGCTGTGTTTCCTCCCGCCACCTGCTAATGAGCAACAACACCAAGCGTTTCCACAGGGTGTCATACATGTTCGGGTCGGTTTTGGTATCCGCTTCTTTTACAAGAGTCAAAAACTGATAACCCACAATGGGGCCACGGTCCAAAAGAATGCGAACAAACTGTTTAACAATCCTATAACGTGCATGACACTCCCGTGAGTAATAGGTTTTGTCAAGCCACGACTGGTAGGCGGCCGGTGTTTCCATGGCTGGAATATTTATTTATATGGAGAAAAATACATTGTACAATGACTTGTTTGCCAGTTGTTTTGCGATGCGCCGTTGACGTGCCCTCGAGCCTTTGATTAAAAGGGGGGTTGCAGGGGTGTAGGTGTGAAGACGTTTTGCATCGTAGGTGGTCAACCCCTTTACACCACATGCACGTCGTGGCACATAGACTGAATAGACTTTGTTTTGCCATTGGGTCTCTTCACGATTGGCAAACGCAAAGTGGAGGTGAGGCGCATAGATTTTTCCGTGGACTGAATAGACCCGTGGTTCGTCAAGGCAAAATACGACCTTGCCGTCCTTCACCTGGCCAACTCCCAAGTTGGAGTAGTTCCCATACGAGGCTTTTTGATCCTTCACTTGACCATTTTTTGGTTTCTTCGCCGCCCAATACAACACCTTTAAACCATTTTTATGTTTGGGCACCTTCAAGGTAAGTCGTACCTTGCCTTGCGCCTCACCACACTCGCCACGAGAGCATCGAGACTTCGGTGGTGGCAAGCTGTGCTTGGGGATCACTTCGTCTGCGGTTTTGATGGTTGGAAATGTAGCCTTGGAAATTTTAATATCCAAAGGCACCGAACAGCGCGACAGGGTCCATGATTTATCCTCATCATCGATTCGTCGTCGCGCACGTTTGCCACTTCCATCACTTTCATCTGCATAGCCTTCCTGTCTTCTCTTGTTGTTGTCTGGACCACGACCACGATCCACGTCTACCCTTGCAGATCCTGCACCAGCGCCTCCTTCAGGAGCATGCGAACCTGAATTTTCGGGGTCATCACCAACATAAGAAGCATGTACAGAAGGAGCTGCAGCTCCGCCGTACCCGGGAGGGGGTCCCGCCAGACCATGGCGTCGGGGACACAATGGAGACAATGAACGTGACAATGCACGACCAAATGTTCGGATTGTTGTGCGCGCACGAGACATGCTATCTGTCATGGCGGAACGAGCGGGGGCTGTTGCCCTTTCAAGCATTTGCCCAGCATAAACAATAGGTCGTTTCACTTGTGCAACTACCAAAGACATAAGACGTTTCACTTGTGCAACTACCCAAGACACAAAATCTCCCAATAAGCACAATTGATAGTGGACAAAGTTGTACATGGCATACGTCAAAATAGGGGTTGCAAGAATAGCTGCTGAACCCCCGACAACCGTCGCCAAGCCGTATCCAAGGTTAGCATTTACCAGGTAATAGACACCCATGCCTGTCGCAGTGCCTGCGCCGGCTCCTTCTATTGTCGACAAACTAATTGTCATGTGTTTGCGGAATCCTGAGATGTCTTTGGGTTTAGGATGACGCTCTTTCCATTCATGAATCACATCCCCGATCCACTGGCCCGTTGTTGAAAGAAAATGCCATGCAGCCTTAGTAGTTTTAATGCCATCACGTGCCACTTTTGTGATGGGCCACCGCCTGTCCCAGCCATAACATGTAGTTTTTAATTCACCTAGAAAGCGGCCATGAAACTCTTTGGGAAGCTTAAAATCAAACACTTCAGGAGCCTTCTCCAGATATGGAGCTAACGGTTTAAAAGAAAAATGTTTCGCTGCCAACTCATTGACTCCTTCCTGACAAATGACAACAAGATCCATGGCATCACCCACCAACACCATTAGTTTGTACACTCCTGCCAGCAACTGCCTGAGCAACTCCACAGTGTAGTGTTGCATGTGTGGGGCGTTCAAGGCGTTCACGTTTTTTTGGTAGCCTACAATGTTAGGCGTGTGAAAGGTCAACCGTGCAACTTTTTTATCCTTCACAGTCGGCACGTCTTCAATGACGACATTGGCAAATTCAACAACGTTTCCATTGTCAATGGCCACCACAACGGCAGGTATGCGCACGTCAGCAGCTGTTTGCGTAGTCATTGTAAACAACAAGGGTGTTGCACTAAAAATTCCTGCAGCCAAACACGCGTTCACCCAATCCCTGGCAACTTGTGCACTCTCCGGGGTTTCACTGCGAATTTCGGCCCTTGCAAACCTGTTTCTTGCAAAAGCTTCAAGGATTTCAACTGGTATGTTGTTTTCCAAGGCTTTTTCCACGACTTTTTGTTCATCGTCATTCAAGTAACCAACAAGAATCACTGCAAAGCTCAATTCTACTTTGGATTCAGTGGCCATATTTTATTTATATTATTCAATTTTTTTTTAAAGATGAACCGTAGTCTAATCCCCACCTGCGTAGCGAAGGGTCCACTCACGTGCCGTCGTGTCATGCGTCACCCGGTCTGACCGGTACAAATCCGCAATTTCAGGCACGAGGGGGTCGTCTGGGTTGGGGTCCGCAAAAAGGGAGCAAATGGACAAGAGGACCTTTGTAATGGTCAAGGCAGGGGACCACTTGTCCTTCAAAATGTCCAGGCAAATGCCGCCCGACGGTGAAATGTTGCAGTGGTACACCCGTGTGATAAACTTAATCTTGGGGGGTGCAAAGGGGTAATCCTTGGGAAAACTAATGTCAAGACTAAACACACCACCCTCGTAAGGAGTTGCAGAAGGACCAATCAATGTGGCTTGCCACTTGAAAAGGTCGCCCTCGGACACGGGTCCTGTCGTGCAATTCATCACAGGTTCCTTGATGATTTCCTGGAGCTCCTTGGAGATGCGTTTCAATGCCATCTGTTGTATTTAAAAAGTGTTTAGGGTTTTTTTGATGAATATATATTCACCATAAAAAAATCATGCGTGTGGCAATTGTAGGCTCCCGCACCTTTCGCGACAAAGATTTGCTTTGGAAAACCATGGATGGCCTCACCTATGACGGCAAGCCCGTGACACCCGCCCTGATTGTGTCAGGGGGAGCGTCTGGTGCGGACACCCTGGGCGAAGCCTGGGCCAAGGCGCACTCCATCCCCATTAAAATTTTCAAACCCGATTGGCTCAAGTACGGGCGGGCAGCGGGCCCAATCCGCAACCGAGACATTGTCAAAGAAGCCGATTTGATTGTGGCGTTTTGGGATGGGGTGTCCAAAGGCACCCTGTCAACGCGGAACGAGGCACGCAAGGCTGGTAAGCCCTTTATGTGTGTGAAATTTGAATGTTAACTACACACACACACATTTTAAATGAGTCTTCGGCAAATACGGGACTTGTTTTATTGTTGTGAAGCAGGGGAGGAGTGCCTCAACCATGTGGATGGTAAGGGCGGCAAGGGCGGCAACGGCAGCAAGAGCGTCGGAAACGTCACCTTGCATGGGCTATCCTGTCCCCTCTGTGATTGCGCGCTGGCCTGCTCGGACAAGTGCCCTGCCGGCCTTTGCGTCGACTGCTGTGCCACGCGGAAACAACGCTGCCATTTTTGCCAACTCATCTTTGACGGGTTCCATTGTGGCCACCATTTCTTTTTCAATCCGAGGCGAATGAAGCAACCCACAGTGTGCCCCACGTGCGCCCGTTACGCATTTTCTGCCCAACACTTTTGTGGTGCATGTGGTGCGTTGTACAAAGGGTCACAGTGTTTCTGTGATGTTTAATGTCAACCATTGAAAATCAAGATGCCATTATGGCACCAAGAATCCCAAGTTTCGCTGCCCCGTAGACGGCGGACAGGAAAACCCCTAGATAGGGCCTAAGCAGAACGGATTCACCAATGGTGGCAAGAGCAGGCAGCACAAGAACGGCTTTTGATTGTCCCATGGAATAGGCAAGAAGAGGAAAGATGTTGGTGCTTGAAAGCCCAATCACTGTGAAGGGGTTGTTCATGAGAGATTTGTTTTGTGTGAGAGATTCATGAAAGTGTGAGACATTGGCACACTACACTTTCTCGATGAACCGCACCCTTTTGTCTCTTGCCCTCGTTGGACTTCTCTTGACCCACCAAGTGTCAGGCGGCCCAGCCGCTTGTATTTCTTGTCTTACAGGGCTTGTGTCTGTCTGAAGCCGCCGCGATTTGTACCCTGTCGGGCCCTGGCTACATTGCCTGTCTCCTGGGACTGGCTGGAATCAAGGGCGCGATTTTATGCGGTCTGATTTGCGCCGCCCCAACTCCTTAACGGGGTGTCACACGTGAAAACAACAAATAAAAAAAATACGCTAAACTTTTTGCTAATAAATTAAACCCCAACCATAAAACACCCATGGATCCCTTCTACGCGGCCACCGCGTCCACCATGGCCAAACCCCCCAATGACGGAATGGGGTGCTACATCAACGCCGTTCTTGTCGCCATGTTTGGTGCGAACCAACCCTGGTTGACCAAGGCCTTGACAACGCCACTTGTAAGTGACACGGGTGGCGTCAAGGCCTTGCGCCAGGCGGTGACCGCCTACGGCATGGACCTTCGCCACCAGGCACACGGGGGGCAGGCGGCACGCCCCGAAACCATTCGCCAGGTGCTGAGGGCATGGCCCAAGTTGGCGCCCTCCCTTGCCCAAGAAGCTCAGTCCTACGCGTCGTCCTCCGCCGGTGAGTTCCTCAACGTCTTGATGGACGCCTTGGTGCCCAACGAAGAACAACTTGTTCACACCCGCCAAGAAAAACTTGAGTGGAATGACGACCATGCCGTGGTGGCCTTTGACCGGTATTTCCGGTGGATGTCGACGACAAGCTCCCCCGCCGGGCCCATGACGAGTGAAGCCCTGCCGGCGCCGTCTTGGTCGTCGGCCATGTTCAACGACTTGTCCAAACGCCCTGCAACCCTAGTGGCCTCCAAGCCGCAGACCTCCTCCTACTTTGCTTTTGGCCTGTCTGATTTCCCGGAAGGCTCCCTAGTCACCCTGGCCAATGTGACCCACTTCTCCACCCTGTCCACCGTCACCAAACCCCTGTTTGATTTCTACTTGGACGGGAAACCCTACCGTGTCAAGGGCACACCCATACTCCAGGGGGCGCCGCCGCCCAACCTGCCCCTGGACGCCCTCATCAAAGTCGCCAAGGATTTGTTGCCGTCTCTCCAGACGGGCACCATGTCCCAAAAAATGATCCACTTTTTGAGGCAGAGCGTGGAGGGCGGCTCCCCCACAGTTCTACGCGTCATTGAGTGGCTGGTGGCGGCGTTGGGGGTGTCCAAGGGGTCGTCGCTCAAGGACCGGGCGCACAAGGAAGACAATGGCGAACCCAAGGTGATTTTGGTGTTGGGGTTGGTGATGGAAGCCTTGCTGTTGCTCGGCAAAAGGGACATGGTGACTCACCTCTGGAATTGGGCCAAGAAGGACTTTGGGGACCAGGACTCGTGGCTCCTGCTTGACCACCTCAAGGCGTGCCTGGATGAAGTGGGCCAGGGGGCTGTCTACGCGGCCCCCGGGCGCCTGTCTGGCTGCATGCGCTCCCCCGACGAAAACCCGCATTGGATTTTTACGACACGGACCGCGTTTTCTTTGTCTGCCTCACCCTCGTTCAGGGAGTTTACTACAGGCCTTGTCCTGTCCTTGACACCCTCCCCTGGCCGCTGCTTTGCCATGGTGGACAGGATGGAAGACCACGTCGCGTCCAAGATTGATTTGGCCAAGACCCCACTTGTCCTCACCCTGCCCACCTCGGACCCTACGCAGCCGCTGCCCATGCGGCTTGTTGGCGTCGTGGAATACATGGGTCTTAAATCCCGCTCCCAAACAGCCACGCCCCGGTTTGGGTACGGGCCGCAAGCCCACCACCAGGCAGCCGGCCACTACCGTGCCTGGTTTTGGGCTGGGACGTCGCCCTCCAACCGCCACCACCACTGGTTTGTGTACGATGATTTGAATGGTTCCAAGGGCGCCCTTCCCATTGATCCGGCACACCTTGTTGACGCCATCAAAGGATGGTCGGCCTTTGGCGTCGCTTTTTTCTACGTCCCCTTGGACACCCCTGACGTTCCCTTTGACGACACCAAGGCCGCCGCCTACCGCCTTGCCGCCATGCGCTCATCTGCATCGACACCCCAAACGTCCATCAAGTCGTCACCCGTTACCATGGTTTCCCCCCGCCCTACTTCCTCGCCGGGGAGGGGCGCCGCCAATCAAGACGGGCCCCAAAAACGGCTTTACGAGTTTTTAGCGGCGTCTCCCAAGGCCCTGCACAGGCTCAAAACCGCGTCCACGGCGTCCCCCCAAACCCCAAAGGAATCCATTTCCGCCGCCTTGGCCGTTTTGTTTCCTTTGGTTGACGAAGGCTCCCACCCAGCGTGGGACATTGACAAGCCAACGGCAGCCCTGATGGCGTCTTCGGACCGTTGGCAACAAGTCCAAAACCATGGCCTGAAAGACGTCGCCGCCTACTGGGGGCTGAAATGGACGGACCACGCCCTGGCCGTGAAGGACGCCCCCCGGTTTGAGCGCACCTTTGTCCACGCCAAGGACGACTACCAGGGCGTTGCCCGGGTGCTGCAATCCCTCCGCCTCATGGGGAGACCAAAAGACCAAGAAGCGCTGGCCTACGTCGTGGCCCAGGACTTGCTGTCCAATGCGTCGTCGTCCATTCGAGCCAAGGCGGATTTTTTAAAGCCATATTTGTAATCAATTTATTATGCTTCCATATCATCCTCCAAGGATTTTTCGCGTTGACGCCGCACAAGCTTGCGGTCCACGGGTTTGTGCATAAACCGGGCACGGGCAAAAGACGGCACAAAGGCTTCCTCTTCTTCTTTGGTCGTGAACCGCATGCGGAGCTTGGCGTCATACGCGTCTTCAATCGTGCCGTACTTTTTGATGATTTGCAGGGCACGGTGGGGCCCAATCCCGGGGACCTTGCCCGAAAAATCACACCCACACAGAATGGCAAAGTCAATAAATTGTTCCATTGTTACACCCAATGCCTCTAAAACATCATCCAAACGCAGCACACACATCTTGGAGGCATTCATAAAGTCAATGACAAGGTTGGGGGAGCCAAAGGCCAGGGTGTCGTAGTCGGCGGACACCGCAAAGTGGACCGTTCCGTTGTGGGCCATTAGCGCAACCTCCCGCTCCGCGTCGTCAGCGGCTACCAGGACCCGCCCTGGAGGTGACACGTGCTCCAGTGCTTCCTTGACTTGAGCAAACAGGCCACGTGTGGGCTTGGCAATTTGTCGGCTTGACGACGCGTGCTTCGTCTTGGCCTGCACCAACTGAAAGTCCAGGGTGACTTCCTCAATTGCCGCCAACGCCTCGGCGTCTTCGGAATCCACTTGGAGGCGTGTCCTCTTGGCTGCTGTGCGGGGCCGCACCACCAAGTCATCCGCAATTATTTCCAGTTCAGGCTTGAACCCACGCTCCGCTGCCTTGGCCTCCAGCTCTTTGATTTTTGTTTCAAGCTCATCGTGTTTTTCCTTGCGCCGTTCATGTTCCTTCTTGCGTTTAGCATGTGCCGTGTTTTTCAAGCCCTTGGTGTCCCCGTCAAACACAAAATAAGCATCAATTGAATTGTCTCCCAACCGTTTGACAAACACGTCCACATCACTCATGACGGCGTCCGTGTTGCCCGCATTTCGGTAAAACATTTGGTGAACCTTGTGCTCCATGTCAATGGCCATGCTGGCACCTCGAAAGTAGGACAGGCGCTCCACCCGCCGGAAAATCTCGGGCGCCTTTTTGCGAATAAACACGCCAAAGCCTTGAATGCCCATGGTTTTGAAAGTGGGAAACAATAAAAGTGAATGGAAAAAACGGAATAAGCCTAAAAGGTGCCAGTCCATGAAAACAAATTGCGGACGGAAATGGGTGCGTCTCCATGACCTTTTTGGGCGGTGTACCCCAGCCGGTAGAGCTGGCGAAACATCTTGACATTGTTTTCAGGGTCGCCAGCACGGTGGGTCCACCTGATGTCAGGCGGCATGGCACACGGATAGATGGGATTCCCGTCCAAAGCATCTTGAATGCCAAAATCAAGAACAACTTGTGCAGGGCGGCACAGCTCGTAAAAATTACCACCCTACCGGTACTGATCCTTAACCTTTTCAATCATGTCTGCATTGCCGTCAAGGATGCAAAAAAGCAATCCCCCTCCCAGTCTATAAAATAACACGGCATTTCACCGTCGCAAAGCCCGTCTTCATAGCACACACCACACACGTAAGCGTGGGGACAGGAGTGCCCTGGTGGGCCATCAGTCAGTCGGGTTGCCTTGCACGAATGGCACTTGGTTGTGTCAAACGTCCGGATTGTTTTACTTGCCATTGGATTGGGTGGCTTTTTTGTGCTTTTTAAAAATGAATGGAAAGAAGAATACCATTGGCAACACGAGAACAACGCCTGCAACAATCCAGTAGGTCACGGGTTTGCCCTTTAAAGACGAGCACTCCACCGCTGCGTATTCCCCGGTTTTGATGGGCCCAATCGACGTGTTGGAGGTGCACCCCCACGCCCATGTCACATTGGAGGCACACGAGGCTTTGCACATTTGGACAGGTGTGCCTTGGCCGTCAATGTCGTACTGGGGCAGCACCTTTAACGCATCACAGGAACTTCCTGACGCTTCTTGGTAGTTTTCACCTGGACACTTGGAAGGATTTTTGGGTTTGGATGTCCCCTTGACCACGGAGGTGACAGCCAAGGCTGCAACAATAGCACACACAAGTTGAACCACAATGTAGGCAACCAATACTTTTTGCATTTATTCTATACCCTGGAATTGGGCTTTTTTACTCGGGAAAGTGGAGAGCCGCCTGCAGCCCGACTAAGAAACAATTCCTTCATGGCCACACATGGTTCACAACGCACTTCAGGCTGGCCCCAATCACACAGCCTGCACACCAAATGGTGACAAGCTACACATTGAAACAGGGTGTTCAGTGGGTCCCCGTCTTCTTGGGCTGCGCAAACTGCACACATCCTTGTCGGCCCTGAAGCCATCCTTTTTTAAATGTGCTGTCATTCAGCGGAAGAAAGAGGATTCAATCGGAGTTGTGAAAGTCTCCGGGAAACGGAATGTCTTGCCCGTTGATGAATGATCCAGGTTGTAACTCCTGCAATGAGTAAACACAGCAGGTAAGTCAGGTAGCTTGCCAAGAAAATGGTTCGTGAGGTGCTAAACACTGGTTGTGGGTCAACGTGTTGAAGCACAGTCCTTGCCGCACAACACATGCGGTACAGCTTTGATTGGGTGTCCGAGTAGTAGTCGGCACACCATGGCCATACAGGCACCTCGTCAGGGGTGTCCGTTGTGAAGTGTCTGACAATTCGCCCGTAGGCGTCTGAGGAAAGGGCGGAGCCGTCTGGGCAATTCACTCTCAAGTGGTGACCCCCCATGCGAAAGCGTCGAAAGCGTCGCCGGTAATCCAACCACAAATCACCCGAGAAAGACAAAGACCATGGCGGCTGAATGTCAAGATCCTTAATGACAGGTGATGGAGTGCACAAGATGAGCCACATCATCACGGCAAGCATGAGGCAAAAGGTGGTTGCCAGGGTCCAGTACATCGTCATGGGCTTCAACTGGTGCCTGGTCGTGTAGAGAAAGAAAAGGGTTGATCCAAGAATAATGGCTAGAATGAAAAAGCACTGGCTTGAGACGGCAGCCGATGAGACTTCCCACCCTTGCCCCACAGACGCCACGTGGGTGTCGTTGTAGGTAAGGTTGGAGAGGACCCAGTGCGGGTCCTGATCAAAGTCGTTGTTCACGTAGAGTTGGCGTCCAAGGGTACTAACAAATAAGATTGTCGCCGCGGCAACGGAGAAGATGGTGTAGGTCGTCTTGATTCTTGCGGCAGGCATTGCTTGATTTGGCTGCATGAGTCAGTTGTAGAAACGCCACCCAAAGACGGAAATGTGATGCAATTGAAACAAATATCTTTCAAGACGAAATGCACAATTTTGCAATGAGCAGCGGCTTTCGTCCTTGTGTCCAATGTGGTCACTTCAAATGGAAAGGAATGCGTGACTTGGCAATCAATGGCAAGCACTTTGATTATTTTTGCGTGGGTGGAGATTCAACAGGTGGTTCGATTGATTCACAAGAAGACCGTTTGTCCATCTTGAGACATGCTCACCTTGGTATTGGGTGTCAAGTTCTTGCATCCTATGGAGACGTGTTTGGGGTTGCCAAAACAAAAGAAAACTACACGCATCTTTTCAAGGCCTATGCAAAAGCCAAAGCAGAAGAAACACCGCCTGGATCTCGCTTTTTTATGTTTTCGTGTCACACTTACCGTCTTGGTTACTCGTGCCGGGTTTGGGAAGTGGACAGGGTTGAGCACGTCAAGGAAGCAGATGATGACTTTTATTTTTTCGATAAACACGATTCAGGTCAACTTTGGTGCACATGAATTTTTTCACACAGTGTACCACTTGGTGTTGGCAAGTTTCAAGGAAACTGCTACGTCATTTTCCAGGTACAAAAACAATAAATGATTGGAGAAGCGTCCCATGCAATCTTCGAGGATGGAGCAGATAGAAGACGACTTGGTGCAGGACTCTTCCATGGCACGTTTCAAGCGGCAATCAGGCAGCTTGAGGACCGCCTCCACAAACCACTTCCAATGGTGACGTGGCAACATGTCGGACACTTGGTCTCCGACATTGATGATGATGGTGTGACCCATGTCTTTGGACACCTGCTCACGCTGCATGTGCTTGGCAAGTGATGAAGACCGTGACGGAAAGTGGTCAGGCTTCATGAACAACGAATCGCCGGCTTGCCACAAGCCAAGCCGTTCCATGTCTTCCAAGGTGTCCTTGCGTCCCCGCTCACGACGGGCCGTGATGAACCGAATGGCTACGCCCCGCCGTCTCAAAAAAGCCAAGAATTCACGCATCCCCTGAATGGTGCGTGCGTACTCACTGGCTTCATCCCCCTTGCGCTTTTCGACATACTGGAGTACCGTTTCGTCAATGTCAAAAACGGCTGCAGGCTTGCGGACGCCCTTTTCCAGCAGTTTGTCCACGTAGGCCTCGAGTTGGCGCAGGGTAGATGCAATTGTGGGGTGAGACTCGACATACAACTCGTTTGTTTGCACAATCTGGGTGTCTCCATGACGCACCATCTTCCCCTTGACCTTGTGCCCGTCCCCGTGGACATGGGCGGCGGTGCGTGACCGACGTCGATCATGGCGGGACGCTTCGTGTGAGCGCAAGCGGGTCCGCTCACGGCCTGAACGTGGTCTGTAGCTTCCTTTGCGGGAACGTTCACGCCTCAATTCCTTCCCAGCACGCGCTGCGCGCCTGTCAGCCCGAGACAGCCTTCGTCTTGATCTTGAGTGGCGGTGCCTGGATCGTGAGTGTCGATGGGAGTTCATGTTGGGTTTTAAACTTGGTCTTTAAATAAATCATGAATGTTGCTGACCAAGCACCGAGTCACCCAGACGAGATTGATCATATGAAATTCACATTGGACAGTGCTTCTATGCGGAGGGAATTGGCCGACGTCAAGGAGGGGCAAAAGGCAGTGCTGGGCTTTTTCATGTTTTTGGCTTTAGCCTTGCTCTGGATTGGCAATGGTGTGTTGATGGACCCACTGTGGCAAACCACCAAGGTGGGAAACAAGCATGTCATGACCCTGCGCAAGGAGACCCAAGTGGCAATGATCAAAATGTTTTCCATCGTCTACTGGATCTTTTTTGCCATGTCCATTGTCATGACCGGCCTTTCGCTTGACAAAGCACCAAGAGAATCACCTTTCTTTTTGGTGGGCATGTTTTACCTCTGTCTTGCGGTTTTGGGTGTCGTGGGAATGGTTGGTGCCGGCTACCTCACAGCCAAGGTGTGGAAAGCCCCGGAAGACCCAACAAACAAGGACAGAGTTCTTTTGACGTTTACCCGTGCCCAACTGACAACCGTTAAGATTTTGTGTGTCTTGATGTGGGCCGATATTGTTTTTGCTGCCATGTTGTTCATCTGGAAAACCTACAACCTCAAATAAATTTTCCAAACTCTTTTAAGAAATGGTGCAACAAGCTACAGCAGCAGCACCACCCGCAACACCCATCGCAACATTCCGCTTGGTATGGGATTCTTGGCGCGGATAAACATAAATGACTGCACTTTTACCGTCGCTTGTTCTAACTTGATAGTAAGGTATTGTGATATTGAATGTGTATCCCTAAAATTGAATCACTTTGGTTTTTTATTATGAATCATGAAGCCTTGTTGGCCATGGCACATCGCTTGGGGGACGTCAAGCAGTGCATTATTTGTTTTGAAGACATTCCGCATGGTATGTGGTCATCTGGATTGGCTTGTGAAAAGCCACACTACTTTCATCCTGCTTGTATCTTTAAAACCTTGGTCGCATCGGGGAAGGCACCCACCTGTCCTGTTTGTTCGGCAGGGCCTCATGTTCCCGTGTCCACCCTTACACCTTTTCGATCCATGATTGCGATTCCTCGCGAATCACCTCCCGAATCTTGGACAGATTTTTATTTGCAAGATCAAGACTATCTTCTTGCAGACAAGGACACCCGGGAGGAGCCGCCAGGCTTTCTCGTGGCTGGCCCCTACCCCTTTACCAAACAAGACTTTGGTCATTGGTCCAACACGACAACCCATGGATCCAACAAGGACATGGACTACTACCCCTTGGCAGTGTGGCGGTTTCTTCCTCGAGACAAGTTTGGGCGCAAGGTGATTGGGTATGGAACACTTGTTTATTTTCAGGGCAAGGCCTATCGCATCAAGGAAGATGGATCCATCCGTGGGCCCCTGACAGAACCCCGAGACAAAGACGGCTCAATCACGATTATTCATACATAAATTACTTATCTCATGTCGCATGCTTTACCTCTGAAATCCACTCCTGCACCTCCAATTGAAGTTTTTCCAAGTCCTTGGCAAATTCGCTTTGCATGGCTTTTTTGAAATCCACCAGTTTAGGCCCAGACGTTCTTTGAATCATTTTGCCAAGGGTGACCAATGATCCAAAAATTTCACCAATCACCCCCATTGCGTCTTCGTCGTAGCCCTGGGTGGTCAAGGCAGATGCGCCAATCCGCACACCTCCAGGTGACAGGGCAGACGTGTCACCGAGGACGGCATTCTTGTTGACGGAGATGCCAATGGCTTCAGCCAAGGCCTCCACCTTTGACCCCAACACACCATGAGGGCGCAAATTGACAAGCACCAAGTGGTTGTCGGTGCCTCCCGTCGCCAGCTCGAACCCTTGGTCCATCAACGACGCGGCCAAGGCTTGAGCGTTGCGAATCACCTGAGCACCATAAGCCACAAACGACGGATCCAAGGCTTCTTTGAGGGCTACGCCGACCGCGGCAATTTGGTTTTCATGGGGTCCGCCCTGCAACCCCGGAAAGACTGACTCGTTAATGGCCTTTTCATACTTTTTCAAGCAAAAAATCATGCCTGCCCGAGGCCCGCGCAGTGTCTTTTGGGTTGTTGTTGTCACAACGTCACAGTAGGGAAAGGGGGAGTTGAGGTGGCCACCTGCCACCAAGCCGGCTACGTGAGCCATGTCCGCCATCAACAACGCACCCACCCTGTCACAAATCCTTCTAAACACCGAGTAGTCAATGTCTCGTGGGTAGGCAGACGCCCCACACACAATCAGCTTGGGCTTGAAGGCCATGGCCATTTTTTCCAGGCTGTCGTAGTCAATCAGGCCGTCAGGACGCAGCCCGTACGGCAGAGTGGTGTAGTAGCGTGACACGGCAGACACCTTGCGCTTGGCGGTGTAGTAGCCATGAGACAAGTGACCACCTGAAGGCAAGTCTAAACCCATCATTCGATCTCCAGGTTCCAACAGACCGTTGTAGGCGCCCAAGTTGGCAGTGGACCCTGAGTAGGGTTGGACATTGACTGCCCAGACCTCGGGGTCCAAACCAAAGACTTGAAGAGCACGGGCCTGGGTCAGCCGCTCAATCTTGTCAATCACTTGATTGCCTCCATAGTAGCGTCGGCCAGGATAGCCCTCCGAATACTTATTGGTGGCGACTGAGCCGAGCGCTTCACGCACAGCGAGTGACGTAAAGTTTTCGCTGGCAATCATTTCCAGTCCCTTTTCTTGGCGTGTTGCTTCCTCCACTAAAAGGTCATACATTTCAATGTCACTAGCCTTTAAATCACCCATTCTTCAAAAATGCGTGCGTGTTTATCATGGCACATGATTTTATCTCCGCTCATTAAACCCATGAATTCTGTTTCATCGTCCTTGACTGCCGTGCCTCCCAAGTACCTTCCCTTGGTCATGAAATGGGACGAGGTTTGTTTGCCGTTGGGCCTCCGGTTCGACTATGACCTCAGTGAAGAAGACTTGTCCACCAAGGACGGCATGTGCGCCTTTGTTAAGCATCTCCTTGCAGCAAGCCAAGATCCGGCTTCTGTGGGCGGATCATGCAGCCTTGGGCTTAGGCGGCAATCCCAACGTGCAGCCATGAGTGAAGTGATCATGTGGTTCCTCATTGTGTACGGCAGAGAGTTTCTGTGTACACATAAAACGTTTTTCAAGGTTGTTCTTTTGAAACTTGTCGAGTTGCGAGAACAGGTCAAGACAATGAACGGTTTAGAAAAAACCTTGGTGTTGACATTGACTGAGTTTCTTTTGTTTTACAAGCGCATAGGTTCGTCCGTCTTTAAGCCCAAGGTCTACGTCTCCATCTTGCCCCTCCTCCACAGTGCCCTCAGCGACGCCCCCACACCGTGTTTCACTGAACGGTTTGGTAGAGTGTGTACAATGCAATTGGATGGCACTGTTCATCATGTTAACGAGCCTGTTCAAGTCGGCATGGTGGAGACTCAGGATGAAAAGGAAGAAATTGTCGAGGTTGATAGTCGCGAGCCTGTTGAAGTCGTGGAGGAGAGGCAAGATGAAAAGGAAGAAATTGTCGAGAAATCTCCTTCGAGAAGCTCCTGGTTCTCGTTTTCCTGGTTCTGGTGAGCACTCCTCAGTCCATTTGGCCTTTTTTTTGTATATTTTGCATTCACACAAAAAAGTCGGAATGAACCGTTACTCATTTTCTGGCAATGATCTCATTGTTGAGACCAGCAGGGGTGTTACTTGGATTGACCTCCGCCAAGTGTCCA
>Ga0180434_10002873_pt1 | contig 22358 bp, 19 predicted proteins | sample SS_ome_7_FD_132453 | JGI IMG/M metagenome (GOLD analysis project Ga0180434, IMG submission 132453) | Hypersaline lake sediment archaeal communities from the Salton Sea, California, USA - SS_1_D_2 metaG | ecosystem: Environmental > Aquatic > Non-marine Saline and Alkaline > Hypersaline >...
AGGACGGTAACTTCGTGACGAAACAGCCGGAGTACGAGACGGTATGGGCGCTCGGCGCGGCGTGCGGCATTGACGATCTTGCGGCGATAGCGAAAGCAAACTACATTTGCAACGAGCTTGGTATGGACACGATCGAGACCGGCGCTGCAGTCGCGTGCGCTATGGATCTCGCGGAGTCCGGATACCTGCCCGAAAGCGATACGGGCAGACCGTTGCGGTTCGGCGATGCGGACGCTATGGTCGAGATGGTCGCTCAAGCTGGTGTGAGAGAAGGTTTTGGCGACCTGCTCGCTGAAGGCGGCTATCGCCTTGCCGAGAGGTACGGGCGTCCCGAGTTCTTCATGGGTGCGAAGAAACAGGCGTTTCCGGCTTATGATGGTCGCGGTTCGCAGGGTATGGGGTTACAGTATGCTACGTCCAATCGTGGCGCGTGCCATGTGCGCGGGTATATGATAGCGGCGGAAGTGTTCGGGGTGCCGGAGAAACTCGAGCCGGCGGAAACCAAGGACAAGCCGGCGTTCGACATAGCGTTTCAGAATCTTACTGCGGTCGTTGATTCGTCCGGGCTTTGCCTGTTCAACACGTTCGCGTTCGGCGCGGACGAGATTCTCGATCTGCTCAACGCGGCAACCGGCCGCGAGTATACGATGGAAAGCATGTTGGCTGCGGGCGAGCGGATATGGAACCTCGAACGGCTTTTCAATTTGGAAGCCGGTTTGACGCAGGCGGACGATACGCTACCGCCCCGGATCTTGTCGGAACCTATCCCGGAGGGCCCGATGGCCGGCAAGGTGTGCCAGTTGGACAAAATGCTTCCGGAGTATTACGAGTTGCGCGGCTGGACAAGCGAGGGTGAACCTACTGAAGAGAAGCTTGCACAACTGGGTCTGGCACGATAGCGGCGACATGGTATGGCCCTGCCTGCATCCCGGGAACTCAGCCCGCGTGATGAATAAACGGCGGAAATATACAATCGAGTATCCGTAAGGATGGATCGAGTTGGCGACACTCCTATGAGGCACGCATGAAAGTCTCTGTGGGATTATACGCGACGTTGCAGAAGTTCCTCCCTAAGAATACCGAGGGACGCCGATGCGAGATCGAGCTGCGCGACGGTGCCACGGTCGGCGATTTGATCGAGCTGCTAAACGTCCCACCAAAGTTTGCGGCGTTGCGGCTCGTTAACGGTGTCCAGTCAAAGCTCGACAAAAAGCTCTCGAACGGCGATAAGGTCAGCATATTCCCTCAAATAGCGGGGGGATAAAGCTGTGCGCCCGGTACAGACCGCGCAACGTTACGGGGCGGCGCGTGGGTCTGGAATGAAGATCGTGAAGGTCGATCCTTTTCCAGGTTCCGATTCTACTTCGATGCGTCCGTTGTGTTTTCTGACGAGGTCTCGTACCGTGGGAAGTCCTATGCCGAACCCGCCCCTCCCTTTGGTGCTCTTGAACAATTCGAAGATTTCCTCTTTAGTTCTCTGGTCCATACCCCGTCCATTATCTGACACGGCGATCATCACCTCGCCGTGGTGGGTTCTTGCTGTTGACACCGTCACGGTACCGGCCTTTGGCATACAGGCATCGAACGCGTTCATGATCAGATTGATGAGACAGCGATAGATCAATCTCGGATCGAACGTGCATTTTGCCAGCCCCTTGCCAAGCTTCGCCTCGAGTTTGATCGCCCGTGTCTCGGCCTCATCGGCGAGAAGCGTGACGACGTGATCGACGGTCTCGTTCAAGCTCGTGGTTTCTTCCTGAAGCGCTCTCTCCGGATCAAAGGATAGGACATCAAGCGACAGATCGGCGAGCTTCTCCACGTGCCGGTCAAGTATCGACCAGGCAGCTTTGACGTTTCCCATGTGGTTCAACTCGATACCCCGTTTTATCACGTATGCGCTTCCCCTCAACGCATGCGCGATGTTCTTGATGCAATGCGACAGTGCAGCGGCTGTTTCTCCAATTGATGTCAGACGTGCCGCGAAAAAACTCTCCTGCAGCAGTCGGTTCTTCTCCATCGCGAGCCCGACCTCGGTGGCGTACTCTTGCAGAAACCACTGGTCGTCCGAGGAGAAAAACCCTTTCGCGCTGTTCGCCGCCGTTATGACTCCCACAAGGCGCCCGCGTGGGTCATGTATGGGGAGCGCAAGGAGAGATTTCGTTTTGCACTTGCAGCGCGTGTCAAACTGTGTGTTGAATCTCGGCTTCTCCGGTGCATCTTGGTGTTGCTCATACACATCTCTCAGATTGACGACCCTGTCGTGAAGCGCACAGAATCCGATGGCGCTGTTTTCATCTATGGGCATGGTAACCTCGATGAGCTCGCCGCGCATCGTGAACGTGCCGCGAAGCTCAGGCGGATTGCCGCCGACTCGGAACACAACGCTTCTCTGAGCGTTCGTCACCTTCTTCGCCTGGTCCGTGATCTCTTTTATGGCTTCCTCCAGATCGAAATGGGAGTGCACCTCGGCATGTATCCGCATCAGCGCCTCGAGATGCGATATCTTGGCGTGCAGACCTGATACATCGAATATGCCTTGCGCAAGCTTCAGGAGCTGAAATCGAGATCCCTCGTCCCGTTTTACCTGCTGGAAGAACTCACATGAAAAGCACGTCTCCGTCTTTTGCGTAAAGTCTCCCTGACGCTTTCCGAAACAAGACGTACCTGACACGCACCAGCAGATTCTGCCCGCATTGGTGCCGCCATTAGCCCCGTCGCAGCTCTCGTCCACGGATGCTGGACATGGTGACGCCGTGTCAGGACCGCGCCCACATGCCAGGAATTCCCAACAATTTGGTTTCTGAGCTGCTACCATACTGAAATGTCTCTCTCCCACATTCGTCAGAGCATGCCCTAACGGCGCGACGACCAATCGCTATTTCAGAAGCTGAGCAACGGTGTTGAGAAGCTCTTCCGGTTTGACCGGCTTTTCAAGATACTCTTGCGCGTTGGATCGCAACACGCCGTCAAGCGGATACTTAGTATCAGTGATTCGTTTAGCGACCGCAGTCAGCAATATTACCGGTATGGCGTTGTGCTCGGGCGATTCACGGAGCTTCGAGCACATGGCAAATCCGTCCAGCTCGGGCATCATCACGTCCAGTACAATAAGGTCGGGAGAATCCGACTCGATCTTCTCGAGACCTTCGTTACCATTCGATGCAATAGCGACCTCATACCCTTCGGGTTCGAGGATCATCTTTATCAAATTGGCCTCGTCCGCGTTGTCCTCAACAACCAGGATCTTCCTCTTCATTTCGCTCATTGCCCGCCTCCTCTTGTCATCCGCAACGCCAAAGACTATCGTTTTCAACCGACGTTACTGCCAACGAATTTACCCGCCTTGTGCCGCCGTCTCGGCAGCGCCGACCATGGGCCGAGGTAGCAAGTCCGCCCGCTTCAGGATTTCAGGGACCTTGTGTTCCCATTCGATGGCTTGAACGTGAACCCCTTTAACTCCCGGAATTGCGCGGACTTGCTCGATGAGTTCCACTGCGATGTTGATCCCCTCTTCCTCCTGATTCAGCTTCGCTTGCTTCTTGTCGTCGCCCGCCGCAGCCTTCGCCTGGCTCATTCTCTTCATCAGCGCATCCGGTACCGAGACACCGGCCACGGCGTTGTGCATGTACTTGAGCATGCCGAGACTCTTAGGGACAATGATGCCTGCCAGAATCGCTGTCTTCTCATGCAGGCCGATGTCCCGGACTATTCTCATCTGGTTCTGGAACTGTTCCACGTCGTATACGCCCTGTGTCTGAATAAAGTCGGCCCCGGCCTCGACCTTCTTCTTGAGGCGGATGGGGCGGAACTCCATCGGGTCGCCCATGGGAGTCCACGCAGCGCCTATGAAAAGCGCCGGTCTTACTGCTATCGGGTCACCGCCTTGCTGTTTCCCCTCGTCTCTCATTCCCTTAAGGACCGTCAAGAGCTGGATCGAGTCTATGTCGTAGACATTCTTGGCGCCTGGATGACCTTTAAGCTTTCCGGCGGCCCCGAACGACTGATGATCACCTGCTATGCACAGACAATTTCTGATACCGAGCGCCGCGCCGCCCAGTATGTCCGACTGGATGGCCAACCGATTTCTATCTCTGCACGTCATCTGCATTACCGGCTCCAGCCCCTCTCGTGCGATGAGCAGCGCCGCCGCAATACTCGACATCCGCACGACGGCGGTCTGGTTGTCGGTTATGTTGTACGCGTCGGCAACACCCTTCAACATCTTCGCTTTTTCCAGAACCACCATAGCGTCGCAGTCCATAGGAGGACCAAGCTCCACTGTGACAGCAAAGTGTCCCGCCGCTAAGACTCTTTCCAGATTGCTCCCGCTCTTCATGGGTGCTTCTTCCCGTCAGCCCTGTTGGTTTGCAGCATCAACCGACTTCAACTCCTCATGAACGACGCGCCTTGGTCCGCCGTGCCGGGAGGTGGACCAGTCCCGTGGCTCGATGATCTGACTGAGGTGATCCAGCGTGCCCAGCTTCTTCATGCGCTGTATGATCAGTGTCCAGGCACAATCCACCTCGGGGCTGACCTCGCATTTCCCGTCGCTGCTTCCACCGCATGGGCCGTTCAAGATAGACTTCGAACACCGCGCAACCGGACATATCCCGCCTGTAAGATGCAAAATACAGTTGCCGCACCCTGCACACATCTCTACCCATACTCCCGGCTCAACGGTTGCCCCGAAGAACTTCGTGTTGATGCCGGGAAACACCGGCACATCGTCGAGTTTTCCCGCGACGAAGTTTACCCCCACTCCGCATGCAAGAGAGAGCACCGCCTCGACGTTCTGATCATTGACCTTTTGCACGACCGTCTCCACAAACTCCGGTTCACACTGGCGCGTAACACAATCCTCAATGATCTCCCGCTCTTTTCCCTCCCTGAGAAAGGCGATGCGAAGCGCAGAAGCTACTACTCGTACCTCACTCTCACCGCCTGCAAAACACACCGTTGCACACGTGCCGCATCCGACGATCATTACCTTGCGGTAGTCCTCGATAAAACCCTTCAGTTCACGGAACGGCTTTCTCTCACCGACTATCATGAGTTAACCTCCGAGGGTGCGCAATTTCCTCTTCGAGATTTCCCAGAACGCCGACCACGAGACTTCGGCGGAGGTCTCGGTTTTCCAGTGGTCTATCCTCTCGCCGCCGAGTCCTATCTCATCCAGAATGCTCTTTGCCTTTCGAACGCGTGAGCTCAGCCGTTCCTCAGCGGTCGGGTAGAGGCAGTCTCCTTCCATGCACGAGATTATCACCACCCCGTCTGCGCCCAGCTCAAATGGTGTGAGCATATCCAGGACGCTCAACCGTGCAACACAAGGTACCATTACCCGTGCCACACCGGTTCTCGCGACATCACTGGGCTCTGCGCGGACGAGTCTCCTGCTGGTGACCTCGAACAGGCAGCAATAGGAGACAATCAACGGCCTAAGGTGTTTCGGTTCGTCACCCGTTGCCAGAAGCCCTTCAAGTTCCCTTCGCATTTGGTTCGTGCCGAACCGTTTCAATGCGATCGCGGCCGCGGGACATTCTGCGGCGCACAGGCCGCATGCCAGGCACTGTTCCTGCGGCATTGCGGCGGTCCGTTCCACCGTGGCGACCCCGAAGGGACAGATTCGGACGCACGTGAGACAGGCGGCACACTTTGCCTCGTCAACCAGCGCCCCGGTCGTGCAGGCCAGACACCGCTTTGCTTCCGCCAGGGCTTCTGCTTCGGTGAACCCGCGTTCGATCTCCGAGAAGTCCCGCACGCGCCTCTCGGGCGAGATAAGTTCCGGAATGACAGGTGCTCGACGGCGGACCTTCTCTGCCGTCTCGAGTGGCATTTCTCCAAGCGCGAGCAATTCGCTTGGAGGCTGTCTCAGGAATTCGCCGGTATCGAGATAGTGGAGCATTGCCTTCGCTGCCCGGTGTCCTTCGCGTACCGCTTCCACGGCCGCGCCGGGACCGGTGACAACTTCGCCACAGGCGAATATGCCTGTCTCCGTTGTCGCTAAGGTCTCCGGATCGTATTCCAGCCGGTCACCGGCAACTTTCACAGCTGATCCTTCTATGCACGTGAGGTCGCTTCGCTGCCCGATCGCAATGATGATAGTGTCGGACAAGAGCGTCAATACGTCGCCTTCGTCGAAGCGGGGGCTGAAGCGTCCGGCTTCGTCGAATACCGACGTGCATCGTTTCAGCTCAATGCCGCGCACAGTGCCGTTCTCGGCGAAAACCGTCCGTGGACCCCACGAGTTCTGGACTTCAATTCCTTCCTGTATTGCCTCTTCTATCTCCCATTCCCAGGCGGGCATCTCCTGACGGGATTCGAGCGACACAAGCGAGACCTTCTCGACGCCAAAACGTCGCGCACAGCGCGCCACGTCTATGGCAACGTTCCCTCCTCCTATAACGACCACCCGGTCGCCCAGCAATGGGTTCTCGCCAAGCCGAACCGTCCTGAGAAACGGGATGGCGAGCAGCACGCCGGTGCTGTCAATTCCGGGAACGCCGAGCGTTCGGCTTTCCGAGAGGCCGGTCGCTATGAGAATCGCCTTGCATCCTTCACGGCGCAAGTCCTCTATCCGAAGATCCCTGCCGATCTCGCACCCGGTTCTCAGTTCGACACCGAGCGAGAGGATGTCGTCAATGTCCTCTTCGAGCACCTCGTACGGCAGCCGGTAGCGAGGTATCGCAGTGCCGAGCATCCCTCCGGGCGTATGCCACTTCTCGTATACCACCACCTTGAATCCAAGCCTGGCGAGGTCGTGCGCTGCAGTGAGTCCGCCGGGACCTGAGCCGATAACCGCGATCCGTTCTTTCCTGGTGGGCGCGATCGGCTTGCGCCTCGAGAGACGGTATTCCCGCGTGCTCTCGACGACGAAGCGCTTCAGCTGTCTCAAGCCGACCGGCGCGTCAACCTTGCTCCGGCGACACTGCTGCTCGCACGGATGGTGACAGATGCGGCCGCACACGGAGGAGAACGGGTTGGCATCGAGAAGAAGCTCGAGCGCTTCTTCATATTTGCCTTGCGTAATGAACTCGACGTACTGGCGGGTGTCGGTTTGCACGGGACAGGCCGCTGTACAGGGAGCCGCAGCGACCACGTTCTCCGTCACCGAAGCTTCTGCCATTGCCAACCTCCCGCACAGTGGGACGTTAAGCGAATTGCACAGCTAAAAATGGACTTTGGGCACCACGAGCATCGTATGCTGTGGTCCGAGGAAAACGAAACTTGTTTGCTCGTTTCCTCATTGAATCTATGGTGTGTTTCCAGAACTGCTGTGCGAATCCCCAGAGAAAACAGCCACGGTGCACGTCCAATTAAGAACGACTGCCCTCCGTGTCTGAAGAAAATTTAGCATATGTAAAAGCTTTTTTCAAGTCCAAATTGACACGCCTCAGCGGGACTGATACCATTACCTGGCAAGACGTTGAGCGGGGTCGAAGAGTGGTACCACGGAGTAAAAGATGATCGGGTTCACGAAGCTGCTGTGCGGTACTGCCACTGTTTCGGATGCGATACGGCATGATGAGACGTGCGCTGGTGTGCCGCCGCACATGCTCCAATTCACGACGGACGACCGACCGCTGGTCGTCTGGAACGTCACAAACCGGTGCAACTTACGGTGCGTCCACTGTTATGCGGGGGCAACAGGGTCGGCGAACGAAGGTGAGTTGACCACTGAGGAAGGCAAGCGGCTCATAGACGATCTGACGGATACCGGCTGTCCGGTCATCCTGTTCTCCGGCGGCGAGCCGTACCTGAGGGCGGACATCTTCGATCTCGGGTCATACGCTGCAAAACGCGGTCTTCGACCGGTGATATCCACAAACGGGACACTCATCACCCGCGACATCGCGATGAAGACGCGCGATGCCGGATATCAGTACGTGGGGGTCAGTCTGGACGGTCTTCCTGAGCATCACAACCGGTTCAGAGGGAGCGACCGAGCGTTTCAGGAAGCGCTCGACGGCTTGCGCAACTGCATTGGGGTCGGTCTCAAGGCCGGTGTACGGTTCACCGTAACGAAGCACAATTTCGCCGATCTGGACGGGGTGCTCGACCTGATCGAGCGTGAGGGTGTGCCGCGGTTCTGTCTGTATCATCTCGTGTACTCGGGTCGAGGGCGGGAGATGGTGGATATGGATCTCGCGAAGGACGAGCGGCGCGCGATGGTCGAAGGTCTCATGCGAAAAGCGCTCGATTGGGACGCGCGGGGCGTCAGCGTTGAGCTCCTCACGACGGATAACCATGCGGACGGCGTCATGATCGAACAATATATCCGTGAGCGCGAGCCGGACCGTGCTGCGGAAGTGCACGGGCTGCTTATGCGTCACGGGGGGTGTTCCGCCGGTCGCAAGTTTGCTTGTGTCGACGCATACGGCGAGGTTCACCCATGCCAGTTCTGGCGGCACCTCTCGCTTGGGAACGTCCGCGGACGTTCATTCGGGAAGATATGGAACGATGCTGAGAACGAGTTGCTGCACAAACTCAAGCATATCGCCGACAACCTGACGGGCGAGCGGTGCGGCAGATGCGACTACAGGACGATCTGCGGTGGGTGTCGTATCCGCGCCGAAGCAGTGTACGGCGACATCTGGGCCGACGATCCCGCGTGTTACTTACGAGATGACGAGATCTTTGCGAAAGACGCGGAGTCAAACAGGGAGGGCGAGCGGTGCGTTACCCGATCTATCGACCGCGACGGATGAGGAAAACCGAGAGATTCCGTCGGGCGATCCGCGAGACGAAGCTGTCCACAGACGATATTGTGATGCCTCTGTTTGTCTGTCCCGGCGAACGGGTGAGGGAGGAGATCCCCTCGATGCCGGGCAATTTCCGCTTGTCGGTCGATGAGTTGGTGTCCGAGGTCAGGCAGATAGATGCTCTCGGCATACCCGCGGTCATACTGTTTGGCATACCTGAAAGAAAAGATTCAGTGGGAAGCGAAGCGTATTCTCCGGAGGGGATAGTCCAGCGGGCGGTTCGCGCTATCAAAAGCGAAAAGCTTGGGGTGATTGTGATAACCGACGTGTGTCTGTGCGAGTATACCGACCATGGCCATTGCGGCGTGGTGAGGAGAACGGGTGAAGCCTTCACGGTCGATAACGACGCGACGCTTGATCTCCTTGCGAAGACGGCCGTGTCCCATGTGGAAGCAGGCGCCGATATGGTCGCACCAAGCGATATGATGGACGGACGGGTAGGTGCGATTCGCACCGCACTTGACGAAGCCGGCTATGAAGACGTCCCCATAATGGCGTACAGCGCGAAATACTGTTCCGCTTTCTATGGTCCGTTCAGAGACGCCGCTGATTCGGCGGCGCAGTTCGGTGACCGTTCGAGCTATCAGATGGATCCGGCGAACGCTGACGAGGCGATGCGTGAGATAGCTCTGGATATCGAAGAGGGAGCGGATATCATCATGGTGAAGCCGGCACTCAGCTATCTGGACATCATCTACCGCGCTAAACAGGAGTTTGGGGTGCCGGTTGCGACGTATTGCGTGAGCGGCGAGTTCGCCATGGTGAAAGCCGCTGCGCAGCGGGGTTGGATCGACGAGAAACGTGTCGTTATGGAAATGCTCACCTCGATGAAGAGGGCGGGTGCTGACATTATCCTCACGTACTGGGCGAAGGACGTGTGCGGGTGGCTGGCGGAGAGAAGCTAGACCTCTGCGGGCGAGGGCGGCGTGGTTTCGTTATACGATAACAATCGGATCCCTTTACGCATGGTCGCGTGGGAGATCACGCGGCGCTGTAACCTGTCGTGCATCCACTGTCGCGCGGCCGCACGCGATGAGCCATACGAGGGAGAATTATCCACGGAAGAATGTTTCTCCGTACTGGACCAGATTGCCTCCTTCGCTCGACCGATCATTATCCTGACGGGAGGCGAGCCGCTTTTGCGCGATGACGTTTTTGATATCGCTGCCTACGGGATCAGCAAGGGATTGCGCATGGTGATGGCGCCGAACGGCACCCTTCTTGATGTGCCAACGGCGAAGACGCTTAAGAAGGCAGGCGTCATGAGGATAAGCCTCAGCCTGGACGGTGCGACTGTCGCTACCCACGATGCGTTCCGTCAGGTGGATGGCGCGTTTGATGCGGTGATTGAAGCGGCTCGCGCGGCGAGGGAGACGGGACTGGAATACCAGATTAATACCACGGTTACTTCGAAAAACCTACATGAAATCGCTGCAATCATGGATCTTGCGGTCGAGATGGGGGCCGCTGCTTTCCATACATTCATGCTGGTGCCGACCGGTCGCGCGCAGGGGTTTGAGGACGGAATGATCAAGCCGGAGGAGTCCGAACAGTTCCTCAAATGGCTTCATGGCGAGATGGCTAGACAGCGGATCGCGATAAAAGCGACCTGCTCACCCCATTTCTACAGGATCGCGAAACAGGCGCAACGGGGAGGGAGGGGACATGAGCAGCGCGTGCAGGGCTCGTTGGACAGAACGACGCGCGGCTGTCTCGCAGGCATCGCGTTCTGTTTCGTTTCACACGTGGGAGAGGTGTATCCGTGCGGGTATCTCGAGCTGAGTTGCGGCAACGTGCGTGATAGAGGTCTTGAAGATATCTGGGTAACGGCGGCACCGTTTGTCGCGCTCAGAGATTTTAAGAATTATCGAGGCAAGTGCGGACGGTGCCGGTTTGTCGATGTGTGCGGTGGGTGTAGGGCACGGGCGTTCGCAGTAACCGGCGACTATCTTCACGATGAACCGCTCTGCCTCTATGACGGGGCTCGTGAACAGTGAGCGGAAAGCTTTCGGCACTCGAGCGGCGACTGCTGGATGAAGCGCAGCGAGGGTTTCCTGTATGCTCGCGTCCATATGCCGAGCTTGGCCGCCGGGTTGGCTGCTCGGAGCGGGAGGCGTATGATACTATTCAGAATTTGCGGCAACGCGCTATCATACGCCGGATAGGTGGAATATTCAATTCGGGGATGCTGGGGTACACGAGCGAGCTCGTGGCAATGAATGTGCCGCGAGAGCGGCTCGACGAGGTCGCACAGGTGGTGAACGAGTACGCTGGTGTCACGCACAACTACGAACGGGATGGGGAGTACAATCTCTGGTTTACCATTAGCGCAAAGACGCGATCCGAGCTGGAGCGGTGTGTAGCTGAGATCAGGGACCGAACCGGCGTTGACGCCATCCTCCGGTTGCCGGCGTCACACGTGTTCAAGTCCCGGGTCATCTTGCCGTTCGGCGTGTGAGGTGCCGCGAAGAGAACATGAAACTGAACGACCTGGATCGGCGGCTTATCAATAGGTTGTCGGCTGACCTGCCGTCCGAGAAAAGACCGTTTGCCGTTTTCGGACGCGAGCTCGGGCTGCCCGAGGAGGAGATCCTGGGTCGAATACGAAAGTATTCCGAGAGCAACCTCTTGCGACGTGTCGCTGCGATTGTAGCACATCATCGCGCCGGTTTCGTGGCAAACGCTATGGTGGCATGGCGTGTGCCGGAACAGCGGCTCGTGGAGACGGGCGAAACGATGGCGGCGTTCAGGGAGGTATCGCATTGTTACGAACGATTGTCATGTCCTCAGTGGCCGTATACCATATACACGATGATCCACGGCCGCAGCCGCGACCAGTGCATGGAGGTAGTCGACAGAATATCCGCGCGCACGGGATTGCGCGATTACGCGGTGCTGTTCACCGTACGGGAGTTCAAGAAGAAGAGTATGAGCTATTTTGACGAGTCGAGAGAGGTTCCAAAGGAAGATGCCGAAAAAGATGAAGCCGGAACATAACGGTTCTGAGAAACTCTGGGCGGAAGCCCAGAAGCTTATCCCCGGCGGGGTGAACAGTCCGGTCCGGGCATTCAAAGCAGTGGGCGGGACACCGGTATTCGTGAAGGAGGCTAAGGGATCGAATATCTACGACGTCGACGGCAAGGAATACGTGGATTATGTCTGCTCGTGGGGACCGCTCATACTCGGCCATGCAGACCCGAGCGTTGTCGGTGCAGTATCGCAAGTGGCAGCCAAGGGCACGAGCTACGGCGCGCCAACCCAAGCTGAGACCGAGCTCGCAAAGCGTATCACTGAGTCGGTACCGTCGATCGAGAAAGTCAGACTTGTCAATTCCGGAACGGAAGCAACCATGAGCGCTGTCCGGCTGGCGCGTGCATTCACGCAGAGGGACGGCGTCGTAAAAATGGCGGGGTGCTACCATGGTCATGTGGACGCGCTGCTTGTGAGGGCGGGATCCGGCGCTACGACGTTCGGCGCGCCGACGAGCCCGGGTGTGACCACCGGCGCCACGAGCGATACGGTGGTGCTTCCTTTCAACGATGCCAAGTCCGTCAGAGCGCTTCTTGGCGAGAAAGGTACTGCTATAGCTGCGGTCATTGTCGAGCCTGTGCCGGGTAACATGGGTGTGGTCGCACCGGATAAGGGATATCTCGAGACGCTGCGGGAAATGACAAGCGCAACCGATGCCCTGCTCATTTTTGATGAGGTGATGACGGGGTTCAGATTGGGCCCGGGAGGCGCACAAGAACTGTACGGTGTTGTACCGGACCTGACGACTCTGGGCAAGATTATCGGTGGCGGGCTTCCCGTAGGCGCTTACGGAGGCAAAGCTAAGATTATGGAAATGCTTTCGCCGACCGGTGACGTTTACCAAGCGGGCACCCTTTCGGGGAATCCGATCGCAGTTGCGGCGGGTCTGGCAACGCTTCAGGCGGTTTCGAAGAGAGGATTTTATGGCAATCTTGACAAGAAAGCGGCGGTCCTTGAGAAGGGAATCAAAGGCGCGGCGGAGAAGGCGAGGGTGAAAATCTTTTTCTCGCGTGCTGGCTCGATGTTCACCATATTTTTCTCCGACACGGCGGTACGCGATTACAAGAGTGCTCTAACCGTCAACACGAAGAGGTACGCCGCGTTCTTCCACGCAATGCTCGAGAGAGGAGTGTATCTGCCGCCATCGCAGTTCGAGGCGGCTTTTGTGTCGGCAGCCCACACCGAGGAGGACATAGCGAAAACTGTAGCTGCTGCGGCCGAAGCGTTTGCGATAGCGGCAAAGTCGTAGCAACTGCGCTTCGGGCGCGAGGAGTATGTGCCGGGCTGGGGGCGAGGAGGAAAAAATCGTGCGAACGCCAAGAACTGCAATTATAGCGCCTGTGCTTATCATCGGTGTCGGGGTTGGGTGGCTGTTGAACGTTCTCGATTTTCTCCACACGGTCGAGTGGGTCTGGCCAGTGTCGCTGGCAGTGGGCGCTATCGTTGCTGTTGTGTTCGGGGGTCCCAACAAGTTGACATTCGTGTTGTGTCCGTTCCTTCTGGTGTCAAGCATATTCTCTGTCTTGAGACAGGTTGGTCGGTTGAGAGTCAATCTGGAGGTACCCTGTCTGGTAATATTAATCGGTGTTCTGTGGCTGGTCGCAGAGATACTGAAACTGCCGACACCGCAGTGGTTGAAGAGGGAGGACGAACAGCGGCCGCTCAAGTAAAAAGGTTTTTCACGGCAACCGCAACCGGCATCCCGCGCCGGATCGCGCAGCCGGATACGCAGGAAAGATCGGAGGCTGCGCAAAGGGGGAAAGGAGGCGACAATTTCTACAGGGTTCGTTTGTCACGCGGACTACCTTGAGCACGACACGGGACGGTATCATTGCGAGACCGAGTCGCGTTTGCGAGCGATTCTTGAAGCGCTTAAACGTTCAGGAGTGGCGGACAAGCTCGTCCAGATCGACATACAACCTGCCGAACTTCACCAGGTTGAGCGGATACATTCGTCTACCTACATTCAACAGCTCAAGCGTTTTTGTGAGGCGGGAGGCGGGTATCTTGACGGCGATACGCCGGTGTGTGCCCGTTCGTTTGACGTGGCGTTGCTCGCCGCAGGTGGTGTGATAAGCGCCGCGCGAGCCGTCGTGCGAGCCGAGGTTGACAACGCATTCTGCGCGGTTCGTCCACCGGGTCACCATGCCGAACGCGACCGCGGTATGGGCTTTTGTCTGTTCAACAACGTGGCAATAGCTGCCCGCTGCTTGCAGGAAGAGGAGGGTCTGGCGAAAATTGCCATTATTGATTGGGACGTGCATCACGGCAACGGCACACAATGGGCTTTCTACGACGATCCGACCGTGTTCTACGCAAGCATCCACCAGTATCCGTTCTATCCGGGTACGGGCGCGGCATCTGAGGAAGGCGAGGGAGCCGGCCGCGGCTATACGCTTAATGTTCCCATGCCGGGCTGGTGCGGTGATGAGGAATACCTTTCGGCTCTTGACACCACTATTACTCCCGCTGTTCGAAAGTTCGGCCCGGACTTTTTGCTGATCTCAGCGGGATTCGATCCTCATCGCGCTGACCCGATCGGCGGCATGAACGTTACGACGGACGGTTTTGCACGTATGACGGAGAGGGTAAAAACGTGTGCCGAGAAGAGCTGCGACGGTCGGCTGGTTTCGGTGCTCGAAGGTGGATACGACCTCGATAAGCTTGCTGAGTCCGTCGTGGCGCACGTGTCGGTGCTTCTCGGCGAGCGCTAGAGGTGCGCTGGCCCCGGTCTCCGCTCCCGGAGTTTGGAGGCGGTGTATGGCTTCTCTGAAAGAGTTCTTTGGGATAGAGCGTCAGGGCAGTACTGTCTTCCGTGAAGTCGTAGGTGGCCTCACCACGTTCGCCACGATGAGTTACATCATCTTCGTCCAGCCGACGATACTCGGGACAGCCGGTATGGATTTTGGCGCCGTGATGGTGGCCACGTGTTTGTCGGCAGGTCTTGCGACTATAGCTATGGGGCTCGTTGCGAAGTACCCGATAGCACTCGCTCCGGGAATGGGCGAAAACTTTTACTTCGCATTCCTGGTGTGCGGTGCTGCGAGCATGGGCGGGCTTGGCTACTCGTGGCAGGTAGCGCTTGGTGCAGTGTTTATCTCGGGCGCGCTGTTTCTTCTGTTATCGTTCTTCGGCTTCCGCGAGAAGCTGATCGAGTTGTTCCCGCAATCGTTGAAGAGTGGTATTGCAGCAGGTATCGGCCTGCTCATAGCACTGGTCGGGTTGTGGTATTCGGGGATCGTTGTCCCTTCGCCCGGCGCGCTCATTCGGCTTGGCACGTTGAGCGAGCCGCCGGTGTTGCTTGCGCTGTTCGGGCTCGCGCTCACGGTGGTCCTTCTGGCACGACGGATCTCGGGCGCGATCCTGTGTGGGATCGTCGTGACCTTTCTCGTTGGTGTGGCGACCGGCATCGTCAAATATCATGGTATTGTGGGCAAACCGCCGTCAATCGCACCCACATTCTTGCAACTTGACTTGACACAGGTGTTTAGTTCCGTGGATATGATCTCGGTCGTGCTCATATTCTTGTTCCTCGACCTTTTCGACACGGTAGGCACGCTGATCGGCGTCGGAGAACAAGCAGGGTTCATGGTGGAAGGAAGGCTCCCTCGGGCGAGACGTGCTTTCATGTGTGATGCGATGGGCACGGTCGCGGGCGCCGGTCTGGGAACCTCCACCGTGACGAGCTACATAGAAAGCGCTGCCGGCGTGTCTGCGGGAGCACGCACCGGTCTGGCGAGCGTCGTCACGGGCGTGCTGTTTCTCATAGCACCGTTTTTCGGCAAGCTTGCCCAATCCGCCGGTGAGGGTGTCCAGCTCGCAAACGGCGTAACGCTCTATCCTGTGGTCGGCCCGGCGCTGATTGTGGTGGGCAGTATGATGATGCGTTCCCTGGTGGACGTGGACTGGAAGGACGCCACGGAGTCTATACCGGCGTTCCTCACCATGGTCGTGATGGGATTCACGATAGGCATTACCGACGGGATAGCGTTCGGGGTGATTGCGTACTGCGCCCTGAAACTCGTAGCCGGCAAAGGGAAGAGCGTGCACTGGTCCATGTATCTCATTGGCGCTTTATTAGTCGCGCGATACGTGTTTCTGGTAAAATGAACGGTGCTGAGCAGATGGAAATGCGGTAAGGAGGCAATGCGGTGAAACTTGCGTGTCAAGATTCGATGGTGTCCGGTAAGGATTTCAACGAAAAGTTCGACAAGATTGAACAATACGGTTTCGAAGGTGTCGAGCTGTGGGGCGCTCAGTTGCTGGATGAAGAGAAGCTCTCGGCCGTGGAGAAGGCGTTGCACGGCAGATCTCTCAAGGTGAGCACGATCTGCGCCGGGTATCGCGGCTGTCTGCTCGACAGCGAGAGGGCGCAGCGGGAACTGGCTGTCGCGGACATGAAGAACCTGCTCGATATTGGCGGGGAGCTCGATGCCGTCGGTCTTATAACCGTGCCGATATTCGGTCCGGCGCGAATTCCGGATTTGAGCCCGATGGCGTCGGCCATCGAGGTGGAGTTGAATCTGCTTGTGGACCTGTGCAAAGAGTTGGGTGAACACGCAGCGAACGCGGGGACGTTGGTGCTACTGGAACCGCTCAACCGATACGAAACGCATCTGCTGAACCGGCTGGAGCAGGGGCGGGAGGTGTGCGCCCGCGTCAGTATGCCGAGCGTCAAGATGATGGGCGATTTCTTCCACATGAACATCGAGGAGACGGACGTTCCTGCGGCAATTGCCGAAGCGAAAGATCATCTTCGGCACATACATCTGGCTGATAGCACGCGGTTGTTACCCGGTTATGGGCATACGGATTTCGCTGCCGGGTTCGACGCACTGAAAAAGATCGGATACGAATGGTTCATGTCCCTCGAGTGCGGCATTCCCGGAAAACAGGAAGAAGAGCTGCCGCGTTGCGTGGAGTACCTCAACGAACTGATCCCATGAAATGTTCCGAGACGCGCTGTCCGCGCGGAAGAGGATTCACCCTGATAGAGTTGCTCGTCGTGATTGCCATCATCGGCATTCTGGCGGCGATTCTCCTGCCGGCGTTGAGCAGGGCGCGTGAGGCGGCACGGCGGGCATCGTGCCAGAACAATCTCCGACAGATCGGTCTCGCATTCAAGATGTATGCGAACGAACACGACGGGAGATATCCACCGAGGCAGGTGTTCCGTTTCGACGAGAACAGCACCTTGTTTCTCGATGACGCAATGATATTCAGCGGTCCCGCGATGTACCCTGAGTACCTGTCGGACCTGAAGGTCGTATACTGTCCCTCGTGTCGTGAATCGTTTCTGGAAGCGTACGATGAGAAAGGCGATCGCGACGGTGTAGTCCAGCCGGAAGAGCTGGACAAGGAGCCATACAACTACACTGGGTGGCTCCTGGTAAGCGCCTGGAACGTGATCGGGAACAAGCCGGTCGAACCCGGGCCGGGTCCTCGATTGGAGGAAGCGGATTTCGTCGGTACGCCGTGGGGTGAGCTCGCGCAGGCGAATGTCGATACTAACGGTGCAGCGAGCGATCAGGATTTTACGGTTTCGGAGACGCATGCTGGTACGCAAGCGGGCGGCGGCAACGTACTCTACCGGTTGCGTGAAGGCATTGAGCGGTTCACTATCGCTGACATCATGAATCCGGCTGCGACGGCCGTGGCTTCCTCGGACATTCCGGTAATGTGGGACCATCTGACCATCAATGTGAAGGATATGCCGCACGTGCCGGGTGGAGCTAACGTACTCTTTTTCGACGGGCATGTGGAGTTTGCGAGATATCCTTCTGAGAAGCCGTGGGTTGCGTCGTATATGGGAGCGCGGATATTCTCGCGATATAACCGGCCTTTTGACGGATTCTGACCGGCGCACAGTGTCGATGTTCTGTGCGAGACACGGTCTTTTAGGTGCTTTGTATCGTGCGAGCACGGTTGGCTGCCCGCAAGAGACGGAGGTCTGCCTTAAGATGGATTATGAACTCGTAAGACGCGCCTTTCGCAAGCAGTTTTCTCGCGACCCGCAAACACCCGCGCTCTTCCGCGTGCCCGGTAGGGTGAACCTCATCGGCGAACACACCGACTACAACGGCCTGCCGGTTCTGCCCGTGGCGTTACAGAAAGAGGTTGTGGTGGCGGTTACGTCGCGCGACGACATGCGAGTCATCATGAGTAATGTTGACCCGCGGTACGAGCCCCGCGAGTTCGTCGCTGACGAAAACATCGAGGCGGCGCCCGCGGGCGACTGGAGCAATTACTGTCGTGCAGCAGTAACCGGTCTTTGGCAGTACGTGTCGCGACGAGCGGGTGGCCGTGCGCAGGTGAAATGTATGAATGTCATGACGCACGGCGACATACCGGTTGCGGCGGGTCTCAGTTCCTCTTCCGCACTGGTGGTTGCCTGCGCGCTTGCATTCCTTCACGCTAACGGAATTAGCGTCGGGAACGGCAAAGGTCGATTCGACCGCATAGAGTTGGCAGAGATACTGGCGCGTGCTGAACAGTACGTTGGCACGCGCGGCGGCGGTATGGATCAGACCGTCGCACTCTGCGCACGGAAAGGTGCTGCGCTCAAAATAGACTTCTTCCCCATCCGGGTAGCCGAAGTTCCATTGCCGCGAGGGTACAAGTTTGTTGTCTGTAACAGTATGGTGCGTGCAGAAAAATCAGCGCACCAGCGGGAACTCTATAACCGTGGGCCGCAAAACTGTCACGCGGCTGCTGCTGTTCTCGCGGAAGAGTTCGGCGCTGAGGCGAACCGACCTATCCGGCGGTTGGGTGACCTTATGCCGCAAAACCGTGGGCTCAGCGGCGAGGTATGGCCAAGGATAGAGAGGACGCTTTCGCGCGAAGCGCCGGCGCTTGTGCCGTTCGTGAGGCACGTGCTGCAGGAAGGCGAGCGGGTAGAGAAGGCGGTGGAAGCGCTTGAAGCGGGAAATATGCAAATCTTTGGTACCCTTATGATTGAGTCGCATAAGAGCTTGCGGGACGATTACGGCGTGAGCTGCCCGGAACTCGACGCGCTCGTTAACGTCGCGCTTGAGGCTGGCGCGATGGGGTCGCGTCTGACAGGCGCGGGATTCGGCGGATGCACCGTGAGTTTAGTGGCGGAGACCGATGTCAGCGAGTTTGTGTCCGCAGTCCAATCACGCTACTACGGTGACTATCTCGCGCGGCACAGGCCGTACCTGGCGGCGAGCCCGCACGCGTCAGCGGAAAGCGTGATCATATGTGAACCGTCGGCTGGGGCCGGGACGGTCGCGATGTGAGGCCGGTCGCACATATGGCGCGGAGCGCTAATATGAATCCGGAACAAGAAAGTGGGACGGGCGTCTCGCCCGTCATTTCATGGGCAAGACGGCCAAACCCCGCCAGAGATGGCTTATTTCGTTAGAGCTTCTACATATTCTTCCGTTTGAGTCCAGCGAATAACCTGTGCATTTCACAGAAGCAGCGTCTGCTTTGCCGTCATTGCGACCGAAGCACGGCTCAGAGCTAACTGGTTGCCTGAGGAACGCCGCGCTCCAGAACCTCCTTGAACTCCTGAAGATGAGCTTCATAGACGGCGCGTGGGTAGGCGTCGTATTTCTTGCAAAATGACGCTGCCAGGCCGATCACCTCTCCCATCATTCCGGTCGTCCTCATAACGCGGACGGTTCCCAGTGCCACGTGGGTAACGCTGATGTTCCGACCCGCCATCATCAGGTTGTCGGTATTTCTGGAATACAGACACCGGAATGGGATGGGATACGGCTCGATCTTGGCCTGTTCTGCGACAGCGCGGAACGCTTCTCCATTGAATTCTGGATCCTTTTTCGGATAATGCAGATCGATTGACCAGGTGGTGGTCACGCATGCGTCGGGATACGGTCTGCGTTGCTCGATATCCTGCTGTCTCAGTATGACATGGCCCAGAAGCCTCCGCGATTCTCGTTTCCCGGCAATATAGGCGACCCACTCGAGTCGTCGATTCGTGTACTGTTTTTTAAACCTGCTCTTGTTTTTGAGGAACGACCAGTTGCCGTAGACGACGCGCAGACCGTAGTCCCTGATATACTCGAATTCGTCAACCTGATGCCGAGTCATACCGGTTTCCCAGTTCCAGTCTCCTCTCGTTTCCTTCTGACACGTTTGGTCGTTGAACTGAACGGCCCAGGGCGTGTCGGGAAATGTGGACGGTTTCTCGTCCTCAACGGAATACCACATGACCGATGCGCCCATGGTCATGGTGTCAGCGGTTTCAGGTGCGAGCAATTCGCCGGTCTCGGCGCGGGATTCACGACCCATACGAAAATCAGCGCCTGCAAGGAAGCCAACCGCCCCGTCGCCGGTACAGTCCGCAAATACGTGTCCCGGAAAACGCAGTCTCTCGCCGGTCTTTGTGTTCTGGCCGATCACGGCCGCTATTCGCCGTCCGTTCATCTCGACCTCGTTGACGTGCGTATTGAGGAAGAGGTGAATATTGTCCTGTCGAAGTACAGATTGAAGCTTCTTCTCATCGTCATAGAACGAAGCCGGCTGGGCATTGCCGCGCTTATTAGGGTCGAGCTCGGCGACGACGGTGCCGATGGCAGGATACGGTGGCAGATTAATTCCGCCTCCCAGGTGGACACGGACCTCTGAGCTGTTGTTACCGCCGAGAACCGGTCGGTCCTGGATAAGCGCGACCGTCAGTCCTTGTCGAGCAGCCGATAGTGCTGCACAGGTTCCCGCAATACCGCCGCCGGTTACCACAAAATCGAACGTGTCGGCATCGGGCGGACGCTCCGGGTGCCCGAGAATGCGCCGGCGGAACTGTGCCATGTCCGGGTCTTCGTTCGGCGCCGTCAGATCCTCGTCCGCGGAGAACAGAATGGCATCACAACGGCCGTCAAAGCCGGTCAGGTCACGAAGCGCGATAGTGATCCGTTCCGTTTCTATCTTGACGGTTCCGCCGTCCTGCCAGTGCCACCGGGCACCTTCCACACCGAAGGTCGTGGGCAGCGCTTTTCCGTGTACGATGACCTGGAAGGTACCCGGCGAGCCTCGTGCCTGCATCGATGACGGTGTATCAGGTTTCTTCCAAGGTCCGACCCAATCCCGTGTACGAACCCACACCCTGTACTCACCGGTTGCGGGGAACGCCACCGTTGTTGTCGCATCCTGGACGGGATTGCCGAGGCCGTGCGCCAGCAGGAAGGGCGACCCCATCTGGTCCATGAACTGCTGATCGACGACCCAGCCACCACAATTCGAGAAATTCTCCGCTTCGACGAGAACCGTTTCTCCGGCCATTGTTCGCCCCCACGGGCCGAGAATGCCCAGCATGATCAGGAAACAACGTATCAAGTTTCGCATTGTTGCATGCACCTCTTCCAACGCGCCGTTAGTTTCAGATACTCCCGCGTGGCACAGGCATCTTGCCCGTGAGTCGAGGGCGGTTCGCGAACCGCCCCTACGAGCCACACAGGAATATGTGTCCCAGCACCTTATAGGGGCAGGGCTTGCTCTGCCCTCCGGAACTCAGCGACATCCACTGTGAGATTCCCTCAGAAAGCCCGGAACCGACAATAATCTTGCGCTGTTACGCTTCATCCACACGGTACTGCTCGCGTAACTGCGCAAGTTGCAATTTCAGTTCTGCGACGATGTCCTTATACCTCGGATCATCGTACACGTTATGCAGTTCAAGCGGATCCTCTTTCAGGTCGAACAGTTCCCACGCGTCGATGTCGTAATAAAAGTGGATCAGCTTGTAGCGCTTTGTCCGGATGCCGTAGTGCCGTTTGACGGAATGCACCGCCGGGTACTCGTAGTAGTGGTAATACATCGAGGTGCGCCAGTCCGAGGGTGCGCGACCCTCCATGAGCGGACGCAGGCTTCGTCCCTGCATATCGTCCGGTATCGGTGCGCTCCCGTAATCGAGAAACGTCTCCGCAAAATCGAGGTTCAGCACAATATCGGTGTTGACCGTGCCCGCTTCTATGACATTCGGGTAGCGCACGAGGAGCGGCATGCGCAACGAGTGCTCGTACATGAATCGTTTGTCAAACCAACCGTGATCGCCGAGATAGAATCCCTGGTCCGACGTGTAAATCACGATGGTGTTCTGTGACAGGCCGGATTCGTCGAGGTAATCGAGCACCCGACCGACGTTGTCGTCAACGGAAGCGATGCAGCGAAGATAATCTCTTATGTACCGCTGATAGTACCAGTTTTTCAGATCCGGGCCGGTGAGACCTTCCGGCGGCTTGCCTTTCACATCAGACTCGGTAAGGTGGTTTTCAATCGTCATCTCTTGCTGACGCGCGGCATCGCTGCGTGTTCGGTAATCGTCGTTGAACGTCTCAGGTTGGGGTATCTCGACATCCTCGTACATGTGCATGTGCTTCTCGTCGGGCTCCCATCTGCGGTGAGGCGCTTTGTGGTGGTACATGAGCAGGAACGGGTTGTCGCCGTCACGCTGCTTCAGCCACTCCATGCACAGGTCGGTAATGATGTCCGTGACGTATCCACGATGCTTCTCGCGTTTCCCCATGTTAATCATCAGCGGATTATGGTACATCCCCTGTCCCGGCAGAATGTTCCAATAATCAAAAC
>Ga0180434_10002874_pt1 | contig 22358 bp, 22 predicted proteins | sample SS_ome_7_FD_132453 | JGI IMG/M metagenome (GOLD analysis project Ga0180434, IMG submission 132453) | Hypersaline lake sediment archaeal communities from the Salton Sea, California, USA - SS_1_D_2 metaG | ecosystem: Environmental > Aquatic > Non-marine Saline and Alkaline > Hypersaline >...
AGCCGGGCGACACGATCGACCCGGCCGCCGATTGTGCCGACTGCCGACTGTTGCCGACGCAGGGCGGGTCACGCAGACGAACGCCTGAGACTGGCTGACGCACTGGCCCGCCCTCGTCGGATACCGGAGAAACAAAAAAATGAACGACGCGGATGCGAAACTCGCCTCGATGACCATCGACGAACAAAAACGGCTGGCCAGGTGGCAGACCTACGAACTGCACGCCTTGGGCCAGACCAACTGTCCGTGCGGGCTAGTCGTCAGCAGCCAGCAGCGAGGACGCCCCCAAGCAGTCCAATGCCCCTACTGCGGGCTGCACTTCTGCGGCCGCTGCGCGACCGATCACATATCGGCCGCGATCAGGATCGGAGAAAAACGGCTGATACCCATGCCGGCCGCCTGGCCGGAACCAATCGCCGGAGACCGAAAGGAAAGCCGTTGGCCCGAATAACAAAAAAACTCACCGCCGCGAAGACCGCAGAGATAAGGAAACGGGCGCGCGGCAAGAACGCGGCGCAACTGCTGGCGGCCATGCGGGCCGAGGCGGTCGCCGCGGCCGACGCACTGGACGAGGCGATCAGGACCGCCGCGGCGACCATCGACGGGCTGGCGGCGATGCTGGCCGACGCGGAGACCTGGAAGCGCCGACAGGCGATATACCACCAGGTGCTGATCGAAAAGATCGAGGCCGGCCCTCCGGCAGGCCGGCCCCGCCGGACGGAGAAACTCACGGCCAAATGCGTCGAAGATGCGCTCAGGCGATCCGGCGGCAACCAGGCGAAGGCGGCCCGGTCGGCCGGAGCGGAGCATCAGGCGTTTTATAACGCCGTCAAACGATGCGGACTGAGAAAACTCGCGAAACGACTCAGGGCGGAAAACCGCTGATGGCGGCCAGGAAGGTCTGGCATATCGTCCAGTGGAAGGAGCTCTACGAGCCCGACGACGCCAAACGCAAAGGCTCCAGGACGCCCCTGCAGTACGTAAAGGCCTGGGTCCGAGGCGACAACGTCAATATCGACCGCCAGAAGATCGACGGGCTCCGCAGGGCACTGGTCGCCGCCGGCGGACGAGACCTGGCGATCCTGTGGGAATGGCTCAAGGCAGCAGCGGCCGACAGGTCGCATTTCCGCGGATACCTCCTGTCGGCCGTCGCCGACCGGGCGGCGACCTATAAGGAGATCGCCGTGATGATCGGGCCGGACCTGGTCCAGCCGGCCGAAATATCAAAGGCGATGAAACAACTGGCCAGGCTCGGACTCGTCGAGCAGGTCGAACTGATAGAGGTATTCGAAGTGCTCAAAGACGACAAGGGAAATCCGTACGAGGCGTATCTCACCAGCAAACAAGAAGATACGGGCGGCGACGAGCCGCGCCGGAATCAGGCGGAATTTGGCGGAATAATTCCGCCAAATTCCGGCGCTGTTGCACGCACGCGCGGGAACACGAACGCGAACGCGAACCCACTGCCCGCCTCTGCGGGCAGTGGGAACCGGGAACACGAACACGAACAAAAAACACGAACGCCGTACGGAGACCCGCCCGGCGTCCTAACCGACGCCGGGAGGACAAACGCCGACGGCCAGCGGCCAACGGACCCGCAGAACCAACGCAACGGCCAACGCGCAACGGGCCCGCAGAGACAACGCGACACCAACGGCGCCCCCACCGAGGCGGACCCGGGAGGGACGGGCGGCTCAGGCCGGTCCGTTCCCCCGGTCCGTCCGGATGCACAGGGGGGGCGGCGCCCGCCGCCGCCCGAGACGCCGGACGGTCGCGGCGGGCCGATCGACGTCGAGCCCAGGCCGCCGGACGCCGCGACGTTCGCCAAGGCGATTTTCCAACTGCTGGGCTGGCGCGGCGACGATCTGAAGGCCAGAGGCCGAAACAACGAGAAGGCCGTCTTCAGGAACTGCTGGATCGAATACGTCGAACAGGCCGACCGGCTGGGACTCGAACCGGAGGCGATCTGCGAGTTCGCCGACCGGCGGTGCAGGAAGGCCAGACACCTCGAGTCGATCGACCTGGACGTCAGGACGGCCGACGCCGACAAACACGGCAGGCGGATCGCCGTGCTGAAGGCCAGGTCAAGGATATGGACCGCAGAGACCAGGAAACTGATCGAACGATTGCGGGATGCGGATCCCGAGGCGACGTAAGCAGGCGACAGGATCGTCAGCCTGGCCAAGATGGGCGTCAAGGTCGGGGTGATGATTTGTTGGCAATGGGCGAAAGATTTTCTCAAGGATTTTGAAATGGCGCCGATATCACGGGCGCAATGGCGAAGGAACGGGCAACGGCCGGGAAACCGGCGAAGAAGAAGTCCGCACGGAAGCGGAAAACTACATCGGACGCGGCGAGGGCACGGACGCCCGAGCCGCGGCCGAAACGCATAGCGTCGGACCGATCGAAGACCGCCAAAACGGCCAAAAAGGCCAAAGCGAAAACGCCCGAAGCCGATCGGGGGCCAAACGACGCGTTTTTGAGCGTTACGACCCGACAGCAGGCGTTCGTGACCCGGTATCTGGTCCACTTCAACGCCACAAGGGCTTATCTGGAAGCAGGTTACAAGCCGAAGGCCGCGAGCGCCGGGGCGAGTCGACTGTTAAGGAACGTTAAGGTCCAGGCCGCCGTTTCGGAGCAACTGGCCAACCACGGGATCGACCCGAACTCGATTAAAATCTCCGTGGCGCAGATAGCACTCGGATCGGATATCGCCGATTTCGAACCGTACCTTACCGGCGACAAGACGCTCGATCAGCTACGCAAGGACGGGGTCGACACCTCGCTGGTCGAAAGCGTCTGGGAGACCACCAGGACGTACGCCGACGAGTCGTCGGCGACCACCAGGAAAATAAAACTCTACTCCCGGATGACCGCGATGGGACTGCTGGCCCGCGTCCTGGGGATGGTCTCCGAGGGCCGCGTACACTCCGGACAGGTCGCCGGCGGAGCGCCGGGGCTGCTGATAACGGCGGCCGGAATGCGGGACATGAGCGATGAGGAACTCGGAAGACTGGCGGCGGCGGCTGGCCTCGATCAACCAGACGGGGCTGACCGAGAGGGTGGCGGCCAGGTGGGAGATGGCCCGGCGTGACCCGCTGGCCTTCATGAGATGGTTCTGCTACACATGCGACCAACACGACAGCGAAAACCCGGTCAAGCGGTTCTGCTGGGACCTGGAGTACATCCAGCGGCTCACGCGGCTGTGGCAGGCGAACCGATGCCTGAGCGTCCTGAAGGCCAGACAGATGCGGTGCACCTGGCTGTTTGTGATCCTTTCGCTGTGGGATGCGATGTTCCACCGCGGCCGCCTGATCATGCTCCAGTCCAAACGCGAAGACGACGCGATCGGAGACGCCAACGCAGGCGACGGGCTGCTGGGCCGGGCGAAGTTCATAATGAACCATCTGCCCTGGCGAAAGCAGCTGATCATGGCAGCCGACGACGGGTCGGTCAACTACGCCGCACAGCACAAGATGATCCGTTTTTATGCGAACAACTCCACGCTCTGGGCGATACCCCAGGGCGCGGCGATTATCCGACAACGAACAGCCTCAGGGATACTCAGCGATGAGTCGGCGTTTCAACCCGAATCCGGCGACGCCTATACTGCTGCTCGCCCTTGCATACGCGGCGGCGGGTGGTACGTATCGCTCACCACGCCCGATATGGCCGACGGCGGACACACCCGCAGACTACACGAGGACCGGCTCGATGCGGCGTGACCGAAACGGATTCTGCTGCGAGGACCTGCACGTGGCGGTCGGAGACCGCCGGGTGGTCATGGACGGACTGACCGCACGCGGGAACCGCAACACGTTTGTAGCAGTGGACCTAGGGATGGAGGCCGACCCGGGGACGTTCACGCCGGAACTGATCGAATCGGAAAAGGCCGGGATGCCCGGATGGCGGTTCAAGAAGGAGTACCTCCGGGACTGGGACGCACAGACCGGTCAGCCGGTATTCGAAGAGGAGTGGATCGACCGGCAAAGGCAAAACGCACGCGATCCGATCGAGCGGCTGGACATACACCGCGTCACCCGCGACGGGATCGTACAGCGCGACCGGCTGGGACACGTCAAGTACATCCTGGTCCCGAAGGCCAAGGGACGCCTGAAGATCTTTACACGGCCCGACTCGCAGCCGGCGGGATGGACCGAGGGCTCGCCGCGAGTGATCCGGGCGGCGGGGATGGGCATGGACGTCGGCGAAGGCGTCGAAAAATCCGACTCGACGCTGGCGGTGATGTTCGCAGACACCCGCGAACTGGCGGCCACGCTGGCGTGCAACCGGATCCGACCCGGACAACTGGGCAGGTTCGCCGCGGCCGTCGGACGCCACTACAACAACGCGCTGATCTGCTGCGTGCGAAAGATGCACGGACTGACCGCGCTGCGGGCGATCGCAGACAGCGGATACCCGATGATCTGGCACAACCGGGACCCGAAGAAGACCGCACAACTCCAGTCGAAGGATCTCGGCTGGCCGCGCGGTGAGGCGACCAGCGACCTGCTGTTCGGCAAGTGGATCGCGGCGATGGAGACCGAAGGGCTGGCGACCCTGCGATGTTTGGAAACGATCGAACAGCATCGGGCCTACATCTACGACGACCTGGGAAGGCCGACCCACCAGCGGCTCAAAAACCAGCCGGTGGCGGTCCGCGAAAAGCACGGCGACCTGGTGATCGCAGCGGCCCTGGCATATCGGGCGTGCATCGACATACCGAAGTTCCGAAAGGCCGCCAAGGACGCAGCGCCGGCCGAATCGCCGGCCGGACGCAGACGGGCCCGAAAACAGGCCGCATCGACGCGGCGAGGGGGCGACGAATGGTGACAGCTACGGTCAGATCGAGAGTCGACCCCAACGCGCCGGGACAGGAGGAAATCTACGAAAACTCCGTCGACGGGCGAGGGGCGATCGACGGGTCGAACGTCAAGACCTCGAAGACCGGCGAGGCGATGGAGATCGCCAGGCTCTGCCGGTCGGTGATTTTTTCAGAGAAGCAACTGGCGGAACCCCGGTCGAGGCGAAGGAAGTTCATCGGCCGCTACGCCGGCCCGAACTACGCGAACGCCGACCCGGCGGTCCGCGACCCGCTGAACCTGCTGTACTCGCTGGTCGAGACGCTCGTGCCGGCCCTGGCGGTGGCGCCGAGGGCGACGGCAACCGCCGCCGACGCGGACCTGGGGCCGTTTGCAGAGACCCTCCGCCTGGCGATCGACGACGAACTGAAGAAAATGAAGCTCGCGGCGGTGCTCAAGGACGCCGCGACAGACGCACTGTTCGGCATGGGCGTGACCAAGACCGGACTGGCCGGGCAGCCGGGGTTCAACGCAGACGGGCAGGTCGACGGGTCGATCGGACCGGTGTTCTGCGACTGCGTGTCGTTCGACGACTACATAGTCGACATGACCGTCAAGAACCGCAAACTCGCACAGTACGAGGGAAACCGATACTGGATATCGGCCGACGAGGCGATAGCGACAGGATTCGACCGCGGCGAAGTGGCCAGGCTGATCGACGTGAAGGCCAGGGTCGACGCCAACGCCGACACCGGCGACCTCGGGGCGGCCGGAGGCGACGAACGGGCCGACAACGAGTTCATACCGCGCCTGCAGATGGTCGACCTGTACCTGCCCGACCGCCGCCAACTGGTGACGATACCCGGCGACGTGTGGAATCCGACCGGCAAATACATCAACGCCGTCGACTGGGACGGAGACCCCAGCGGACCGTTCGACACGTTCGGATTCTCGGCGGTGCCCGATCACATGCTGCCGCTGCCGGTGATAGCGGCGATATTCGACCTGTACGTACTGATCAACAAGATCGGCCGGAAGGTGGGCCGACAGGCCGACCGGCAGAAAGACATCATAGGCTACCAACTGGGCGGCGAGGGCGACGGAGAGGCCGCACGCGACTCGGCCGACGGGCAGCTGGTCGGGTTCGAGAACCTCGACTCGGTAAGGCCGATGAGCTTCGGAGGGGCGTCAGACGACGGGTTCAAGGCGGTGGCGTGGCTCCAGGACTTTCTGAACCATACCGCGGGAAACACCGATCTGCTGGGCGGGCTGAAGGCCGACTCCAATACCGCCGCACAGGACCAGATGCAGCTTGCCAACGCCGCCGGACGCGTCAACGAATGGCTCAAGACGATGCACGTCGGGGCCGGGTCGATCATCCGAAAGGTCGGACAGTACGTCTGGGAGGACGACGAGACGGCGAGGGAGCTGATGCTGGTGCTCGGGGCCGGCGACGAGGCGGTGCGGATACCGAGGATATGGACCGCCGACGGACGCGATGGGTCGCTGGAGGACTACGACATCGACATCGACGCCAACAGGCGGCCGGCCGGCGGACCCGACGAGGCCTACGGACGCACGCACAAATGGATCACGGAAATTCTGGCCAACCCGCAGGTCCAGAACGCAGCGGCCGCGCAGGGGATGGCCCTGGACGTGCGGAAGATCGCCCAGATCACCGCGGCGCAACTCGGAGTCGAAAACGCCGACGAAATGTTCGTCGCCGTCGATCCGGACCGAACGACCGGGCCGCAGGCCGCAGGCGGGTCGATGCACATCGACAACTCAACGAAGATCGCCGCCGGGAGGCCCAGGCAAAACGGCGGACCGGGCGCCTCGGCGGCGCCGAGGCCGCAACCGCACACCCAACCGCAGCAGCAGACCGCCCCGAGCGGGCAGGGAGAATGACATGCCGAAAGGACTGCCGATTCCAAACGACCGAAACTACACCGACGACGACCTGAGACGACTGATCCGCGAGGCCAAGGCGGCCGGAGACGCCGACTCGGCCGGGGTCCTGGCGAAAATGCTGGCAGACAGGACCGGGCCGGGGCTCGATGCGGACGCCGGGGCCGAGGAGACCGAGATCCAGCGGCTGACGAGACTCCGCGAGGAGGCCGCAGCGGCCGGAGACGCCGACTCGGCGAGGGTGCTCGATGAGAAGATCAGAGCAATGCCCAATGTCCAATGTCCAACGCTTAACGCCCAAGCGGACGGCGACGACGAAGGCGACGACGGCGAAGACTCAACAGACGAACAAGAAACGTCCAACGTTGACGGCGACGGGGACGGCGGCGACGACATCGACGATGACGAAGAGACCGGGCCGGTGAACAGCGGCGAGGCGACCGATGCGGCGGCGAAACTGATCGCGGCGGCCTTCCTGAATATCGCCGATATCCCCGCACGGGCGCCCGAGGCGAAGGTGACCAAGCCGGACGTCGAAGCGTATCTAAAGGCGATCGGCGAATGAGCAGCCGAGCAGCAACTGAGAGAGCACACGAAACATGACGTACATCTTTACATGCAGATCGTGCGGCGAGCGGGTGGAGATCAACTGCCCGCTGGCGCAACGGCCGGCGCGGAAAAAGTGCCGGTGCGGGCGATGGGCGACGCGGGACGTGGCCGCCGAACACGGACGGCCGCGGAACGCGACGACCGGCGAGAAACGATCGGCGATCGCAGGCTGCGGGGCCGGCGAGGAGGCCGAACTGAACCGGGACCTGGCCGCGGCGGGAATAGACGCCCAGTACGACCCGAGGAACGGCGACCTGGTCGCCAGGGACCGGAGAAACTTCCTCAAGGCGATCAAGGCCAGGGGGATGCACAGCAACACCGACGGCGGGTTTCCGCTGTAATCGGATTTTCATCAATCGCGCAACGACGAGGACGAACCGATGACCGACAACGACAACAACGGGACCGAAAACGCGGGCCGCGACGGCGGCGCTGACGATGCGATCGGGGCCCCGGATGCGGTGTCTCTTGAGACAGTGGCCGAAGCCGCAAAGGCTTTCGCCGACCAGGAGGCCCGCCAGTCCGGCGCCGACGAAAACACCGACAGCGGCGAGCCGAACGCCGCCGGCAAAGACGGAAAACCCGACGACCAGGCCGACAGGACCGGCGACGGGCCGGAAAAGTCCGCCGAAGCCGAGTTCACGCCGAACGAAAAGCAGGTCCGAATGGCCAAACAGCTCGGAGTGCCGCAGGCGGAAATCGACCGGATGACGCCCGAGCAGGCCAAGGCGTTCGAGTACGCCGCAAGGCTCGACTCGAAACGGCAGGGCCGAAAGGGCCGACAGGCCGACAAGGCCGCCCAGGGCGACAACACCGCCCCGGCCGCCGACGAAAACGCCGACGGTGCGGAGTCCTCCGCCGAAGGCGAGCCGTTTTCAGAGGATGATTGGGACGACGCCGCCCAGCCGCTGAACGAGATGCACCGACGAATGATACAGCTCGAACAGAGGCTGGCCCAGTACGAGGCGGGCGAAACAAACCAAACGCAAGACGCCGCAGAGGCGGCGATCGAGGGGTTCTTCAGCGGACTGGACGGCGAAATTTTCGCCGACTACATGGGCGACGACGAAGGCGGCGAAATAGCCCCCGACTCCGTGGCCGATCTGAAACGCACCGAAGTGGTCGAACTGGCCGTGACGCTGCGGGAAAAGACCGGCGGAACGCTCGAACAGTCGCTGGAGGACGCTCTGTCGATCGTCGACCGCGACGCGGCGAAGGCCGCGGCCCAGAAGGCCGCCGCAAAACGATCCGGACAGCGAAACAGAAAGCGAATGGCCAGGCCGTCGGCGACGCCGACCGGCGGCCGGCATTACGCCAGTGACGAAGAACGCGCAGCGGCCTCGGCCGCGGCGGAGCTGTACGGGCAGTAGGCGGCGGACTCCACCGGCCGGCGGCCGGGAGAAATTGAACAATGCCGGGAATCAACATAGATCCGGTGGCGGTGACTCAGACGCCTTACGACATCGTAAAGGTGACCCTGGCCCACTACCCAAACCGAAGCAAACTGACGGTCCTGCAGGAACTGCACGACTTTCCGTTCATGAACCGATGGATGGACCCCAGCCGACGCCGGACGGCGTCGGGGATCGCCATCGCAGAAGACGTAGTGATCGACGGAAACGGGTCGGCCAAGATGGTCCGACCGTTCGAGACCCACGTGCCGAACGTCAACAACGTGGTGGCCAAGCTCCAGGTGCCCTGGCGGGGATGCCAGGCCGACTGGTCGCTGGAGAAACGCGAAATCCTCCAGAACTCCGGGTCGCAGGCCAAGCTGACCCAACTGAACAAGATCGTCAAGGTCCGACGGGCCGCGGCCGACCTGGACCTGGCCAACCTGCTGGAGGGACGGGCCTGGCAGGCGCCCAACAGCTCCAGCGACGATCTGAACGCACACGGCGTGCCGTACTGGCTGGTGCCGATCACCTCGGCGCAGGTCGCCGCGTCGGCAGGCGGAAACCATATCGGCGCCAACCCGACGGGATTCTCCGACGTCGGCGGCATCGACGCCTCAGCGTCGAAATACGCCCTGTGGAAATCGTACGCCGACGTCTGGGACAACAACACCCCGACGTGCACCGAAAACGACGTCAGGAAGATGGTCCGGATGCACCGGCGGCTGAAGTTCAGAACGCCGAAGAACGCTCGCGACTGGGAGTCGGACGCCTACAGCGACTTCCAGGGCTACCTCTCGGAGGCCAGGCTCGAGGCGTTCGAGGAAAAGGCCCGCGCCAACAACGAGTCGCTGGGCGCCGACCTGGGCAAGTTCTCCGGACAGACGACCGTGCGAGGCACGCCGCTGAGCTGGGTCGAGGCGATCGACGACATATCGACCGACCCGCTGGTGCTGATCAACCACCGCCACTGGCACGTGTTCTGCCTCGAAGGCGACATCCTCGAAGAGACGACCGTCGCGCCGTCGACGGCTCAGCACCGAGTGGTCACGACGTTCGTCGACCTTACGTTCAACATCGTCACGCTGAACCGAAGGCTGGCCGGCGGGCGAATCGACTACGTGGCGTAGGGAAACGACGGGTAGAGGCCTGCCGGCAGGCAGGTTAGAGGTTAGAGACAACCAGGAGCCGCCGGCCGGTTCGAAATCGCCGGTCGGCGGGTCCCGAACATAAGGACAAGAACGATGACAGCTACTTTTGAAAAAGGTCCGTTCCACGGAATCGACGTGGCCAAGGCCATGAGCGATCCGGAATATGCGATCTTCGACGGCGACGACTTCGCCTCGCTGGAGGTCACCAACGGCAACACCCTGGGGGGGTACATCTCGACCGTCGACGCCGGCGGGACGCTGACCCAGGTGGCCCTGACGCCGGGGGTGGCGCTGAACTACAAGTGCGACGGCGACGACAACGACGGGTCGTTCCTCGGCAGACAGACAGCCGTCGGAGCGTTCGACATCACCCGAAACTCCGGCAGACAGGTCGCCTACGAGGCCAAGGTCCGGATCGTCGAAGGGGCCGAAGTGGGTTTCTTCTGCGGACTGGCCGAGGCCGGACTGGACCAGGACGCACTGGCCGACGACACCGGCGCCCTGGCCGACAAGGACTTCTGCGGATTCCACGCAGCGGCGCACGCGACCGACGTCGACGTCGACGGGGTCTACCGCATCGAGGGCGGAACCGCCGTGGTCGGCGCCGACACCCTGACCGAAGACGACGACAACGTCTTCAACCGGTACGGCTTCAGATTCGACGGCGGAGAGACGATCACCTGGTTCCTCAACGGAGTCAGGATCGGGACCTCCACGATCACCGCGGCGACCTTCCCCACAGGCGAAGCGCTCACGCCGATCTTCGTGATCAAGACCGGCGAAGCGGTCGAAAAACAGTTCTCCTGCGAGTACTGGCAGTGCGTCGAACTGCTCGGTCCGGCGGACTAACCCCTTACTAAAATCGCCAGCGGAGCGCGATTGAGCCTGGACTGCGGCGGGCGGCCGAACGCCCGTCGCAGGACCGGGCCTGGCGCACGGATCAACCGCCCAACGCCCAAGTGAACGGCGAAGGCGAAGGCCGAACCGGCAAAGGCCGACGACATGAGCGAACCTACGGGATCAATGAGCTTCTGGGATGTGGTGGCCGCGGTTGCGGCCCGAAAGTATATCGGGTCGCAGTTTCCCGGCGACTTCCCGACCGAAACGCAGATCGACGCCGGCTCGTGGTCGGGGCACACCGCCGACGAACTGACCGAGGCGTCGCGGTGGATCACCGCCTGCAAGGGGATAGTCAACCGGGCGTACAAGCGGATACTCCGGGCGCACGACTGGGCGTTCCTGGATCAGGCCGCAACGATGACCGGATGGGCCACGGCGACCCAAACGGCCGTCGGGGCGCCGAGCTACGCTGCGCCCAGCTCCACGGTCACCGTAGACGCCGCGATGTTTTACCCCTCGATGGTGGGGGCGACGCTGACGTTCGGGACGTCGGATACCGAATGGACGATCGACGGATACACCTCGTCGACTGTCGTCACCGTCAGCGGCGACGCATCCGGCGAGGCCGCCGGGCAGGAGATCACCGTCACCGCAGACGGGATGCAGAGAATGCCGGACAATTTCTCCGGAGAAGTCATCGGAAACAGGATCTTCTATCCGCCCGACGGGCTCGGAGAGGCGATCCAGCAGGCGCCGCCGGAGACCATACAAAACCTGCGGGCGGCCTGCGACCAGGCCCGGCAGTACTCGAGGATATTCGCGATCCTGGCGGTCCAGGACGGCGGACTGCAGCGGTGGGACATCGACTTCTTCCCGACCTGGTCGACTGACACGACGCTCCATTACCGCCACCGGGTAGACGAGGCGAAACTGACGTCCGACGCGACGGCCAGCGACTACCCGATGGGCGGGGCGAAATTCTCGTCTGCGCTGCTGGAAGCGGCGTACATGCAGATCGAACTGGACGCCGGGGTCAAGGGGCCGGCGTCCGAACAGTTCGAGCGGGCGCTGGCAGAAGCGGTCCGCCGGGACGCCGCCGGGCGGCCGAGGATGCTGGGATACGCATACGACGGGTCCGAACCGGAACAGAGACAGCGACACGAAATCACAGGAAGCGTGACGTACAGTTGAGGACAGGAAAATGAGTCTAGGAAATGATTTGCCCGGATGGAACCGGATCGGAAACGCCGGCGGGGCCGAAGGGGCCATTAACCGCGACGAGACGCTCAGCGGCGCCCATCGCCTGACGATCGGCGCAACGTCCGACCTGCCGACGCTGGTGGGCGCGGCGCTGCCGACGGGTCTTACCAGCATAATGATCGTACCGGAGTCCGCCGGTGACGACATACGCATGAACCACGCGGGCGCGGCCACCGCGTCAACGGCCAGGGTGCCGGCAAACGGCGCGGTGATCCCGATCGACAAGACGACTGCCGATACGACCGAACTGTATTTCGATGGGACCGCCTACGCGACCCTGCTGACTTTCGTGCCGCGGAACTAACGGATTGAGGATAATTATCATGGCCGATATCATTGACATCGACTCAGGCGCGGATAAAGAGGTGTTGCAGCGTGATGCGCGACTGGTTACGCACAAGCGGCGGGAGACTCGCGACGACAAGGCTAAGATGATCCGCCGCCGGAGCAGTGAAGTGCTGTACGCGCGAAAGGCCAAGACGATAACCCTTGTGGTCAAATGCGGCTCCGACATCATCGACACGATCGCGGAGGACGTACCCGCCGGCGGATCGTTGCAGATCTGGACTCAAGTAGTTCCCAAGAGCTCGGAACCGGGGAGTAAGTAATGGCTACCCGCACGTGGCAAGGCGTTAATGGCGACTACAGCGACTCTGGTAATTGGGTCGAAGGCGCAGCGGCTGTTGCCACCGATACGATCACGATCACGTCAGGCTCGATAAGTACATTGCCGACGAGCAATAAACCGAGTGCGGGTGTATTCGCGTTTACGTTGGACACTGCGCACAATTTCTCCGTCAGCGACTTCCTCGACGCCGGTGCGGTTCCGGGCGACATTACTGTGGACGCATCTGGGCAGACGCTCACCGACGATATAGGCGGTTCTGGCGATATTACGATCAACAGCGGCACGCTGGAGCTAGACGTAACGTGCGCGCCCAGCAGCGTAAGTATGGCGGGCGGGATTCTGTCGATAGGCTCGGGCGTTACGATCACATCGTATTTCGCCGCTACGGGCGGCCTCGCGCAGATCAACTGGTCAACAGATGGTGCGTGGTCCGGTACGTTCGATGCGGACGAACGCATTGTCATGCATTCCAATTCGTCAAGCGCTCAGATCACGATAACCGCAACATCCGAGTTGGACCTGGGCGGCGTGTTCGACGGCGAAGTAATCGTTAACGGCGCCGGTGAGGAGGTGACCGCTGGCAACGACATGGAGGCCGACACATTTACGCTGACGGCAGGGACATGGATCGACGACGGGCACACGTTTGTCGTCCGCACATGGGACGCCACGTCAGCATCCGGGCTGACTACATCGACGGGCAAAGTTACTACCAAGGGCACGGGCACTATTTCTGCGGTGTTGTTGGCCCGCAGCATATATCACCTGGAAATCGGGTCAGGTGCTACAACTACCCAGACGCATTACGTCCAGTGCAAGAAGTTTAGCGGGTCCGGTACGTATGACATAGGTGCGTTCCGGCTTTACGTAATGCTTGACGCCGCTAACTGGTGGACGTTCACCGGATCATTAACAGCCAGCACGGGAGAGATTCGGGTCTATAACGCTCTGTATTCACCGGGCGGCGATATTGTTGTCGATGCTGATATAGGCTTCATCGCAACACTTCCAAACTGGCCGGAATGGACGCACGACATTAACCTCGGGTCTAATCAGTTCCGAGTATCCGCCAACTCCGGCGTTACGTTCGAGTTCGACTTTGGCAGTACGTCTCTGACGTGCGGTTCTCTGGCATTTTTCGGCCTGACAGCCGGGTATACGGGCACGAGCACGATCAAGCTCGGCAACGGGTCGCACAGTATTGGCGACATCGAGACCCTGGACACGCGCGGCACGTATCAACTGGATTTTGAGTCGGCGTTAGTCGCGTGCTCCAGTGAGGCAAATACCTCCGACATCGCCACAATTACCAGCGGCAACTGCAGCATCACCGACGCCAACGGGATTGTCATCGACTCGACAGCCTCGAACTCGACGACCTGGACGCTCGACGGCAACACACGCATCAACGGCGATCTTACGATCCAGCAGACCGCAGGGACCACAACGCTGGACCTGGCCGACAACGACCTTACGGTCAACGGCGACCTGACGCACACCGCAGGGACGCTGACGACGACGAACGATTACGGCAGTACGCTCCACGCCCCCGGTCGGACGATTTCGGGTGTGACAGCCTCGAAGTGGATAAACGTAGTCGGCGCGACCGACGGAGGCACGAACACAAACCTGCTGTTCCTGCCGGGCGGCTCGCCCGTCAGCAGCGCCGGGCCGATCCTGGGCAGAAGGCGATAGAGAATGGAAATGAAAGAGATCTTCGAAAGCATGGTGCTGCCGGCCCTGGCGCTGCTGCTGACGATGTTCATCAGGCTGGGCCGGCAGGTGTCGGCCAACACCACGAAACTCGACGGGCGGGGGGAGAACTGCCGGGTGCGCGGAAAATGGATCAGCAGGATCGACCGGCGAAGCCAGGACACCGAAACGCACGCGGCGGTCAACCAGTCGAGAATGGACTCGCATATCGAAAACGAGCACAGAAACGAGCACAGAAAGGATTGAAGATTATGAACCACAACCGCAAAAAACAACTGCGCGACAACCTGCTGTTCGCCGCGGCGTGCGCGATACTCGCCGCGGCGGTGATGTTGGGCGGATGCAACACGCTGCAACTGCCGGGCGCCAGGGCAAGGGCCGCGGACCTGGCGGCCGAAGTGCAGCAAAAGAAGGCCGCACTGATCGACCTGGAGACCGAATGGGCCGAGGCGGTCGAAATCGCCGCGGCCGACCCCACCGACGAAAACGACCAGAAGGCCGAAAAGGCCGAAGCAAAGGTCAAGGCCAAGGCCGCAGAGACCGCGGCGCTGCTGGCCGAACTGGAGGCGCTGAGGGACGCGATCGCCGAGTCGGAGAAGACGGCGGCCGAGGCGGCCGAACAGGCCAGGGAGGCCGCCGAATACCTGCCCGAACCGTGGCGGACCGGCGGACTGCTGGCTATGGCGATCGGACTGACCTGGCTGAAGGGATTCGCCCAGGCCAAGGTGCTCAAACAGAAGGCCTCCGCCGCTGAACTGAAGGCCGCAGAGACCCAGGAGGCGGCGATATCGGTCGTCCAGTCGCTGGAGGGCGTCCTGATGGACGAACAGAAGGATGCGATCAAACAGGGACCCAAGGCAAAGGCGCTGGTCGACAAGGCCCAGGGCAGGATCTAGGCGCACGGATCAACCCGCCTGCCGGCAGGCAGGCGACAACATAACCTTTCAGGAGATCGAAAAATGTCAAGCAAGACGGGAACACACAGGCTGCAGAGCCAACTGATCGGGGCCGGAATGCAGGCGGCGATGGTGACGCCGACCCAGGCGGCGCTGACCGACAGCTCCGGCGGCACCGCCGCGACGACGATCGCCGCGATCACCGAAACGGCGTCCGCCGGGTCGGCAGACACCGCGCCGGTGGCCAACGCGATTGCACAACTGGCCAAGACAGCCGGCGAACTGAAGGTCGACGTGGCGGCCATCATCGCGGCGCTGAAGGCCGCGGGACTGATGGCGTCGGCGTAACGGCGAGCGGTCAGCGGTCAGCGGTCAGCCGTCAGCCAAGGCGACGGCGCTACCGCCGCGACGACGGAAGGGAATCTTGTGGTTGAACTGGAAGAACATCGGGCGCTGAGGGAATACGCCGTCCTGGCCGACGGCGGGACGGCGATCACCGCATACTTCCCGATCGGAGACCGCGAGCCGGACGAGTGCGGACTGACCCCGGGGAACACGCTGCCGAGAGACGGCGACGCGGGAGTCGTGCACAGCTCGGTCAGGCGGCGCGACGGGCTGCGGCTGGCGATGGTGCGGGCGCACAAGGCCGAGTACGCCGACGAACTCGGACAGACGACCGGCACGGTGACCGGAGTGCACGCCGCGGGCGCCACGACGGTGACCGCGACGGCGGAGATATTTTATCCCTCCCTGGTCGGAAACGACGTGGCCATCGCCGACACCGGAACGTTCACCGTCGCGTCCTACGTGTCCAGGAGCGCCGTCACAGTGACCGGAGACGCGACCTGCGCGGACAAGACGATAACGTTCGACGAGGCGTCGAGACTGCTTTCGGAATCGCTGAGCGACGCCTACCGATGGTCGAGGACCGGCAGGTGGACCGCGACGCGGAGGTGGCACTGCCTGACGGCCGACAGGGACGTCGAGGTCCAGAGGCTGGGCGCAACGAAGCACCAGTTCGCCGCCGACGATTACAGCGTCTGGGGCAAACCGGCGGACATCATCTGCCGGGGGCGGGACCCGAACTACCCCCACCGGGCACTGATCGAAGTGACCTACGAGGCGCCGTTCAACCCGCGGGAATATCCGCTGGCCAAGGCGACGATCGAGATGCGGACGTCAAACGACACGCGGAGACTCCAGCAGGCCGTCAGCGGGACATACACCGACATCGAGACCCGCCCCGACGACGACGGGTACTACTACAGGCCGATCGAAGGGACCAACGAGGTCCCGGCCGGAAACCCCGTGTTCATCCTGCGATCGGCGATCCTGAAGGCCGACCTGAAGGCCGACGACTACCAGACGCTGGCGGCGATGAAGGGGACGATCAACAACGCGGCCTGCGCGAACATAGGCAACGCGGCGCAGTACGAACTGCGGTGCCTGGACGTGGCCACGGCGCCGCATTTCGTGCACGACGACGACACCGAAGCGATTCCCGTGATGTGGATCGTCGAACTGCGAGACGGCGGATGGCACCAGGGATGCAAGGTCGAGCGGCGAAGGCGCTACCCAAAAGCGAAACCCGTACTCCACCCCGACGACGACGGGACCGGCGACGACCGGTTCTACCTGACGCCCGGAGGCGCCAAGTCGGCGGCCAACGACGACTCCAACGCCGTGATGCGGACGGTCATACAGGACCTGGCGGCGGATCTGAAGGACCTGCCGGCGCCGGCGGCGGCCGACGACGGGTACAGGGTATGCTACGCCGCGGCGGCGTGGACGACCGTCAACGCCCTTCTTTCATGGAACGCACCGTAGGAAACTGCAATGGCGCTGAACACCACCGAAACACTGAACGAACTGCTGCGGCTGCTGGGGTCGCTGCGCGTCGGCGGAGAGGCAGGGCGGCTGCTGGAGATCATCCGGGACCGGCTGCCGGCGCCGGTGTCCGTGCGGGACGACCACAACCGGGCCGCGACCCTGGGGATGGTCCAAAACGAGATTTCCGGGCTGCAGACGAAACTGGCGGCGATGGGCGACGCGCCGCCGAAACTCCGCGAGGCGGCCGAGATGATCGGCGACACGCGCGGGATCCGAACGTTCACGGTCATCGACGGGACCGCCGGCGACCACGGCATGGACAACAGGTATTTTTACGAGGACGACGACTCGGCCGCCAACGTCTGCGAAGGGTGCTACGTGGACGAGATCGACCCGAAGTACTGGGGATCGGAACTATCAGGCGGGGGCTGGGATACCCTGACGCGCACCGGGGGGGTCTACCAGCCGACGGTGCTGTACATGATCAACAGTATGTTCCTGCCGCTGCCGACAACGGGGCACACGATCATCACGCCGGACGACGTGCACGTCGAGGACCTGGGCGACGAACTGGCCGACGCGAGCTACAACGGGACCAACTGCCTGGTGGCCGGGGACGGCAGGCGGGTCAGAGTCAACCATGTCATTGAGCGGACGATGTGGACGAAGAAGATAACGTCGGTCGGATGGCCGACCATCCCGTACATGTACGGCAACTGGTACACCGACGACAACTTCGAGGTCCCCAACTCGGCGGTCGGGACGATCGTCTGCTGGAAGATGCCGACCGGATACTCCCCCTACCCGCACCCGAACGTCGGCGACATTATTCCGGTCTTCAAGTCGATGCGGTTCGGCTCGGGCGTGTACGACATGTCGACGAGGGTCCCGATGAAGGTCTCCACGCAGTCGGGCACGCGGTTCAGGGTCGACGTGGACCTGGCACTGGACACCATAGGCAGAATCCACGCACAGGATATCGACACATGAGGCGGCCGAGATGACCAACAACAAGAAGTTCAAGAAAAAGAAGACCGGCAACATCCTGGGGCGGAAGGCCAACTACCTGCGGGCGCTGAAGACCTTCGGGATCGGAGCGGGCAAGACGACCGTAAAGCCGGGCGACCGGGGAGTCGGAGTGACGTTCAGGGGCGGCGAGCCGATCGCGATATCGAACCAGGACGCGCGGGCGGCGGCGAAGTACAAGACCGGAGCGGCCGAAAAGGCCGAATCGGCGGCGAAACTCGAACGCAGCAGACGAAAGGCCGGCGTCGCCGCGGCGACGAAAACGCCGGCCAGGCTGGCGACGTCAAAGAGCAGGACCGCAAGGGCCGTCGGGCGGATACCCCAGTACCTCCAGGCGGCCGCCGGGGCGATCGAGGCGATGACGGCCGGTGCGGCGCCCAAGGCGGCCGAGGCCGACAGGCAACGGGAGATGAGGGCCGGCAAGGGCAGATACGACCGGGCGATCGAGCGGATCAAATCCAGCGGGGCGCTGAAGGCACGGCCCGGCACGCAGGACACCGGAATGGACGGAGGGTCGGGGGCGACGGTCCACATACCCGACACCTGGGACCTGGACCTGTACAGAAAGACCGCACACGACCTGCGAATGAGCGGGTCGGGAGGGGCGACCGGGGGACGGATGAGCGTCCAGGAGGCCCACGCGGCGGCCGCGGCGATGTTCAGGGACGTCTACGGCGACGAACGGGACTGGGACTCCAAAGGGACGATGACCGACGAGTACGGGGCGGAGATTACAACCGAGGCGTTCGTGACGGCCAACCGGGCGGCTCGGGCCGGAGAAACCGCCAGGCTGACCGGACGGGCGGTTTCGTTCCGAGGCGGCGGCAAGGACGGCATAAGGGCGATGCTGCCGGACAGGACGGCCGCGGCGCAGCGAAAGCTCGAACAGGCCGCGGCCGCGGCGGCCGTGAAAAAGACGCCGGCGGCGGCTCGAACGCTCAAGGAGCGGGTGGCGGGGTTCGATTCGCGGAGCCTGTACAACACCGAGGATATGACCGCCGACGAACGAAAGGCCGCCGAGCGGATACATACGCGGATAGACCGGCTGCGAAACGCCGTGGCCGCCGGCAGGATCACGCCCCAGGAGGGCGAGCGGTACATGCGGCCGCTGATTTCGCGGCTGGCCGACGGGACGGCGGCCAAGCACGCGGCGGCCGCGGCAAAGGCCAGGGCCGACGCGGAGGAAAAGACCAGGGCCGCGGCGATCTACTACAGCAAACTGAAGGTCGAACACGCCAAGCAGAACTACGACCTGGCGGTCTCAGACGCCGCGGAGACCGAAAAGCGGATCGAGGCGATCAAGGAGGCGATCTACGACAGCGAAATGAACCGAGACCCCGACGGCGACCCGGCCGTCCAGGACCGGCTGGCGGCGAAACTCCAGAACCAGCGGGGACAACTGGCCGAACTCGAAAGCTCGCTGGCGACGGCCAGGGCCGCGGCGCGGACCATGCGGGACGCCTGGGACGCCGCACGCGAAGAACATCTCCAAATCAACGCGCCTACGGGCGGCGAAACGGCCGGGCCGCAGGCCCCGGCGGCCGGGCCGACAAGGCCGAGCGGACCGGTCGACGAAAAGACGCTGGCCGACTTCATCCGGCTGCTGATGCACATGCAGGCTGTCGGGTACGCCGGCGAACTGAACGACGAATGGGCGGCGGTCGAACGGAGACTGACGCCCGAGCAGATACAGAGAGTCAAGCACGCACTGAGCGAGGCGTCCGATGGGAGTCCTTGACCGCTACACGACCGGACCGAGCATAGTCGGGCCCGGACCGATCGAAGGCGTCGCCGAGGCCCAACCGCCCGCCGGCGGCGGCGCGGTGGCAAGGTACGCCGCACCGTCGCCTCCGACCCCTGGGCCGCGACCTGCGCCCGCCGGGCCGTGGAGCCCGCTGCCGGGCCGACCGGACGATCGGCCGACGGCCGCAGCGGCGGTCGAAACGGCCGGACCTGCGCCCGCCGGGCCGTGGAGCCCGCTGCCGGGGCGGCCGGACGACGGCGACGCGGCGGCGGAGACGCCGCCGACGGCATGGGGACAACGGATCTACGACGCGCGAGGACTGAGCGGCGAGCCGACCTACGCCAGCGGCGCCGAACGCCGGGCCGAGGACTCGGACATCGCGCCCGGACCGCCGACGGCGCCGCCGCCGGTACGAACGCCGGGGATGCCGGTCGAGTTCGACGTGCCGACGATGAGCGAGGCCGAACGCGACGCCATGTACGACCCGAAGATACCGGGCGGATTTGAGGCAAAGGCGCCGCCGATGCTCGCCGAACTGAAGGCAAACGCCCCGCTGTTCGAGCGATTGCCGGAGACCACCGACGCCGAGTCAGAGATCAGGCGAAAGACGATCCGAAACTTTCACAAAGCGATCAAGGCCGGACGGCGGGTCGACGACGACGAGATGAGCCTGGGGAAACTGATCGCCAAACACCCGCAGATGAAGGCCTGGCCCGACCAACTGATCGACTGGGCCGAAAAGGTCACACTCGGGATCGGCGGGGAGGCAGACGTCACCAACCGCGGAAAACTCTCGGACCTCGTGCCGGCGGATCTGCTCGACGCGGTCCAACGCGAGAGGCGGATACGGGCGTGGATGGACCACCTGCGGGTGAAAGCCAGCAAGGGCTCGGCACTGATGGTCGGGACGCCGGCGCTGCTGGAGGCGACGTTGTCGACGCTGACGAGTTTCTACAGGTGGTTCTTCGACGCGACGGGGATCGAAGCCGAACAGATCGAGGCGCGCGACAGACTGCGGGCCGAGGCGAACGCCAAGTCGACGCTGAACGTGCGGAACCTGACCCACCTGCTGGGCTCAGGCGGACACCTGGCGGCCGAACTGGCGGTCGTGGGCAAGATCTCCCCGACCTCGGCGGCGGGGATACTGCCGAAATCGCATCACGCGGTAAGGACGGTCGCGCGGGCGTCCCTGGAGTCGGCGGGACTGTTCGCAAAACACCAACTGGCCAAGCAGGTCATCAGCGGATCGGACATCGAGACGATTGCGAAAGAGACCGCCAGGTCCGCGGCGTTCGGGATGATAATCGGACCGATGGGCAAGGTCCCGCTGAAGTGGCGGTTCGTGTCCGGCCCGACGCTCGTGATGGGCGTACGCGAGGCGACCAGGCTGTCGGGCGGGTCGCCCGAAGATATCGAAAACGCGACGATCACGGCGATCGGGTTCGAGATCTACTCGATGCTCCGGTCGGCGGCGTTTCACAGTTCGCCGACGGCGGCCAAGCGAAAGGCGATCAAGGCCGAACTCAAACGGCTGCGGAAGACCATGCCGGCGAAGTTCAGGACGGTGACCACCGACGAGTTCGTCGCCGCGACGCTCAGGGCCGAGGCGGGACTGAAACATGCGGCCAGAAAGGCATACAGGAAGGGAAAGGCCGACGCCCAAAAGCTGCTGAAGGTCAGGGACGGAGCGACCGACGCCGAGATCCGAGACGCCGCCAGGGCCGTGCGACACGGGATACTGAAGGGAAAAGGCGGACGCGCGGGCGATCCGACGCGGGAGATGACCCGGACGGTCGAAAAGGCCAACGCCGCCGAAGAACTGCTGATCGGAAAGGGAAAAATCTCGGACGCCACGGCGGCGGAGCTGGGGGTCAGGGCGGCGGCCCATAACGCGATGAAGGCCGCGGCAAGGCAGGCGCAGACCAGGGCCGCCAAGGCCAGGGCCAAGGCAGGCGGGGCCGGGGAAAAGGCGCCGGGACAGTCGAAATGGTTCAAGGAGGCGAAGGCCGCGGCGGAATACGACAGTCAACGGCCGCGGCCTGCAGCCGCGAAAGACGCGAAAGGGACTAAAGGGACGGCGGCGCCCGCGAAAACGGCTCAGGCGGCCGCTGAGACGCGGGAAGGCGGACCGGACACGCCGCCTGTGAAGCCGACCAGGCCGGAGACGAAGACGGACGATGCGTATGCGAATCTGCCGACGCAGCTTAAGGGCATGGCAGGCGTCAAGGCCAAGGCGGCCGAGACGCCGGCGAAGAAAGGGCCGAAGGCCGCCGGGGGCGAGGCGCTGGCCAGGCTGGCGGTCAAGCGGGGCGATTCGCCCGGACTGCTGAAAAAACTGGCCGATAATGTCCGAATGCACGAGGGCGACGAGGCCGCCGACGCGTTCGAGGCCGAAGTGCTGAAGGTCAGGGGCGGGGGGCAACGCCCAATGTCCAAGGTCCAACCCGACGGTCCGGCAGGCGGGCGCCCAAGTTCCAAGGGAACGGCTGAGGCCAGCGGCGTAAAGGCCGAGTTCGACCAGTTCGCCGATGAGGCGATGAAGGCGCCGCAGGCGGCGGCC
>Ga0180434_10002876_pt1 | contig 22353 bp, 22 predicted proteins | sample SS_ome_7_FD_132453 | JGI IMG/M metagenome (GOLD analysis project Ga0180434, IMG submission 132453) | Hypersaline lake sediment archaeal communities from the Salton Sea, California, USA - SS_1_D_2 metaG | ecosystem: Environmental > Aquatic > Non-marine Saline and Alkaline > Hypersaline >...
GTCATCGGACGGGACGAGGAGATCCGGCGTGTCATGCAGGTCCTGGTGCGTCGCACCAAGAACAACCCGGTGCTGATCGGTGAAGCCGGTGTGGGCAAGACGGCCATCGTGGAGGGCATCGCGCTGCGCATCGTTGCCGGGGACGTGCCCGAGATGCTCAAGGACAAGCGGATCGTGACCCTCGAGATCGGCAGCCTGCTCGCCGGCGCCAAGTACCGGGGCGAGTTCGAGGATCGTCTGAAGGCCGTGATCAAGGAGGTGACCGATGCCGCCGGCGCCGTTGTTTTGTTCATCGACGAACTGCACACCATCGTCGGCGCCGGCGCCGCCGAAGGGGCCGTGGATGCCTCCAACATGCTGAAGCCGGCCCTGGCCCGCGGAGAACTGCGGGCCATCGGCGCCACCACGCTCAACGAGTACAAGAAGCACATCGAGAAGGATCCCGCCCTGGAACGGAGGTTTCAGCCGGTTTTCGTCCGGGAACCGACGGTGGAGGAGACCATCTCGATTCTGCGCGGCTTGAAGGAAAAGTACGAGATCCACCACGGGATCAAGATCACGGATGCGGCGCTCATCGCCGCCGCGACCCTCTCCAACCGCTACATTTCCGATCGTTTCCTGCCCGACAAGGCCATCGATCTGGTCGACGAGGCCAGTTCCAAGCTGCGCATCGAAATGGACTCCCTGCCCGAAGAACTGGACGAACTGGAACGGCGGATCCTGCAGATGGAAATCGAACGGGAAGCGCTCAAGAAGGAGAACAGCCGGGACGCCAAGGACAAGCTCAGGTCTCTGCTGGATGAGCTGGAAGACCTCAAGGTGCAGAGAAGCAAGATCCGGGAACACTGGCAGCGCGAGAAGGACCTCATCTTCCACCTGCGGGACCTGAAGGCGGAGATCGACGGGCTGAGGGCCCGGCAGGTCGACGCCGAACGGCAGAGCGATTACGGCCAGGCCTCCCAGATCCAGTACGGGACGATCCCCGAGAAGCAGCGGGAAATGGACCGGGTTCAGCAGGATCTCCTCACCCTCCAGAAGGAGAAAAAGATACTCACCGAGGAGATCACCGAGGAGGACATCGCCGAGGTGGTGAACAAGTGGACCGGGATTCCGGTCTCCAAGCTCCTCAGCGGGGAGCGTGACAGGCTGTTGCGCATGGAGGAGGTGCTGCGGCGTCGCGTCGTGGGGCAGGACGAGGCCGTGGACGCGGTGGCCCGCGTCATCCGCCGGTCCAAGGCCGGACTGCAGGATCCGGCGCGTCCGCTGGGTTCCTTCATGTTTCTGGGACCCACCGGCGTGGGCAAGACCGAACTGGCCAAAGCCCTGAGCGAATTCATGTTCAACAGCGAGAAGGCCATGGTACGCATCGACATGTCCGAGTACATGGAGAAGCATTCGGTGGCCAAACTGATCGGCGCCCCGCCGGGATACGTCGGGTACGAGGAGGGCGGCCAGCTGACCGAGTCGGTCAAGCGGCGGCCCTACTCCCTGATCCTGCTCGACGAAATCGAGAAGGCCCATCCCGACGTGTTCAACGTGCTGCTGCAGATACTCGACGACGGCAGGCTCACCGACGCCAAGGGCAAGACGATCAACTTCAGCAACACGATCATCATCATGACCTCGAACCTGGGATCGCAGATCATCCAGGAGAAGACCGATTACCAGGCCATCAAGACCGAGGTGGAGGGACTCCTATTCAAGGTGTTCAAGCCGGAGTTTCTCAATCGGATCGACGACATCATCACCTTCAGACCGCTTTCGGCCGAGATCATTCGGGATATCGCCCGCATGCAGATCGGCAGGCTGGCCGTCCTGCTGGAGAACTCCGGCATCGGTCTCGAGGTGAGCGACGCCGCCGTAGACCGTCTGGCCGAGCTGGGTTTCAACCCGGCTCTGGGCGCCCGGCCCCTGCGCCGCGTGATCCAGCGGGAGATCCAGGACCGGCTCTCCACCATGATCCTGGAAGGCGAACTGAAACCCGGATCCACGGTGGTGATCGATACCGACGGCAAAGGATTCGTTTTCAAATAGGGGGCTTCGGGACGGAGTGATGGGTCCGGTGGTGTGCCGCCGTCTTCAGTGATCCTTTTCGAATGTGGGCTGGGAGGCCTGGTCGCTCAGCACGCGGTCGCGCATGATGGACTTCAACAGGTTGTGGTCCACCTCGTGGTCGCGGGTTCCCAAGTCGTTCATGGCCTGCTGCACCATCAGGTAGACGTCCAGCTGCTCGGGATTGATCGCACCCATCATAATCAGAATTTCCCCGATCTTCCGCTTGAATATCTTCTGCTTGGCCACCGCCTCGCGCAATTGGGTGTTGTCGATTTCGCGGGCGTTGAGGAGGATGGTTCCCAGACGCGGTTTGGCTTCAGCCATGTTCACCCCGCCGTTCCGTGCCCGGTGTGACGGCCCGCCGCCGGCCGCCCGGCGGAACGGTGCGGCCCGCATTGCTTTGGCGGCAGAGGAAACGGACGGTGGCACGTCGTATGCCAATAAGATACGGACATTCGAATAAAGGCGGCCGAGCCGATCGGTCTGTCTCCATCCATCACCTGCCGGGAAAAGTCCCTTCCATCTCTCCCGACCTTAATATGATGGTAGTACTGCCATCCTTCTCACCCCCCGACACCGGCGGTGCCGAGAGGTGAAAATGGATGCTGCCCGTTGCTTTATTATAGCAATTATTGTGCCAGAAGCGGAAGTCATGAGACCGGGACGGCGTTTTTTGCCCGTTGCCTAGTCCCTCCACCCTTTTGAACCGATATGACCACCTATATTTTCCTCTGTGGTAAGCGATATTCCGCCTCGTGCGGCCCTGGCGGTGATGTTTCCCCGGCAAAACCTGACGGTTGGGTCCGGACCACTATCGCCTGTCGATAGAAACTATAAACCAATGTTTATAAACTCTTGCTTGAAACGGAAGAAAAAATACACTACAATGGATCCATGAAATACCTGCTCTACTATCTCGATGGGTTTGTCAAGAAATTCCCCCTGCCCCCGCATCCGTTCACCATCGGTCGCGAGGCGGGCAACGATCTACTGCTGGACGAGGACACCTTCTCCCGGTTTCATGCACGGGTCACACCCCGCGGCACGGAGATCGTCATCGAGGATATGGACTCGACCAATGGCGTCTTCGTCAACCAGGTCCGTGTCAGGGAGGCGGTGATCGGACTGGGTGAGTCCTTTTCCCTGGGCAACACCGAGTTCATTCTCAAGGAAGGTTCCATCCAGGAATTCCGCCCGGCCAAGGAACTGGTCCCGATCTTCCGCAGGATCGCGGGGGACGGGGGGGATCTTCTGCGGCAACACGAAACCCGGTATATCCAGGATATCTTCAACGAAACCCTGAAACACGTCCTGCGCAGTGGCATGAGGCAGAAGAACGCGAACCAGTTTCTTGCCGATCTGTCCACGCTCCTCTCGAACCTCGCCCTGCCCGGGAGTTTCTTCATCGTCTCCCGCAGCGGCGGGGAAACGAACGTCCTGATGGCGGTCAAGCAGAAGACGGGAATCATGCAGGTATTGACGCGGTTGATCGGGGCCCGGCCGGAGATATTTGAGCGCGGCATCCCGTTTGCCCGTTGCCAAGCCGAGGCGGTGTCGTTCTTCTCCGAGCCCCTGACTATCGGTGACGGGCCGGGCGCCATGCTCTATATCACCTCGGAGAAGGCGGTCAAGGATCCCGGGAAGGTCGATGGGTTCCTGCAGATCCTGGGCAAGGAACTGGCACTCGTTTTTCAGCTGTTCCAGGAGGATCTGAGCCCGGGGAGCGATCTCCGTCGGGACGGAGGAGGCCTGCCGGCCGAGGAGATCGAGCCGTTGGATATCGTGGCCGGTAGCTCGGGGATGCGGGACCTGATCAAACAGAGCCGCAAGATCGCCAAGAGCGATATCTTCATCCTGATCCAGGGTGAGAGCGGCACCGGAAAGGAGTTGTTCGCCCGTCTGATTCACCGCCATTCCCGACGCCGGGACGGCAAGTTCGTGGCCATCAACTGTGCCGCCATCCCGGAAAATCTGCTGGAATCGGAACTGTTCGGATACGAGAAAGGAGCGTTCACCGGCGCCTACGCCCGGGCCAAGGGCAAGCTGGAACTCGCGTCCCAGGGAACCCTGGTGCTGGACGAAATCGGCGACATGTCCCTGAATCTCCAGGCGAAACTGTTGCGGGCCCTTCAGGAGTACGAATTCTACCGCCTGGGCGGTACCACACCCATCAAGGTGGACCTGAGGATCATATCACTGACCAACTCCGACATTCACCGCCTGGTCCGGGAGAAGAAGATACGGGAAGACCTGTACTACCGGATCGCCCATCACATCATATCCATTCCGCCGCTGCGGGAAAGGAAGGAGGACATCCCCGTCCTGGTCAACCACTTCATCTCCCGCTTCAGCCGCAGAATGAGCAAGAGCTTCAAGGGCTTTTCGGTGCGGGCCTATGAGGCTCTGCAGATCTATGACTGGCCGGGCAACGTCCGCCAGCTGGAGAACGAAATCAACCGCCTGTTGAATCTCTGTGACGAGAGCGAACTGGTGTCGTACGATATGATCTCACCGGCGGTCCGTGAACTGCGTCGGGGAGAAACGGACACAGCGGCCCGCACCGCCGCGGACCGTCCGGTCGGGGAGCGGGACTGGGTCCTGAGGAACCTGGAGGAAAACGACTGGAACAAGTCCAAGACGGCACGCCGGCTGGGCATGACCTACCAGGGATTGCACAAGAAGATGAAGCGCTTGGAGATCCGGCGTCCCGATCCGGAGGATGGGCCCCGATGAGAACGGGACGCGGGGGTTGGCCCGCCGTGGCCCTGACCGTGATTCTTTGGACGGGATGCGGCCGCCAGCCCGTGCGGGTTCAACCTTCGGCGCCGTCGGCACTTCCGGAAGCGGCCCCCACGGCCGTCGTCCAGAGCGGGGTGGCCTCCTGGTACGGGGAGCCCTTCCACGGACGCCGGACGGCCAACGGCGAGGTCTACGACATGTACAAGCTCACGGCCGCGCATCGAACCCTGCCCTTCAACACCATCGTGGAGGTCGTGAACCTGGAGAACGACACCCGAACCATCGTGCGCATCAACGACCGTGGTCCCTTCGTACCGGGGCGGATCATCGATCTCTCCTACAAGGCGGCCCGGTACCTCGGCATGATCGAACGCGGAACGATTCCCGTTGAGCTTCGTTTGATACGGGCCGAAACAGTATCGGGCAAAGACGGGGCCTATCTGTCCGGCGGTGAGTTTTACCTCCAGGTCGGTGCGTTTCGCAGTCGAAAAAACGCCGCGGCCATGCAGGAACGGCTGCAATCCATCCTGGGTGACCTGCGTTTCGTGATCCACTCCCGTGACGGTTACCACAGGGTGATATCCGAGCCCTTGTCCAGCCGCCGGGAGGCGGAACGTTTCAAACGCCTCCTGGAGGGATTCCGCATCGATGCCTTCATCCGAGATGTCCTCTGATCGTTCCCCCACCGCCGGAGGTGAATCCGCGGAGCGGATGCCGTGAACGTCGCGTTGCCGCTGGCCACCGCGCTGGTGCTCATGGCGGGCGGATTGATACAGAGCGTCGCCGGTTTTGGTTTCGGGCTCTTTGCCCTGCCACTCCTCCTGTTCCTCGGCCGGCCCCTGCCCGAGGCCGTCATCCTGGTGATCCTGGCCTCGGCCCTGCAGAAGACGGCCGGCATCGCCCGCCTGCGGCGGGACGTACCCTGGTCGGAGATGGTTCCGCTGATGGGGGTCGGATTGGCGATGCTGTTCCCGGGGATCCTCCTGCTGCGATTCGTGTCGGGGCTCGGGCCGCGCTGGGTGAAGATGATACTGGGATTTTGCATTTTGGTCCTGCTGGGGTTGCGCCGGTTCCGGGCCAGGGGCGGACGGGACGGCACGGCACGGGCCTGGGGGTATGTCGCCGCCGGCGTCTCCGGCCTGCTCAACGGATTCGCCAATATCGGCGGCCCTCCCATGGTCCTCTGGGTCCTGTCGCGTCCCTGGCCCGGTCCCAGGATCCGCGGATCCCTGTTCGCCTTCTCCATGGTCTTCGTGCCCTTTCAACTGATCGTGATGGGTGTCGTCTTCGGAAACGTGATCTGGCAAATTGTGCTGGAGTTCCTGTGGCTGAGCCCCGCCGTGCTTCTCGGTACCCTGGCGGGTTTGAGGCTGGGAAACCGCGTGTCCCTGCCCGGCCTCAGGACGGTCATGCAGCTCATGCTGATCGCGGTGGCGATGTCCGCCGTGGTTTCTCCCCTGCTTTAGACCCGGCGAGGGGGAGGGAGCGCCGTTTCCGGTGGCGCCGAATCACCGGGCCAGCGAGATCAGGGTGAGGAGGATGAAGGTACCGAGCACGGCTCCCAACAGCCATTGAATGGCCGGTCGGTAGCGGTCCGGTGTGTACGTCTGGCCGGTCTTGCGGTCCAGCAGGGCGTAGGGATTTTTACCGAATCGCACCAGGGCGGCGACCACCCTGTAGGCCGCGGCTTCCACGCGGTCGAATCCGCCGGCCACGGCATCCACGAAGATGCGCCGCACCCAGGCGGCGGGGCGGCGGTAGAACCAGTCCACATCCAGCGAGATCATCGGCTTGGGTTTCAGGACCTTCCGCAGCATCCAGAAGGCGATGAAGGTGAAGGTGAGGATCTGGACCGTTTCCACGAGGTGGTGCCCCGTGTAGGGTTTCCAGTGGACGGGGTGGGGCAGGAATCGGTAGAGCAGATCGGGAAAGATGCCGTAGAGGATGCAGAGGAATGCGACCAGGCCCATGCCGACGTACATGTTGCGTGGCACCGGTTTCAGCCCCGGCGTGGTCTTTCTCTCTCCGGCGAACCAGGTGTAGTAGGGGAGCTTCAGACCCACGCTGAGGAAGGTACCCACCGCGGCCAGAAGCATCAGCAGCATGGCCCAGTCGTGATGGGCCTCTCCGGCCGCGGCCACCACCATCGACTTGCTGATGAAGCCGTTGAAGAGAGGGAACCCCGAGATGGAGAATGCGGCGATCATGTACAGGATCAGGGCCGGTCTCAGGGACCGTGACAATCCGCCGAGCTCGCTCAGTTTGCTTCTTCCGGTGGCCTGAAGCACGACGCCCGCGCCCATGAAGAGCAACGCCTTGTACAGGATATGGCTGAAGGCGTGCGCCGCGCTGCCGTTCAGGGCCATGTCGGTGCCCAGTCCCACGCCGGCGACCATGTAGCCCACCTGGCTGATGATGTGATAGGCCAGAATTCCGCGGATGTCGTTGGCCAGGACCGCGAAACCCACGCCGTAGAGGGTCATGATGGTGCCGAGCAGCAGAAGGATGTCCCAGCCGGCGAATATCTGGATCAGGACGTATACCGCGGTCTTGGTGGTGAACGCGCTCAGGAAAACCGCACCCGTCACCGTGGCCTTGGGGTAGGCGTCCGACAGCCAGGCGTGCAGCGGGGGCACGGCCGCGTTGACCATGACCCCGAGGAGGATCAGCCAGGCGGCGGCGCCGTCACCGGGAGACAGCGGTCCGATCTCCATACCCGAGCCGCCGGCCAGGTGGAGGAGAATACCGGCGAAGAGAATGCCCCCGCCCAGCACGTGGAAGAGCAGGTAGCGGAATCCGGCGCCGCGGGATTCGGGGGTGCGTCTCGCCCAGATCAGGTAGGTGGAGGTGAACGCCATCAGCTCCCAGAACATGAAGAGGGTGAGGTAGTCTCCGGCGAAGGCCACGCCCAGGGCTCCGGATGCGTACAGCAGGGCGGCCGCCTGCTGCCCGGCCTCCTCGACGTGAAAGGCGTATATGCCGCCGGCGAAGGCGATGAAGGCGAAGATGATGCCGAATATCCGGCGCAGGGCGTCGACCTTCAGCGGAATCAGATTGTAATCCATGACATGGACATGCTGTTCCACGCCCGCGGGCAGGCCCAGGACCCAAACCAGGGCGGTCGCGGTGCAGAGCAGGAACAGCCAGGGCCGCCACTTGCGGTTCAGCAGTGGCAGGATGAGGGCGCCGGCCACCAGGAAGAGGGTGGGAGGTATGGGGATATCAGCGGGACCCATCGTAGTACCCCTCCTTCTTCTGGATGAACAGCTTGCCCAGGCCCTTGGCCACGGCCACGATCAGGCCGCACCCCAGGAATCCGAATAGGATGAAAAAGAGCGGAATGCCGCTCCACCAGTGGTGTCCCGCCCCGGCGTGGGCGAGATTCAATTCCGCCACGATGGACAGAACGGTGAGGAGGGCCAGCAGTGTCCAGTGAAGTCTCTTCATGGGGCGGCTCCCGTGAAAATCTGCGTGGCGACGCTCATGGCGAGGTGGTAAAAACGGAAGAAAAGATCCGGATAGAGGCCGAAGACGATCGAGAGCGCGGCGGTGATCACGATCGGTACGACCATGGCGGGGGAGGCCTCTTTCTTGCCCTCCAGGTTTTGCGCCGGCCGGAAGAAGGCCCGGTGCACGATGGGGAAGAAGTAGGCGGCGTTGAGCAGCCCGCTCAGCACGAGGATGAAGAGGACGATGGGTTGATCGGCCTGGGCCGCGGCGAAACCGAGGTACCACTTGCTGACGAAACCGTTGATGGGCGGAAGACCGGCCAGCCCGATGGCCGCCACGGTGAATGCCCCCATGGTCCAGGGCATGGCCCGGCCGATGCCGTCCAGTTCGCTGATGTTTTCCCGGTGAAGGTTCACGTAGATGGCCCCGGCGCAGAAGAACAGGGTGATCTTCATGGTGGCGTGGAAGGCGATGTGGAGCATTCCTCCGGTGAGGGCGGCCGACGACAGCAGGCCGGCGCCCAGCACGATGTAGGACAGGTGGGCCACGGTCGAGTAGGCCAGCCGGCGTTTGAGATTGTCCTGTTTCAGCGCCATCAGGGAGGCCAGAACGATGGTGACGCCGGCGAAGATCACCAGGATGGTGCCGAGTCCGAAGCGGCGCATCACGTCGGGTCCGAACACGAAACCGACCACGCGGATGACCCCGAACACGCCCGACTTCACCACGGCCACCGCATGGAGGAGCGCGCTCACGGGCGTGGGGGCCGCCATGGCGGTGGGCAGCCAGCTGTGAAGCGGCATGATGGACGCCTTGACGCCCACACCCCCCAGGAAGAGCAGGAAGAGGATACGCACGGTTTCGGCCGAGAGGGACAAACCGCCGAAGATGCCGCCCGCCCTGAAATCCAGCCGGCCCGTGATATGGTAGGTGATGGCAGTGGCGGCGATCAACAGCAGACCGGCGCTCAGGGTGTAGAGGAGGTATTTCCTTCCGGCGCTGATGGCCACCGGTGTTTCCTTGTGTATGACCAGGGGGTAGGTGGCGATGGTCAGGATTTCGTAGAAGAGCACGAAGGTGAGCAGGTTGGCCGCGAAGGCGATGCCGATGGTGGCCGACAGGCACACGGCGAAACTGGCGAAGTACCGGGTCTGCTTGTGCTCATCCAGCCCGCGGACGTAGCCGATGGAGTAGAAAGAGGTGAAGATCCAGAGCCCGGAGGCGATCAGGGCGAAGAAGACGCCGAAGGGATCGGCTTTCAGGGCCAGTGACACGCCCGGGGAAATATCGAACAGGAGGGTCTCGGCGCTGCGGCCGGCCAGGGCGCCGGGAAGGAGGGAGAGGACCAGGGCGAACTTGGTCGCGCTGGCCGCGATGGTCCAGAACTCCCTCAGGTTGCGTTGTCTGCCGAAGATCAGGATCAACGGCACCGCGGCCAGTGAAACCAGCACGGCCAGCAGCGGCAGCACCGATCCGTATGTCTCTGCGGGGTTCATGGTCATGTCACAGCAGTCCGGCGGGAAGCACCCGCGTCACGATTCCCTTGACGATGAAGGCGTTCAACAGGCCGAGCAAAACGAGTGCGGCGGCCAGGATCAGGGTGGGCGCCAGCATGGAGACCGGGACCTCCCGTGACCTGGCTTCGCGCGGGGCGGCCTCTCCGGACGGATTCTTCATGTACAGTTTTTCCAGGATACGGAAGAAGTAGACCGCGTTCAGAAGGCTGCTGAGCAGGATCACGGCCAGGAAGAGCCAGCGTGAGCCGGCGATGGTGCCCAGGGCCAGGTACCATTTGCTGAAGAAACCCACCGTCGGAGGAATTCCGACCATCGAGAGGGCCGCCGCGGTGAAGGCCGCCGAGGTCCAGGGCATGCGTCGCCGTGTCGACTGGTCGAACCTGCCGATGTCGCTGTGGCCCAGACGGTAGCGGAAATTGCCCGACACCAGGAACAGGCAGGCCTTCATGAGGCCGTGGTTCAGCACGTGCAGCACGGCGCCGATGAGACCGGCCGGGTTGGCCAGGCCGATCCCCAGTCCGATGTAGCCGATCTGGGCCACGCTGCTGTAGGCCAGCATGCGTTTGAACTCGCGCTGGGCGATGGCCAGCACCGAACCGAATACGATACCGGCGGCCGACAGCCAGGCCAGGACCTCGGTGACCGGCAGCACCCTGCTGACGAACGATACGCCGAAGACGAAGAACAGGATGCGGATGATCACGTAGGCGCCGATCTTCGTTCCCGTGGGCGCCACCAGGGCCGCGGAGGTGGACGGTGCGTAGGTGTATGCGTCCGGAAGCCAGCCGTGGAGGGGAAACAGGGCCATCTTGATCGCCATGCCGATCACCATCAGGCTCAGCCCCACGATGACCGTGGGCTGCTGGGACATCTGCGGCAGGATGGCCTGGATGTCCGCCATGTTCAGGGATCCGGTGGACACGAAGACGAATCCGATGCCCAGCAGGTAGAACGAAGCACCCACCGTCCCCATGATCAGGTAGCGGAAGGCGGCCACGGGGGCGGGTTTTTCGCCGACCGCGATCAGGCCGTAAAGCGCCAGCGAGCTGATTTCCAGGAACACGTAGAGGTTGAAGAAATCCCCGGTGAGGACGATGCCGTTGAAGCCGCACAGGAGCAGCATCACCACGGCGTAATAGGCCATTTCCCTTCCCGGTGTTTCCCGCGGCACCACCCGGTATGAGTGGATCAACACGACCAACGCGATCGTGTTGATCACCAGCGTGAGAAACGCCGAGAGGGGATCGAGCACGTACTCGATACCGATGGGGGGAGGCCAACCGCCGAAATGGTAGTGAACGGTGCCGTGCACCAGCACCGTGATGAGGTTGAATACCGAGACGCCGAGGGCGCCCAGGAGGCCCAGCACGGCGGTATAGAAAGCCAGCTGTCTCTTTTTAAAGGCGATGAGGGGGGTGAGGATGGCGGTTCCCAGGAGTACGATGGGCGACAGAGCGGCGGCGCTATGAAGCATCGTCGCCCTCTTTCATCTTCTTCAGCAGGTCCGGTTCATTCAACGTGTGGTAACGGCGGAAGATGGTGATGACCAGGGCGAACGCCACGCCCGCGGTGGCCACGCCCACCACGATGGCCGTGAGCATCAGGGTGTGGGGCAGGGGGTTGATGTAGATCCCGGTGTCCGGCGTGTGCTCTCCGTGTCCGAGCAGTACCGGCACGGTGCCGCCCCATTTCGAGGAGGCCGCGATGTAGAAGAGGATGACCGACACCTGGAAGATGGTCATGCCGATCAGCTTCTTCACCAGGTTTCGCTTCAGGATCATGCCGTAGAGCCCGATGGTGAGCAGCAGGAAGACGAACCAGTAGGCGTAATGGCCCAGGATCTGTTCAATCATCCGGCTCTCCTTCCAGGAGGTCGTCGTAGATGGCCACCAGGATGCCCATGACCGCGAGGCCCACCCCGATCTCCACCAGCAGAATGCCCATCGAGCGCTCGGCCGCGGCGCCCCCGCCGAGTGGCAGGTAAATGTAGTTCAGGAACTGTCCGCCCGCGATCAGGGCCGCGAGACCCGTGCCGAAGTAGATCAGAACCCCGATCGATCCCAGGGGCGTGCCCCAGCTCTTCTTGAACTGGAGCTGTGAGATGTCGCTTCCCGCCGCCAGGCGCAGAAGGAGCACGCTGGCCGCCAGCATCGTTCCGCCCTGGAACCCGCCCCCCGGGCTGTAGTGCCCGTGAAAGATGACGTAGAGCGCGAAGAGCATGATGAAAGGGGAGATCAGGCGGCTGATCAGCAGCACGATGGGATTTTCCTGGTATCTATTCATCGCTGGCTTTCCTGCGCCGGAGCAGCAACAGACAGATCAATCCCGCGGCGAGTATGACGGTTTCCTCCCCCAGTGTGTCGAAGCCCCGGTAATCGGCGAGGATCACGGTGACGATGTTGGGGGTGTGGGCATCCTCGTAGGCGTGCGTGATGTAGTAGGAGGGGGCGTTGGGGGTGTTGGCGGCACTCGTTTCACGGTTCAGCGGCGCCTCGATTTTTCCCCGGTCCGGCAGTCCCAGCGAGGCGAAGATCATCAGGCCCGTGAAAATGAGCAAAAGGATCCAGTTGACGACTCTCAATCGTTGCTCCTTCGGCTGGTGCGATGAATCAGGACGATGAGCAGCACCCCGGTCACGCCCGCGCCCACCACCGCTTCGGTGAACCCCACGTCCACCGCCCCCATGGCCACGTAGATCAGGGCGGAGATGAAACTGAACACCGTCAGGCTGACCACCGCGGTCAGGAGGTTCTTGACGGTCAGCGAGATCACCGCTGTGATGAGCAGAAAGATGAACAGGGTGATCTCGACTTCCGGGTGCATCTATTTCTTCCCGACCTCCGGGTGGTCTTCCTTGAACCACGGCCTCAGACGGAAACCGTAGGCGGCCCGCGTCAGGGCGTTGGTGGCCGTGGGATTGGTCAGCGCGACGAAGATGATGATGAGGACCAGCTTGACGCTGTTGAGTGTCAGCCCCTCGTAGAGAACCAGGCCGGAGATGATCAGCATGATGCCCAGGGTGTCGCTTTTGCCCGTGGCGTGGGCCCGGGAGTAGAAATCGGGCAGCCGGATCAGGCCGATGCTGCCGACCAGCAGGAAGAAGGCCCCGAAGCTGAGACTGCCGATGGCCAGGATGAAACGTATCGTCATGGTGTCCTACCTCCGGCCCACCCGGGTGCCCAGGTACTTGGCGATGGCGATCACGCCGATGAAGTTGAGGGCGGCGTAGGCCATGGCGATGTCGATGAACATGTCGACCCGATCGAACACGAAACCGATGATGAGTACCAGCACCATGGTCTTGGTGCCGATCGCCCCGGCGCCGAGCATGCGGTCGTAGAGCGTGGGACCCGCGATGACCCTGTAAAGCGGGATGAAGATGATCACCGTGAGGATGACCGAGAGGATCACGAAGTACTGCTCCATTCAGACCTCCCTCTTCGACTGAATGGTCTTGAGACTGGTGACCACCTGCTGCGGTTTCTTTTCGTAGAGGCGCGCCACCTGTTCCGGCAGGGTGCCGTCGATGATGGAGGAGGACGAGGCGTCCATCAGGGCGTGGACCAGGAATTCGTCGTCCTGGATCTGGATCGTGATGGTGCCGGGCGTGAGGGTGATGGAATTGCCCAGAATGACCTTCGAACTCGTGTTGGGCAGCCGGGTCTTGAACTTCAGCAGCGAGGGGCGGATGGGCATGCGCGGATTGAGGACCACATAGGCCACCTGGAGGCTCGCGATCACGACCTGCCATATCAGCCAGGGAATGTAGAAGAAAATGAAGCGGCCAAGGTTCAGGGATACGGTCATTCCGGAGGTCCGGAAGAGCTCGTCCCGGAAGGTGAAATACTGCCGCACCCGCAGGTTGAGTAGGACGATCGCGACCGAGGACACCAGGCCCATGGACACGTGGAAGAGGTCGTAGTGCCCGCTGAGCAGAAGCCAGAAGGCAAACAGCAGGATGAACTGGGCCACCGTGGCGATGATAAATTGACGTTTCAACGTTCGATTCCCAAGTCCGTTCCCGAGAAAGGGTGTTTCGCAGGGAAGGGGGGGGGAAATGAAGGCAAAGTATAGTGGATTTCGCCTCCCTTGTCAAGACCCGGCGGGTGTGCGGGAACCCGCCGTTTGACATTCCGCCTCCGACTTGCTAGATTCTGAAACACGGGCCCGTTGCGGCATCGGCGGGACGGAGTGGAGGAGGCCATGAAGAGTGACATCGAGATCGCCCAGGCGGCCGAACTGCTGGATATCGAGGCTGTCCGCAAGGTGCTCGGGATCCAGGACGACGAGTTCTGGCCCTTCGGTCGCTACAAGGGGAAGGTGTCCCTGCGGGTGCTGCAGAGGCTCCAGGATCGGCCCGACGGCAAACTGGTGGTGGTGACCGCCATCACGCCCACCAAGTTCGGCGAGGGCAAGACCACCACCTGCATCGGCCTGACCATGGGAATCAACCGGCTGAAGAAGCGCTCGGTGGTGGCCATCCGGGAACCCTCGCTGGGCCCCGTGTTCGGGGTCAAGGGCGGTGCGGCCGGAGGCGGTTACTCCCAGGTGCTGCCCATGGAGGACATCAACCTGCACTTCACCGGCGATCTGCACGCGGTCACCACGGCCAACAACCTGCTGGCGGCGGTGATCGACAACCACATCCACTTCTCCAACAACCTGCGGATCGATACCCGCAAGATCCTCTGGAAGCGGGCCATGGACATGAACGACCGCAACCTGCGCGACATGGTCGTGGGACTCGGGGGGTACAAGCAGGGCTATCCCCGGCAGGACGGATTCATCATCTCGGCCGCCTCTGAGGTGATGGCCATTCTGACCCTTTCCCAGAATATCGCGGAGTTGAAGGAACGGCTGGGCAACATCCTCGTCGGCTTCACGCGGGAGGATCAACCCGTGTACGCACGCGATTTCAACATCTGCGGGGCCATGGCCGCGGTGCTGATCGAGGCGATCAAGCCGAACCTCGTACAGACCATCGAGCACACGCCGGCGTTCGTGCACAGCGGCCCGTTCGCCAACATCTCCTTCGGCACCAACAGCGTGGTGGCCACCAAACTGGCCCGGAAGCTGGGCGATTACGTGGTGACCGAGTGCGGCTTCGGCTCCGATCTGGGATTCGAGAAATTCGTCAACCTGGTGTCGCGCATCGCCGCCTACGAGATCCACGCCGTGGTGGTCGTGGCCACGGTGCGGGCCCTGAAACACCAGGGCGGAGGCAAGGGCATCGAACACCTCGAGACCGGGCTCGCCAACCTGGGAAAACACGTCGACAACGTCCGGTCGTTCGGCTTCACCCCCGTGGTGGCCGTCAACGCCTTCCCCGACGACAGCGCCGAGGAACTGAAGATGGTGCAGGCCTACTGCCGGGAGCTGAACGTGCCCTCGGAACTGAGCCATGCCTTCGCCCAGGGCGGTGAGGGGACCACGGCGCTGGCCCGGCGGGTCGTCGAGATCGCCGACGCGGCCTCCGGTGCCTTCCAGCGCACCTACGAAGACGACGATCCCCCGGAGGAGAAGATCGAGAAGATCGCCACCCGGATCTACGGGGCCGACGGGGTCATCTTCTCGTGGGATGCGAAGAAGCAGCTCAAGGCGATCGAGAAGCTCGGTCTCAACCACCTGCCCGTGTGCATCGCCAAGACCCCGCTTTCCCTGTCGGACAACAAGAACAAGCTCAACGTGCCGCGGGGCTGGCGCCTGAACATCAACGACATCCATATCGCGCACGGCGGTGGCTACCTCATCCCCATCGCCGGGGACATCATGCTGATGCCCGGGCTGCCGCGGGTGCCTTCGGCCGAAAAGATCGACGTGGATCCCGGCGGGCGCCAGATCAGCGGCCTGTTCTGATCACCGGGCGGATGCCCCGGTTTCGTCGGTGTTCCTACGCCCGGGGGCCGCGCTCCGCGGTCAAATTCCGGTGGAGCCTCAACAGGGTCGGGGCCGGCAGGGATTCCGCGCGGGCGGAGACGGGGATGCCCGCCGCGGAGCATTCCCGTCGCAGTGTTTCCTCGGCGTACCGGGTTTTCAGGTTGTTGAGCAGGGTCTTGCGCCGGGAGCGGAAGCAGGCGCTGAGGAAATCGCCGAAGGCGGCGAGCGTCGCCTCGTCGAGGCCCGGCTCCCGACGGCTGAAGGAGAAGACCGTCGATGCGACCCGGGGGGGCGGACGGAACGATCCGGGGCGAACGTCGAAACGGGGCCGCGCCGCGAACAGGGTGTCGAACAGGATCGACCGCGCCCCCCCGTGGGAATCCGCCTCCCCCGGGAGCAGCTTGCGTGCGAATTCGCGCTGCGTCATCAGCACGCCGGCATGGACGAGGCGGCACTGCCGCGCGAGCCAGTCCACGATCCGCCCTGAAATGTGGTAGGGGATGTTGCCGACGAGGCAGATCGATGTGCCGCCGAACAGGTCGGCCAGGCGGACCCGCAGGATATCGCCCTCCAGGATCTCCACGCCGGCAGGTGCGTGGCGTCGCAGGGCGGCGGCCAGACGCCGGTCCTTCTCGACGGCCACCAGACGGCGGCCGGGAAACCGCTCCGCGATCGGCCGTGTCAGCACGCCGCCGCCGGGACCGATTTCGAGAATCGGCTCGTTTCCCTCCGGGATCAGTCCGACGATCTTCTCGGCCACGCCGGCGTTGGCCAGGTGATGCTGACCCATCCTCGCCGGGGTCATCGGGCCGCCTCCATCCGTTCCCCGGACGGGGGATCAGGTGACGGCCTCGCCCCGGTGGGCCGCCGGGTGGACCACCTCGCCCTCGCAGAGTTTCTCATTGATCACCTTGCGGATCCTCACCCGGATCTTCCGTTTCTTGTACCCTTTGACCGGCGCCACCCGCACCGTCAGGAAGTTGGTCGTGACCGCCAGGGCGTAATGGGGGTTCTCCTCGATCAGAATGCCGTCGAGAACACGGTCGACGAATCGCTCCCGGTAACCCAGGCGCATCTGCGAGTCCAGCTCCCTGAGCGCCCGGGTGCGTTTGCGCACCACCGCGGGCGGCAGGGTGGGGAGCGCCGCGGCCCGGGTGCCCGCGCGCGGCGAGAAGGGAAAGACATGCAGGTAGTTCAGCGGGAGTTCGCCGACGAACGTCACCGTCTCCTGGAACTCCTTCTCGGTTTCCTCGGGGAACCCGACCAGGATGTCGGCCCCGTAATTGGCGTCGGGAAAGAAGCGGATGAAATCGTTCATGATCTTGCGGTATTCGCCGATCTTCGAGCGCCGGTTCATGCGGCGCAGCACCGCGCCGCTGCCGCTCTGGAAGGAAAAGTGGAAGCTGTGGGCCACTTTTTCCAGCGCCGCGAGCTCCTTGATGAACGTGAACTCGATATAGCGCGGATCCAGAGAACTCAGACGGATGAATTCCAGCCCCTCGTTGTCGGCCAGGCGTTTCACCAGGTTCAGCAGGTTCTCCCGGGGAAACAGGTCGTAGCCGTAGGCCGAGAGGTTGATGCCGCTCAGGACGATTTCCCGGTACCCCAGGGACACCAGGTGGGCGCACTTCTTCTGCAGGACGTCGGGGGGCACGCTGCGGGATTTGCCACGGAGACGGGGCACGATGCAGAACGCGCACCGCAGGTTGCAGCCGTCCTGGACCTTCAGGAAGATGCGCGAGCGGAAGGCGGAGTGGTAGATGAGGTTCCCGTTCTCGATGGGAAAGCGGTCCTTGATCGAGGCGACCAGGTCCTGTTTTTCCCCGTTGTCCAGGAAGATGAAGTGGCGGTACTGGGCGGCCAGCCGCTTCTTCTCCTTCTCCACGGTGCAGCCGGTGACCACCCAGGGGCGGTTCGTCTTATGGTACACCTTGTTGATCCGGCGGAGCACGTCCTTTTCCGCCTTTTCGGTGACGCTGCAGGTGTTGATGACGCCGAAGTCGGCCTCGTCTATCGAGGAAACGAGCCGGTAGCCCGCGTTCTCCAGATCGATGATCCAGTCCTGGATCTCGGCCTGGTTCGTCCGGCAGCCGAAGGTGTCGACATGAAACTTCATTCCGGGAACACTTTTTGTTTCAGGCGGGCGCTTTTTTCCTCGACCTGGGCGGCCTGTTCTTCCCTGAACTCCCGCAGCTTCTTCTCCAGGTCCGGATCCTTCAGCGCCAGGATGGCCACGGCGAAAAGGACCGCGTTGGTGGCGCCCGCCTTGCCGATGCCGAACGTGGCCACGGGGATGCCGCCGGGCATCTGCACGATGGAGACCAGCGAATCGGCGCCCGAGAGGGTTGATTCGATGGGCACGCCGAGCACGGGGCGGCGGGTGTGGGAGGCCACCACGCCCGGCAGGTGGGCGGCGCCCCCGGCCGCGGCGATGAACACCTCCGCGCCCCGTTTCTCGAAATCACGCACCACGCGGAGGGTTCGCTCGGGCGTGCGGTGGGCGGAGCTGACCTCGATGTCGAAGGGCACCGCGAAACGGCGCAGCAGCTCGATGCCCTTTTCCAGGGCGGGGTGGTCGGAGTCACTGCCCATGATGATGCCGATTTTAATGTTCATTTTCTCACCCTCCCGATGTCGTTTCTGAAGTAGATGTTGTCGTAGGCGATGAAGGAAATGGCGTCGTAGATCTTCTTCATCGCGTCTTTCAGGTGGGCGCCCAGGGCGCACACATTGAGCACCCGCCCGCCCGCCGTGTGGATGGCGTTGTCCTGCAGGGCGGTCCCGGCGTGGAAAATCTCCACGCCCAGGGACTTGGCCCGTTCCAGGCCGTTGATCTTCTTGCCCGTTTCATAGGGCCCGGGGTATCCCTTCGAGGCCAGGACCACGCATCCCGAGACGCGGCTGTCCCACTCCACCGGTACGTCGAACAGGGATCCCTCGGCCACGGCCTCCAGCAGATCGACCAGGTCGCTTTTGAGTCGCAGGATGATGGGCTGGATCTCGGGATCTCCGAAGCGGACGTTGTACTCGAGCACCTTGGGGCCGTCGGACGTGATCATCAGACCGGCGTACAGCACGCCGCGGAATTCCCGGCCCTCCTTCTGCAGACCCTCGATGGTGGGCAGCACGATGGTGTTCATGATGGTGTTGTAGAGTTCACGGCCGGAGAGGGGAGAGGGTGAGATCGCGCCCATGCCCCCCGTGTTGGGCCCGCGGTCGCCGTCGTGTATCTTCTTGTAGTCCATGGATGAGGCCATGGGGAGCACCCGCTTGCCGTCCGACAGGGCCATGAAGGACATCTCCTGTCCCGTGAGGTGCTCCTCCACGATGATGCGCTCGCCCGCCCGGCCGAACTTCCTGTCCACCATGATCGTGTTGACGGCGGCATCGGCCACCTTCCTGTCCTGACAGATGAACACGCCCTTGCCGCCGGCCAGGCCGTCCGCCTTGACCACGACCGGGTAGTCGGCGTTCTTGAGGTGCCCCTGGGCCTCGTCGGGGTAGTTGAAGGTTTGGAATCCGGCCGTGGGGATCTTGTGTCTGGCCATGAATTCCTTCGCGAATATCTTCGAGCTCTCGATGGTCGCCGCCTTCTGGGTGGGACCGAATATCTTCAGGTTGTGGGTTATGAATTCGTCCACGACGCCCAGGGACAGCGGGAGTTCTGGACCCACCACGGTGAGGTCGATGCCCTCCTGCTTGGCGAAATCGGCGATTTCGATGATGTTGGATGACTTGATATCCACGGTTTCCGCGAGGTCGGACATGCCGGCGTTCCCCGGGAGCGCGTATATTTTTTTCACCTTCTTGGACTGGGATATCTTCCATACCAGCGCGTGCTCGCGCCCGCCCTGTCCGATGACCAGTACTTTCATGCTGACTCCTTGTGGCGGAACCGGGGCCGATGGGCCTCGACGCCTTCGTTCCGTCGTGATGCCGCCGCGCCCGGGGCCTCCGGGCTGCGGCGGGTGTCCGCCCCCATTATAAAGAAAATCCGGTCCGATCTCAAGGGGGGGGGGCCGCCCGATCCAGGTAACGTTCCAGCAGGGCAAACACCTTGTGGTTGGCCGCGGGGAAGGGGAGTTCGGGGATCTCGGCCGGGGTGATCCAGCGGCGCGCGGGACCGGGAGAGAGGCGGGCGTTCGCTTCGCCCAGGGCGCAGACGAAAACGGTCATGCGGATCCTGAAATGGGTGTAGGCGTGGCGCACGAGGCCGAGATTCGCCACGATATGCAGGTCCACTCCCAGCTCCTCGCGGCACTCCCGCAGCAGGGCCTGCTCGGGGGATTCTCCGGTGTTCGCCTTGCCGCCCGGGAACTCCCACAGACCGCCCAGGTGTCCCGCATAGGGCCGCCGTTGCACCAGGAAACGGTCCTTCTCGAGGATGACGGCCACCGACACCGCGTACTCGGGCACGGTCCGGCGGGGCCGGCGGCGCGGGAATGCCTCCGGCTCGGCCGAGGAGAGGGCCAGGCATGCCCGTCGCAGGGGGCAGGCCGGACAGGCCGGTGATGTCGGGGTGCAGACCAGCGCGCCCAGCTCCATCACGGCCTGATTGAAACGTCCCGGTTCTGCCGCGGGCATCGATCGGGCGAGGAATTCGGCGATGCCGCGGCGCGTGGCGGACCGGGTGACGTCCTCGGCGACGGCGCGGAAGCGGGTGATCACGCGGATGACGTTGCCGTCCACCACCGGCAGCCTCAGGCCCCGGCTGATGCTGAGCACGGCGGCGGCGATATACTCGCCCACACCCGGCAGGCTGCGGAACAGGGCCGGATCGGTGGGGATCCGACCGTTGAACCGGGTCACCACCTCGCGGGCGGCGGCCTGGAGATTCAGGCAGCGGCGGTAGTATCCGAGTCCCTCCCACAGTTTCAGGGCCTCGGCGGCCGACGCGCGGGCCAGGTCTTCCAGGCGGGGAAACCGTGCCATGAAGCGCCGGTAGTAGGGGATCACCGTTTTCACCTGGGTCTGCTGCAGCATCGCTTCCGACACCCAGACGGACCAGGGATCCCGCATCCGACCGGGAGCGCGCCAGGGAAGGTCGCGGGTGTGGCGGTCGTACCAGGCGAGCAGGGCCGTGACCGGCAGGGGCGGATCCGGGTTCGGTTCGGCCGGGGTGTCGTTCGCGGGTGTGTCCATGGTGTTCGCCGTTCCATTATAGCAGATTTCACCCGGCAGCTCCCGCGCTCGGGCCGGGAACCGGAACGACGGGGGTATGGTATAATGTGTCTCTCCCCGATCCGGGGACCGATGATGAAACGGCGGAAAACGGCAGAACATTCGATCGCGTACGCGGGCCTGCGGTTCCGGGTACGGGTGCGGCCGGTGCGCTACTCGCGGATCCAGTTCGGGGACAAGGGACCGGTGCTCACCGTGCCCCCGGGCGTGGATCCCATGGGTATGCTGATGAAGAAGCAGCGCTGGGTCGAAAAGACCCGCGACCGCCTGCGGGAGGCACGGCGCGAGGCCGCGAGCTTGACGCTGGTCCGGCGCAGCGGGCCCGGCTTCGACGCCCTGGTACGGGAATGCGTCACCGACTGGGCCGCCCGCTTGAGGGTGCGTCCCGGCGCCGTCACCCTGCGGCGCATGAAGCGCCGCTGGGGCAGCTGTCACCATGACGGCCGCATCACCCTCAACCGGTGCCTGCAGTGGCTGCCGGACCATCTCGTCGCCTACGTGGTCTGCCATGAACTCCTGCACCTGCGCATCCGGCGACACGGGCCCCGGTTCAAGGGCCGCATGCTCGAGCTGTTCCCCGATGCCCGGCGCCACGAGGAGGAACTGAACCTTTACGGTTTCCGCCTGCTCGCCTGCACGGGCCCCGGGATCCGGCCGCCGGCCGGCGATTGACAATCCGGGGGGGATGGTCTAAAATATTTTCTGACGCCCGATGTAAGAAAGGACCCGATCCGTTGAACGAAACACAGACCGTTCCCTCCCACGCCGATTCGATCGCCGCCGTGTTCGAGCGGGTGGGCGGGATCATCCTGGGCAAGGACCGGGAGATTCGCCTGGTGTTCACCTGCATGCTGGCACGGGGCCACCTGCTGATCGAGGATATCCCCGGGGTGGGTAAAACGACGCTGGCCCAGGCCCTGGCGCGGGCCCTCGGGCTGCAGTACAACCGCGTGCAGTTCACCAGCGACCTGCTGCCCGCCGACATCGTCGGCGTCTCGGTGTTCAACCGCGACACCCGTGCGTTCACCTTTCATCCGGGGCCCCTGTTCGGCCAGATGGTGCTGGTGGACGAGTTGAACCGGGCCACGCCGCGCACCCAGAGCGCCCTGCTCGAGGCCATGGAGGAGCGTCAGGTGTCCGTGGACGGCGTGACCCATCCGTTGCCCCGCCCCTTCTTCGTCATCGCCACCCAGAACCAGAGGTACCACGTCGGCACCTTTCCCCTGCCCGAGTTGCAGCTGGACCGCTTCCTGATGCGGATTCACCTGGGGTATCCCGATCATCCGGCCGAACGCCGGCTGCTCACCGGCGAGAACCGACAGGAGATGCTGCAGAGGATCGAACCGGTGATTCCGCTGGATACCCTGATCGAACTGCAGGAGAAGGTCCCCCGCATCCGCACCTCGAACGCCATCCTGGACTACGTGCAGGCCATCCTGGCCGCCAGCCGCAGCGACTGCCAGCAGTGTCTCGGTCTGTCTCCCCGGGCCGGTCTCTCCCTGTTGCGGGCCGCCCAGGCCTGGGCCCTGATCCA
>Ga0180434_10002879_pt1 | contig 22346 bp, 14 predicted proteins | sample SS_ome_7_FD_132453 | JGI IMG/M metagenome (GOLD analysis project Ga0180434, IMG submission 132453) | Hypersaline lake sediment archaeal communities from the Salton Sea, California, USA - SS_1_D_2 metaG | ecosystem: Environmental > Aquatic > Non-marine Saline and Alkaline > Hypersaline >...
GTCCGCTGGAACTAGCTGGCTACGAGGTGCACAAGCTACCGATGGCTCAACTCTTCCGCGGACTCGCCCTTCAGTGGCCTGCCTCTGCTTTTCGGGAGGTGTCCCCAACTTGATACGGTCGCCAAGTCGCCCTTGGAAGAAAGCGACATTCAGAGTATAATTGTGGTCAGTTCGTCCTTTCACTTATTCCAAAGGTAAAGGGAGGGGAAACATGGCACAGGAACAAGAGCTTGTCGTGCGGCGGGCCAAAGCCGGTGATGCGGAGGATATTGCAGCGTTTGTCAATCGCGCCCGAAGGGGGTTGGAGATCGATCGTATAGCCGTCATCATGCGCATGGGCAGCGTGGGATTTCTGATAGCCGAGCGCGCCGGTGACTTGACGGGGGTGCTGGGCTGGCAGGCCGAGAACCTCGTGGTCAGAATCACCGACCTTCTGATTCAACCGGCTCAAGAGCGCGAGGCGATCAGCCAAGCATTGCTTTCCGAAATGGAACAGGCTGCCAAGGAATTGCAGTGTGAGGCAGCATTGTTACTCTTACCGCGCCCAACTCTGCCCGAATGGGTCAATTTTTACAAGGGATTTGGATACGAAGCTCAAACGATCGCCAGTTTGCCCAGCGCGTGGCAAGAAGCCGCTTACGAGGCCCGGCTGGAAGATGGCAAGACCGTGATGGTAAAGGAATTAAGTTCCAGACGTGCAACACTGCCACTGTGACAAAGCAGCAGTCGACCGTTGGCAGTGAGTGGATTTTACAGGAGGTGAGCACATGTCTTTTTTGAAGCAATTTTTCGGCCAACACCCGCGCCTGGCCGCCTGGTTGGTGTTGGCCGTGGGTATGGTTGTCATCCTCATTTGGTCCGCTCGTGATGTGGGACTGTTGCCAGGACAGTTGGCGGCTCTGATCGTAGCCACCATTGGACTGGCCGGTTTATGTGTCTGGATTATCGGGTGGGAAGAAGAGGAAGTGAGCACTGAACAATGAGCGATGGGCAATGTCAATAGCCAAGACCCCGGCTTGTGCCCAGAGTCGGGGTTTTTGATTGCGCTCTCTTTCATTGTCGGGTAAAATACTGGTACCGCTACACGCGCCTGAATGCTGACTACTGATCACTGTTCCGATGGTTGAGCGATTGAAAAAACTGGTTACATTGGCCCTTGTGGCCATCTTGATATTGCCCGGACTGCACAGGGTTTCTCAAGCGCAGGAAGAGGAGGACGAGGTTGCGCGGCTGATGGAGCAAATGTCCGACGCCGCCAAGGTCGGCCAGCTTTTCCTGGTCACGTTTCCTGGGAACAAAGTCACCGATGATGCGGCTATCGCAGAGTTGATCCGCGATTATCACGTCGGCGGCGTGGTGCTGCGACCTGAAAATAACAATATCATCAACGAGGGAAACACGCCCGCACAGGTAGCTGCGTTGATCGGGCAGCTACAAGAGGTCGCCTGGACAGCTACGCAGCCGGTGACCGGGACGTTCACCGAAGAGGAGATGCTTTCTGAACCTTTCGTTCCTCTCTTCATCGCTGTGAACCACGAGGGGAATGGTATGCCTTTCACCGCCATCGTCAGCGGGACGACGCCGCTGCCCTCCGAGATGGCGCTGGGAGCGACGTGGAACCTGAGCTACACCGAGACCATAGGCCAGATCGTGGGGCAGGAGTTGAGCGCTCTGGGCGTAAATATGCTGTTGGGACCCTCATTGGATGTGCTCGAAAACCCGCGTCCGACGAGCGCCGGAGACCTGGGAGTGAGGTCCTTCGGGGGCGAGCCGTTCTGGGTCGGGCAGATGGGGAAGGCGTACATTCGAGGCGTCCATACAGGGGCCGAGGGGCAGATCGCGGTCGTGGCAAAACACTTTCCTGGCCTCGGCTCGTCGGATCGTTCTCTCAGCGAAGAAGTTTCCACGGTCCAGCGCACGCTGGATAAACTAAAACAGGTCGATCTGGCCCCCTTCTTTGCCGCGGCCCAGGCCGACAACCCACTGGCGCGACCGGACGCGCTGATGGTGTCTCACATCCGCTTCCGAGGACTGGAGGGTGGTCTCTATGTTACTACTCGCCCCATCAGTGTGGACAGCCAGGTACTTCAACGGCTGTTGGGATTGCCAGAGCTGGTTAGCTGGCGTGAGCAGGGTGGAGTGATCGTCTCTGATGGGCTGGGTGTGCGGGCGTTGCGGCGCTTCTATGACCCCAGCGAGCAGAATTTCAACAGCCGTCGCATCGCGCAGGAGGCTTTTCTTGCCGGGAACGATCTGTTGCTGCTCTCCCAATTTACACCTGACGGCGACTGGGAGGATCAGATCGCCAACGTCAAGTCCACCATCACTTTTTTCCGCGAAAAGTATGAGAGCGACCCTTCTTTTCAAGCGTTGGTGAACGCGGCGGTAGCGCGCGTATTGCGGCTCAAGCTGGCGCTCTATGGCGACGCATTCAGTCTTCCGACCACCCAACCGGATGTGGAGGCCATTGGCGACCAGGTTGGACTCGCCGTCGAGGCGGTAGCGGCGATGGGACGCGACGCCATCACGCTGCTTTCTCCGCCATCGCCAGATCTTGTGCCATCTCCTCCTACCCCCGATGATAGTATTGTCATCTTTACTGATGGCCGAACGAGACAACCCTGTGCTGCGTGTGCTCCCGTGCCGTATATTGATCCTTCCAAGTTGCGAGACACGATTATTCGGCTCTATGGCCCGAACGCGACAGGGCAGGTCGATCCGGCATTGGTAAACAATTTTACTTTTAACCAGTTGGAGGAATATCTGAGCGCGCCCCCTTTGCCTCCAACGCCGACTCCTGCGGCTGGAGAAGAGCCTACATCGACCCTGCGTTCCCCTATCGAGGCAGCACTGGGGGAGGCTGACTGGATTATCTTTGCTATGCTTGACCCTGCCAACGATCCACCTCAGTCGAGTGTCGTGCGGCGTTTTCTGGCCGAACAAGCGGATACGTTGCGCGGTCCGCACGTGGTCGTGCTGGCTTATGGCGCTCCCTACTACCTGGATGCGACCGAAATCAACAAGTTGAGCGCCTACTATGTGGCCTACAGCCGGATCGAACCTTTCATCGAGGCCTCGATACGTGCCTTGTTCGGCGAGTTTGCACCCGGAGGGGCGTCACCCGTCAGTGTGAGCGGCATCAACTACAATCTGTTGACCCAGACTTCTCCCGATCCTGCGCAAGATATCCCTCTCTATCACTATGTGGAGCCATCAGACGAAGAGGAGCAGCCCACGCCGGAACCAACGGAGGAAGGACAGCCCACGCCGGAACCAACAGAGGAAGGACAGCCCACGCCGGAACCGCCCAGCCTCGAGGTCGGCGACAAATTAAGACTTTACACCGGCGTGATCGTAGATCACAACGGTCATCCGGTGCCGGATGGCACGCCGGTTCAGTTCATTTTCAACTACCCTCAGGAAGGTCTGGGAGAGCATACGAAAACAGAGACCACTCGCGGCGGCGTGGCCGAGACCAGAATTACGCTGGAACGCACGGGCCAACTCGACATCTTTATTCAAGCCGATCCGCTGGCGCGTCGGATTGCGATGCAGGTCACGATCCAGGAAGGAGGGGCGGCTACGATTGTGACGCCTACGCCGCAACCTACGTCCACGCCACTACCGCCGACGCCAACGCCCACCGCAGTTCCAGAACCGGCGGTCGAGGAGACGCCAACGCCAATGCCTACTGTGCCGAGCGAAGAAGAGGTGATTCCTCCGCCACTTCCAGAAGCGCAGGTGGGAGCGTCGGACCTGGGCCTGGCTCTGCTCGGCGTCATGATCGTCGGTGGTTTGGGATACTATGCGATGCGTCTTAGTCACAGGTCGGTCAGCCTGGCCCTGCGGTTGGGACTGTGGTGTGTGATAGGGGGGCTTGTAGTCTACTTGGCGTATGTTCTGTTCCTCCCGGATGTCGCCTGGCTGCAAGAGCGAGGCGGCTTGTGGGTCGCTGCAGGAGCCGCATTGGTCGGCGGCGCTGTGCCGCTGCTGGTGGCGTGGATCATTGATCAGTGGAGGTGGCAGTAGCCATTGACCGCGGGCTAGAATTTGAGGTAGATATGGCTGTCAGCGCGAGGTATGTTCACACCAATCTGGTCGCTCGGGACTGGAAGAGGTTGGCTCAATTCTACGAACAGGTTTTCGGATGCACGCCGATACCTCCTGAAAGAGAGCTGGCGGGCCGTTGACTGGAAGAAGGCACAGGGGTTGCCGGTGCCCAAATTCACGGCATACACTTGAGACTTCCAGGTTATGGCGATGATGGACCTACTCTCGAGGTCTTTCAGTACAGCCACCTGGCAGAACGGTCGAAAACGGCAATCAACTGCCCGGGTTTTGCGCACATCGCTTTTGCGGTGAACGACGTCGAATCCGCCCGAGACGCTGTGCTGGCAGCAGGTGGTGGAGTGGTTGGCAAGGTCGTTTCTACAAAAGTTCCTGGTGCGGGTACAGTAAAGTTCGTGTATTTGAAAGATCCCGAAGAAAACATCATCGAATTGCAGAGTTGGTCGTAAGTTGTGCGTTTGCACAGAGATTTCGGGACGAGCTGTGCGCGCCAGGGCTGCAACGACTATTGGAGAAAAGTTGCCAGCGCCGAGAGAGCGAGTAAACCCGCCGTCAAGATCAGCAACCAGCGGTTTTCGTTGACGGCCTGGCGCCATTCTCCCGGCCCGGGAACGAGAGGGAGTAGCGAGGTGGGCAGCGAACCGGTGTGGAACATCTCGCGAAACGCGGCGATGTTCGGGGGGCGCAAATCCGGGTGCATGGCGATGGCGGTCAGGATCGCGCGCTCCATGGCGGGCGAGATGTATGGATTGATGGTTCGTGGGGGGATCAACGCATTAGGATTGAGGAAACGCTGTTTAGCGTCCTCTGGAGGGCGGTTGGTCAGCAGATGGTAAAGGGTAGCGCCGAGTGAGTAAATGTCGGAGCGCACATCGGTGTGGCCGGTGTCTCCGCCGTATTGCTCCAGCGGGGTGTAGGCCACGGTGCCCCGGCCTTGCAGCACGGTGACGGTGCGAGCCTCATCCGTCGCCAGCAACTTGACCAACCCAAAGTCAACCAATTTGATCAACCCGCCGGGCGTCAACTTGATGTTGGCCGGCTTGATATCGCGGTGCAGCACCTGAGGGTCCTGGCTATGGAGATATTCCAACGCGCTGCACAACTGCTCGGCCCACTGGAGCACCCTGCGCTCCTCGATAAACGTTCCCCGGCGTTGATTATCTTCTACCACCTGGCGCAGGTCCTGGCCGCTGACGAAATCCATCACCAGGTATTCTCGCGGTCCCTCGGCGAAGGTGTCCGAGACTTTGGGAAGGTTGGGGTGATCCAGGCGGGCGAGTGTGGAGGCTTCGCGGCGAAATTGTTCTCGAGATTGAGCCAGTGCCTCTGGGGTGGCGTCGGGATCTGGTCGTACTTCCTTGATCGCGCAGATGCGGCCCTCTAAACGTAGATCGTCGGCGCGGTATACGGCTCCCATGCCGCCTTGGCCGACGACAGCGTTGATTCTATACCGCCCGCGCAGGACGGTTCCAGGTTCAAGCAGATAGGCCACGATAACATCTTACCTTGTTGCAATTATGTTTCATCATAAGTGAGAACTTGAATTCTGTCAAGGATGTTGTGATGGTACGACAAGATCTGCCAATGATCATTGTGTATGAAGGAGAACAGGAAGGGCAGCGGTGGATCCTGGATCGAGAGCGGATGACCATCGGGCGGACGTCGGATTGTGACATCGTGCTGGCAAAGCGTCAGGTCTCGCGCCGCCACGCTCAGATCGAGCGAGATGACGACGGGTATCTGCTGCGCGATCTGGGGAGCAAGAATGGCACCTACGTCAATGGCAAAGAGGTGCGCGATACCCCGTACCGTTTGCGAGATGGAGATGAGATACAGATCGCGCTATATATCAAGATGGGCTTTGTAGGGGCCGATGCGACGCTGCCACTGGAATTGACCGGTCCTAGCAGGGGGCTCCATATCGATCGCCTGGCTCGCCGGATCTTTATCGGCGGACAAGAGCTGATCCCGCCTCTTTCTCCGGCTCAGTATCGGTTGCTGGAGTTGCTGCTCGACTGTGAAAGCGAGGTCGTTTCGCGAGACACGATCGTGACGACGGTGTGGTCCGAGGAAGAGGCGCAGGGCGTCTCTGAGCAGGCGATTGACGCCTTGGTCCATCGTTTGCGCGACCGCATTGCCGCCATGGACCCAGATCATGACTATATCGTTACCGTGCGAGGGCACGGGTTTCGTCTGGATAACCGATAGACTATTCAAGCAGCGGAGAGGCGCGGTAATCGGATGGTGAACGTGCTTCCTTCGTCGAGTTTGCTTTCCACGAGAATCTCGCCACCGTGCAGATGGATCAATTCCTGAGCGATGGCAAGCCCCAGTCCAGATCCCTGTTGTTCCATTTTCTCCCGGCCAATCTGGCGGAACCGTTCGAAGAGGTGAGCAAGATCACTCGAGGGAATCCCCACTCCCTCGTCGGACACGATCACCTCCACCCATTTTTCTACAGAGCGGGCCTCGATCGTTACCCGTCCTCCTGTATCACGAGAAAATTTGATCCCGTTCTCCATCAGCCGGCCCAGGGCGTCTGCGAAGAGCGGTTGGCACAGTCGCACCGGCGGTAGATCCGGCTCCACGTTTACTTCTAGTGTCACGTTGAAATCGGCTGCTTGCTTTTGGTACTTTTTGACTGTGCGTGTGATGACCGTCGCCAGATCATGGCGGACGGTGACCAGCGCGTCAAATTCCTCCTCCGTCCGCCCGGTATCCAGTCGGATCAGGAGCAAGAGATCTTCTACCAGCTGGGTCAGCCGGTCGGCGCCCCGTTTGATCCCGGTGAGAAATTCTTGCATGGCGTCGGGAGAAAGGGATGAGGCATCCTCCAACGCCAGATCGGTGTAACCACTCACATACGTCAGGGGAGTGCGTAATTCATGGCCGAGCATGGTGATGATCTGTTGTTTGAGCTGATCGAATTCCACATTTGTGGCTTCCTGAATGGTCTGGGCGCGCATAAGGCGGGCGCGGACCGCCACCGTCAGTTCCTCGGGGTCAAAAGGTTTGGTGATATAGTCCTCTGCTCCCAGTTGCTTCCCCTTCAGCACTTCTTCCTGCTCCGATTTGGCAGTGAGAAAAATGAAAGGAATAAGCACCCACTTTGAATTGGCGCGGACTTTTTCGTAAAGGGTGTACCCGTCCATCCGTGGCATCATGATGTCTGCCACGATCAGGTCGGGCTTGTTTTTCTCCATCGCTTGCAAAGCCTCTACTCCGTCGCCAGCGGTGAAAACTGTGTACCCTTCTCCCTCCAGGATCGTTTGGATAGCCGCTGACATTGGCTTGTGATCTTCTACGACCAAGATATGTGATCTGCCCATGTTCATTCTTCCCTCCAACAACCTCGGTAGTGGTCGACGGCCAGTAAATGGCGATGACTGACCGCCAGTTGCCGGGGCCTAATCCGCCAGTGGCAACCAGACGGTGAACGTGCTTCCCTCGCCGATCTGGCTTTTCACAGTCACCCGCCCACCGTGCAATTCTACGATGTCTTTGGCAAGCGCCAATCCCAGACCTGTACCGGATATCTGCATCTGTTTGGGCTTTTCCCCGCGAAAGAACCGATCAAAGATGTATGGTAATTCTTCCTCGGGCACTCCCATCCCTGTGTCTGTCACCGTCACCGTGGCCCAGGTTCGCTCCTCTGTTTCCTTTTGTCCTGTGGAGATTACCACCTTGCCTTCCTCTGGCGTGTAGTGAATCGCGTTCTCCACCATGTTGCTCAACACCTGGGCTATTCTCTGCGAGTCCACCAGTACCTTCAGTTTCATCTCTGCCAGATGGTGCTCCAATTTCACTACCTGTTTCTGAGCCAGTGCATGGTAGTTAGCAATCGTTATCTCGGTTAACTCGTTGAGAGATGTCAGTCGGGGTTTCATTTCCAGCCGTCCGGCGTCGATGCGCGAAATTTGCAAAATGTCCTCTATCATTTTCGCCTGGTGGTCCGCTTCTTGTGCCAGCGTGTCCAGGTATTCCTTCCATTGCTTGGGTTGTTGTTTCATCAAGTGTGCGTATAGTTTGATCACCGTGATCGGCGTGCGCAGTTCGTGGGAGACATTCGACATAAAGCGGGACTTCATCCGATTTAATGTTTTGAGGTGGCTCACGTCATGAATCGCCACCACTGCCGCTGCTGCTAACCCTGGTTCTGCGATAGGGGCCGCTTTCAGTTCCAGATCCAGCCCTGTCAGTTCCAATACAGTCTCTGGTTGAGCCTCGGCGCGTTGCGCCAGATCCTGAGCTGCCTTTTGCAACCGGGCGGCGTCCTTCGGTGAGAGCGTGCGTGTGAGCCAGGATTGGGCGATAGGGTTGGCCTGCAGGATCTCTCCTTCTGCGTCGGTGACGATAATGCCATCAGTAGTGCTGCGCAGGATCGCCTCCAGGCGGGCGTACTGAGCTTGGAGTTGGGCAGTGCGTTCCTCTACTCGCTCCTCCAGTCGCTCGGCGTGCTCTCGCAGTCTCTCGTGCAGGCGAGCGTTCTCGATAGCGGTAGCCGTGTGGGCGGCAAAAGCCTGAAGCCGTCGGGCATCAGACATGTCGAATTGTCCTCTCCGGGTCCCATTCACGTTCAAAAAGCCCACGATCACATCGCCTATCTGGATGGGGGTGGCCACGTAGGAGCGCAACCACTCCTGGTTCTCCTCATAGACCCAACCAGGATCGGTCGTCGTGTCTGGCACGACGGTCGGTTCTCCTGTCTGCACCATTCTCACCAGGCTGGGGTATCGGGTGATAGGGCGGGAAAAGTCAGTATCCTGGTCCTTTGTGCTCAAGCTTTCATATCCCCGTTGACGGACCACACGGGCCTGATCATTTTCGATCAACATAATGTTAAAGTGGTCTCCGGCGACGACCTGTTCCACCTGCTCCAGAATACGTTCGAGCACCTGGTCAGGGTCCAGGGTGCTGCTGACGGCAGAGGCAGCCTCTTTCAATGCCTCGGTCAGTTGTCGCTGTTCCCTCTCGGCCTTGAAGAGACGACTGTTCTCGATGGCCACGGCGATCTGATCGGCCAGGGTTTCCATGGCCGCGAGGTCCATCTCGTCAAAGGCATTGGGCCGAATTTCCTGAACGTCGAGCACGCCGATGACCCGCTCGCCCAGTTTGAGGGGCACGCACAACTCTGCCCTGGTGGGTACTTTTTCTGGAAAGCCGACGATGTAGCGGGGGTCCTGGCTCACATCGTTGACCAGGAGGGGTTGGCCCGTTTGAGCTGTCCAGCCGATCAACCCTTTTTCCACGTTCTGAGAATAGTCGGGCGGTCCGATGTCCTCGAATCCACCCGCTATGGCTTGCTGCCCTAGCTTTCCAGTGGCTTCATTGAGCTGGAGAAGGATCACGTTGTGGTACTCGAACCCCTGCTGAATGGCGATGACGCTCTCTTGTAAGAGCTGGTCTGGATCCAGGATGGAGACCGCTTTCCGGGCCACCTGGTTGACCACGGCGAATTGAGCGGCTCGTTTCCGCTCTGCTTCGTACAGTCGCGCGTTTTCGAGGGCCACGGCGGCTTGGTTGGCAAAAGTAGTCAGTAGTGCAAGTTGCCCGTGAAAGGCGTGGGGCTGACGGCTGTGTACGAACAATATGCCTAGCGTCTTTTCCTTGGCCTGGATGGGTACGGCAGCGAAGGAACGGATGCCCGCCGTCACGAGTGCCGGGTTGGCCTCTATCAATTCTCCGTCGGGCAAGCGGAGCGAGGGGCTTATTATTCCTTCGTCAGAGATGGTATTCACGAGCAGCGGCTGTCTACTGCCTAACAAGTAGCGAGTGGTTCCGTTGCCGCGGATGCGTTGTGCTACGGGGGGGATGCCGCGAAAGTCCTCAGTACCCAGCATCGGTTTTCCTGTTTCGTCCACCAGCACGACGCTGGTAAATTCCGAGTTGACCACGGAGCCTGCTAATTCCACAATCTGCTCCAGCACCTCCTTTAGGTCCAGGGAGGAAGCGACGGCTTGCGAGGCGCAATTGAGATTGGTCAGACTCTCCAGGTGATCTTGCGCCTCTTCGTACAGCCGAGCCTTCTCAACCGCCACGGCCACCTGATCGGCGATGGTGGAGAGGAGGAGTTGCTCCTCCTCTCCATAGGCATAGGGATGGTAAGCCTGCACAGAAATAGCCCCGATCACCTGCTCGCCAATCCTCATCGGTACCCCCAGCCAGGATGCGACGGGTTTCATCGTTCCAAAGAAAGTCGGCGGAGGGAGATGGCTCTGCTCCTGTTCGTAATCTCGAATGAGTAGCGGTTTCTCCTGGGTGATGACCAGGGAAGTCCAACCGACATCTGCGGATTGCCGCGATGGAGGCTCCCGTATCCCTTCGTCAACCTGGAGACGCAAGCTCAATTCATTCGTCTCGCGGTCGTACAGAGCGATGAAGAAAGCATCGGGTTGGAAGACGGCGTCGACTTCTTGGTATACTGTCTCCAATAGATCATCCAGGTGGAGCGTGGTGCCGGCGGCTCTGGCGACGCGGTTGACAACCGCCAATCGCTCGGCTCGACTGTGGGTCTTTTTCCACAGGCGCGCGTTTTGAATGGCGATAGCGGCCACGTTGGCCAGAGAAGCGAGTAGGTCGACATCCTCCTGGTGGTATGCATTCCGTTGATAGCTCTGCACCTGCATCACACCGATTACTTTCCCTGCAATTTTCATCGGTACGCAGAGCGCCGAATTTGTGAAATCTTTTGCTTCCTCTGGCGGCGGTCCTTTGCTGACTGTTCCGTTGTCCGCGACGCTATACTCAGTTCGGGTACTCGCCATGGTCTTGTGTAGATCGGGGGTGTAGAACGGCTCGCCAGTATAGATCACCTGACTCTGGGTACCATGTCCCGCTTCTTCCAGCGGGATAGGAGGCAAGTCTGTAGTTTCGCGGACGATCTCGTGATTCACAACGTATCCGGCCCGGATGAGTTGTTTGGCGTCATCGTAGAAGGAGACGATAAATGTCTTGGCATCCATCAATGTTCTCACGTGTTCGTAGATGGTGTGGTAGACTTTATCGAGTTCTCGGGATTCCCCCAAGGCGAGCGCCAGCCGACTGATAGCGATCTGCCGATCGAGAAGACGTTGCATCCTTTCTTCGGTCTGCTTGCGCTCGGTAATATCGCGGATCGTGCCGATCATGCCAATAGGATTGCCTGCCTCGTCCCGCAAGAGCGAATTGTGCATCAAGGTGGGAAACGGCGTACCATCGCGCTGGATATGCCAGATTTCACCGCTAAACTCGCCTGTCTCCCGGATCTGGCGATTGGCTGCCTCTACAGATGGTATCTGTTCAGGCGCGTGGAAAATGGATAGATTCTTGCCGACGAGTTCTTCTGAAGTATAACCGTGCATAGTTGCAAAGGCGTCGTTCACAAACAGGAGTCTGCCTTCCATATCAGACACGGCTACACCCTCGCTGCTCTGTTCTACGGCGGATGAGAGAAGTCTCAGTTCTTTTTCCATCCGCTCGCGCGCGACCTCTTCAGGTACCCTATTCACTGTCTCCGCTTTTTGTTTCATCGGCAATGTCGTGCAGCACGCCAGCGCCGCTGACATGCCGGTTGTCAAGATTGAGTATAGTGTACAGGAGTTGTATTGCCAGATCATCGGTCTCCCCAGGATCGGGCAAGTCATTTTTGTCAGAGGAAGCTTCGTTGAGGTTTTTCGCTGACAAAACCGACCCCAGTATAACACAACTGCTAACGGCTGGCAATAGCACTTTTGGCACAAGTTTTGAGGGATGATGAGTGTATTTTTGCTCCGTTGTCACCGAGACTTTTGCACTAGCGAAGCGTGGTGTATAATATCTGTCAGGACCGAATGTAATAGGAGGTGAAGATGATGCAAAAGGTCATCAATTTCTTGGTTGGACTATTTACCGGGGCTGTGGTGGGGGCTACGGTTGCGTTGTTGCTGGCTCCCGATGCAGGCTCGGAACTCCAGAAGCGGATGCGTGCTCGTGTGGAGGGGCTAATCGAAGAGGGGCGACGGGCTGCCGATGCTCGTCAGGCCGAACTAGAGGCCCAACTCGAGGCGTTCAAGCGCGGCGCGCCGGTTACTATCGAGACCACGTCCGAGCAGCCACGATCATAGGCATTTCAGTTGCTCATTCGTGACCGTTCACCAGGGCAAAGAAACCGGGTTTTTTCGCCAGCAAACTATCCAAGTTTACAAAAAGCTCTCACGACAATCGATATTTCGCTCGAGATATCTGAAAACCCGGTTTCTGGTACATTCTCTGGACGCTTATGCTCATCCTTGCAAAAGTCACCAATAATCCTGATTGATGGGATAATTTTCTGTAGATGAGAGTGCTCTGGATCTGAGACTGGCGTTAAATCTTGGCCAGGATTCCTTTATCTTTCAATCACCAGTTGGTAGGGTGCTGGCTGAGTCGTGAGGGGTGCCAGCCCAGAAAACACGAGCACTGCTTCGCGCCAACCATCGCTGCCCAGCGGTATTGTCCATTCCGCGGTCTGATGTTCACTCACAGGTAGGCGTTCGACTGCGATCGTATCCCCTATTCCAATGAGGAGCGCCAGGTAGTGCTGAGGTACAAAGTTATCGCTGCGCAAGAAACCGGCTGCTTCCCAATCGCTATCTTCCTTCTCTTGAGCGTCGGTGTAGCCAATCTCTGGGATGGCAATGCCATCGATCACAAAACCCTCCCCGGTGATCGACTCGTCGGTCAGATATGCAAAGCGCACCTGTATTTCTTTTCCTGCATAGGGTGAAAGATCGATCTCTTCCTGGATCCATTCCGGCGGGGCGCCGCTTTTGCCCGTGTAATTCCATCCTGGCGGAGAGAGGATCTGCCATTGCTTGCCGCCATCCGTGCTGACCTCAACGGTGGTATAGTCATAGCCCGGCTCGATATCGTACCATGTCCAGTAAGTCAATGTTGCTCGCTCAACGCCAGAAAGATCGAACGGACGGGTGAGTGTAGTCAGCGACTCGTCGGCGCGGTTCGACCACCAGAAGGATTGCTCGGCCTGGGATGTGTACCGACGAGGAAGCGCGTTCAGCAGGGGCGTCTGTGTCGCCCCGGTAAAACGGATGTGGAGGTCGGTATCGCTCCGAAGTAAAATATAGTCCGCGCCAAATTGTTGGACAGAGGTATCCAGGGTGACGGGGTAGTTTTCATAGCGGGCCGCAAGTCCAGCTTGGGTTAGCTCCAGCGTATCCAGGTTTAGGTAGTTAGCCGCCAGCCAATCGGCAAATAATTCCTCGAAAGTGATCCCCGCATCCAGCTTGGCCAACACGGCATCGAAACCGGCGACGCCGTTGAGGGGTTCGGCGGTCAGCGCTCGCGTGCCTGCATCGCCAAATCGCTCGTGAAAGTAGGCGGCAAAGAGGAGAGCTGCTCCTCGTTGAGCCTCCTCATTCTTCCAGACAGTGAGCGATGTGTCCGGGTGCTCCAGGTAGGCCCGTTCTGGGGCGCCCGTGTCGAGTTTGTTCAACTGAACGGTCAGTTCTGCTAATCCCTCTTTCAACCATCGTTCTTCGTTGCGATCCTGGAACCACTGGATGAGGCGCTGGAACTGGCGGGCCAGCAGGGCGTAGTAGGTGGGACTCGCTACGTTGACATAGTCCAGATTGACGACGATCATCTCGGCTTCGTTGGAGGAGGTATATTGGGTGCGTGGGAACTCGTCGGCGCTGGAGGTGTAGCCGAGCACGTTCTCGCCCAGGTCGGTGGCGTGCAGGATGTGGATGCGCGGGTCGTTGTCCACACCCGGCGTCCACTCGGAACCGAAAGCGGCGCGGGTGGTGGAATATACGACGGTCTCGAAAAAGATCGCGGCTTCCTCCAACTGCCGGACGTCGTGCCACACTCCTTCTTCGACCCACATGGCGGCGCGGTCCGTCTGTACGCGCAGGCGAGCGGTGATCTCGCGCCGTTCCCCCGTCATACCGTAGGCGATCCAGAAGGTGCGGATGGCGTTGGGCACCCGGCGCGGCGGCTCGGGGTTGACCACGATGTAGTCAAAGGGGCGGGGAGGCGGCTCGACCGGTCGCACGTCGGGGTTTGTGAGATCGGTGTCGGCGATAGGAGTGGGGAGCGGGCTGGTGAAGGGTGTGGAAGTCGCGGTAGCGGTGGGTATTGGGGTGGGGGATGGGGTGTGCGTTGGAGTAGATGTTGGCGTGGGCAGGGACGTTGGTGTAGAGGTGGAAGTGGGGACCGAGGTTGGCGTCGGTAGATTTGCGCACGCTGCCAGAGTCACCACCAGCAAGGCGGCGAGCGACAGGTAATGTGTTCGTATCATCTATTTGCTCAGCGCTGCCTTGACCAATCCCTCAAAGAGATGGCGCATCACGGGATGGCTTTCGACCATCGCCTCGGGGTGCCACTGCACGCCGATACAGAATGGGTGATCGGGATTCTCCACAGCTTCGACGACTCCATCGGGTGCGCGGGCGGTGATGGTCAACCCCGCGCCCACGGTCTTGACCGCCTGATGGTGGGCGGTGTTCACGCCCAACTCGCCAGCCCCGACCAGGGCAGCCAGCCGATTGCCTGCCGCCACCTCGACGGTGTGGTCTACCGCATCCATAGGGCGTCCGGTGGGACTGCTGTGAGAGAGCGCGTCGGGAACTTGGCTGGGGATGTCTTGAATGAGCGTGCCGCCGGTCGCGACGTTGAGCACCTGGATACCCCGGCAGATCGCCAGCAGCGGGAGTTTCTCCGCCAGCGCCCACCGCGCCAGCGTGAGTTCCGTTCGATCTCGCTGTTCATCCACGCTCTGGAGCAACCCACTGTCCTCCTCGCCAAACAATGTCGGTTGGATGTCTCCACCACCGGACAGGATCAGGCCATCAAGGCGCTCAAAGATGACGCGCAGCGGCGTCTTTTCCAGATGCGGCGGGATGACCAACGGTGCACCTCTGCCCCATGCCACAGCCCGAACATAGGTCTGGGGGATGGAAAAGAGAGGGGCATTGGATGGCGCAGAGTAGGCAGCGCTGCCGGTGATGCCGATGATGGGAAGATTCATGACGGTTGGCCTCCTGTGAAAGATACATTCGACGCCAGTTTACCACAGGAAGGCGATAAGTCAAAATCACTGCGGTGGCATACAGTGCTCAATTCTCATCAGCGAGACCGCATGTTCAGGATACATTGGAGAGGCCACCAGGCGCTTTTTGCTCTCCGGGCGATACATCCCAACTTGAACCTCGTACTTGCCTGGAGGGATATCGGACAGGTCGAACACGATGTAATCGCGCACGTACTCGCCGGCTTGCCAGACCTCGGTGGGATATTGCCATTCACAGGGTACATAGTCTTTCTGAGCGATGAATTCGCCCGTCGTTTCGTTGATGAGGTGGATAAATATCTTGTAAGATGTGGATGGATGTTTGAGGGCTTTCCAATAGAGGGTAGATCGTAGAGCTGTATTGGTTTGTTCCGCATCATAGCCGACAAGGGCGATTTCGTCCTCGTAGGTGATATCAAGGTAGTGGCTGGGTGTGGGTGGATCGAATTGGCGCGGCAATGCCTTAACCGTTACATTGCCGGCGGGAACAGCTGAATTTGCCAGCGTATCACGGTCAGTAGCGGGGTGATAGAATATGACCTGGTGGTTGCCTGCTTTGGCGAATGGAGGTATCTGGACGAGATAGACGGTGAACAGCAGGCCGGGTTCTATGTGGTCGCCTTCTGGTACGTTGAGAATGCGATAGTCGCAACTCTCCTGTAAAGGCTCATTCTCCTTGTCGAGCAGAGCGATACATAGGGCGTTTTGAGAATTGTTCAGTTTACTCGACACAAACCAGTGTGTCGGTAATTCCACCCACCCGGTTTGGACCGTTTGTGTGGGTATGAACTGTGTCTGAACGAGTTGGATGTTAGTTTTGAGTTGTGGCGCCTGTGACACAGCGCTTTCTATTGCGGTTGGATCGGTCTTGTAGACGATGACCTGATCATCCTCGTGGTATGGGGCCATGATCAGCCAACGTCGCCAGGCGGCTATTTGGCTTTCGGTGAGAAATTCACGGTGCAGGATCAGATAGCGAAGATTGGCTTTATGTAGGACGTATAGCTGCTCTGAAATGTTTATGTCCTCATAGGGTGGTAACCTGCTGTTGTGCCAGTCCAGGTGGTTAAGTAGAGGGACGCTGGCTATGAAACTGGAGGCTTCTCGCGGCGGGCGCGAGACGTGACCTTCGACCAGAGATTTTCTGTGGGTAAGCTGGTAAAGCATATATTGTTCTTCCGTTTGTCGGTTCATCGGGATCTCGACGATGCCGAACTCCTCTTCTTGGCGGGCTAATTCGTTGTACCAATCCGGGGTTGATAGCGATAAACGCGGGAACGGATATATGGCATATTCGAATACTACCAGGCTCATTGTTGCCGCACATAAAATGATCTGGGTAGATGTTTTCCATTTGCGCCACAGGTGCGCACTGCCTATCGCCGCCAATATACTGAACGGGATCGACAATAAGACGTTGAATCGCTCGGGATAGCGCAGGACAGGGATAAGAATCTGCCTATATACATCGGCGTAAGGTGGCGTCAGGATTTCTCTGTCTCCTATCACCAGAACAGGGCCTATCGCTAGGGCCATCAATAGGATAGCCGATAGCGCCCACATACTTCCCTGCTTCCGTCGTCTGGTGGCTCCCCAAAGACTCAACAGTAGTACCGTGTATCCAACAAAAGGGATATGAAACTGTGCATTGAATGGAGTCTGGTCGAGCTTTTCCCGCAGGAGTTTGCCCCAGAGAGGGTGAAATCCATTGGGAATGAGGTAGTACACAGGATCTGCCTGTCCATCTGTAGACTCGGAAGAATGGGTAAATAGATCGTTGGAATGAGTTCGTGTGGATTGGTACCAGGCGAGTGGGGCAATAACCGGCATCAAGATGATGCAGGCGATGGCTATAACAAGCGCTAACTGACCCCACAGTCTCAAACTCTTGAACCGTCTGGACGCGATCAACAGGTAGAGGCTATAGGGACAGATGAGAAATACACTCATGGTCAGGAGTTGAAGACGGACAATACCGATTAGACCAATGAACAGGGCCGCAAGAATCAGGTCTCGCTTGCGCCCTTCCAGGATCAGGCGCCTTGTATGTTTTATGGCAAGCGGAACGAATCCAATCGCGATCAAATTGGGATGGTGCAGGTGTGTTGTGATGAACGGCCATGTCGTGCCGATCACACCGGCCAGAAGTGAGGCGTATTCCGAGTCAACGAGATCCCTGGCGAGCAGGTACAGGGCATATCCATTGAACGCCAGCAGGAGCAAGGCCGCTGCTGTATACGCCGCGGCGGAACCGAGAAATAGTTTGAGGAATAACCAGATGGCGATGTTGAACCAGGCGATATTGTGACTGAGCAACGAGACGCCCACGGGATAAAATAAATCGTTGGTGTGAAGAGTGAGCTGACCGTTGGCTATGGCCCGACCTACCCAGTCAAAGGTCCAAAGATGCACATAAGCATCGCTATCCATACCGGGGATATGAGATCCTAGCCTGGCGATCGACGGCCACGTGAAGAGGATAGCGAGCACAACGTAAAAGGCGATGCGTAATCCCCTTCGGAGTATAGATGTTGCATGCTGAGACTTGATCTGAACCGAAAAGGGAACCATGAAAACTTTTCCTGACGTTCCATCTAACTACCGTGCCTTTGCCGGCGGTTCTGGGATACAATGGACGGGAATTGTTGGCTGGGCGAGCGGCTGGATCAGCGCAGGAAGTGGTGTTGGTGATGGGAAGGCCCGTTTGGATAGATGGATTGTAAACTGAGATTCTGTCGTAAGCGCCAGTCTACCATGTACCAATCTACCCAAAGACTGGTTCAATTATGGGTTGAAATAGTATGGGGCTTGAGAATCGAAAACAGAGAGAGCGAATGACATCAAGAGGAACGCGACGCGATCGCACGCGCAAAGGGCGTAGGGATGGCCCACGCCCTTTTTATAAAAGAGCAGTTTGAGGGATAAACCAAGTCGTTAAACGCGTTTTTCCCGCAGACGAGTCGCCTTACCTCTGCGTTCTCGCAGGTAATAGAGCTTGGCGCGGCGAACGTGCGCACGTCGCACCACGTCTACCTGCTTGACGCGCGGTGAGTGTAACAAGAAAGTACGCTCGACGCCGATACCATGGGAAGCAATGCGCCGCACGGTGAAGGTGGCATTGGCGCCGCTTCCGCGCAGGCTAATGAGGGTGCCCTGGAAAATCTGCACTCGCTCTCGCTCACCTTCAATGATGCGCACGTGGACCTTGACAGTATCGCCCGGATGTAACTCCGGAATATTTGGATTGGGTTCTATTTGACGATTCAGCGATTCGATGAGATTCATGGTCTAATTACTCACAACAGGTTATAAATTTGGAGAAAAGCCTTGCCGACTTTGTCCAATTTTTGATCTATTCTACTCATTCCGAGCAGCATTCCACGAACGCTTATTATACCACGCTTCTTTACTTGAGCAACCCGGCGCGATTCAGGAGTAGAGCCAAGCCCTGGCAGATAAGAAGCAAGACGATGGAGCCTAAAAAGGCGGCGGTTCAAAGACTCACTGACTGACATCCTAGCGCAGAATGAAACCATCCTTAAGTGGATCGTCGGGATCAATCAGGAACTCGTGGCGGCCAGTGATGTGGGCCGCTCCCTCCACCTCCGGGATGATGGCGGGATGGGGGCCGAAGGTCGTAGTCTCGACAATGCGTCCACTGAAGCAGGTACCGATGATGCTCTCGACGACGATAGTCTCGCCCACGTCAACCTCGCCCCGCGCATGGTGGATGGCCAGCCGACCGCTGATGCCGGTGCCGGTCGGGCAGCGATCCACCTCCCCTTCGGCAAAGACGCAGACGTTGCGGCTGTGCACGCTCCCTCGGAGCGCGCCGGCCTGCATCGGTGGCCCAATAAAAATGGGACCGTAGAGAAAACTCAGATCCTTTTCGAAAGGATGGGGGATGGGCCGGCTGGCAACGATCGCTCGCTTGATCGCCAACCCCTTTTCGATGAATGCTCGAAAGTTCTCTGGTGTACAGATCAAACCGACATCTTCAGCTTGCAGGTAAGCGTAGAATGCCCCACCAAAGGCAAGGTCATAGCGTATCTCGCCCAGGCTCGGAACCTCGACCGTTTCGTCGAGGGCCAGGACGAAGGAAGGCACGTTGTGAAAATAGACGTTTTTCACGTGCCCATCAACGATTCTGGCGTGAGCGGTGACCAACCCGGCGGGGGTATCGATCTTGACGGTCGTTTCGGGCGCATCTGTTCGCATGGGCAGCAAGCCGGTCTCCAGCACCACCTTGGTGATGCCGATGATGCCGTGGCCGCACATGGTGCTGTAGCCTTCGTTGTGCATAAAAAGTACGCCAATGTCCGCCTCTGGAGTGACAGGCGGCGTGACGATACAGCCATACATATCGGCGTGGCCGCGTGGTTCCCACATCAGCGCCGTCCGCAGGTGATCCAGGTGTTCCCTCGCGTAGCGGCGGCGAGCCAGGATCGTGTCGCCCGGCAGATCGGGGAACCCCCCGGTGATGACGCGAAAAGGCTCGCCGGCGGTGTGTGCATCGATGGTAGTGATTCGGAGCCAATCGTCTGGAGGCTCCCAATTTCTCATGTTGCTCAACATGGCTTTTTTCCTCATTGGCCGTGCGATCGTCAGCCAGACTCAGATTGCTCAGTCCGCGTCGAGCGCGCGGCGAACCACTTTCGCCAGGCGGCCCGCGTCGAAGGGTTTGTGGACAACATCCAAAAAACCGTCATCTCGCAATGCCTCCAGATCCGCCCGCATCGCGTGGCCCGTGATCGCCAAAGCCCTGAGATGGGGGATCTCTCGCGTCAGCTCTCGGATCAACTGACGTCCCCCTATACCTGGCATCACCAGATCTGTGATCACCAGGTCTATCTCCTCTAGGGCCTCTCGGTGAACCTTCAGGGCTTCCCCCCCGTGTGCCGCCGTCAGAACCCGGTAGCCCAGCAGTTCCAGGATCCCGCGCATTGCATCCTGTAACCTCTGTTCATCTTCCACCAGAAGGATGCTCTCTCCCTGTCCCCGCGGGAGAGCAGAGGACTCTTCTACATTTACCTCCTCCATCCTTCCCTTCTCTTCCTGATAGGCCGGCAGGTAGATGCGAAAGACAGTTCCTTCATTTTCTGCCGTTTCCACGCCAATATGCCCCTCGTGCTGCTTGACGATGCCGTACACTTGTGCCAATCCCAACCCCGTCCCTTTACCCACCGGCTTGGTGGTGAAGAATGGCTCGAACAGGTGAGCCTGGGCCTCTTCCGTGATCCCTGTTCCGGTGTCCGAAACAGCCAGGCAGATCCAGGCGCCCTGGCTCATCTCCGCCAAAGGCGGCACCTCTTCTGACCCTACCTCGACGCGAGAAAGCCCAACGCGAAGCTCCCCGCCATCCGGCATGGCGTCTCGTGCGTTCAACGCCAGATTCATCAGTGCCTGCTGGATGCGGGTAGGATCGGCCTCTACGATGCACTCGTCGGGTTTCATCTCCAGGAACAGGTGAATATTCTCCGGGATCGTCCGTCGCAGAACGGCGATCACTTCTTCGATGAAGGAAGCGAGGTCCACCGGCTGGGTCGTCATCATCGAGCGGCGGCTAAAGTCGAGAATCTGCTGCACCAGTTTGGCCGCCCTTTTCGACTCGTTGAGAATAGTCTGGATCGCCCTTGCCACGTCTGGGACAAGCTCGCGCTTGCCCAGGGTCATCTGAGCGTAGAGGATGATGGTGGCCAGCAGGTTGTTAAAGTCGTGGGCGATCCCTCCGGCCAGTTGCCCGACGGCGGCCAACCGCTCGTGCCGCCGTAGCTGTTCCTCCATTCGCTTCCGTTCCGTCAGTTCCAGTTCGATCGCCTCGTACAGCCGCGCGTTCTCGATCGCCACGGCGATCTGATCGGCCAGTGTCTCCATCACCATCACGTCGTTTTCGCTAAAAGCTTCGAGTCGCGGGCTTTGAATGTCGAGCACTCCCACGACCTCTCCAGCCACCCCGACGGGCACGCTCAGCTCAGAGCGGGTCGGTACCACGCCAGGATAAAGATTGACGTAACGCGGCTCAGCGTCTACGTCGTTGGCCAGCAGTGTTTTGCCATAATAACCTGCCCAGCCAACCATACCTTGACGAACCTTTAGTCGGTGGTCAGAAGGGAATAGATGGGCAAAATCGCCCGCTTTGGCTCTCATCACCAACTCGTCTCGCTCGCGGTCCAGGGTAAAGAGCGCCACGTGATGATAGCCAAAGCTATCTTGCAGCAGTTGGGCGGCCCTGTCCAGTATGTGGTTCAGTTTCAGCATGGCGGCGATCTTTCCACCCACGTCGTTGAGGAGCGCCAACTGATTGGCGCGCTGTCTCAATATCTCCTCGGCCTGCCTGCGCTCGGTGACGTCGCGCACGATGGACTGGATAGTTGGTTTCCCCTCCCACTCGATTCGCTTACTGCGCACCTCTGTCCAGATGGTCGCCCCGTCTTCTCGAAGGGCGCGGTAGGTATACGTTTGTGGAACAGACTGGCCCGATTCCACCGCCGTAATTCTTTGAAAGCCTATATCTCGATCCTCGGGGTGGATCAGATCAAGAGGATTTGTACCAATAACCTTCTCAAGCGGCAGGCCATGGAGGGCGCAGAAGGCTTGATTGGCCGTGACAATGCGTCCTCCGGCGACGATGACGATGCCATCCACGTTCTGCTCAAAGAGCAGCCGATAGGCCTCTTCACTTTCTTGCAGCGCCTTTTCCGCCCGTTTGCGCTCGGTGACGTCGCGGCCGAGGGCGATGGAACCCATCGGATTGCTTTCCTCATCCAGCAGGCTGTGCGAGTTCCATGAGATGATGCGGATTTCGCCATCTTTGCGATGAATCGTCGTTTCGACCTCTTCTTCACCTCTGGCTCCTTTGATGATGGCGATGGCTTCTGTCTTCACCTCGTTACGATACTTCTCGTCCGGATAGAGCCACTCCCATATCTTGTCGTGTCCCACGACCTCTTCGCGGGAGTAGCCGCTGATCGCTTCCGCAGCCTTGTTCCAGACGACGACGTTGGCTTTTTCGTCGAGCACATTCAGCCAGACGTTGGCGTTATCGATCACGCTCTCCTGGAACTGATTGAGCTGACGGATCTCCCTCTCTGCCAGCTTGCGCTCGGTGATGTCGCGCACGATGGATTGGAAAGCTGGTTCTCCTTTCCACTCTATCCGCCTGCCCTGCCCCTCTATCCAAAAGATCGAGCCATCTGCCCGCAGAGCGCGATAAATTTGGCTTTGAGCAACAGATCCCTTCGAGCGTATAGAC
>Ga0180434_10002881_pt1 | contig 22339 bp, 23 predicted proteins | sample SS_ome_7_FD_132453 | JGI IMG/M metagenome (GOLD analysis project Ga0180434, IMG submission 132453) | Hypersaline lake sediment archaeal communities from the Salton Sea, California, USA - SS_1_D_2 metaG | ecosystem: Environmental > Aquatic > Non-marine Saline and Alkaline > Hypersaline >...
CGGAAATCCGCCCCAGGTACTCTTCGCCGCAGGCCGGCGCGCGGGCGCAGGCGCGGGCCGGATCGCTGAGATAGCCGCATTTGCAGGGGTTGGCGGCAGCGACCAGCAGGAACCGACAGGGATAGCGGACATGGGCGTTGGCGCGGGCCACCACCACCTCGCCGGTCTCGATCGGCTGGCGCAGGGTCTCCAGCACCGCGCGGGGAAACTCGGGAAACTCGTCAAGAAACAGCACGCCGTTGTGGGCGAGGCTGATCTCGCCGGGTTTCGCGCCACGCCCGCCGCCGACGATCGCGGCCATGCTGGCGGTGTGATGCGGTTCCCGGAACGGCCGCGCGCGGGAAATCCCGCCCTCTTCCAGAAGCCCCGAAAGCGAGTGGATCATCGAGGTTTCCAGCGCCTCGGCCGGGGTGAGCGGCGGCAGGATGCCGGGCATCCGCGCCGCCAGCATCGACTTGCCCGACCCGGGCGTGCCGATCATCAGCAGGTGGTGGCGGCCGGCCGCCGCGATCTCCAGCGCGCGCTTGGCGCGTTCCTGGCCCTTGACGTCGCGCAGGTCGCGGCGCGCCGGCGCGGCGATCACCTCGCCGGGCGTGGCGGGGGGCAGGGGCGACTGGCCGGTATAGTGCCGCACCACCTCCATCAGCGTGGCCGCGCCGATCACCGGTGTCGCGCCGACCCAGGCGGCCTCGGCCCCGCAGGCGGCGGGGCACAAGAGCTGCCGGCCCTCCTCGGCCGCGGCCATCGCCGCGGGCAGCGCGCCGATCACCGCGACAAGCCGCCCGTCAAGCGACAACTCGCCCAGCGCCACCGTCGTCTCGACATCCTCGCGCGGCAGGATGTCGATCGCGGCCAGCAGGGCCAGCGCGATGGGCAGGTCGAAATGGCTGCCTTCCTTGGGCAGGTCGGCGGGCGACAGGTTCACCGTGATCCGCTTCGACGGCAGCGCGATCGACAACGCCGTCAGCGCCGCGCGCACTCGTTCGCGCGCCTCGCTTACCGCCTTGTCGGGCAGGCCGACGATCTGGAAGGCCGGCATCCCCGGCGCGACGGCGCATTGCACCTCGACGATCCGCGCCTCGACCCCCTCGAAGGCCACGGTATAGGCCCGCGCGACCATCGCACCCCCGACACCCGATACAACCTTCGCGGGAGTATCGGCTCAGCGGCGGAAAATGTCCATGAAGGCCGGCCAGGCCTCGGGGTCCGCCGCGGTCTTGTCGCGGCAGAACGCGTTGCAGAAGCCGAAGACGCGGCCGCCGGTCTCCATCAGGTGGGTCGCCGGACCGCCGGAATACGGGCAGGCGGCATTCTCCGCCCGGCCCTCTTCGATGGCGCGCGCCGGCATCGGGGACGGGCCGGGCCAGGCGCGTTGCGGGTAGTCGCGGGCGTACCACGGCAGATCGGCCCCGGCGACCAGGCCCATCGCGCGCCAGCGCCGGAACGCAGGATCGGCAAGCTGCCGGGCGACATAGGCGGCGGCGGTCTCGCCCACCGGCAGGCCGTAGCCGGCGATCCGCGCCGCGACCGGGGCGAAGAAGGCATCGGCCACCGAATAGTCGCCGCACAGCCACGGCCCGCCGGACCGGTCCAGCGCATGGCCCCAGATCGCCTCGATCCGGGCCAGATCGGCCCGCACCGCCTCGGCCACCGGCACCCCGGCATAGGCGCAACGCAGGTTCATCGGGCAATCGGTCCGCAAGGCGGCAAAGCCCGAATGCATCTCGGCGGCGAGGCTGCGGGCGGTGGCCCGCAGCGCCGGGTCGGCCGGCCAGTGCCCCGCCTGCGGGTGCCGCGCGGCAAGTTCCTCGGCGATGGCGAGGCTGTCCCAGATCACCGCGCCCTCGGGCGTGACCAGCGTGGGGACGGTGCGGGCCGGCGCAACGTCGCCAAGCTGGGTCGCCACCTCGGCGGCATGAAAATCGACCAAGCGGGTCCGGTGCGGAAGCCCGAACCGCTCCACCACCAGCCAGCCGCGCAGGGACCAGCTGGAATAGGCGTAGTCGCCGACGATCACTTCGTACATTCCGCAAGCTCCGGCGCTGCCCGGCGGCCCGGTGCCGCCCGATGGCCTGCGGTAGCGGATTGCCCGGTCCTTCGGCAACAGCGGCACACGATCCGTCACAAGCCCGTGATGGCCTGAAACGCGCCTCGCGCCTGTGATCCGAACCGGCACAGGCTGCGTAACACAGACAATCCGGACGAAGAGACGGGACCAGACAACGGAACGCCAGCCAGCGAACGGGAGGCGGACATGGCACTGGACGGATTTGGAGACAACGCGCTGCCGCGCCGCGCCATGCGGGCGGAACTGCTGGACGCCGAGACGGAATTGCAGCTTGCCTACGCCTGGCGCGACCGCCGCGACGAGGCGGCGCTGCATCGGCTGGTTACGGCCTACATGCGTCTCGCCATTTCGATGGCATCCAAGTTTCGCCGCTACGGCGCCCCGATGAACGACCTGATCCAGGAGGCCGGGCTTGGCCTGATGAAGGCGGCCGACAAGTTCGACCCGGATCGCGGCGTCCGGTTTTCGACCTACGCCGTGTGGTGGATCAAGGCATCGATCCAGGACTACGTGATGCGCAACTGGTCGCTGGTGCGCACCGGCTCGACCTCGTCGCAGAAGGCGCTGTTCTTCAACATGCGCCGCGTCCAGGCCCGGCTGGAACGCGAGGCCGAGGCGGCCGGCGTCCGGCTCGACGGCCACCAGCTGCGCGAGATGATCGCCCGCGAGGTCGGCGTGCCGCTGGCCGATGTCGAGATGATGGAAGGGCGGCTGTCGGGCTCCGACTTCTCGCTCAACGCCACGCAATCCTCCGACGAGGACGGGCGCGAGTGGATCGAGGCGCTCGAGGACGAGGGCCAGCAGGCCGCCGAGACGGTCGAAACCCGGCACGATTCGGCGCAACTGCGCGACTGGCTGATCACGGCGATGGGCACGCTCACCGCCCGCGAACGGTTCATCGTGACAGAGCGCAAGCTGCGCGAGGAGCCGCGCACGCTGGAAAGCCTGGGCGAGGAACTGGGCCTGTCGAAGGAACGGATCCGGCAGCTGGAGGCCGCCGCCTTCGCGAAGATGCGCAAGAGCCTCGAGGCGCAATCGCGCGAGGTCATGCATTTCCTCGGATGATCCGCGCGCTCGTCCTTGCGCTTTCGCTGGCGGCCCCGGCCGGGGCGGCGGAGATCGGCCCCGAGGCGCTGGACGCGCTTCGGGCCGATATTGTCGTGTTGGGCGAGGTGCATGACAATCCGGCTCATCACCTGAACCAGGCCCGCGCCGTGGCCGCGCTGCGCCCGGCCGCGCTGGTGTTCGAGATGCTGACGCCGGACCAGGCCGCGCGTGCGACCGACACGGCCCGCGCCGATGCCGATACGCTGGGCGCGGCGCTGGGCTGGGCCGAGGCCGGCTGGCCGGATTTCGCGATGTACTGGCCGATCTTCGGCGCCGCGCCCGAGGCCGAGATTCGTGGCGCGGCCGTGCCGCGTGGCGAGGCGCGGCGCGTCTTCGAGGCGCCGCTGGCCGAGGTCTTCGGCGCCGGCGCCGCGCGCTACGGGCTGGACCGGCCGCTGCCCGAGGCCCAGCAGGCGACGCGGGAGGCCGAACAGATGGCGGCCCATTGCGACGCGCTGCCCGGCGACATGCTGCCCGGCATGGTCGCCGCGCAACGGCTGCGCGACGCGGTGCTGGCCGATGCCGCGCTGGCGGCACTGCGCGACACCGGCGGCCCGGTGGCGGTGATCACCGGATCGGGCCATGCCCGCACCGATTACGGCGTGCCGGCGAAACTCGCGCTGGCGGCGCCGGATGTGACCGTCCTGTCGCTGGGGCAACTGGAACGGCCCGCCGGCGCCGATCAGCCCTTCGACCTCTGGATCGTCACCGATGCCGCGCCGCGCGAAGACCCCTGCGCGGCGTTCCGTGGCTAGGCGGCCCGACGTCTCGTCAGGACGTCGCGCCCGTTGCCATCGCCGGCCCCCGGTCCTACACCTGTAGCAAGGTTTCCGGCGAGGCCCCGATGCTGGCGGACAGGCGCATTCTACTGATCATCGGCGGCGGCATCGCGGCCTACAAGGTGCTGGAGCTGATCCGCCGCCTGCGCGACGCGGGCGCGGCCGTCACCCCGGTGATGACGCGGGCGGCGGCGGAATTCGTCACGCCGCTGTCGGTGGCCGCGCTCGCGGGCGAGAAGGTGCGGACGGAGCTGTTCGACCTCGGCGACGAGGCCGAGATGGGGCATATCCAGCTGTCGCGCGTGGCCGACCTGATCGTGGTCGCGCCCGCCACCGCCGATCTGATGGCGAAGATGGCGCAGGGCCGGGCCGAGGATCTGGCCTACACCCTGCTGCTGGCGACCGATACGAAAGTGCTGATCGCGCCGGCGATGAACCTGCGGATGTGGGACCATCCCGCCACCCGCCGCAACCGCGCGCAGCTTGCCGCCGATGGCGTGCTGACCGTCGGCCCGAACGCCGGCGCGATGGCCTGCGGCGAATTCGGGCCGGGCCGGATGGCGGAACCGGACGAGATTTTCGCCGCGATCACGGCGGCGCTGGGCACCGGGCCGCTGGCGGGGCGGCACGTTCTGGTCACCTCCGGCCCGACGCATGAACCGATCGACCCGGTGCGCTACATCGCCAACCGGTCCTCCGGCGCGCAGGGCACGGCCATCGCCGCGGCGTTGCGCGACCTTGGCGCCGATGTCACCTTCGTGACCGGCCCGGCCAGCGTACCGCCGCCCGCGGGCGTGACCGTCGTGCCGGTGGAGACCGCGCGCGACATGGCCGAGGCCGTGCAGGCCGCCCTGCCCGCCGAGGCCGCCGTCTTCGCCGCCGCGGTGGCGGACTGGCGGGTGGCGAATGCCGCCGAACGCAAGATGAAGAAGGATGACAAGGGCACCGCGCCGGCGCTGGAGTTCGCCGAGAACCCCGACATCCTCGCCACCGTGGCGCGGATGGGCGAGGGCCGGCCGAGGCTGGTGATCGGCTTCGCGGCGGAAACCGACGACGTGCTGGCCCATGCCGGCGCCAAGCGCGCCCGCAAGGGCTGCGACTGGATCGTGGCGAACGACGTCTCGCCCGGCACCGGGATCATGGGCGGAACGGAGAACGCCGTCACCCTTGTGACGGCCGAGGGGGCGGAGGACTGGCCGCGCCTGCCCAAGGCCGAGGTCGCGGCGCAACTGGCTGCGCGGATCGCGGACGCGCTGGCATGAGCCCGTTGATCCGCATCCTGTGGGAGGACTGGGCCGACAGGTCGCTGCCGCTGCCCGGCTACGAGACCGCCGGGGCTGCCGGCGCCGACATTCGCGCCAACCTGAAACCGGAGGATCGCGACAGCGGCTTCATCCTCGATCCGATGCGGCGCGCGGTGGTGCCCACCGGCCTTCGGATCGAGGTGCCCGAGGGGTTCGAGGTGCAGATTCGCCCGCGGTCGGGCCTCGCGCTGAAACACGGAATCAGCCTGCCCAACACGCCGGGCACGATCGACAGCGACTATCGCGGCCCTCTGGGCGTTCTGCTGATCAACTACGGGCGCGAGCCGTTCCTGATCCGCCACGGCGACCGGATCGCGCAGATGATCGTGGCGCCGGTGGTGCGGGCGCGGTTTTCCGTGGTCGCGGCATTGGGCGAGACCGCGCGCGGCGGCGGCGGCTTCGGTTCCACGGGGCAATCGTGACGGTCCTGGCCGCCGCGGTCGCGCTGGTGCTTCTGGGCCGGGTCGTCGGCCTGCCCTGGCGCGGGATCTGGGCGATGCTGGCGCTGCTCTGGGCCGGCGTCACGCTGGCGCATCTGACCCTGCCGGGCGGGCACCCGCTGCTGGCCACGACCGGCGGCGACTGGCGCGGCTGGCTGGCGCTGGGCCTGTTGGCGGCGCTGGTGCTGGGCTACCGCGCCGGGGTGGGCGCGCTGCGCCGCCGCGCCGGGGCGCGGGCCGAAGCGCCGCCGCCGGAGGCATCGGGCGGCTTCAGCGCGGCCGAGCTGGACCGCTACGCCCGCCACATCGTGCTGCGTGAGGTCGGCGGGCCGGGGCAGATGAAGCTCAAGTCCGCGCGGGTGCTGGTGGTTGGCGCGGGGGGCCTTGGCTCGCCCTCGCTGCTGTATCTTGCGGCGGCGGGGGTCGGCACGATCGGGGTGATCGACGACGATACCGTGTCGAACTCGAACCTCCAGCGGCAGGTGATCCATGCCGACGACCGGCTGGGCATGGCGAAGGTGTTTTCCGCCCAGGCGGCGATCGGCGCGCTGAACCCGCATGTCACGGTCAGGCCCTACAACCGCCGCCTGACGGCCGGGGATGCCGCGGCGCTGTTCGCCGACTATGATCTCGTGCTCGACGGGTCGGACAATTTCGCCACCCGCTACCTGGTGAACGCCGCCGCCGTCGCGGCCGGCCGGCCGCTGATCTCGGCCGCGATCACGCAATGGGAGGGGCAGATCTCGCTCTACGATCCCGCCGCCGGCGCACCCTGCTATGCCTGCATCTTCCCCGATGCTCCGGCCGAGGGGCTTGCCCCGTCCTGCGCCGAGGCCGGGGTGATGGGCGCGCTGCCCGGCGTCGTCGGCGCGATGATGGCCGTCGAGGCGATCAAGGAGATCACCGGCGCCGGCAAGTCGCTGCGCGGCCGGATGATGATCTACGACGCGCTGTGGGGCGAAAGCCGGCAGATCACGCTGCGCCGGCGGGCCGACTGCCCGGTCTGCGGCCCTCGCCCGGCGGGCTGAGCGGCTTGCATCACCTGCGCGGCCGTGACAGGCAGGATCGAACCAACGCCGGGCCCCGATGCTGCCGATCTTTCTGAAAACCCTTCCGTTCTTCGCGCTGATCGGTCTGGGCTACCTGGCCGGGCGGACCCGCTTCTTCCCGCCTGAGGCGACGGCCTGGCTGACCAAGTTCGTGTTCTACTTCGCGCTGTCGGCGATGCTGTTTCGCTTCGCGGCGACGCTGCCGCTGGGCGAGCTGTTCGATCCCGATTTCGCGATGGCCTACCTGTCGGCCTGCGTTCTGGTCTACCTGCTGGCGATGGACGTCGCCTTCCTGCGCGGCCGACCGCTGACCGAGGCGGCGATGGAGGCGCAATGCGCCGTGATCGGCAATACCGGGTTTCTTGGCGTGCCGATGCTGGTGATGCTGCTGGGGCCGCAGGCGGCGGGGCCGGTGCTGATGGTGCTGTCGATCGACCTGATCGTGTTCTCGTCGCTGATCACGCTGATCGTCACCGGATCGCGGCAGGGCCGCGTATCGTTCGGGATGGTCTGGCAGTTGATCTTGGGGATTCTGAAAAACCCGATGCTGGTGTCGATGGCCGCCGGCATGGCCTGGGGATCGACGGGCTGGGCGCTGCCCGCGCCGGTCGATGAGTTCCTCGTGCTGCTGGGCGCCGCGGCCACCCCCGGCGCGCTGTTCGCGATCGGCGCCTCGCTGGCCGGGCGGTCGGCGGAACGGGTGTCGGTGGCGGCGTGGCTGTCGTTTGCCAAGCTGGTGCTGCATCCCGCCGCCGTCGCCGTCGCGGCGCTGTGGATCTTCGATGTCGACCGCGCCGCGGCCGGGGTGATGATCGCCGCCGCCTCGCTGCCGGTGGCGGGCAACGTGTTCATCCTCGCCCAGCATTACGGCGTGGCGCCGCAGCGGGTTTCGGCCTCGATCCTCGTCTCGACGGCGGTTTCGGTGGTGACGGTTTCGGCGGTGATTGCCTGGGTCGGCACCTTCTGACAGGGTGGCGGGCAAACGGAGGTGGCGATGCGCGCGATATCGGAACAACGCTGTTTCGGCGGTGTCCAGGGTGTCTATGCCCATGACAGTGCGGCCTGCGGCTGCGAGATGACCTTCGGCCTGTTCCTGCCCCCGGCGGCGGAACGGCGGCCGGTGCCGGTGCTGTGGTACCTGTCGGGCCTGACCTGCACGCATGAGAACGCGATGGTGAAGGCCGGCGCGCAGGCCCATGCCGCCCGCGCCGGCGTCGCGCTGGTGTTTCCCGATACCTCGCCGCGCGGGCCGGGGGTGGCCGACCACGAGGATTACGACCTTGGCCAGGGCGCGGGCTTCTACGTCAACGCGACGCAAGAGCCCTGGGCCCCGCATTTCCGGATGTGGGATTACCTGGCCGAGGAACTGCCGCGGATCGTGACGGCGAATTTCGCGCTGGACGAGGAGCGGCAGGCGATCACCGGCCATTCGATGGGCGGGCATGGCGCGCTGACGCTGGCGATGGGCCTGCCGGGGCGTTTCCGCTCGGTGTCGGGCTTCGCGCCGATCGCCCATCCGTCCGCGTCGGACTGGGGGCGCAAGCAATTCGCCGCCTATCTCGGCGCGGACGAGGCCGCCTGGGCGGGCCATGACGCGACGCTGATGATGCGGCAGGGGGGTTTCGACGGGCCGGTGCTGATCGACCAGGGGCTGGACGACCAGTTCCTGCACCTGCTCAAGCCCGAGGCGCTGGCCGGCGCGATGGCGGAGCATCGGCAGGACGGCGCGTTCCGGATCCGCAAGGGCTATGACCACAGCTACTTCTTCGTGGCGAGCTTCATGGCCGAGCATGTCGAGTTCCACGCCGGGGCGCTGGCCGGGTGACGCTGTATGTCGATGCCGATGCCTGCCCGGTGCGGGACGAGGCGATGCAGGTGGCCGCGCGGCTGAAGGTCGCCACCGCGATCGTGACGAACGGCGGCCTGAGGCCCTCGGCCCATCCGCTGGTGGAGATGGTGTTCGTCGGCGCCGGCGCCGACGCGGCGGATGACTGGATCGCCGAGCGCGCGAGCGGCGGCGACGTGGTGATCACCGCCGACATGCCGCTGGCCGGCCGGGTGATCGCATCTGGCGCGCATGTGGTGACGCCGCGCGGCGAGGTCTATACCGATTCGAACATCGGCCCGGCGCTGGCCAGCCGCAACCTGATGGCGGAACGGCGGGCGGCCGACCCGTTCCTGCAGGGCTCGGGCCGCGGGTTCACGCGGGCCGATCGCGCGCGGTTCCTGTCCGCGCTGGACCGGGAGCTTTCGGCCTCGGCCCGGAGGGCGGTGCATGGCGGTTGAGGCGGTGGTCTTCGATATCGGTAACGTGCTGGTCGAATGGCATCCCGTGGCCTTCTACGACCGCGTGATCGGGCCCGACCGGCGCCGCGCGCTGTTCGCCGAGGTCGATCTGCACGCGATGAACGCTGCGGTGGACCTGGGTGCGCCGCTGGCCGAAACGGTGGCCGCGACGGCGGCGCGACATCCCGGCTGGGCGCGCGAGATCGGGCTTTGGCACAGCCGCTGGATCGAGATGTTCGCACCGGCGATTCCCGGATCGGTCGCGGCGCTGGCGGCGCTGCGGAGAAAGGCCGTGCCGGTGTTCGCGCTGACGAATTTCGGCACCGAGACGCTGGACCGGGCGGATCGGACCTACCCGTTCCTCAGCGATTTCGAGGCGCGCTTCGTCTCGGGCCACCTGCGGATGATGAAACCCGATCCGAAGATCTATGCCGCGCTGGAGCGTGGCACCGGCTTCACCGGCGGCGCGTTGCTGTTCGCCGACGACCGGGCGGAGAACGTGGCGGCGGCCGAGGCGCGCGGCTGGCGGGCGCATCTGTTCGACGGGGCGCGCGGCTGGATCGACCGACTGGTCGCCGAGGGGATACTGAACCGGGAGGAGGCAGAGGCATGTCCGTGACGATCATCGGGCCGGAGGTCGCGCCGCGGCTGGACTGGATCGCGCTGACCGAGGCGCTGGAGGCCGGGCACCGGCTGCCACGGGCCGAGGTCGGCGACATGCTGCTTTACCGCGGCGGCGACACGATGCTGACCCGCTCGGCCTGGATCGACGGGCTCGGCCAAGCCGTCAAGGTCGCGACGATCTTTCCAGACAACCCTGCGCGGGGCGTTCCCCCGCTGAACGGCGCGGTCACGCTGTTCGCCGACAGGACCGGCACACTGGAGGCGCTGATCGATTTCATCCTGCTGACGAAATGGAAGACCGCGGGCGACAGCCTGCTGGCGGCGCGGCGGCTGGCCCGGCCGGAGGCGAGAAAGATCCTGATCGTCGGTGCGGGAACGGTTGCGCGGTCGATGGTCGAGGCCTATTCCGCGGCGTTTCCGGGGGCCCAGTTCACCGTCTGGAACCGGTCTGCCGAACGGGCGCGGGCCTTCGCCGAGGCGACTGGCGCCGCCGTCGCCGACGATCTCGAATCCGCGGTTCGGCAAGCGGAGATCATCGCCACCGCGACGATGTCGTCGGACCCGGTGATCCGGGGCGCATGGTTGCAGCCCGGCACCCATCTGGACCTGATCGGGGCCTATACCCCGGCGATGCGCGAGGCCGACAACGCCGTGTTCCAAAGGGCGCGGGTGTTCGTGGATGCGCGGGCCACCACGCTTCATCACATCGGCGAGCTGATGGCGCCGCTGGCCGAGGGCGCGATCATCGAGGCCGACGTGGTGGCGGATTTCTACGATCTCGACACCGGCGCCTTCGCGCGCCGGTCGGAAGAGGAGATCACGGTCTGCAAGAACGGCGGCGGCGCGCATCTCGACCTGATGACCGCGCGCTACGTGCTGGACGCGGCGGCCGGCTGACCGGGCACCGCGCCTAGCCGTCGCGCTTCGGCCAGAGGCCGCCATCGCCGAGACCGGCGACGAAGGCGGCGTGCGCCTCCGCCTCGGCGGCGGTGATCCGCGGCGGCAGCGGGCGCGGGCGCGGGTGCGGGCGCCAGGCCGTGTCGGTCGCCGCGGCGGACGATCCCGCGCCGCCGACGGCCAGCCCGAAATCGGGCTGCCGGCCGCCGATCAGTTCCAGATAGACTTCGGCCAGGATCTCGCTGTCGAGCAGCGCGCCGTGTTTCTCGCGGGCGGAATTGTCCACGCCGAACCGGCGGCAGAGCGCATCGAGCGAGGCCGGCGCGCCGGGAAACCGCTGCCGGGCGATCGCCAGCGTGTCGAGCGCCCGGTCCATCCCGATCAAGCTGCGCGAGACCCAGCCGAGTTCAGCGTTCAGGAACTTCATGTCGAAACCGGCATTGTGGATCACCAGCTTGCTGTCGCGGCCGATGAAGTCGAGGAAGGCATCGGCGATCTGCGCGAACACGGGTTTGTCGCGCAGGAAATCGTCGCCCAGCCCGTGCACCTCGAACGCCTCGGCGGGCATCGTGCGCTCGGGGTTGATATACTGGTGAAAGGTGCGGCCGGTGGGCATGTGATTGACCAGTTCGATCGCGCCGATCTCGACGATGCGGTGACCTTCGGCGGGTTCGAAGCCGGTGGTCTCGGTATCCAGAACGATCTCACGCATCGGCGGCCCTTTCGCGTTCCTGTGCCACGAGTCTTGCCACGGCGGCGCGGGCACCCTCAAGCGTCAGCGTCGCGATCACGTCGTCCGCGCGGGCGCGCTTCTCGGCATCGGGCATCTGCCGGGCCAGGATCATGTCGAATTGCGCCTCGGTCATGCCGGGGCGGGCCAGCACGCGGGCGCGCTGCACCTCGGCCGGGGCGGAGACGACGACGACACGGTCCATCCCCGCATCGGCGCCGGTTTCGAACAGCAGCGGGATGTCGAGCACGACGGCCGGCGCGCCGTGCGCCGCGGCCCTCGCGATGAATTCCGCGCGGTCGGCGGCGACCAGCGGGTGCACCACGGCCTCGATCCGCGCCAGCGCGCCCGGATCGCGGGCCATCCAGGCCTTGAGCGCGGCGCGATCCACGGCGCCGTCGGGCCCCACGGCCTCGGCGCACAGCGCGGCGAGCGCCGGGCCGGCCGGGCCGCCCGCGGCATAGAGCCGGTGCACGGCGGCATCGGCATCCCAGACCGGCAGGCCAGCCTCGGCGAACATGCCCGCGGTGGTGGATTTGCCCATCCCGATCGACCCGGTGAGCCCGATCAGCCGCGGCCGCCTCACGAGGCGAGCGCCGCGCGCCGCGCGGCCGCGTCGACCTCGGGGCGCTGGCCGAACCAGCGTTCGAAGCCCGGCACCGCCTGATGCAGCAGCATGCCGAGCCCGTCGACGGTAACGCAGCCGCGTGCCTGCGCGGCATCGAGAAAGGTGGTGCGCAAGGGCGTGTAGACGAGATCCGTGACCGTGGCGCGGGGATCGATCGCCTCGACCGGGAGATCGAGTTCCGGCCGGCCGGTGCTGCCCAGCGCGGTCGTGTTCACCACGGTGATCGCGCCGTCGAGCACATCGGCGGCCTGCACCCAGTCGCAGACCCGGATCCGCGCGCCGAATTCCTGGCGCAGCGTTTCGGCCCGCGCCCGGGTGCGGTTGGCGAGGCGGATCTCGGGCACGCCGACTTCGAGCAGTGCCGAGATGATCGCCCGCGCCGCGCCGCCGGCGCCGAACACGGCCGCCGGGCCGGCCGCCGGGCTCCAGGCCGGGGCGCCCTGACGCAGGCTGGCGAGAAAGCCGACGCCATCGGTGTTGTCGGCATGGATCCGTCCGTCGGACAGGAAGATCAGCGTGTTTGCGGCGCCGATCAGCGCCGCGCGATCCGTCACGATATCGGCCATCGCCAGCACCGCTTCCTTGTGCGGAATGGTGACGTTGCAACCGACGAAGCCGGCCTTCGGCAGCGCTGACAGAACCGCCTGAAGATCGGCCTGCGCGACCTCGAGCGGAACGTAATGCCCGGCGATCCCGTAACGGCGCAACCAGTGCGCATGCAGCCGCGGCGAGCGCGAATAGCCGATCGGCGTGCCCACCACGCCGGCCAGGGGAACGCGCGGATGGTCCGTCATCGCGCGATCTCCCGGTTCAGGGCGAGCCAATCCAGAAGCTCCAGAAGCGGCAGGCCCAGAACATCGAAATAGCCGCCCTCGATCCGCGCGAACATCCGCGCGCCCTCCTCCTCCAGCTTGTAGCAGCCGACGGCATGCCGGATGCTGTCCCAGCAACGGTCAACATAGTCCGAGACATAGGCCGGGGACAGCGCGTGCATCGTCAGCCGCACTTCGCCGACATGGCGCCACAGCGGGCGGCCATCCTCGCAGACGACGGCGGCCGACAGCAGCCGGTGGCTTGTGCCCGAGAGGCGGGCGAGCTGGGCGCGGGCCTCGTCCCTGTCGCGCGGCTTGGACAGCAGGTCGCCGCCGATCTCGAGAACCTGGTCGCAGCCGAGAACCAGCGCCTGCGGGTGCCGCGCGGACACTTTCCGCGCCTTCATCTCGGCCAGCGCATCGGCAAGGTCGCGCGGCGCGGCGCCGTCGGCGAGCAGCGCGGCGCGGGCCGCTGCCTCGTCGATCCGCGCCGGCACGACATCGGCCGCGATCCCGGCCCGGCCCAGCAGGCTGGCCCGGATCGCGGAGCCCGAGGCGAGGACGAAGCGGCGCGGCATGTCGAAGACCCTGTGGAGAACCCGGCGGGAAAGGGCGGGATGGCGGCGGTACGGACGGCACAAACACCCCGGATGTGCGGGCCGCCGGCCGGGACTGTCAAGTCCCGGACCAGTTGTCCACGGTGGATCGGCTGCGCCAGACGCCTGTGGGCAACGCTGTGGGAGCCGCGCCGGCGGATAGTCATACACAAAGCGATATCACCGCGACAGGTATTAAGGCGTTGTTATTGCAAATAAAAATTGTGGATCGCGGATTTTCTGCAGATCTTGCACAGGGTTTTCCACAGGCTTGCAGGCTGGGGACATGGCCCGGGAGAACCGCGGAATTGCAGTTGTCCACCGGGCCAACAAAAACAACATCCTTTTCTTTATTCTCTATTCTTTTTAGGGGAGTGTTGGAACCGCGGAGGCCCGGATGTCGGATTTTCTCGCCCTGTCCTATCCCTGGACCAAGGCGTTTCACGTGATGTCGGTGCTGGCCTGGATGGCTGGCCTGTTCTACCTGCCGCGGATCTACGTCTACCATGTCGAACGCGCCGGGGCGGGCAGCGAGACGGATGAAATCTTCCAGGTGATGGAGATGAAGCTGCTGCGCTACATCATGAACCCGTCGATGATCGCGACCTGGCTGTTCGGGCTGGCGCTGGTGTTCACGCCCGGGATCGTCGACTGGGGCTCGGTCTGGCCCTGGACGAAGGCGGCGGGCGTCATCGGCATGACCTGGTTTCACCACTGGCTGGGCCTGCGCCGCAAGGAGTTCCTGCGCGGCGAGAACAGCCGAAGCGGCCGGACCTACCGGATGATGAACGAGGTGCCGACCCTCTTGATGGTGGTGATCGTCCTGTCGGTGATCGTGAAGTTCTGATCCAGTCGCCGTTTGACTTTGCGCCGCGGCGCGGCTAAGGGAAGCCCCGGCGGGCCGTCCGGCGCCGCGCTTCCCCCTGACACATCGCATGACCCCTTCGGGGCAACTGCCCGCTGACCGAGACGCCACATGATCAAGGACCGTCTGAATCTTTCCGACCTGAAGGCCAAGAGCCCGGCCGACCTGCTGGCGATGGCCGAGGAACTGGAGGTCGAGAACGCCTCGACGATGCGCAAGGGCGAGATGATGTTCTCGATCCTGCGGGAATATGCCGATGACGGCTACGAGATCGGCGGCGACGGGGTGCTCGAGGTGCTGCAGGACGGCTTCGGTTTCCTGCGGTCGCCGGAGGCGAACTACCTGCCGGGACCGGACGACATCTACGTCAGCCCGGACATGATCCGGCAATGGGGCCTGCGCACCGGCGACACCGTGGAGGGGGTGATCCGGTCTCCGGGAGAGACGGAGCGGTATTTCGCCCTTACCAAGGTCACCAGGATCAATTTCCAGGAACCGGAGAAGGCGCGCCACAAGGTCGCCTTCGACAATCTCACGCCGCTTTATCCCGACGAACGGCTGAAGATGGAGATCGAGGATCCGACGATCCGCGACCGGTCGGCCCGGATCATCGACCTGGTCTCGCCGATCGGCAAGGGGCAACGGGCACTGATCGTGGCGCCGCCGCGCACCGGCAAGACGGTTCTGCTGCAGAACATCGCCCGGTCGATCGAGGTCAATCACCCGGAATGCTACCTGATCGTGCTGCTCATCGACGAGCGGCCGGAGGAAGTGACCGACATGCAGCGCAGCGTGAAGGGCGAGGTCATCTCGTCGACCTTCGACGAACCGGCGACGCGGCACGTCGCGGTCAGCGAGATGGTGATCGAGAAGGCCAAGCGGCTGGTCGAGCACAAGCGCGACGTCGTCATCCTGCTTGATTCGATCACCCGCCTCGGACGGGCTTTCAATACCGTGGTGCCGTCCTCGGGCAAGGTGTTGACCGGCGGCGTCGACGCGAACGCGCTGCAGCGGCCGAAGCGGTTCTTCGGCGCCGCGCGGAACATCGAGGAGGGCGGCAGCCTGACGATCATCGCCACCGCGCTGATCGATACCGGCAGCCGGATGGACGAGGTGATCTTCGAGGAGTTCAAGGGCACCGGCAATTCCGAGATCGTGCTGGACCGGAAGGTGGCGGACAAGCGGGTGTTCCCGGCGATGGACATCCTGAAATCCGGCACCCGGAAGGAGGAACTTCTGGTCGAGAAGACCGACCTGCAGAAGACCTATGTTCTGCGCCGGATCCTGAACCCGATGGGCACCACCGACGCGATCGAGTTCCTGATCTCGAAACTGAAGCAGACCAAGACGAATTCGGAATTCTTCGAATCGATGAACGCCTGACGGGGGCGGGAGCCAGCGGGTTGCGCCATGGACACGATCTTTGCCGAGGCGACGGCGCGGGGCCGTGCCGGGCTATGCGTGATCCGGATCTCGGGCCCGGCGGCGAAGCGGGCCGCGACCACGCTGGCCGGGCCGCTGCCGGCCGAACGCCGGGCCGGGCTGCGCCGGCTGGTCCGGGACGGCGAGGTGATCGACGAGGGGCTGGTGATCTGGTTCGGCGCGGGGGCGAGTTTCACCGGCGAGGATGTGGTGGAACTTCAGCTGCACGGATCGGTGGCGGTGGCCGCGGCGGCGCTTCGGGCGCTGGCCGGGGAACCGGGATTGCGGCATGCCGAACCGGGTGAATTCACCCGCCGCGCGCTGGAGAACGGCCGGCTCGACCTTGCGCAGGTCGAGGGGCTGGCGGACCTGATCGAGGCGGAGACCGAGGCCCAGCGGCGGCAGGCGCTGCGGGTGCTGGAGGGCGCGGTGGGTCGGCGGGCCGAGCGGTGGCGCCACGCGCTGGTGCGGGCCGCCGCTCTGGTCGAGGCGACGATCGATTTCGCGGACGAGGAGGTTCCGGTGGACGTGGCGCCGGAGGTTCTGGCGCTTGTCGACGGTGTCGCCGCCGATCTTCGCGCGGAGGTCGCCGGCTATGGCGCCGCCGAGCGGATTCGCGACGGGTTCGAGGTGGCCATCGTCGGCCGGCCGAACGCGGGAAAGTCGACCCTGCTGAACGCCCTGGCCGGACGTGAGGCGGCGATCACCTCGGAACAGGCGGGGACCACGCGCGACGTGATCGAGGTTCGGATGGATCTTGGCGGGTTGCCGGTGACGATGCTGGATACGGCGGGGCTGCGCGCGGCGGAGGATGCGGTGGAGCGGATCGGGGTGGACCGTGCGGTGGCGCGGGCGGAGGCGGCCGATCTTCGCCTGTTCCTGCTGGACGAAGGCGATGTTCCCCTGCTGTCGCCGCGGCCGGGCGACCTGCTGGTTCAGGGCAAGGCGGACAGGCGGCCCGCGACCGGCCGGCTTTCGGTCTCCGGCCTCACGGGGGCCGGGATCGGCGAGCTGGTGGCGGCGGTGGAGGCGGAGTTGCGCGGCCGGGTGCGCGGCGGGGCCGTGATCGTGCGGGACCGGCAGAAGCGCGCGGTGGCGGCGGCACTTGAGGCTTTGGTGTCGGCGCGATCCGAGTTAGAAGCGGGGCCGGAGCGGGCGGAACTCGCGGCCGAACGGCTGCGGGAGACCTGCCGGACCCTGGACAGGCTGGTGGGGCGGGTTGACGTGGAAGACCTGCTGGACGAGATCTTTGCCAGCTTCTGCATCGGCAAGTGAGGATGTTTCACGTGAAACAGTTCGACGTCATCGTGATCGGCGGGGGCCATGCCGGCGTGGAGGCCGCGGATGCCGCGGCCCGTCTGGGCGCGCAGACGGCGCTGATTACCCTGAAGCGCGCGGCGATCGGCGTGATGTCCTGCAACCCGGCGATCGGCGGCCTGGGAAAGGGCCACCTCGTGCGTGAGATCGATGCGCTGGATGGCGTGATGGGTATTGCGGCCGACCGCGGCGGGATCCAGTTCCGGCTGCTCAACCGTCGCAAGGGCCCCGCCGTTCAGGGCCCACGGGCGCAGGCCGATCGCAAGCTGTACCGCGAGGCGGTCCAGCAGATGGTGGCGGCGCGGCCAGGGCTGACGGTGATCGAGGGCGAAGTCGCCGATGTTCTGGAGGACGGCGTGCGAATCGCCGGTGTGGAGCTGGCGGACGGGTCGCGCATCGCCGCGCGCTCGGTGGTGCTCACCTCGGGCACCTTCCTGCGCGGCGTGATCCATATCGGTGATCGTCAGGTGGCGGGCGGCCGTTGGGGTGAGGCGCCGTCCACCCGGCTGGGCGAGCGGCTGGCGGGGCGGGGCCTGCCGATGGGCCGGCTGAAGACAGGGACGCCGCCGCGACTGGACGGCCGCACCATCGACTGGGCGCGCGTCGACAGCCAGCGGGGCGATGACGCGCCGGTGTTGTTCTCCGCCCTGCATGACAGGCCTTTCGTGCGGCAGGTCTGCTGCGGGATCACCCATACCAATCCCCGAACGCACGACATCATCCGCGACAACCTGTCCCGCTCCGCGATGTATGGCGGCCAGATCGAAGGTGTCGGGCCGCGCTACTGCCCGTCGATCGAGGACAAGGTCGTGCGATTCGCCGACAAGCAGTCCCACCAGGTGTTCCTTGAGCCCGAGGGGCTGGACGATCCCACGGTCTACCCCAACGGGATTTCGACCTCGCTGCCGGAAGACGTTCAGGAAGACTACGTGCGCAGCATCGCGGGGCTGGAGGCCGCGACGATCCTGCAACCGGGCTATGCGATCGAATACGACTACGTCGATCCCCGTGCCCTTGCGCCGACGCTGGAGCTGCGCGCGGCCCCGGGCCTGTTTCTTGCCGGGCAGATCAACGGGACGACAGGCTACGAGGAGGCCGCCGCGCAGGGGCTTGTCGCCGGGCTGAATGCCGCCGCGGCGGCCGCCGGCCGCGACGCCGCGGTTTTCAGTCGGGCGGACAGCTATATCGGCGTGATGATCGACGACCTCGTGACCCGCGGTGTGAGCGAACCGTACCGGATGTTCACGTCGCGGGCCGAGTTCCGGCTGTCGCTTCGTGCCGACAATGCCGACCAGAGGTTGACGCCGATGGGCCTGGCGATCGGCTGTGTCGGAGCGCGGCGCGCCGCGGCCTTCGCGGCGAAGCGGGAGGCGCTGGAGTCCGGCCGCGCGGCGCTGGAGGCGCTGGTGCTGTCGCCCACCGAGGCCGTGGCGCAGGGCCTGCGGGTGAATTCCGACGGCGTGCGCCGCAACGGATTCGCGCTCCTGTCGTTCCCGGACATCGGCTTCGACGATCTGCTGCGGATCGCGCCGGATCTGGCGGCGATCGACCCGGCGGTCCGGGCCCAGATCGAACGTGACGCGACCTATGCCGTTTACCTGGACCGGCAGAAGGCGGATGCGGAGGCGTTGCGCCGGGACGAGCAGCACGCCATCCCGGCGGATTTCCCCTATGCCGAGATCTCCGGCCTGTCGCGGGAACTCGGCGACAAGCTCGACCGCGCCAGGCCCGCCACGCTGGCCCAGGCCTCCCGGATCGACGGGATGACGCCGGCCGCGCTCACGCTCATCCTTGCGCGACTGAAGCAGCGAAGCCGGCAGCGTTCCGCCGGATGAGCCCGGACGAACTTTCCGACCTGCGCGGGCGGCCTGTTTCACGTGAAACAGCCGAGCGACTCGCCGCCTATGTCGCCCTGCTGGAGAAATGGACGCCGCGCATCAACCTCGTGTCGGCCGCCACGCTGCGCGAGGTCTGGACCCGGCACATCCTCGATTCCCTCCAGCTTCACGATCTTGCCGGGGCCGTCGGCGGCCATTGGGCCGATCTGGGCAGCGGCGGCGGGCTGCCCGGCCTCGTCGTCGCGATCCTCGCCGCCGCCGAAGCGCCGGACCTGCGTGTGACGCTGGTGGAAAGCGATCAGCGCAAGGCCGCCTTCCTGTCCGCCGCGCTGCGCGAAACCGGGGTCCGGGCGACGGTTCGCGCGGAGCGGATCGAGGCCTTGCCGCCGCTCGCGGCCGATATCGTCTCGGCCCGGGCGCTGGCGCCGCTCGACCGTCTTCTGGGCTACGCGGCGCGCCATATGCACCCGTCGGGAAAGGCGTTTTTCCCGAAGGGGCGAAACTGCGAGGCGGAACTGGCGGAGGCCCTTGCGTCCTGGCGGTTCCGGTACCAAAAACACCCCAGCAGGACCGACTCGCAGGCGGTCATCCTTCAGATCGAGGACATTGCGCGTGGCTGATCCCACCCGACCGCCCGGCCCGAGAATCGTCGCGATCGCCAACCAGAAGGGCGGCGTCGGCAAGACGACGACGGCCATCAACCTTGCCGCTGCGCTGGCCGAGATCGGGTTGCGCGTGCTCGTGGTCGATATCGACCCGCAGGGCAATGCCTCCACCGGCCTCGGGCTCGACCCGGACCGCCGCGGCCTGACCAGCTATGACCTCATCCTCGAGGAGGCCCCGCTCGACGAGGTGATCCAGGCCTCGACCTTCGCCAACATCTGGATCTGTCCGGCGACGACCGATCTGTCTTCCGCCGATATCGACCTTGTCGCCAACGAGAAGCGCTCCTTCCTCCTGCACGACGCGCTGCGCCAGCCGGCGATCGATTCCTTCGGCTTCGACATCGTGCTGATCGACTGCCCGCCCTCGCTCAGCCTGCTGACGATCAACGCTCTCGTGGCGGCCCATGCCGTTCTGGTGCCGCTGCAGGCGGAGTTCTTCGCGCTGGAAGGCCTGTCGCAACTGATGCTGACGGTGCGCGAGGTCCGGATCGGGCCGAATCCCGGGCTCCGGATCGATGGCGTGCTGATGACGATGGCCGACAGCCGCAACAACCTGTCCCGCCAGGTCGAGGCCGATGCCCGCACCACGCTCGGCGACCTGGTGTTCGACACGGTGATCCCGCGCAACGTGCGCCTGTCCGAGGCGCCCTCCTACGCGATGCCGGTTCTTGCCTACGATCCCGCCTCGCGCGGCAGCGAGGCCTATCGCGCCCTCGCGCGCGAGTTGCTGGAGCGCTATTCTGCGCGGGGCTGAGCCGATCCGGCCGCGGAGCTGAGAGGGAGACATCGATGTCTGACAAGAAGAACGAACGCCGGGGTCTTGGCCGCGGCCTGTCGGCGCTGATGGCCGATGTCGGTGTCGCCGATGCCGGGGAATCGTCGCGCCCGCGCCGCGCCGATCTCTCGGTCCCGGTCGAGTCGCTGGCGCCGAATCCCGACCAGCCGCGCCGCGATTTCGACGGTGCCGCGCTGGACGAGCTGGCGGCCTCAATCCGTGAAAAGGGCATCATCCAGCCGCTGATCGTGCGGCCGCGCGGAGATGCGGGCTACGAGATCGTCGCCGGCGAACGCCGCTGGCGCGCCGCGCAACTGGCCCGGCTGCACGAGGTTCCCGTTCTGGTGCGCGAGTTCAGCGATACCGAGGTGCTGGAAATCGCGATCATCGAGAACATCCAGCGCGCAGACCTGAACCCGGTGGAAGAAGCGATGGGCTATCGCCAGCTGATGGAGCGGTTCGGCCATACCCAGGAGAGGCTGGCCGAGGCGCTGTCGAAAAGCCGCAGCCATATCGCCAATCTGCTGCGGCTGCTGACCCTGCCCGACGAGGTGCAGCATCACCTGCGCGAAGGCCGGATCAGCGCCGGTCACGCCCGGGCGCTGATCACCACCCCCGATCCGGCGGCGCTGGCCCGGCAGGTCATCGCCAAGGGCCTGTCGGTGCGCGAGACCGAGGCGCTGGCCCGCAAGGCCATGGCGCCGAAGCCCGACCGCCCCGCTGCGCCCCGCGCCGAAAAGGACGCCGATACCAAGGTGCTGGAGCGCGATCTTTCGGCCGCGCTCGGGATGCCCGTCTCGATCGACCATCGCGGCCATGACGGTGGCGTTGTGACGATCCGCTACCGTGATCTCGACCAGCTCGACCGGCTGTGCCAGCATCTGGGCGGCATGTAGCCGCTCAGCCCTCTGGCCGGGTCCAGATGAACAGCGCCACGCCTGCCAGCACCGCGGCCTGGATCGCCAGCACCGGCAGGCCGACGCCCAGCAGCACGGACAGGCCGAACGCCGCCAGAATCGAGCCTGACGCGGCCCATTTCGCCGTTCGCGCGATGGCCTGCCGTTCCGCCCAGGCGGTGATCGGCGGGCCGAACCGCGGATGGTTCAGGAGCCAGGCATGCAACCGCTCTGAGGATCGTGCGAAGCAGAACGCGGCCAGCAGCAGGAACGGCACCGTCGGCACCAGCGGCAGCACCGCCCCGATCCCGGCCAGCGCCATTGCGACCAGCCCGCCGATCAGCCACAGCGCCCTCATCTCAGGCCAGGATCCGGCGCAGCACGGCATTCAGAAGCGGCCGGCCAATGGCCGTGGCGCGCAGCCGGCCATGCCCGGTTTCAACCAGACCGGAATCCTCCAACACCTTGATTTCCTTGTCATTCGTGACGTTCGCGCCAAAAGCGGGCAGGCGTGACAGATCGATCCCCTCGGTCAGCCGCAAGCCCATCATGACATATTCCACCGCGCGATCGTCCCGGCTGAGCGCCGCGCGCGGCGCCTCGCCCGCGCCGCGGCCCTCGACCGCTTCCAGCCATTCCCCCGGCGCCCGCGGCGCCTCGGTGGCCCAACGCACGCCGTCCAGTGTCAGCCGGCCCTGCGCCCCCGGCCCGATCCCGGCCCAGTCGCCCGACCGCCAGTAGACCAGGTTGTGCCGGCTTTCGGCGCCGGGCCGGGCGTGATTCGATATCTCGTAGCCCGGCAGACCGGCGGCACCGCATTCCTCCTGCGTGATCTCCCAGAGATCGGCCGCGCGATCCTCGTCGGGCAGGCCGGCCAGCCCGCCCGCAGCATGGCGGGTGGCAAAGGCCGTGCCCTCCTCGATCGTCAACTGGTACAGCGACAGGTGATCCACGGCCATGGCCAGCGCGTCGCGCAGCTCGCGCCGCCAGCCCGCCGCGGTCTGGTCCTGCCGGGCATAGATCAGGTCGAAACTCACCCGGTCGAAGGTCTTTCGGGCCACCGCGAAGGCCGCCCGCGCCTCCGCCGCCGAGTGCAGGCGGCCGAGCCGCCTGAGATCATCGTCGTTCAACGCCTGCACACCCAGCGAGACACGGTTGACGCCGGCGTCGCGGTAGCCGCGGAACCGGCAGGACTCGACGCTGCCGGGAGTGGCCTCCAGCGTGATCTCGGCGCCGTTGGC
>Ga0180434_10002882_pt1 | contig 22336 bp, 27 predicted proteins | sample SS_ome_7_FD_132453 | JGI IMG/M metagenome (GOLD analysis project Ga0180434, IMG submission 132453) | Hypersaline lake sediment archaeal communities from the Salton Sea, California, USA - SS_1_D_2 metaG | ecosystem: Environmental > Aquatic > Non-marine Saline and Alkaline > Hypersaline >...
ATCTGCCGCCATCTCAAACAGTGTCGGTTGTTCAGTGTTCTGTGTCATATTCTTAGTCCTCCGGTTGTTCTGGCCGACGCTCATGCCCGGCGTTCAGTCTATGGCTTATTATCAATTTGGTTGTTAAGTTTTGGATTAAAAGACTTATCCTTATTCCTTTGACATTTTATCACCATATAATTTTTAGTTTATTTATTTCTTCACCTAAAGTATCAGGGTCTTGGCCTGACGGTAAAAATACTACACCGCATTTATCAAAAAAAGTAGAAAGCTCATATTTAAGTTTAAGAGAATAACTCTCAGCTTTATTATCATAAGCTACTACAATATAATTATAGTCGTGTCTCTTCTTTAAGTCAAGCAATTTTATTTTTTGTTTTGCTGTCATTCCTAACCCGAAGGTAGCAACAACATTATGTGGTAACCTCCAGCTATCAAATATACCTTCAGTCACCCATAGTGTTTTTTCACTATTATTACGTATATAATATAAGTAATCACCTAAACTTCCTATAGGTGCGTCATACTTATTCTTCATCTTATTTGTCATGTCCCTTGCTTGAAAGAATACAGGTTTTGTGTCATCATAAATCGGTAAAATCATTCTTTTTGCCCATTTTCCCATTAGACCTCCGAAACGTGCATTGTGTCTGTTGAGTGTTTCAAGCGTAAATTTACGTTTCTTAATGAAATTAGCTATCAATGGCATTTCATCAATAAGATTCTGATTAAATGGAATACCAGGTATCTCTATGGATTGACTTTTATTTACCTTTACATTTTTCTTAACTTTAAGTCTATTCTTAAGTTCGTGGGTCAAGTTTTCTTCAACATTCTGATACCCTTTTTCTTTGCTAAGTGCTTTACCAGTAACAACATAGAAAAAGTTGCTGAATGATCCTTTCTTTTTACATCTTAGACAACTATACTTATTTGACTCACAAAATATACCCATATGGTACTTATCATCCTTTTCACCAGTAGATTTTGACCGGCAGAAAGGGCAATTAACCTGTATAATATCGTCACTATACATATAGTTGTTAATATTATTATCTTTAAGTAACCTTAATATATCAACTTTTTTCAGGTTCATATCCAATCCTTAAAGTATGTTATCGTTAATATATTTAGGAAACATAACCTTCCATACAGTATCACTTACAAGGTGGCCTGGAAACACTTCATCAAATTTATGCTCAATACACTTGAATAGATGTTTCAAATATTTATCTTTAGTTAAATCAATATGTTGTGGTACTTTATTATATGTACGGGTGATAATTTTATTGGCCTCAATAAAAGTTTTATGGGACTTTGTACCTTCTTCTAAACCAAAAGTTTTACGTTTTAAGAAATATTTAGCGAAGCAATCCGCTATATGTTGTGTACCTTCAGGGTCTTCATCTTTAAGAACAGGTACTTCATCCTCATCCCACCACAATTTCTTGTTTGATGATATACCTTTAAGAAAACCAGTAACATTACCATAACCTATGTTACGTCCATTATATACGTGATCACCATTAGCACATCTTGATAGATATATGTCCATCTTTTCCATGATTTCATCTTTTGAAAATTTCTTTAGAGCTTTATCAAAAATCTTCTTATCATATGGAGCTGAATGCTTAGCATACTTAGCATGCTTACGCTCACGTACTATATGTGGTAGGTTGATAGTCTCATGGTTGTTCCAGTGATCTATTATATCATCCACCTCTGAGGGGTTACACAATACTGCTTGCTTCTCTTTAGGTTGTTCCATGTTAAGATTACATGTACATTCTATAGATTTACCGGCTACTAACTTGCTATAATCCTCATTACTAATATTTATATCTAGTTTTATTTTCATATATTTCTCCTAATACCGGGGGAGGGAGTCGAACCCTCACGCCCTTAAGGGCAGCGGCTTTTAAGACCGCCATGTCTGCCATTCCATCACCCCGGTAGGTTGATGTTACATATTATATCCATAAATTTAATAAAGTCAAGAAAAAATAAAAATATATTGCAAAAATTTCTATCGTTGACACTATCATTATAGAAAATAAAATGAGAGAAATCCAGAAAACCTCAAAATTTTTTTTATTATTTAGTGTATTCTTATTTGTAGGACTATTATTAACATAGATGGGAGTTTTCATGCTCCCTTCTGTGTAACGTAATTAAAATTGAATAGGTAGCACGGTCATAACTAGGTTTACAAGAGCGTTTCCCTGTGTCACAATGACTCGAAAAACGGTCCGAACTTTGGCGTTAATGTTACGCTGGACGCAACCAGCCCTCCTTTCCTTACCGTCTGAAAGGGGTTTGTGCCTTGAAGTTCCCTTGCCTCTATCTTTTTAATCCCTTTTTAAGGGTGCTGGGAAGTTATGCTTGGATTTTTATACGAGGCTTGTTATGACTTAGAAAGACGGGGCTTGACCTTATAATCATGTAGGATGATAAGTTTTCTTAGAAAAACCAAAGAAAAACACAAGAACAAAACCAACAATATCATCCCATGCGTCACATATAAGGAATTACCAGCCCTATTAAAGACGGGTCTATACTGATATAAATTAGTGAGTCTAAAGCTACCGATTTTACACTCGCACCTACCATTTCTATAAAAATTTTCAAATTTTCTTCTCTTTTTTAGTTTCACGTTACTAACATTACTAATGTAAAGGAGAATTGTTTATGACTAGAAAACGAACAGATATTAAAGATGTCGTGGAAAAGACTTTGGAGAGGCTTGATCCTGTTAAACGTAAACAAGTTAGAGATAGAGTAGAAAATATACCTGAATCACGTATACGTGCTTATCTCAAAGCTACACTTGGTAATGGTTCACCATCAAATGCAATCAAAGCTCATTGTATGGAATGTGTAGGATGGAACACAAATGAAATTAAGGAATGTACTTGTTATGGTTGTGCATTGTATGAGTTTAGACCCTATAAGGATGAATTTTAATTATAGAATAAGGAGACAGTGATGAGAATACAAAACGAGATGCCTTCATCGGGACAGTTTATTGTGATATGGGAACATAATGGTGAAATATGGTCTGATGTATGGAAGATTACAGATAGTGATAAAGGTAAAATTACTTCAATCTTTGATGTGGATACTAATAAGTTTCAGCCGTGCGAAAAGGAAGATATAGCCCCCTTTGCTGACTACTCTATATGTACTAATATTCATTATGTAACTAAGTAGGTATTATGGATTCTTTATTTAATTTAGAAGATTATGAATTTAAGCGACCTAGGAAAGCTACAGGATGCTCAAATTGCTTACTTAAAGGTAAGATAGCTCAGTCTAATGTTAAGACTGTGGGAAAGGGTAAGAAGAAGATCGCAATCATCTTTGAGAAACCCTCAATGGATTACCCTGAACCTTACAATGATGATCAGTACAGAATCTTTCTAAGAGGGCTAGAGCTTTCAGGTATTGACATGTTAGAGGATTGTAAAATATTCAATCTTGTGAGATGTTCAGTAAAACCTGAAAAGAATCTTACTAAATCTGTTATTGATGCTTGCTCTTACTACATTAATAAAGAACTTAAAGAGTTTGAACCTGAGTTTATCATAGCGGTAGGAGATGAGGTGATTAATTATCTTACTTATGAGTATGATAATAGAGTAAGCTCTTTTAGGATGTTTGGAAGGGTTCTTCCAAGAAGAGAGGATTATCCCCCTATTGGTTGTATATACGATGCTGATAAATTTATTGGTAATCGTTCTATGGATATTAATTACTTTAATAAGGCTATCAAAAAGTTTGTTAATTATATAAATAAAGATGATAAAGAAATAAAGAAACTCAACAGAAACAATTATAAATTGGTCAAGACAGAAGAAGATTTCAAAGAGATGACAGATATTGTCTATAGTGGAAAACCTGTTGCATTTGATTATGAAACTAACAGCAAGGAACCTTTTTCTGATGGAGCTAAAATACTGACAGCGGCTTTTGCTGTGGAGGAAGGATTTGGTTATTGCCTTCCTATCGACCATCCTGATTTTACCTGGAAGGATAGAGATAATAAAGTTCAGTGGCTGAAGGATTGGCTTCAGAGTGATATCGAAAAGTATATACAGAATTGGAGTTTTGAGGAACAATGGTCAAGGCATATTTTAGGTGTCAACATTAATAATGTTACCCTAGATACGATGGTGCTTCAACATCTTGTTGATAATAGGCCTCACGTATGTGGACAGGATTTTCAGATTTTTGTACGGTATGGTGATTGTTATAAGAACATGGTTGATCAAGCTAATCTTGAGGAAACTAATCTCTATCTCGTAGCTCAATATAATGTAATGGATGTACGTTATCTTATCAAGTGGGCTGAGGACTTGAAGGAAGAGGCTTCAAGGTTTAAGGGACTGATGGAGGCTTACCAACTCTTTCATGATATGATCCCTATATTTTGTGAGATGACAAGTAATGGTATGAAGATAGATGAAGATGAACTTGATAAGCTTGAAAAAGATACTAAAGATAAGATTGATGAATATGAAGAGATTCTCACAAAATCTAAGTTTGTGACTGAATATGAAACCAAGTATAAAACTACGTATGAGAATAAACCTAACGACAATAGATATCTTTTCTTTGATATAATGGGATTAACACCATCAAGCTTAACTGATACGGCACACAAAAAGAAAGATAATAACCCAAATTATAAGGTAGATTTTCTGGATTATAAAGTTGATAAAGAAACATTAAATGAATCTTTGAATGGTGTTAAAAAGAATTCTGATAAGTATAAATTTGTTGATGCTTATTTGAATCTTCAGAAGTATAAGAAACTTTATTCTACATATATTAAAGGGATTAAAAAATGTATTATTGATGGTTTTATTCATCCTTCATTCTTACTACATACAGCGAGTAGTCTTCGAGGTAGTAGTGCAGGGCCTAACTTTCAGAATATTCCAGCTCATGATAGAATCACATCATCTGTGAGGACAACGATGAAACCTACAAATGATTATATCATGCAGATTGACTATGGTGCAAATGAAGTCAAGTATATAGCGGCTCTGTCTGGTGATGAGAATCTTATTCGTGAGTGTAATGAGGGTATTGATTTCCATAAATACTTCGTAGCAAAAATTCTGAAAAAGGATATAAAGGATATAACTAAAGAAGAAAGATTTAAGGGTAAGAATGGTTTTGTATTCCCTACTTTCTATGGAAGTACCTCTCGTGTTATCGCTAAGAAACAGAAGTGGCCAGAGGATTCAGTTAAAAGAGTAGAAGGTGAATTCTGGAAACACTACAAACAGGTGAGGAAGCATAATGAGGAAATGGAGTTAGCATATAAACGTGACATGTATCTTTCCTCTCCATTAGGTTTCTATTTTGTGTGGGGTGTTTCAGGTCCATTACGTAAAGAGAATATCTATAACACCAGAGTACAGGCTACTGCCTTCCATCGGTTGCTTAAAGCTATTAAAGATATACATCACGAGTATAATAACTCAGATGAATTTAAGGGTTTTAAGAGTAAGATGATGGGCCAGATTCATGACTGTTTGGTATGGGATATCAAAGAAGAAGAGATAGTACCTATCGCTAAGATGTGTTATAAGCATATGACAAGTCTTGACGTATTTGGTGATTGGGATGCCGCTGTAAGTAAAGAAGTGGAGTTTGAGATCAATAAGGATTTTTCTGAGGGTGAAGAATATAGTTTTTCAGAAATAATTGAAAAATTTTCATAATTTTATGATTATTTTTGAATTAGCTGACTAATATAATTATAGAACAAGTAAACTAATAAAGGAGAAATTATGAACAGAGAAGAAGTATTACGAGGTCAGAGAGAACGCAGAGATTCAGAATATGATAATCGACGTAGAGGTAATTACTTTATGTTGACTGATGAAGAGCTTAGCGAAATGGGTATTAAACGCTACACTGCTGATTCAGGTGAGGATGGTAGAGAGAAGCAACATGAAATTGACATCATACCCCCTTCCCCAGAGGATGGACAGTCTTATGGTTTACCCCTTTACATTCATTATAATGTTGGTGGGAATCATTCAGTTCTTTGTCCTGATTATATGAAGAGGGAGTTGAAGGACCTTGGTATTCCTATTCCTGAAGGTTGGGAAGGTTCGTGTCCAGTCTGTAAGAAGGGTGATCAGATAAGGCTTAAGGCAATGTCCATGAAGGACAAAGGAGCTGACCCAGATGAAGTTGATGTTATGTGGAAGATGGCTTTAGGTTATCGACCTTATTCTGGTAGTTATAAAAAGCCTGAACCCAAGCAATACCTGATGTGGGTTAGGAATGCGGCTGATGAGAAGGACGAGGAAGAGAATCTTTATGTATTTGTTTGTCCTAAGTCTGTTTACAATTTTGGAATTCTTGAGCAGTGCATGACACCGCGAGGTGAGTTCATTGATCTTGCTGATCCTGATGATGGTTACATATTTACCTTTAAGCGTAAGGGTAAAGGGATGCAGGATACTACTTATTTTGGTTACAACAAGATTCATCGTGATTATAAATTGGAAGATGAATGGTGTGTAACCCCTCGGTTCAAAGATGTCCTTAATTTCTATGACATTGATGCTATTACGGCTATGTTAGAAGGTGGACAGGATATTATTGAGGAAGAGGAAGATGAGGACGTAGATGAAAAGATTGAAAAGGCTCTTGAAGGTAACTCAAGAAGACGTAGAACATCTGAAACAAACGAAGATGACAAAGATATTGAGGAACAGAAGAATAAGGTTAAACGAAGACGTGTAGCCCAAGAACCTGAAGATATTATTGATGAAGGCGATGACATTCCTTTTTAATGGATTCTATAACTATAATTAAAGAATTCAATAAAAACATAAGGAAAACAAAATGAATACAATAGATGAAATTAATGAGATGATTGAAGAAGTAGAAGCTGAAAGGTTATTTCTGGAAGAGAAGTTAATTATACATTCTAGTAAACTGGCAGTTAATGCTCAAGAGCAATGTAAATTATCTCATGCTGCAGGATTAATGAAATCTGATGTACTTGGTTTAGTCAAAAACATTAAACTTAATATTGAAGAGCAGGAAGCTCTTACTACTAAATCTGCTATGTCTGACCCCGATGCTTTTGGTCTCGTTAAAGCTACCGTAGATGCTGTGAAATCTGCGGTAGCTAGTTCCCCTAATATAGTAGCATTGAAGCGTGGCCTGATTAAAGCTGAGACTGAGTTAGAAAAGTGTAATTCTCTTTATAATTCTTACCAGCATAGGAAGTCAATGATACAGGAAGAGGTTAAACTTTATCTTTCTAATTATTGGGATGAGTTAGCAGTAGAAGAGATGGATGAGCAAGTTTTAGATGTTAAGAAAGAGATGATTAAACGTAAGAAGAGTTGAGTATTACTATGCAAAAAAAAATTAAAGTTGAAAGAGATAAAGATATATTTGATGGATGTTATATTTCAACAGGTTCAACCTTGTTAGATTGTGCAATTTCTGGAGTATATCCTAATGGGGGAATAGGACGTGGAAAGATTACACAGGTTTATGGTAGTTTTTCCACAATGAAAACAATTCTTGCAAAAGAGGTTTTAGGTAGCACACAGAGATTAGGTGGTACTGCCTTGTTTGTTGATGCTGAGTATACTTTTGATTTTGATCGTGCCCATTTGTTTGGACTTGATATAGGTAAATGGAGTGAGATGGAAACAAGAGAAGAGGCATTGGAGATTGAAGCAAAAGCTAATAATGCTTCTAAGAGTAGTAGGGCTAAACGTAAAGAGGCTGTGAAAGAGATACTGGCCTTAGACCCTAAATTCTCTTTGCTTCATACCAATACGGTTGAGAACTTTTTTGAAGAGGTTTTAGCTACTATCTGTGAAGCTGATCTTCCCAAACCTGTATGTGTAGTGGTAGACTCAATGACGGCGTTACCATCCTGTACAGATATCGACACTTTTATTGATGACCCATCGTATAAGATGGCAAGAGCTAAGAATATGGGGTTAGGTTTTAAGAAATACTTAAGCGAGATGAACGAGAAAGATATAACTTTGTTCATAATCGACCAGACAAGGGATAAGATTAATGCTGGACATGGAAAGAAGCATACTACTTCAGGTGGGAACGCTTTAGGATTTTACGCATCCACCAGGTTATTTCTTAAACACACAGGAACCATCTCTAATGATTTTGATTATGAAATGGGTATATCAGTTAAAGCTGATGTGGAGAAGAATAAGATATATGCCCCTCATAATAAAGTTCCTATAAAAGTTTTGTGGGATATAGGTATAGATGATATCACTTCTAATATTGAATGGTTGTTAGAGCAAACACCTATACTTAAATCCGTAAAGGATAAAGGGAAAGATGATATAGAATTACCTAAACTTGTATTAAAAGGTTCATGGTATAGCTGGGGTGATACTAAATTAGGTCAAGGTATCAATTCAGCAATCCAGTATATCGAGGACAATAAATTATGGAAGGAACTTGAGGCTGAGGTTAAACGTGTATGGGATATACTTCATAGTATGCCTACCAGAACCAATAGACATCGTTTGGAAAACTGATATGTATCAACCTAGCCGCGATCTTGAGAGAGTTTATAAGTTCAAAAGACTTCCATGTGACTGTTCATATACTATAGTGATTGAAAAGGATAATATCCCTTTTGTAAAAGTTGAAAGATCATCCACAGTAACTGAATGGCATTATTTGAACCCTACTGGTGAGTTTAATCTATGGGTAATGGATAAGGAATGTTTCAAGGTTGAGTTCAAAGGCACAGGTTCAAGTTTTGATGTTGATTGGAAGGATGATTAATGGAATTATTTATTGGAATAGATGCTAGCCCCGCTCATGGTTCAGTTGTTGCTATAGATAAGAATGGTGATATAGTAGATTGGCTGGCTTGGGGTAAAGTAAAGAAATTATGTAATTTGTCTAATAAAATATTATGTAGCCCTACTCGTGCTGCGATGGATGATAAGGATTGTTATCGTGTACGTCGAAATAGTAACGTGTATGATATGTTTAATATTTTCTTAGATCGTTTCAAAGATGGATATGAAGTATATGCCAACATTGAGCATTATTCTATGCACTCAATGAGTTCAGCTATAACTGTTTGTGCAGAGGTAGGTGGAATTATACGTAATTTGTTATTTGTCCGTGATGTGCCTTTTATAGAAACACCACCTACCACACTTAAATTATATGCTACTGGAAAAGGGAATGCAAAGAAGAGCGACATGGTTAAGGCTTTCTTTGAGTTCTACGAAGGTAGGTCTTTAGAGATAAATAATGATGATATAAATGATTTAGTATCCATCAACAATAAAAAGAATGATATGGATGGTATGTTGACTGATATAGTTGACGCTACTTTTCTTAGTAGAATGATTAAAGATTTATATTTGATTAAGCATGATGAAATTAAGGTAAACTCATTACCACCTCAAGCAGAACGTGTATTCACAAAAACTTCTAAGAAGTATAGTAAAAGTTATATAAAACGTCCTTTCATTTCATAGTAATTAAATTAGGGAAGTCATGATAAAATCTATCCATCTTAAAAATTATGGACCGTATAGGGATGAAACTTTAGAACTCTCACCAACCTTTACAGCCATTATTGGAGCATCTGATGAAGGTAAATCTATGCTTGTACGTTCTATTGAGTGGGTACGTACTAATCGGCCTTTAGGTGACAAGTTTATCCGTCGAGGTACAAGTGATTCAGAGGTAACTATTACTACTGATACTGATACCGTGAAAAGATTCAAAGGTAAAAATGGTAATGGCTACCAGTATAATGATGAAGAACCCGATACCTCTATCCAGTCTGATGTTCCTGATCGAGTTTTTGACATACTTAAGATGAGTGATTTGAATGTACAGAAACAGTTTGATAATCACTTTCTTGTTTTCGATACTTCTGGTAAAGTTGGTAAGAAGTTAAATGAGATAATACATTTGGAGGCTTCAACGGAAGTAGGAGATAAGATTAGGTCACAGATACGTTCAATGAATAGTGAATTAAAAGCTCACGAGATAAATAAGAATGACAAAGAATTTGAGCTTAAAAAGTATGAAGGATTTGATAAGATAACTTCTTTGGTAGAAAAGCTTGAAGAGACTGATAGTAAAAGAGAAGAAGTAGCAAATTCACTTGACCAAATAGAAGACTATATAGAAAAACTTAAAAAAATAGAAGAGTCAAAAGATTGTTTAGATTTTGATAAAGCACTATCCATTCTTGATGAATTAGTAGGTGTATTGAATGATATTAAGGAATTGGAAAGTTATATATCCCAGATCGAAAACTATATTTCTGCTATAGAGGTTTTGAAGGTTTCTTACGATGGAAGCAAGCCTAAGAAGTTTATAGATGAATTAATTAAAGTGCATACCTCAATAAATGAGTGTATGAATAATATAGATACTATTGAGAGCTATATAGAAGAGATAGAAACTTCAAATAAAGGGCTTAAAAGTATAATTAAAGAGATAAAAACACTACGTAAAGACTATAATAAAGGTATAGAGAGTATTGAAACTTGCCCCACTTGTGGACAGGATATAGATACTGAACATAGATCAATTGTCTTGGAGAATTTATAATGAAGTTTCTTTTAATGGGTGATACTCATTTAAGAATAACATCGCCTGTAGCAAGAAAGGAGAAAGACTTTTCAAGTGTGTGCTTGAATAAGTTTAAGTCTGCTGTTAAATTAGCAGTAGACGAAGAAGCGGAACTTGTACAGGTAGGTGACTTGTTTGATTCTTCAAGACCTTCTTATTATATTGTAGGCGAGTTGTATAAGATACTTACTAAGTACAACAAAAAGCTCTACACCATATTTGGTAATCACGACCAGCTTTATCACTCTTCAAAAAATAACAAGAGTTCAGCCCAAAAGATGCTAACTGATTGTGGTTGTCTCCATATACTAAATGAAGACCCAGTAGTATTAGGTGATTATGAATTATATGGACAGAGTTGGGGTGAGGAAATTCCAGTACCTAATGACAATGATAAAAAGAAGATGCTTGTAGCTCATCAGATGGTTGGTATTGATAAGATTTTTGACACACAAAAACTTTTACATCCTACAGAGTTTATAAAAGAACATAAAGGATTCGATATATATGCGGTAGGTCATTATCATCTTCAGTTCATTTATGGGGATTCACCTATTGTTATTAATCCAGGCTGTTTGTTGAGGTTACGTAATATTGAAGTGGAACGTAAACGAAAACCTGAAGTAGTTCTTTATGACGAAGGTGAAATAGAGATAGTAGAGCTTCCACATGACCCTGAACCTTTTGTAGAAAAGATTAATAAAGTAAAAAATGATAGTAAGATTAATGAGCTTATAAACGAGCTTAAGTTAAATAATAAAACAGGAATTAATTTCAATGATTCACTTGATATTATTTACAGTAGAAATAAAACATCACAAAAAGTTAAAAAGATAATATCGACTTATATGGGAGAAGTTAATGAAACCACCAAATAAGTATTATCAGATATTCAATGCTTCAACAGATAAGATTCAAAACGCAATGGAACCTCTTGACACTGATATCTATCACAACAAACTAGCTAGAATCGAGCTTAACAATTTTACATCTATTGTAGAGATTTATGATGATATGGTGAATAGATGGTTAAGTATGATTGATAAAAGATTGGCTACAGTCATTGAACGTTTATCAATCTTAAAATCTAAACCTAAATTTTTGCAATGGTTTTATAAATTTGAGATTAAAAAGTTAGAAGAACAGTATGAGAAGTATTGCAAATTAGGAGGCTATCGTTACCCTAAAAATGTTGTGATGGTGATATTAGATGTATTGAAAGATATAGTTAAATCGTCAGGTGCTGAAATAGGTTTATCAAATATAGAGTTAATTGAAAAAGAAAGTATAAAAGAAAGTACAAAAGAAAAACGTACTTATTTAATTGAAGGATGGAATTATCATGTACCAGTTTGGAAACACAATATAAGTATTGAGGATAATTATGAATAACAAAATTTCAGAGCACATTGATATGATTACACGTTTATTTCTAAGATGTATCGAGTTTGGACTTGTGATGTTAGGTTTAACTTTATGCGGGCAAACTAATTTAACAAATTGCTTTTTTATTGCATGGTTTTTAGTTTGTTTAATAATATACGGTGGACTTAATTTTTTATATGTATTTATGGTTAAACGGGATATTAACAATTTGTTACGCAACTTAGATGATACCTTATTATCACAATTAGGAGATGAACCAGAGGATGAAAAGCTTAAGTGACCTTAAGGAAAAGAAGTCATCTCATATCACCGATGAAAAAGAAGATTAATAACTCGGAAAAATGAAAGACCGAATATGAACGGTAAGAAAAGCAAGCTATCGCTTAATGACCTTGAGTGTCATTTATGGGAAGCGGCACATATTATTACAGGTCCTATTGATGCGTCTGACTACAAGACGTACATCTTTCCCATACTGTTCTTCAAGCGGGTTTGTGATGTTTATGATGAAAAATTTGAAGAAGCCATTGAGGTACCAGAGGGGTGCCATTGGGATGATGTCATCGCTACAACAAAGGATGTAGGTAAAGCGCTGAAAGCTGCTTTTCTTGGAATCGAAAAGACAAATGAATGTCTCTATGGCATTTTTGGAGACGCATCATGGACCAACAAAGAACGCCTACCTGACCATCTGCTCCTCCAGCTCCTGGATCACTTCAATAAAATAAAGCTCGGTGTTGGTCATGTTCGTGATGACGACATGGGTAGAGTCTATGAATATCTGATTAAGCGATTTGCCGACAAGGCTAACAAGAAGGCCGGAGAATTTTATACGCCCCGCTCAATCGTCCGATTAATGGTCAATATGCTGGAACCTCAACATGGGGAAACCGTTTATGACCCCGCTTGTGGCACCGGCGGTATGCTTTTGGAAACCATTCATCATGTGCGTGAGCATGGTGGTGACCCACGACTATTGAAGCTTAAAGGGCAGGAAAAAAATCTGATGATTGAAGCGATCGCTCGGATGAATCTCTATCTCAACGGGGTGGAAGATTTTGAAATACGACGTGGAGATACCCTGAGTGATCCGAAGTTTTTGACTTGCGACCGTTTAGAACAGTTTGATTGCGTAATTGCAAATCCGCCCTTTAGCATAAAAGAATGGGATCATGAGAAGTGGTCATCTGATCCTTTCAATAGGCACACATTCGGGCTGGCCCCTAAGACCAACGGTGACTTCGCATGGGTCATGCACATGTTTACCTCCATGAAGGAAGATAGTGGTCGCATGGCTGTTGTTCTACCTCATGGGGTTTTGTTTAGATCAGGCGCAGAAGCGAATATCCGTAAAAAGCTATTGGACATGGGAGCTATTGAAGCAGTGGTTGGATTAGCAGGTAATTTGTTCTATGGAACAGTCATTCCTGCCTCCATCCTTGTTTTGAGAAAATCAGTCAAAGCAAAATCACCAGTGTTGTTTATCAATGCGGAAGAAATCTATACCAAAGGCCGAGTCCAAAACGCCATAACCACTGGACAGGCCGATGAAATTTATCAGCTCTACAAGAAACAAAAGCAGAGATCATTTGAGGAAGAAGGTGTTACTCGCTGGGTCGAGTATGCCGAGATCAAGGAAAACGATTTTAAACTGAACATTGCAAGATACATCCAAAAGCCACTCGAAGAAGAAAAAATTACTGTAGAAGAAGCCCTCCAGGATTTTAAAACCAAGCTGGCCGAGCTTGAAACTGCGGAAAACGAACTGGAACTGCTACTCGAACGGGAGGGTTTTGAACTATGAGTCTTTCGCAACAACAACTGGAAAGTATGCTCTGGGGAGCCACAGAATTTCTACGGGGGCAAATCGACGCTTCCGACTATAAACAATATATTTTTCCACTGCTTTTCTATAAAAGACTGTCTGATGTTTATGATGAAGAGTTAGCGACATTACATGAGCATCACCGTTTCATTATTCCTGAATCGGCCCGATGGGATATACTCCGTGAAACATCAACCAATATTGGAGCTTTCATACAAAAGGCACTGCATACCATTGAGAAAAGCAACCAGCGTCTATACGGCGTATTCGGTGATGTGCAATGGACTAACAAAGAACGTCTCCCTGATCATCTGTTGACATCACTGGTAGAATATTTCAGTAAGATTCCGTTGGGTATCAGCGCAGTAACTCAGGACGACCTTGGTGTGGCTTACGAATACCTCATCAAAAAATTTGCAGATGATTCCGGTCATACAGCCGCTGAATTTTACGCCAACAGAACAGTCGTTCATCTCATGACGCGAGTCATGGAGTTGAAGCCAGGTGAAAGTGCGTATGACCCCACATGTGGCACCGGCGGTATGCTTCTCAATGCGGTGATGGATTTGCGCACCGATGGAAAGGAATGGCGCACGGTCAAACTGTTTGGGCAAGAAGTAAACATGCTGACAAGTGCTATCGCCAGAATGAACATGTTCCTTCATGACATCGAGGAATTTGATATTCAGCGTGGGGATACACTCGTCGAGCCAAAGTTTCTTGAGTATGACCGTCTCAAGCAGTTTGATGTTATCTTTGCAAATCCGCCGTACTCGATCAAGAAGTGGAACAGAAGTAAATTTGGTGATGATTCTTTCAAACGCAATGAATTCGGTGTACCTCCTCAAGGATGTGCTGACTATGCGTTTTTTCAGCACATCATCAAAAGCCTGAATCCCAAAACCGGCAGGGCTGCCATGCTTTGGCCTCACGGCGTTCTGTTCAGAGCTTCGGAAGCAGACATTCGCAAGAAGGTGATTGAAGCCGACATGATTGAGGCTGTCATCGGTTTAGGACCTAACCTGTTTTACAACTCTCACATGGAATCATGCGTGGTCATCCTCCGCATGAACAAACTCAAAAAGAGAAAAAACAAAGTGCTGTTTATAAATGGCGTTAAGGAAGTGACCCTGGAGAGAGCATTCAGCTTCTTGAGTGACAAAAACCTTGATCGCTTGGTGGCTGCCTATTTTGAGCCGGAAAACCATGAAGAGATCGCTCGCTTGGTGGATATTGAAGAGATCAGAGAGAACATGTACAACCTCTCGATTCCTCTGTATGTTCACAACGGTACAAATGGTGATGACCAGAGTTTGGAATCAACCATCGAGGCTTGGCAGGTCGGTTGCGTTGAATTCAAAAAGCAGTCCAAGAAGCTCTTCACTGTATTGGCTGACATAGGAATACAGGTGTGACTATGGCAATAGAACTTTCAGAAAAACAGATAAAGGACGGATGGCAGATCGTTAAGTTCGGGGAGATTGCCAAGCAATGTAAAGAATCGGTTGATCGAGAAAACAACCCATTTGAACGCTATGTTGAGGGTGGGCATATGGACACCGAAAACCTACGAATTACCCGCTGGGGTGAGTTTGGAGATCATTATGTTGGTCCTGCTTTCCATAGGATATTTCGTAAAGGACAAATACTCTATGGATCACGTCGTACATACTTGAAAAAGGTAGCAGTCGCAGAGTTCGATGGTATCACTGCAAACACAACATTTGTTATTGAGCCTCAGAAACCTGAAATATTACTGCCTGGATTGCTTCCATTTTTGATGCTTTCAGAAGACTTTACGAATCATTCGGTACTTAATTCAAAAGGGTCAACAAATCCATATATTAACTGGGGAGATATCGCAAAGTATGAATTCCCTCTGCCGCCGATTGATCGCCAGAAAGAGATCCTCGAAGTGCTGGAGAAACTGGAGGATTGTGCTACAAAGTTCATATCAATGAAAAATTGTAGAGAATCTACCTATAACGCAATGGCCGCACAACTATTCACAAGAGGGATTTCAAAGACAACAAAAACAAAAAAAACGCGAATCGGTATGGTTCCGGAGCATTGGGAAATTGTTCAATTTGGTTCCTTGTTATTAAATGGGACGCAGAACGGACTGTATAAAAATGAAAGTTCTTATGGATCAGGGGAAAAAATGATTCATATGGCGGAGATGTTTAGGTCGGAAAATGTAATACCAGAGCAAATAGAGAAGAGAGTGAACCTCACAGATAAAGAAGCAGAGAGATTTTTACTTAACAATAAGGACTTGCTATTTGCCAGACGATCATTAACTCCTGAAGGAGCTGGCTTGTGTTGCATGTATGCAGGAGAAAATGGTCGAGCTTCTTTCGAGTCTTCAATAATCAGAGTTACCCTTGATCCCCAAAAAGCTATGCCTGATTTTTACAACCAATTTCTTAGAAGTAAAGTTGGTCGTTGGTATATGCAAAGAATTATTCAGACGGTTGCTTCATCAGGAATTACTGGTACTGATTTAAAAAAACTCAAAGTACCCCTCCCACCTCTGGAAGAGCAACAACGGATTGCGGAAATACTTAAAAACTTTAAGTTGGTAGATAAAGAAATGCAGTTGAGAAACCTTCGTATAAAGTTTTTCGGCAGAAGTTTTATGGGGGAGTCCAATGAGCTTCAATGAGATGAACACCTTAATTTTTTATATGTATTTATGGTTAAACGGGATATTAACAATTTGTTATGCAACTTAGATGATACCTTATTACCACAATTAGGAAAGGAACCAGTTGATGAAAAGCTTAAGTGACCTTAAGGAAAAGAAGGCAGAAATAGAGCAACGTGAGAAAGAAGAACAGCAGAGGAAAGGAAAGCATGAAGCCCTGATGGAAGAGATAAAAAGGAACACTGGAGCCTCAACTTTAGAAGAACTTCAAAGACTACTTGAAGATAATGAAGAGAAAATCAAATCATTGAATGAGTTGTGTGCTAAGATAGAAGCTAAACTGGAGAATGCTTTAGATGAAACAGAAACTGCTTGAAAGATATAATAAGAAACTCTATACCAAAGAGTTGATTGAGAAAGACATTGAAAATTCTACTAATTCCATAAAAAAGATTGTAGAAGATATCAATGTGCATAAAGAAGCTGAGGAAGTAATTAACGCAGCTATTTTAATCACTCAAGAAGGCACCAAGGAATTTATCGAGTCAATCGTAACAAAAGCTCTACAAATAGTTTATGATGATTCTTATTATTTTGTAATGGAATTTAATATAAAAAGAAACCAGACTGAGATAACTTTATTAGTCCAACAGGAAGATCAATTATATGAATTAAACCAGTTAGGTGGAGGTGTGAGTGATGTAGTTTCTTTAGCTTTAAGGCTTGCTTTTTATGCCCTTACCGATTATAATAAGAGTAATGTGTTTGTGTTAGACGAAGTAGGAAGGAACTTAGGCCAGAAGAGGATTAAGTTCGGAGAGATGATGAAGGAACTCTCTGAGTGCTTAGGTTTACAGTTGATTGTAGTTACCCATAGTATTGACATAGCAGGACAGGCCGATATAATTTATGAGATAGAACATAAGAATGGCTTGTCAAAAATAAACCCATTACAATAAGGAGAAAACATGAAAGAGATCAAGGTAAGGAGTTACACATATAATGATAAGTTGAGAAGCACTAAACGTACCAAAAAGGTAGAAGAAGAAATTGAGTATTTGTATTGTAATGTTTGTGGTAATACATTGGTTGATGATATAAATTTTCAATCTAATAAGTGTGCAGAGTGTGGTGGAGTATTGTTTAAGGGTTCTTTTACCATTAAAACAAATACTGAAGTGTTCCAGAATAGAAGGAGTTAATCATGCTATGTAATAAGGAATTTTTCTTATCTGACATGGAGCATCAAGATTATGATATTGATTATCTGATTAATGGGTTATCTAATATATGTAGATGGAATGGTCAGACCGCTGTATTCTACTCTGTATTAGATCATCTGTTGTATTGTATTGACATCTTTAATTATGTTTTTGAGTTAGACATGGAAGAAAAGTTTGGTGGAAAACTCGAAGTCGTATCTTTGGAACGATTAGATAAAGAAGCCCCTAAGAATTATATAGAGGGCATGGTAGATGTTATGACTCATGATCTACAGGAAGCTTATTGTGGAGACATGCTATCAACATTGAAGTGTCAAGATGGCATGGAGAAGTATAGAGAAATTGAGAACCAGATAATGAAGGGTATAAGAAACAAATTCGGAATTACCCATGAGCTTAGGGAAGACTTAATAATCCATGTTGATAAGATGGCGTTGATAGGTGAAGCTAAGTTATTAATGCCTTATAATATGTATACTCATATCAAAGAAACTTATAGTGAGATAGAAGAATCCCCTATCCAGCCTACGATCAGAGATAGTATGGAAAGCCGTATCGTATATAAGAAGTGTTTCTATAATTTTATAGGTGATTATTATTATGAAAAACAAAAAAAATAAATCTAAAGCCGAAAAGATGAAGGAGCTTCCAACTAACAATCCAGTTAGAAAGAATTATGAAGCATTAGCCCCTGAAATCAAACGTGCTATTGAAGTAATGAAACAGCAAGGGTTCTATTGTGATGAGTTAGAGGACTGTGGTACCCCTCGGCAGGTATTGTTCATCTACCATTATGTTGTTAATCTTCTTAATGGTAAGAAGAGTGCTACTGATGCCGCAAGGAAAGCTGGATATAAATCCCCAGCTTTAGCAGGAACAAGGTTGATGCACCATCCTAACGTAGCATCGGCTATTACTACGCTGTTGACTCAGAATGAATTCTTCACTCATGACATCATTGCAGACTTGAATGATATGCGTAAAACAGATTTAGCTGATTATGAGGGGGTATTAGATGGTTCAAAAACATTAGCTCAATTACGTGAAGAAGGTGTGGATACATCTCTTATTGATTCGTTGGAAACAGGTTGTGATAGAAATGGTAACCCTTATACAAAGATAAGAAAGACAAAACGTATTGATGCCACTAACGCAATGTTAAAAGCTTTACTCCAATTGAGAAATGTTAAACAAGAGTCCAATGAGAAGGAACAGCAGACAAATATAATTGTGGTAAGTAATGTACCTTCCCATAGAGATAGGGCTTTAGAGTATAAAGACCCTAATGAGAATGATAACAAAGAAGAGGACGACTTTATTGATGTAGATTTTGAGGATGAAGATAAAGATGGAGAAAACGATGAAACAAGAGAATAAAGTGATGGTAAGTTTACCCTTCATAGGTGAGATAGGACATCTTTGTTTTTCATGGGGGCCAGTGGTTAATAGAGCAGTAAAAGAAAACAATATAGAAAAGTGTATTGTTTATGGTGCTAAAGGTATGAGTAAGATGTTCCCATTTGCTGATGATTATAGAGAAGTAGAGATACCAAAAGGGATAGCTGAAACAATTACATTCAGAGACCCTACACCTGAGATACAGAGCCAGACCACTGAAATGATAAATAATATTCAGAGTGAAGTTATTGAAGAGTTTGGTAACTGCCTTATATTCTGGATACCTTCAATGCTTGAAATGACTCATTCACCTTTATATCTTAATGAAGGTCTACCATATCAGTTAGGTAATAGAGACATTAAATCAAACACACTGAAAAGGGATGAACCTTTTACTAATACTGAATATGATAAAGGTGATATAGTGTTCTGTATAAGAGACAGGGAACTTTCCTCATATCGAAACTATCCTTTTCATAGATGGAAGGAAATATTTGAAGCTTGTGGTGATATGGATAGAAACTGTGTCATTGTAGGTAAGATTAATAATGAAACAGAATGGAAAGATATATGTAAAGATTTACCGAAAAATATTGAAGATAGAACTAACAAAACGTCGATAGATGATTGTATAGATATCTTTTCTACAGCAGGATTAGCTGTAGGTGGTAGTAGTGGAACATTACATATAGCCTCAAGATGTGGTTGTAATCATCTCGTATGGGGCAAAGAAAGTTTAAGAGATCGTTATGAGATACTTAATAACTTTAATGCTGATATGAGTTTTATAGGTGAGCATGGGTGGTTTCCACCTGTCACGACGGTAGTTGATGAAATTAATATGATGATAGATAAAGGAGAAGTGTAATGGATTACGCAATTAGCATAGCAACAAGAGGGCGTACTCATATTGTTAAAGCTACTGTTGAAGCTTATCTAAAACAATCACTTAAACCTAGTCAGATTCTGTTGGTGGATAATAATACTGAGTCCGATATAACTGAATTCCTTAATAGTGAAGTAGGTAATTTGGAAGGTGTAGAAGTTATTAAAGCTACTTCAGATAAGCTTACTGATGCTGAGGGTACTAACACTGCTTTCAATCAACTTAAAGATTCTTATGAGGTGATAATGAAAGCTGATGATGACTTGATACCAAGGCCTTCATTCATGAGTAAACTTGTAAAGTGCATGGAAGATGATAAAGACGTAAAAGCTGTAGGTGGAATGTACCCCACATTAGGTTCAACAGCTTCTTGTTTTATGACACCGGATGGTATTGCTATACCTGATAACAACCCAAGGCATATCCAGTTTTTTCATTGGATAGGAGAGAATCAATTAATCAAGATACATCATCTTTATAGTTCTTTTCTTTACAAAACAGAAAGTGCAAAGATGATAGGTGGTTATCCTAATATGTATAACCTTATGAGGCATGAGACTGATTTCACTTTGAGGCTGAATACAATTGGCACACTTCTTATTAATACTGGAGCTTTAGCATGGCATTATAAGTGTGATGGAGGAAGTAGAATATTAACAGAGGAAGAGCAACAGATTAAGATTAAACAGGACATGGAAACATTTAATAAAAGAATGGTTGAAGTAGGAATTAACCCCTCATATTAATGTAAGGAGATTTATATGATTTTTAAGACTAAGAATAATTGGAAGTATTTAACTTATGATGCAGATGGTTTTGTTCTTCATTCAACCAAACCGTCTTATGATTTTAATGATTCAGTTTGGAAAACAAAAAATGATTATTGTCTTGGTTGGGTAACTTGTTTTCTTACGCCAAGGCCTAGTGAAAACTTCAGTAAGAATTTATGGATATGGGAAAAGAAGTGGGTAAGGATTAAAGGAGGTTATAACTGCTTATGAAAATCCAACAAAATCAAAAGAAATCGGTTAAAATCACTTACTTTTTAACAAAAAATGTAGTATATTAAAGGAGTGAAAGATGGAGAGAATATTATGTTGGTCAACAGGGAAAGATAGCACGGCGACGGCGATTTTGGCAAAGATACACAATGAGAAAGTAGACGAAATAATAACGGTGTTGCCTGATCCATTTAAGGCAGAATTGGAACTTTTAAGTAAATTCGAGTCGTTTATGGGTATGAAGGTTACAATAGTGCCGTCACCTACATTTGAAGATTATTTTTACAGAAAAAAGGTTAGAGGAAAGTATGTTGGTTCTATTTATGGGTGGCCTTTTACAGCATACAAGACATGCGCCAGAATATTAAAATGGGAACCTATGCAAGAATATTGCAAAGATAGAGATTGTAGCTTTTTATTGGGTATAGCAAAAGGTGAAAACAGAAAGATCTTAGAACCTAATGAATCTTTGTTGATTAAATATGGGTTAACAGAAGATGACGCGAGGGATTTATGTATAGAATATGATTTACTCAATCCTTTATATAAACATTTTAAGAGATTGGGTTGTGTAAGATGTCCGAAGCAAGGGAAAGCGGCTTTAAGAAAAGTTAGAGAGCTTGAGCCAGACAAATTTCAATGGTGCTTAGATCACGATAAAGAAAGCCCCGTAAAATTTAAGCCAAATAAAACATTTTGTGAGTTTGTTAATGAAAATCTATAAGATAACCAAAGCAAGTGAGTATTTAGGCGTATCAATCAATACGCTTAAAACACTTGCGAACACCGAAAAGATAAAATCTTTCAAGACTTCTGGTGGTCATAGGCGTTTCAGACAAGATGACTTAGTCGCTTATATGGGAGTTGAGAAAGAGAAGCAAGAAAAGTTGACTGTGATTTATGCTCGTTGCTCTACTGCTAAACAGAAAGAGAATCTTGAACGGCAAAAAGACAGGTTAAGAAAACACGCTGAAAACAAAGGCTATAAGTTTATTCTGATTGATGAAATTGCAAGTGGAATAAATGAGAAGCGGAAAGGATTGCACAAGTTAATCAAGTTATGCTTTGAGGAAAAAGTTGAACGAATATTGATTGAATACAAAGACAGGCTTGCCCGATTTGGTTATGAATATCTTGACGCTATTTTCAAGAATCTTGAAATAATTGTTGAGGTTGTTGAGAAGAAAGAAAAGAAATGCGAAGAAGAATTGTCAGAGGATATTATGAAAATTCTGACTTGTTATTCAGCAAGATTTTACAGTGCGCGAGGTGGCAGAAAGAAGAAAAATAAGGCTGAAAATGAGCCTGACGAATCTAATGGAATTTAAAAAGGAG
>Ga0180434_10002883_pt1 | contig 22335 bp, 22 predicted proteins | sample SS_ome_7_FD_132453 | JGI IMG/M metagenome (GOLD analysis project Ga0180434, IMG submission 132453) | Hypersaline lake sediment archaeal communities from the Salton Sea, California, USA - SS_1_D_2 metaG | ecosystem: Environmental > Aquatic > Non-marine Saline and Alkaline > Hypersaline >...
AACCGTTTGCGGCTGTCGAATTGTCGACGGGAATCCGCCGCCGCACCCCTCAAGTCATCCGGCGCCACCGTCGACGGACGCGACGCCGCCAGGTGCCGCAGCTTTTGGACGATTTCCTGTTTGTCATCCGCGGAAAACGCCAATATCTCGACGCTGCCGTCCCAGGAAAGGACCTTTTTGGTTGGTTGATGCTCTTCCAGGACGAGGTGAAAATTACTGCCGCCGAAGCCGAAAGAGCTGACCGCCGCCCGGCGGGGATGGGTTCTGTCGGAGATCCAGGGCCGATGCCGATCGGGAATGTAAAAACAGGATTGATCCAGGCCCAGGTCGGGGTCCACCGGAATCGCCTTGGGATTCGGCGGCAGGATTTTGTGATGCAGGCAGAGGGCGGCCTTGATCAAGCCGGCGGCGCCGGCGGCGGCCTTGGTGTGGCCGATCATGGATTTGACGGCGCCAAGGGCGCAGGCGGGTGCGTCTTTGCCCGCGGGGGGATACACCTGCTTGAGTGCCTTGACTTCGACGGCGTCGCCCACCCGGGTGCCGGTGCCGTGGGCCTCCACCAGGGATACCGTGGAAGGATCGACGCCGGCGGAGCAATAGGCATTCTGCAAGGCCTTGACCTGTCCTTCGACCCGCGGCGCGTAAATGCTCTGTGAACGCCCGTCGCTGGCGGTTCCCAGACCTCTGATCAGGGCGTAGATGCGATTTCCGTCGCGCTCCGCATCCGCCTGGCGCTTCAACACCACCATGCCCACGCCTTCGCCGAGCAGCGTTCCGTCGGCGTGCCGGGAAAAAGGCCGGATGTCGCCCGACGGTGAAAGAATCATGGTTTTGGCAAAGCACATGTGCATGAAGATATCGCTGAACGTGTCCACCCCGCCGGTAATCACCATACGGCTTTTTCCGCTTTGCAGCTCGAGAAGGGCGAGGTGCAGGGCGCTGAGCGAACTGGCGCAGGCGGCATCCACGGCACAGTTGGTGCCCCCCAGGTTCAGCCGGTTGCAGATTCTGCCGGCGACGACGTTACCCAGCAGTCCCGGGAATGAGTTTTCCCGCCAGGAAACATAGGAACGGGATATGTTTTCAACGATGCGTTCGGCCGTTGCGTCGGAGACGCCGGCCGCCCGGGCGGCGCGCCGCCAGACGGGGTGCCCCAGTCGGGAGGCCAGCGGCACCACCAGCTCCTGGGCCCCGGTAATGCCGAGGATGACGCTGGTCAGCTGTCGGTCCCATTCTCCGTCGGGGTCGTATCCGGCATCCCGGAGCGCGCCCTTGGCCGTCATCAGCGCCAGCAGTTGGGATGTGTCGGTGGCTTCCAGCGAAGTGGGCGGTATGCCGAATTCAGACGGATCAAAGGACACCGGCGACAGGAATCCGCCTCTGCGGCTGTAGACGTGGTCTGGTTTTTTGGGGTCGGCATCGAAGTAGTCCATCACGGACCAGTGGCTGGACGGAACGTCGCCGATGGCGTCGGTGCCGCGCAGCACAAGCCGCCAGAAGGACTTCAGCCCGTGCGAAGCTGGAAAAAGGCAGTCCATACCCACAATGGCGATCAGCGGTGATTTTTCAGTCATGGATACGTATTATAGAGCAGCGCCGCCGAATATTCAAGCAAAACACACAAAAAACGGCTTGTCATATTTGTATATCAAGTTTATAAGAAACGGATGATCCGCTTTTACGCCGCCCGGGAGCTGGCCGGGTGCTTGAATCTTCGGCTTTCGAAATGGAAACGCTGGTCCCGGCAGTTTCTGCCGCCGGACCCGCTGGGAGGACGGCAATCCGGCTATGCCCGGCAGTACAGCTTCAGCGATGCCTTCAAGGTGTATTTCGGTGGACATCTGGTGTCCGCGCTGGGATTTTCCGTCGCCGATGCCGCCAATGTGCTGTCCGATTTGAACGACTGGTTCAAGGAGCAGGGTTTTTTTGCTTTTTCGGCCCCGAACGCGCCCAATGGTGCCGCGGAGAATCCGCTGCTGGAAGACCGCCGGCTGGAGGTTTTTGTTCGCCCGCAGGCGCCGCGCCTTCTTTACCGCATTGAACATGCGCCGCCGGCCGGCGGCGGGAGCGGACCATCCGATTCCGCGATCCGGCAATCGGGCGACCGGTCATGGCTTCGGTCAAAGGGTCTCGCCGCCGACCGGCCGGGGACCGGGGAAGTCCTTGTCTGTTCCCGCTGCGTTTATGTGGATGCCTTGTTTCGACGCTTTAACACGCTGCTGGGCAGCCCCCGAGATGCGCGTTCAACACGTTGAGCGGTTGTGGACGGACGGCATCGAAACCCGGCGGTAAGACCACGCCCTGATGCCGCATAAGGCGCAACCGTTCGAGAACGGCGGCGCCCCAGAGGAGATTCAGCGCCACCGTGACGGTTCGGCGCTTCTCCGGTCCTTCGAGGAAGGTTCCGCTTGTCCAGCGGTTGAAAGCGCCCATGGCCGGACCGCACCAGATCTGATAATCCATGCGCCGCGCCGGGTCGCCGGCATTGGCCCAGTGGGAGCTTTGCCCGAGATAGGATCGAAAAACGAGCGCCATGCGGTGCCGCGGATCGTTTACGGCTTTTTCAATCTGCGCCGGGTCGCGGCCGGCAAAATAGGCGCGTGTGCTTTCCCATTCTTCCTCAAACGACCTTCTAAAGAGCGTCTTTTCAATAAAGGAACGGTCCTGCGGGGGGATATCCTCGTAACGCGGGTGCCGGTCATACAGCTCGTACAGCTTGGCGGCGCGCAGTGCGAACATGGTTCCCCGTTTGAGCACCTGGACCTTGACGCCCATTTCGAACATATCGGCGGCGGGCGCCATGGTGACATCCGCCTGCCCGGCCGACGCCAGCATCCGGCGAACGGCTTCCGATGTGCCCGCTTCCAGGCAGGACTGGTTGATGCTGCCGGTCAGCACATAGTCGGCTCCCATGGCGAATGCCGCGGCCGCGGCCGTCGGTGTGGCGATGCCGCCGGCCAGGCCGATGCAGGGTGGCTGTGCATAACCGTGGCGAGCCGTCATGACGTCCCTTAAAGCGGTCATGATCGGGAACAGCGTCAGGGCGGCGCGGTTGTCGGTATGGCCGCCGGAATCGGCTTCGGCGGTCAAACCGTCGGCCATGGGAATGGACGCAGCCAGCCGGGCTTCGGTCTCGGTGATCAGCCCCCGCCCCCGCAGCGCCGCCACCGCTTTTTCGGGCGGCGGCGAGAGAAAGCGGGCGGCGACTTCCTCGCGCGAAACCTTGGCGATGACGCGATTGGGGGCGATGATTTGACCGGCATCGCTGCGGTGGAGCCCTTTCAGCCGGTAGTGCACGAGATGGGGCGTGATCGTCATGAATGCCGAGGCGCTCACCACCTGAACGCCGCGCTTCAAATAGAGTGCCACCGTTGTTTTTTCGAGTTCGGGGTCAAAAGGACTGTGAATGAGGTTGAACCCGAACGGGGCGCCGTCGAGGCGGCGCTGCAGATGCAAAATGGCGTCGTCGATTTGAGCGGGCACGAGCCCGGCCGCGCCGAAAAAGCCGATCATCCCCGCTTTTCCGGCGGCTTTCACCATTTCCACCGAGGTGATGCCGTTGGCCATGGCGCCGATGACATACGGATAGCGGATGTTGAGATCCGCTTTAAAGCGGGCGCTTCCGAATTGTTCCGGGTGCAGCGGCGGCACATAGGCCTGCACCGGGAAGCAGTCGCTACCGGGCGTTCTGCCGGCCGGCAGGTGGTCCGCCGCTACAAAGGCGCCGCCGCGGGCAAGCGACAGATCCCGATCGTTTTGCAGCAGGAAAAGGGGCCTCGCCACCTGATGGGTGGCGCTGCGCACAGCCTCGGCGCCGGTTTCGGGATCAAGCCCGTTTTTTAACCACCATCCTAGAACCGGTTGGTCATTCATATTATCCCCTTGGATGAAATTTGCGGTGCATTTCGATTAAGCGGCTGCGGGCGATGTGCGTGTATATCTGGGTGGTTGAAATGTCAACGTGTCCCAGCATGACCTGAACGGCGCGCAGGTCGGCGCCGCCTTCGAGAAGATGGCTGGCAAAGGAGTGCCGCAATGTGTGCGGCGTAATTTTCCTGCCGACGGCGGCTTTGCGGGCGTAGGTCTTGATCCGTTTCCAAAACCCCTGACGGGTCATGGGCCGCCCGGCCCGGGCGGTAAAGAGATACGGGCTTGTCCGGCCTTGCAACAGCCGGGTCCGGCCGTGGACGATATAGTGCTGGATGCGTTCTCTGGCGTGCGTGCCAAAGGGCACGATGCGTTCTTTGGATCCCTTGCCCTTTACCCGCACGTAGCTGACTTCCAGGTTCACATCCTGTTGCCGGACGTGAATCAGTTCCGACACCCGCAGACCCGCCCCGTAAAGCAGCTCCAGCATGGCCGCGTCCCGGGCGCCCTTGGGGGTTGTGGTATCCGGTGCGGCCAGCAGGCGTTTTACGTCGTCGATGGAGAGCACATCCGGCAGCCGACAGGTCTGTTTCGGAAGCGCGACGGTTTTGGTCGGATTGCTTGGCAGCCGGTTTTCCTGAACCAAAAAGCGGAAAAAGCCCCTGATGCTGACCAGGTGTCTGGCCCGGGAGCGGGCGTTCAGCCCGCGCTTCATGAGATGAATGAGATATTCGAGGATGTCTTCGGGGCCGACATCCTCGATGCGCCGGACTTTTTTTTCTGCCAGATAACGGACAAAGCGGTTGAGGTCGGCGGCATAGGATGCGATGGTTTTGGATGCCAGGCCTTTTTCAACCAGGGCGTAGTCGATGTATTGGTCCAGCAGGCGGTTCATGGATTCAGGCGGATGTCGTTCGTTCCCAGGGCGGCGAGCGCCGGCATGGCCTCGCCGACCACATACAGAGATCCGGCGATGCAGATGACATCATCCGGAGCGGCGCCTTCAATTGTCCGGCGCACGGCGTCTTCCACTGAATGGATGATGACGGAAGGTATATTTCGTTTGCCGAGCGCTGTCAACAGAACGGCCGGGTCGAGGGCGCGGTCGATTTTTGAACGGGTCAGGACGATCCGGCTGCAGCAGGGTGCCAGTGTGTCCAGCATGGCGCGGTAGGGCTTGTCGTCGAGAATGCCGATGACGAGGGTGACCGGTCTGGATCCGGTTTCTGAACGCAGAAAGCGTGCCAGATGACGGGCGGCGGCCAGGTTGTGGGCCCCATCCAGGAGGATAAGCGGGGTGCGGCTCACGATTTGCAGGCGGCCGGGCCAGTCGATGTGCATCAGGCCGTCCTCCACGGCCCGCCGATCCACCGGTAGACCCATGCGCATCAGCAGTTCCACCGCCGCAAGGACCAGGGCCGCGTTGTCCACCTGGTGCCGGCCGGCGAGATTGGTGTTGATGTGCCGCCATCGATGGTCAAGCCCATGGTAGTGAAAGCGGCCGGAGCGGCTTCTGCGCACGCGGACATCCCGCGGAAAGATAAAGAGGGGGGCGTGTGCGTCGGCGGCGGCTCTGGCGACGACGGCCAGCGCTTTTTTCTGGCGCACACCGGTGACCACCGGTGTTTCGCTCTTGATGATGCCGCTTTTTTCGAAGGCGATTTTTTCGATGCTGCTGCCGAGATACGCCTTGTGCTCCAGCGAGATGTTCGAAATGATGCTGACCGCCGGCCGGATGATGTTGGTGGCGTCAAAGCGGCCGCCCATGCCGGTTTCGATAACCGCCCAGTCCACACCCCGCCGTTGAAATTCGTAAAGGGCCATGGCGGTGGTCCATTCGAAAAACGTCGGCTCCCGGGGGCCCCGGTGGATTTTTTTTACGGCCTGGTAGGCCGCTGCGACCGCGGCGTTTTGAATCGGCCGGCCGTTGATGCAGATCCTTTCATTAAAACGGACCAGATGCGGCGAGGTATAGCACCCGACGTGCAAACCGGCATGCTGCAGTATGGAGGAGATGGCGGCCGCAATGGATCCTTTGCCATTGGTGCCGGCGATGTGGATGCTGGCGAACCGGTCCTGCGGATTGTCCAGAGCGGCCAGGATGTGCCGGATGACATCAAGGTCCAGCTTGATGCCGAAACGCCGCAGGGCGAACATTTCTTCAAGACACTGCTGGTAGTTCATGGCGTGCCTGCCGTCATAAAAAAAGCCCGGCAGAACAAAGGAGGTCCGCCGGGCCGAGGTACGGAATGCGGTTATCGATAGCGACGTCTGGCGGCCGCTATGCGCTGCCGGCGCAAGGCTTCCCGCTGTTTTCGACGCCGGTACTCGCTCGGCTTTTCGTAGCTTTTCTTGAGTTTCAACCGCTTGAAAAGACCGTCATTTTGAATTTTTTTCTTCAAGATGCGGATTGCTTTCTCAAGATCATTGTCGTACACTTTTACCTCGATCGCCTTCAACCTGAATCGCCCCCTTTTTTCCACCGGATCCGGTGCGTAATGTGTCGTTCTTTACGTTCTAAAATGAAAACCTATAACCAAACCCACGCCAAAATGCAAGCAAAATATTCAAGGGCCGCTGCGCAAGAAAAACGTTGACAATAACGGCTGTGGACGGGTGAAATTTTTTTATTCACCGAACGGTGTATGACCCGGATAAAGAGAGCCGCACTTCTCTCTTGCGCATGCTGTTCGGCAAGGCTCGTTTTCTTTGAATGTGAACCGGCCGCCGCCACCGACCAAGAGAAGCCCGCATGGCGTGGAAACGGTATGTAAAGCGCGTTTTGCGGGCCCTGGCGGCCGTGGGGTGGATCGCCGTTCTGGCGGGATGGCCGACGGCGGTCACGGCCGTTGCCGTGACCGCCCCGCTCGCCATGTCGATAACGGTGGGGGTTTTTTTCGGTCTTTATCCGGCCTGCCGGGCTTCCCGGATGGACCCCATTGCGGCACTAGAGCTTTGAGACCAGTTCTTCGGTCACGTCCGTGACGCTCGGTTCGCCGTCGAGGGTGATGTATTTGATGCGGCCCTTGCGGGCGGCCAGATCCTTGAAATAATACGCCGCCGCGAGCGTTCCTTCTTCGGTGTCGTAATAGATGGCGTGCCGCTTGTTGATGGCCGCCTCATCCTGGTCGTCGGAGCGCGTTTTGAGCTCCCCGCCGCAGACGCGGCATTTGCCGTCGACCGGTTTGATGGCCTCGATGTAGATGTTGTTGGGGTGATTGTTGTCGTTGACGCACAGGCGGCGGCCCATGATGCGGTTTTTGGCGATTTCACGATCGAGCAGGATCTCGATGACGATATCCAGCGAAAGGCCTTCTTTGTTGAGCGCTTCATCGAGTTTCACAGCCTGATTGCGGTTGCGCGGGAATCCGTCCAGCAGCCAGCCGGAGCGGCAGTCTTCCCGTTTGAGACGGTCCAGAATCATGGGAATGGTTAGCTCATCGGGAACCAGGTCGCCTCTGTCGATGTACGCTTTGGCCCGGGCGCCGAGTTCGGTTCCGCCTGATATGTTCTCACGAAATATGGCCCCGGACTCAATGTGGGGGATGGCATATTTTTCCTTCAGAATGGAACCCTGGGTTCCCTTGCCGCTGCCGTTGGGTCCAAAAAACAAAATGTTCATACGATCTCCTTTCCGTTTGCGCCTGTTTATGGATGCGCCCTAACTATATAAACACCCCGGCGATGTCAAGCCCCAAACAAACCGGTTTTTTTCAAAAAAGCTTGACAGGAATGACCGGATGATTTAAATTAATTTTTCTGTGTAGGCATAATGCCCGCCTTTTTCGTAAATGTCGAAGCGATTCTCCATGAAGCCATTGTCGATTCCTTTATTCCTCAGGAAAATCAGCGAGCCGATTCTCATGTGCCGGTAAGTGTTGCGGTTGACAATACCAACGGGCTCCGCCGTTTCAATTCTGAATTTAGGATGCGATAGGATGAATAAGCGACAGGCGTGCAAAGTGAATCCGGCTTAACATGCCGACATGTTGAGGTAAGTTGCAGGCGTGAACTGTTATAAAGACTAAAAAAGAGGTAAACAACCGATGAATGTCGCTGAATTGAAGGAACAGAAAATAAGCAAATTGACCCAGATGGCGAAAGAGCTGAACATCGACCGGGCGGCCGGCATGCGCAAGCAGGAGTTGATTTTTGCGCTGCTGCAGGCCCAGATTGAAAAAGACGGCCTGATTTACGGTGAAGGGACGCTTGAAATTTTGCCGGATGGTTTCGGTTTTTTGCGGGCGCCGGACTACAACTATCTGCCCGGACCGGATGATATTTACGTGTCGCCCTCGCAGATACGCCGTTTCAATCTGCGCACCGGCGACACCGTATCGGGACAGATTCGACAGCCAAAGGACTCCGAGCGCTATTTCGCCCTGCTCAAGGTGGAAGCCGTCAATTACGAAGATCCCGAGGTCGCGCGGGATAAAATTCTGTTCGACAATTTGACCCCGCTCTACCCGGACCGCAAACTCAACCTGGAGGCGGACAAGGACAACTATTCAACCCGCATCATGGATCTCATGACCCCTATCGGCTTCGGCCAGCGGGGATTGATCGTGTCGCCGCCCCGGTCCGGCAAAACCATGCTCCTGCAGTTCATCGCCAACAGCATCGTCGCCAATCACAAGGACATCGAACTGTTTGTACTGCTGATCGACGAACGTCCCGAAGAGGTGACGGATATGGAACGTTCGGTAAAAGGCGAGGTGATCAGCTCTACGTTTGACGAACCGGCGGAACGCCATGTTCAAGTCGCCGAAATGGTCATTGAAAAAGCCAAACGGCTGGTGGAACATAAAAAGAACGTGATCATTCTGCTGGACAGCATCACCCGCCTGGCACGGGCTTACAACTCGGTCATGCCCCCGAGTGGGAAAATTTTGTCCGGCGGTGTTGACTCCAATGCGCTGCAGCGGCCCAAACGGTTTTTCGGGGCGGCGCGCAATATCGAAGAAGGCGGCAGTTTAACGGTCATCGCCACGGCGCTCGTCGACACGGGCAGCCGGATGGACGAAGTGATTTTTGAAGAATTCAAGGGCACCGGAAACATGGAGCTGCAGCTTGACCGGCGTTTGGCGGATAAACGTCTGTTCCCGGCCATCGACATCAACAAATCCGGCACCCGCAAGGAAGAGCTGCTGCTGGATCAGCATACGCTGAACCGGGTCTGGATTTTGAGAAAATTGCTTTCATCGCTGAATCCGGTGGATGCGCTCGAATTTTTACTTGATAAAATGACCGGAACAAGAGATAATAAATCCTTTTTGGAATCAATGAATACCTGACACCGGTGCAGCGCGCCGACATCAGGTGTTGCGTTCGTAAAAGAAAACGGCATGCGCCGGACACAGCAGGGGGTAAATACAGCATGAAAGCCGACATCCATCCGGAGTTCCACCAAACAACCATCAAATGTGCCTGCGGCAACGTTATCGAAGTGGGATCGACCAAAAAGGATATCAGCGTTGAAATCTGCAGCAAGTGCCATCCTTTTTTCACGGGCAAGCAGAAGCTGATCGACACGGCCGGCCGCATTGAACGATTTCGCCGCAAATACGAAAAATTTCAGAAGCAGGCCAAATAACGCCAAGACCGCATTTCAGGGCGCAAGGGGGACGTGCCCGGCAAATGGCGCCTTTGGCCATTGAATCCGAGCGTTTTTCTTCATGTTCAACAAACTGACCGACATTGAAAAACGATTTCACACGCTTGAACAGTCGCTGAGCGACCCCGGCGTTATTCAGAATCTGGAATTGTACCAGAAATATGCCAGGGAACACGCCGAACTGGGAAAGATCGTCGACGTTTTTCAGACCTACAAGAAAATCGGGGCCGAAATCGAGGACAGTCTGGAGCTGTTGCGCGACGACGATCCCGAGATCAGCAAAATGGCGCGTGAGGAAATCGACCGGTTGAATGCGCAAAAGGAAGTGCTGGAAAGCCGGCTCAAAACGCTCATGATTCCCAAGGATCCGCTCGACGAGAAGAATGTCATTCTTGAAATCAGGGCTGGAACCGGGGGAGAAGAGGCGGCGCTGTTCGCCGCCGATCTCTTTAAGATGTATACGCGTTATGCGGAACAGATGGACTGGGGGGTGGAATGGTTGAGTCATCATGCCACCGGCGTGGGGGGCCTGAAGGAAGTCATCGCCATGATCAAGGGCAAGGGGGCCTACAGCCGTTTTAAATACGAAAGCGGGACACACCGTGTGCAGCGGGTGCCGGTCACGGAAACGCAGGGCCGGGTGCACACTTCCGCTGTGACCGTGGCCGTACTGCCGGAGGCCGAGGAAGTGGAAATCAACATCGACCCCGGCGACATCAAGGTCGATGTTTTCCGTGCCACCGGACCGGGAGGGCAGTCGGTCAACACAACGGATTCCGCGGTCAGGATCACGCATCTTCCCAGCGGCCTGGTCGTTACCTGCCAGGATGAAAAATCACAGCACAAAAACAAGGCCAAGGCTTTGAAGGTACTGCGGGCCAGATTGCTGGACGCGATGACGCGGGAACGCAACGAGCAGCGCTCCGAAGCGCGCAAACACCAGGTCGGCAGCGGGGACCGCAGTGAACGCATCCGAACCTTCAACTACCCGCAGGGACGGGTAACGGATCACCGCATCGGATTGACCCTCTATCAGCTCGAAAACATCCTGCAGGGCGACATCGGCGGCATTATCGACGCGCTCACCTCCTTTTACCAGGCCAAAGCGCTGCAGCGTGAAACCGGGATCAATGAGCAGGAACCAACCCTGGACCATTCTTAGCCTTCTGCAATGGACCACTTCCCACTTTGATCGCAACGGCATTGACAGCCCACGGTCCGCCGCGGAAATTCTTCTGGCTTATTGTCTCGGTCTCAAACGCATCGATCTGTATCTGCAGCATGATCGTCCCCTGGAAAAAAGAGAGCTTGCGGCCTACAAAACGCTGATCAAAAGACGCCTCAGGCGGGAACCGGTGGCCTATATCGTCGGGATCAAGGAATTCTGGTCGATTCCGGTTCAGGTCAACCGGAATGTTCTCATACCGCGGCCCGACAGCGAGTGTCTGGTGGAATCCGCGCTGGCGGTTTTCTCTCATCGAGCTTCGGACCCGCCGCTGGCGGTGCTGGAACTGGGAACCGGCTCAGGCGCCCTTGTCGTCAGCCTGGCGCTGGAAGATCCCCGTCACTGCTATGTCGCGGCTGATCTGTCGGCCGGCGCTGTGGCGCTGGCCCGCCGGAATGCCTCGCGCAACCAATGCCGGCGCATTCATTTTTTTGCCGGCGACTGGCTGGAGGCCGTTTCCGACCGCAGGGCTTTTTTTGACGTGATTCTGGCGAACCCGCCTTATGTCAAAACCGGGGAGATGTCGCGGCTGCAGCCTGAAATCGCCTACGAACCGCGATGGGCACTGGACGGCGGGCCGGACGGTCTGGACAGCATACGGCATCTCATCCACCGGACGCCGGCCTATCTGAACCCCGGCGGAATGCTGCTGCTGGAAATCGGATACGACCAGAAAAGCGCTGTTCAAGGGCTGGTCGAACAGCAGCCGGCGTGGATCTCGGTCAATTTCCGGCGCGATTACGGCGGTGTTGCCCGGGTTGCGGAAATTCGCAGGTCACAATGATAAAAGGGTTGCACAAGACAAAAGGCTTTGTTATATAAATTAATTTGTATTTATTCATACCGCACGCCTTCGGACCGGGCGCCTGGTGCTTTCAATCGGTGAAAGTGGGCGCCGGGGATGAAAAAGGCGGAGGAAAAACCAACGGAAAGGAAATGCAGATGGCATATGTCACCATGAAGGAACTGCTTGAGGCCGGGGTTCATTTCGGACATCAGACCAAGCGCTGGAACCCCAAAATGAAACCCTACATTTTTGGTGCCCGCAACGGCATTTACATCATCGACCTTCAAAAGACGGTTCGCATGTTCAAAACCGCCTACGATTTTATTGCGGACACCGTCGCCGGCGGCGGCAGCGTGCTGTTCGTCGGCACCAAGAAGCAGGCGCGCGAATCGATTTATGAAGAGGCCAATCGTTGTGAGATGTTTTACGTCCACAACCGCTGGCTGGGGGGGATGCTGACCAATTTTCAGACCATCAAGCAGAGCATTGACCGTCTCAACCATTTGAACACCATTGAAAACGACGGTTCCATTGAAATGTTCCCCAAAAAGGAACGCCTCAAGTTGGCCAAGGAACGGGTCAAACTCGACAATACCCTGGGTGGTATCCGCAACATGACCCGTTTACCGGCGGTGATTTTTGTTGTCGATCCCAAAAATGAATCCATAGCGGTCCGCGAAGGCCGGCGGTTGAACATACCGATCGTCGCCATCGTCGACACCAACTGCGACCCGGATGAGATCGACTATCTGATACCCGGCAACGACGATGCCATCCGCGCCATCCGGCTGATAACCTCCCGCATGGCGGAGGCCTGTATCGAGGGCCGCAAGCGATACGAGGAAAAGCAGCAGGCCCGGGCGGACAAGGAAACCGCGGAGGAAGAGGGCATCGAAAAGGCGGCGGCCGACCTGAAGCCAGGCGAGCGCAAGGTGATTTCAGAAGGCGGCGAGGGGCCGGTGGTGGAAATCATCCGCAAGACGGGAAAAAGCGATCTCCAGGAACAGAGCGGATCTGAAACGACAGAGAATACCGAAACAGCGGAAGAGATGACAGGAGAAGAGGCATGACCACAATTGACGCAGGCATGGTAAAACAACTACGGGAAAAATCAGGGGCCGGCATAATGGACTGCAAGCAGGCCTTGACCGAGAGCAACGGCGATATAGAAAAAAGCATTGAATTTTTAAGGAAAAAAGGACTGGCCACGGCACAGAAGCGCGCCGGGCGGGCAACGGCGGAGGGCGTTGTTCAGTCCTATATTCACATGGGCGGCAAGATCGGCGTACTGGTGGAAGTCAGCTGCGAAACGGATTTTGTGGCCAAAACGGCTGATTTCGCCGAATTCGCCAAAAATATCGCCATGCACATCGCCGCCACCAATCCGGTGGGCATCACCGCCGCGGACGTGCCGGCGGAAATGATTGAAAAAGAAAAAGAAATCTACCGGGCCCAGGCCCTGGAATTGGGAAAGCCGGAAAAAATGCTCGACAAGATCGCGGAGGGGAAGCTGAACAAGTTTTTCAAGGAAAACTGTCTGATGCACCAGGCCTATGTCAAGGATCCCGGTCTGACGATTGAAGATTATCAGAACGACGTGATCGCCAAGACCGGCGAAAAGATCAGCATTAAACGGTTTGCCCGTTTTCAGATCGGAGAGTCCTGATCCTTGTCGCGTCCGCATTACAAGCGCGTTTTGCTCAAACTGAGTGGTGAAGCCCTGATGGGTGATCAGGCCTTCGGCATCAGTCCGGCGATGCTCGAATCCGTCGCGGATGAAATCCGCTCTGTTCACGACATGCAGATTGAAATTGCCGTGGTGGTGGGCGGCGGCAACATTTTCCGGGGTGTTGCCGCCAGTTCATACGGCATGGAAAGGACCTCGGCCGATCACATGGGCATGCTGGCCACGATCATGAACAGCCTGGCCCTGCAGGACGCCCTTGAAAAAATGGACGTTCAAACCCGTGTACAGACGGCGATTGCCATGGATGCCGTGGCCGAGCCCTACATTCGAAGACGGGCGGTGCGTCACCTGGAAAAAGGTCGGGTCGTCATCTTTGCGGCGGGCACCGGCAACCCGTATTTTACAACCGACACGGCCGCTGTGCTGCGCGCGCAGGAAATACAAGCTGAAGTGCTGTTTAAAGCCACCAAGGTGGCGGGTCTGTACGATGCCGATCCGGTTCAGGTGCCGACGGCGAAAATGATCAAGCGCACAAGCTACATGACTGTGCTGGAGCGGCAGCTGAAGGTGATGGATATGACCGCTATTTCGCTGGCCATGGACAATCACCTTCCTCTGGTGGTGTTCAGTCTGATGGAAAAGGGCAACATCCGGCGGGTCAGCTGCGGTGAAGATGTGGGAACGCTGATTCACTAGTGCCGCGTCTCAAAAGTTGTGTTCTAAAAAATGGCAATATTGTGATGTAACTTGATCAACCATTGACGACATTGTCAAATTGCCAAAAACAGGCGCAGCATCTATAAGACGCTGTGCTAGCCGGGAATGGCCGGTTTGATCACACATACGGATGGCGGAAAGGGATACGGAAAGATGATTGAGGACATTTACCAGGACGCAACGGAGCGCATGCAAAAGAGCATCGCGGCCCTCACCAACGAATTAAAGCGCATCCGAACCGGACGGGCCAGTGCTTCGCTGCTGGACGGCATCCGGGTCGACTACTACGGCACCGCGACCCCCCTGAATCAGATGGCGACGTTGTCGGTGCCGGAAAGCCGCCTGATGACCATCCAGCCCTGGGATGCGTCCGTCATCAAAGCCATTGAAAAGGAAATTCTTAAATCCGATCTCGGCCTCACCCCCACCAGCGACGGAAAGATTATTCGCATCGCCATCCCCCCGTTGACCGAAGAACGGCGCCGGGAACTGGTCAAGATCGTCAACAAAACCTGTGAAGAATACAAAGTGGCTGTCCGCAACATCCGGCGGGACGCCAATGACCTTTTAAAAAGTCTGAAAAAAGACGGGGATATATCAGAAGACGCGGCATTTAGAGCCCAGGAAGAGGTCCAGAAAATCACGGACGACCACATCGGCCGCATCGACGAAATCGGTCAGGCGAAAGAGAAAGAGATTATTGAATTCTAACCGTTCTTTTTTCGAAAACGAACGCGACGCATCCAATATCCCCACCCACATCGCCATTATCATGGATGGTAACGGCCGATGGGCCCGAAAGCGCTTTTTGAGTCGCATAAAAGGCCATGAAAAAGGCGCGGAAACCGTGCGGATGATTGTGCGGACCTGCCGCGAAATCGGCGTTTCCATGCTGACGCTCTTCGCTTTCTCAACGGAAAACTGGCAGCGGCCCCGCACGGAGATCAATGCGCTGATGCACCTTCTAAAGCGCTTTTTGAATTCGGAACTGGATGAAATGATGCAAAACGGCGTGCGCCTGAAAGCCATCGGCCAGACAGAACGGCTGCCTAAAGACGTGCGTTCGGTCCTGGAACATGATATGCGCATGACGGCGCAGAACGGGGGCATGCAGCTGAATCTGGCGCTTTCCTATGGCGCGCGCGCGGAAATTATCAGAATGGTGCAGCAGGTGGCGGCGGATGTAAAAGACGGTGTACTTTCACCGGATGCCATATCGGACGAGGCGATACAGTCCCGCCTTTACACCGCTGATATGCCGGACCCGGATCTTTTGATCCGCACCAGCGGCGAAATGCGCATCAGCAATTTTCTGCTCTGGCAGATCGCCTATACCGAACTGGCGGTGACCAGGACGCTGTGGCCCGACTTCACCCAAGAAGAATTCATCGCCATTCTTAAAGACTATCAATCCCGCAAGCGACGGTTCGGCAGGATTGAGACCTGAAGACGACGATGCATGTAAAGCGTTGGATCACGGGCCTGGTCGCCCTTCCGTTTCTGGTCTTTCTGATTGTGAAAGGCGGTGTCTTTTTTTCCGTTTTCATCGGCGCCGTGGCCCTCGTGGCGCAGTGGGAGTATGCCCGCATCGCCTATGACGCGTCGTTGCGGCAGGACCGGGGCGTGGTGGCGCGGATAGCCTACATCAGTACGGTCCTGATCGTGTGGGCCGCCCACCGGCAGTCAACGGATCTGATGCTGTTTTTCATCGTCTTGAATTTACTGGGTGCAGGCGCGGCGGCTGTTTTTCAATTCAAACACCAACCCGGGATCCTGCGAACCGTCCGCTGGCAGATTCTGGGAATACTCTACATCCCTACGCTGTTGGGCTACATCGTTCTGCTGCGGAACGGCGCCGGCGCCGAGGGGGCGCGATGGCTGTTTTTCTTTTTGTGCCTGGTTTTTGCAGGTGACATCGGTGCGCTGTATGTCGGCACGTTCTGGGGACGCCGCAAACTCTGCCCGGCGGTGAGTCCGAAAAAGACCGTCGAAGGCGCCGTGGGCGGCCTGCTGGCCAATGTTCTGGTGGGCGTGTCTTTCAAACTGTTGTTTATGCCGCAGCTGCCGTGGGGCATGGGGTTTTTGTTTTTTTTCAGCATCGGCATCGCCGGGCAGCTGGGGGACCTTTTTGAGTCCGGTTTTAAACGGGCGGCCCGCATCAAGGACTCCGGCGGGCTTTTGCCGGGCCACGGCGGCATTCTGGATCGCGCCGATGCGGTATTGTTTGCCGCACCGGTGGCTTATTTTTTCAAGGAATTTCTGTTTTGACGGCGATCAGACATCTCAGCATTCTGGGCTCAACCGGATCCATCGGCCGCAACACCCTGGAAATCGCGGCCATGTTTCCGGAGCGCTTCGTCGTAAAGGCCTTGACCGCCGGGCACAACGTGGATCTGCTGGCGCGGCAGATCGAGCGGTTCCGACCGGAAATGGCGGCGGTTTATGACGACAGGACGGCCGCCGCGCTGTCGGCGCGCCTGGCCCCGGATGCGGCGGTTGACATTCTAGTCGGTGAAGCCGGCTACGTCCAGGCGGCGACGCTTGGCTCCAGCGACACCGTGGTCGGCGCGATCGTCGGGGCCGCCGGCCTGATGCCGACGCTGGCGGCCGTTCAGTGCGGCAAAACGGTGGCGCTGGCCAACAAAGAGACGCTGGTGATGGCCGGTGAAATCGTTATGGGCGCGGCCCGGGCGGCGGGAAGCCGCATTGTGCCCGTGGACAGCGAGCACAGCGCTGTCTATCAATGCCTGGCCGGCCAGTCGCGTGACGATCTTGAGCGCATCCTCATCACCGCCTCCGGCGGTCCCTTTCTGAACCGCGACGGCGCCACTTTCAAGGATGTCAAGCCCGCGGATGCGCTGCAGCATCCCAACTGGCGAATGGGTCGAAAAATAACCATCGATTCGGCGACGCTGATGAACAAAGGCCTCGAAGTCATCGAAGCCCACCATTTGTTCGATGTGTCGCTGGACCGCATCGCGGTTCTGGTTCATCCGCAGAGCATTGTGCACTCAATGGTGGCCTTCCGGGACGGGACGGTGATTGCCCAGCTGGGCGTGCCGGACATGAAGGGGGCGATCGCCTTTGCGCTGAGCGGTCCCGACCGGCTGCCCATCAACCAGCCGCCGCCCGACTTCGCCGCTATCGGTGCGCTGCATTTCCGAAAGCCGGATTTTAACCGATTTCCGTGTCTGGGACTGGCGTTCAACGCCGCTGAACGCGGCGGCACGCTGCCGGCGGTGATGAATGCGGCCAACGAGGTTGCGGTAAATGCCTTCCTGTCGGAGCGATTGCGGTTCGACCGCATTCCCCGCGTCATCGAAACCGTCATGAACCGTCACAGTGTGGTACCACGGCCGACGCTGGAGGACATACTTGCAGCGGATCAATGGTCGCGGGCCGTCGCTGCCGAAACGATCTGAACCAATTGGGAGCATATCCATGAGCACCAGCATTGTCGCCTTTGTCGTCGTTCTGGGTATCCTGATTTTTTTCCATGAACTGGGTCACTTTTTGGTTGCACGGCTGTTCGGCGTCGGCGTTGAAAAATTTTCCTTGGGATTCGGTCCGCGCATTTTCGGTAAAAAAATCGGCATTACCGACTATCGCATCTCCGCCATACCACTGGGCGGCTATGTAAAAATGGTCGGGGAAGATCCCTCCGCTGCGGTGGATCCTGAAGATGTTTCCATTTCTTTTACCCACAAGCATGTTTTCAAGCGTATGCTCATCGTGGCTGCGGGTCCGTTTTTCAATGTGCTGCTGGCGGTGCTGGTTTTTTTCGGCATTTTTCTGGTTTCCGGTACGTTCATCCTGCAGCCGACCATCGGGGAGGTCCAGCCGGATACGCCGGCCGCCCGCGGCGGATTGAAAGCCGGGGACCGTGTGGTGGCCATTGGCGGAACCGCGGTGCAGAGCTGGGACGAAATGGCGCGTCTGATCATGGACAGCGGCGGCGGCCGGCTGCGGTTCGCTGTTCAGAGAAACGGGCAATTGCTTGAAGTGGCGATGACGCCTGTCGCCCGTGAATCCCGCAATGTTTTCGGCGAAAAGATCGACCGCTACATCATCGGGGTAGCCTCGGCCGGGGATGTGCAACAGAAGCACCTCAATCCGCTGCAGGCCGGCGTGGAGAGCATCCGCCAGACCTACGATGTCTTCAAACTGACGGTGGTGAGCATTGTCAAACTGGTCCAGGGCAGCCTGTCCACCAAAACCCTCGGCGGCCCCATCATGATCGCCGAGCTGGCCGGGCAGCAGGCCCGTGAAGGCGTGCTGAATCTGGTCTTCTTCATTGCGCTGCTCAGCATCAATCTGGCCATTATCAACCTGCTGCCCATACCGGTGCTTGACGGCGGACATCTGCTTTTCTTCACGATCGAAGCCGTCACCGGCAAGCCCGTCAACAAACGCATGCGTGAAATTGCGCAGCAGATCGGAATCCTGATTTTATTGATGCTGATGATATTTGTGTTCTACAACGACATCAGCAGGATTTTTTCAAGCTGAAGGGGTGTCAACGTGCCGCATCGCCTTGAAATTGCCTTGAAACCCGGCCTGTTTGACGCCGAAGGGGCCGGTATTCGGCAAAAGGCCGAAGTTTATTTCGGCATCAAACTGGACGAAGTGCGGGTTGTGCATATCAACACCATTGATATGGAACTGGACCGGGATGCGTGCGAATTGCTGCAGCGGGCTGTCTTCACCAACCCTGTGACCCAGATTTCCGCTTTCGATCCTCTGCCGATTCGCTTTGACGGGTGCATCTGGGTGGGCTACCGCCCCGGTGTGCGCGACAATCCCGGCAGCACCGCCGTCGAAGCCATTGAAGACGTGCTGGGCAGGCGATTGAAACCCGGCGATGCGGTTTATACGTCGAAGCGCTACTGCCTGCGCTGCCGGGGTCTCCGCACCGCGGACATGGAAAAAATCGCCGGTGAGCTGCTGGCCAACGATCTGATTCAGCAATGGAAGATATTCACGCCGGCTGACTGGAACCCGGCGGAAGGCATCGGTGTGGTCATCCCGCGCGTGGCCATCGATCATGTGCCCACCGTGCGTGCCATTCCCATCGAAAGCGACACCGCTTTGCAGCGCATCAGCGAAGAGCGGAATCTGGCGCTCAATCCGGCTGATATTCCCACGATTCGAGCCTATTTTCTGGACAAAGACGTCGTTGAAGAACGCGTGAAGCTGGGGCTCGGCAATCCCACCGACGTGGAGCTGGAATATATTTCCCAGGCCAGAAGCGACCACTGCAATCACAACACCTTCGGCGGCCTGTTTCGCTACAAAGACCTCAAAACCGGGCGCACGGAGACGATCGACAACCTATTCAAAACCTGCATTGAAGCGCCGACCCTTCTGCTGCAGCAGAGAAAAAAATGGGTGGTTTCCGTGTTGTGGGACAACGCGGGCGTCGGGCGTTTTGACGACCGGCACCACTATGTCATCACCGGTGAAACCCACAATTCACCTTCCAACATGGAAGCCTACGGCGGGGCCATCACCGGCATCGTGGGCATTTACCGGGATCCCATGGGAACCGGAAAAGGCGCCCGTCTGGTGATGGGCAGCTATGGCTTCTGCGTGGGGCCTTATGACTATCCGGGCCCGCTGAAACCCCGCCTTCACCCGCGGCGCCTGCTGGACGGCGTGATCGCCGGCGTCAGGGACGGCGGGAACAAAAGCGGCATCCCCACCACCTTCGGCCAGGTGCTGTTTGATCACGGCTACATGGGCAAATGTCTCGTGTTCGTAACCGCCGTCGGCATCATGCCGGCGCTGGTCAACGGAAAACCGTCGGAAACAAAGGACATTGAACCGGGGGACCGGGTGGTCATGTGCGGCGGCCGCGTCGGCAAGGACGGCATCCACGGGGTGACCGCGGCTTCGGAGACCTTCTCGGAAAACACGCCGGCCGGGCACGTCCAAATCGGCGACCCGTATACCCAGAAAAAAATGCATGATTTTCTGCTGGAGGCCCGGGACGAAGGGTTGATTCAATTTATCACCGACAACGGGGGCGGCGGCCTGTCTTCCTCTGTCGGCGAATCGGCCCGCTTCAGCAACGGGGTCGACGTCCAGCTCGAAAAAGTGCCTCTCAAATACAGCGGGCTCGACCAGTGGGAGATCTGGGTATCGGAGTCGCAGGAGCGCATGACCGTGGCCGTGCGTCCTGAAAAGGTGGACGCGTTTATGGCCCTGTCCCGGAAGCATGCGGTGGAGAGTACGGTGATCGGCACGTACACGGATTCCGGCCGTCTGCACATCACCTACAACGGCGAGACATGCGCCTATGTCGACATGAAGCTCTTAACCGCCGGCTTCCCGCAATGGAAATTCAATGCAATATGGCAGCCGCCGGAAGACCGCGGCTTGGTGGAACCGGTGCTCGGCGAGCCATCGAATTACAACCGGCTCTTGACCGACCTGTTGGCACGCCCCAACCTTTGTTCCAAGGAGTGGATCACCCGTCAGTACGACCATGAAGTTCAGGGGACCAGCGTGATCAAGCCGCTGGTCGGACGGGACCGCGACATGAACAGTGATGCCGCCGTTATTCGGCCGGTGCTGTCTTCGCAAAAAGGATTGGCCTTCTCACAGGCCCTGATTCCGGCCTATGCGGCGATCGACGCCTACCACATGGCCGCCGCCACCATTGACGAAGCGGTCCGTCGGCTGATCGCGGTGGGCGCGGATCCCGAATGCATCGGCGGGGTGGACAATTTCTGCTGGCCCAGCATTCAGTATCATCCCGAAAAAAACCCGGACGGACGGTTGAAAGCCGCCCAGCTGGTGCGCGCCTGTCTGGCGTTGAAAGACATGTGCCTGGCTTACGGAATACCGCTTTTGTCGGGCAAGGACAGCATGTATGTCGACGGCCATCTCGAGGGCCGCTACGGAGAAAGCCACAAGGTATCCGCCCTGGAAACCTTTCAATTCTCCACCATCGGCACGGTCGAGAATGTGCTGCGATGCGTCAGTATGGACGTCAAGCTGCCGGGAGACCGGGTTTACCTTTTGGGGGTGACCCGCAACGAGCTGGGCGCGTCGGAATACTATGCCCATCTGGGCTACACCGGTCTGAATGTCCCCCGGGTGAACCCGGAATCCTGCTGGAATCTTTACCGGGCGCTCAGCGGAGCCGTCGCTGCAGAGCTGGTGGCCTCGGCGCACGGTGTCTACCGCGGGGGGCTGGCGGTTCATCTGGCCATGGTCGCCATGGGCGGCGGCCTGGGAATGGATGTGTCTCTGGCGGACGCGGCCGCCGAAGGCGTGGAACGAACGCATGAAATCCTTTTTTCTGAATCCGCAGGCCGGTTTATCGTGACGGTGGATCCGGACAAAAGAAAAGTTTTTGAAGACCGGTTCAAGGGAATGCCCTGTGCCTTTCTCGGGCGGGTCACCGATGACGGTCGCCTGCGCATCAGAGGCGCGGGCGGCGCCCTGCTGGTGGAACAACCGTTGGCGGCGCTGAAAGCGGCGTGGAAAAAGCCTTTTGGAGCAATGTTATGAAAGCGGTCAAGGTGCTGGTTTTAACCGGTTACGGTCTGAATTGCGATCGTGAAACAGCCCATGCCTTTGAACAGGCGGGAGCCGTTGTCAGACGGGTTCACATCAATGCGCTGATCGAAAAAAGCGCCGCGCTGGCCGGCTATCAGATGCTGGTGTTCGGCGGTGGATTCAGCTGGGCCGACGATCACGGGGCCGGCGTGATTCAGGCGGTGCGGCTGAAGACGCACCTGGGGGCCGAGGTGCGTCGCTTCATTGCGGACGGCAATCTCATTTTCGGGATCTGCAACGGCTTTCAGACCCTGGTCAATTTCGGTCTTCTGCCCGGATTTGAGATGGCGCTCGGTCCCGATGGTGCGGCGGTGGAACGCTGCGCCGCCCTGACGGTCAATGACTGCGGGAATTTCAGGGATGAGTGGGTCAAGCTGCGGTTCAACCCGCAATCCCCCTGCATTTTCACACGCGACATGACCCTCATTGATCTGCCGGTGAGACACGGGGAAGGTAAATTTTTTGCGCAGGAGACGGTGCTGCAGCGCCTTGCCGCCGGCAATCAAGTGGTGGCCCGCTACGCCGCCCCCGACGGATCGGCGGCCGCCGGCCGGTTTCCATACAACCCCAATGGATCGCTGGATGACATCGCCGGCATTTGCGATCCCAGCGGTCGGGTTTTCGGCCTGATGCCGCATCCGGAAGCCTACAACCACTGGACCAACCACCCGGATTGGCACGCCGAACGTCAAGCGGCCCTGCGCCGCGGGCGAAAATGGGGATCCGGCATGCCCCCCGGCATTCGCATGCTGCACAACGCCGTCCAATATCTGCAGGCGCGTTAGCGGCGGATCGTCGGCTTCGCCGCTGCTTGTCTGAAACTTCGAAATTTTCATGCCGATCGCCGACAGCTGAACCTGAACCGGCGTTTG
>Ga0180434_10002888_pt1 | contig 22314 bp, 18 predicted proteins | sample SS_ome_7_FD_132453 | JGI IMG/M metagenome (GOLD analysis project Ga0180434, IMG submission 132453) | Hypersaline lake sediment archaeal communities from the Salton Sea, California, USA - SS_1_D_2 metaG | ecosystem: Environmental > Aquatic > Non-marine Saline and Alkaline > Hypersaline >...
ACCTCGTCAGTCAATTCAACTACATCGCCATTGACGGTTTCGAGTTTGTGGTGCATTATCAGTGTGCAAGGACTCAACCATGCTTTCAGGAAATAGTTATTGGGGAGGTTGATGATGAATTTGCACGAACTCGGACAACGTATCCGAGCCCAGCGAGAGAAATGCGGCCTCAAACAAAACGACGTCGCTGGTGCGCTGCAGGTTAGCCCGCAGGCAGTGTCGAAATGGGAGAGAGGCGAAAACGCACCGGACATAGCTCAGCTTGTGCCTCTGGGAGGGCTACTCGGCGTATCAGTTGACTGGCTACTGGGCAGCTTCGTCGAAGACAGGGATGTGTTTGAGGCGACTGTATTGTGTTCCGGTGTTAAAGGGGCAAGAGAGCAATCCGAGGCGATGACACCTCGCCAGTTCGCCGAATGGACGAATGCCGTATGCTTTCAAATCACCGAAGCCGTTCTCCGTCATGACGCGGTACCGATCAAATATGTTGGGCCGGGACTTCTTTGTTTCTTTTCTGGCCCGAACCATAGAAGACGAGCGCTGTCAGCCTCGCTGCATGCCAAGTCGACATCCAATGTGCAGCTGAAAATCGGGATCTGCACTGGCCAAGTCTATTTTGGTTCCGTCGGACACCCGGACTATTCGCGACCTGACATCATGGGCGAGGTCGTGAGCATCGCATTGTTGAGCACAGACTGGGCAGCGTCGAACACAGAGAGCGGCATTGTTGCCTGTTCAAAGACGGTCGAAGGTCCACTCGATTCCTTTTCCATCGGAAAGGAGCACCCTGTGAGTTTTCCCGGCATTAGCCACGAAGTCTCGCTTTTTGAGATCAAGGATTGAGCCGGTTGCTCGCGGTATGTGCAGAGAAGAGATTTGTTTCCAAGGAGAATATGATGCCTGTCACGGCTGTTGTCGGAGCGAACTGGGGTGACGAAGGGAAAGGCAAGATAACAGACTATCTTGCGGTAGAGTCTGATTTTGTTGTACGCTTTCAAGGTGGGGCAAATGCAGGACATACGATCATCAACGATTTCGGGAAGTTTGCGCTCCATCTCTTGCCATCTGGCGTTTTCTATCCAAATGTGATTAACGTACTTGGACCTGGCGTTGCTCTAAATGTTTGTGGATTTCTCAAAGAGTTAGATGAGCTGATTGCTCGCGGTGTACCAGAGCCAGCTCTGATGATATCTGATCGCGCTCAGGTTGTCCTGCCTTATCACGAGCTGTTCGATGAGTACGAAGAGGGTCGATTGGGCGAGAGCAAGTTTGGCTCGACCCGATCCGGGATTGCTCCATTCTATGCGGACAAATATCTGAAGCTAGGCGTGCAGGTGGCTGACCTTTACTATGAGAAACGATTGCGTGAGCGCATCGAGATGTCTCTGGCGGCCAAGAATGTCTTGCTCAAGGACCTCTACGGGAGACAGCCTATTGCTGTTGATGATGTCCTGCCGGACCTGCTTGAGCAGGGACGGCGCATCAAGCCATTCGTATGCGATACGGTTACTCTCCTGCACAAGGCCCAGGCAAGGGGCAAGAGAATTCTTGTTGAGGGACAACTCGGCGCGTTGCGCGATCCAGATCACGGCATATACCCATATCCAACATCTTCATCTCCTTTGGCTGGTTTTGCGACTGTGGGAGCCGGTATTCCACCGTACGCGATCACGCGGATAGTGGCTGTTGTCAAAGCGTATTCCACTTGTGTTGGGGCGGGGCCTTTCGTGACCGAAATCCTCGGCGAAGAAGCAGCGGAGCTTCGCGATCGAGGGGGTGATGCAGGCGAATACGGTGCCACAACGGGACGTCCTCGCCGAGTTGGCTGGTTCGACGCTGTGGCGACACGTTACGGATGTCGAGTGCAGGGGGCAACAGAGATTGCACTGTCACTATTGGATGTGCTTGGCTATCTGGAAGAAATCCCAATTTGCATTGCCTATGAAATTGACGGCAAGCGAACCGAGGAGTTCCCTGTATCGCCACGACTTGAGCATGCTGCACCCGTCTTTGAAGCGATGCCGGGATGGAAATGTGATATCTCGGATGTTCGTCAGTTTGAGGACTTGCCCGAAAAAGCACGCGCCTACATGCAGCGTATTGAGCAGCTCGTGAGCGTTCCCGTTCGGTGGGTTTCTGTGGGACCGCGACGTCAGGCCATCATCGAACTTTCCATGTTTGCCAGCCAGTCGAGCAACAAGTAAAATGCCATTGGCTCGGGATTCCAATACGTAGTCCTCTGATCGGGAGACAGGCATGATTGTTGTGACTGGCGGAGCTGGGTTTATCGGGAGCGCCATCGTATGGGCCCTCAATCTTCGCGGGCTTGACGACATCATCATTGCAGATGACCTTGGTACTTCAGACAAGTGGAAGAACTTGCGTGGCCTCCAGTTCAAAGAAATCATTACCAAGGACGCTCTCGTGGCGATGTTTGGTTATGACAATGATGAGACGCTTGAAATGGACGAGGACGAGGTACTTGACGATATTGGCCATGCAGAAAGCAATCTCGGCATTGAAGCGATTATTCATATGGGCGCTTGTTCGGACACCACGGAACGCGATGCCGGATACTTGCTGGACAATAACTATGGATATTCGAAGTTCCTGGCGATAAATGCCGTAAGGCGCGGTATACGTTTTATCTACGCATCGAGTGCCGCAACCTACGGCGATGGCAGTCTTGGCTACGATGACAACGAGGATGAACTGGAAAAACTCCGGCCGCTCAACATGTATGGATACTCTAAGCAGCTATTTGATGTGTGGGCCAAACGGGAAGGGCTATTTGATATCATCGCCGGCCTGAAGTTTTCCAACGTCTTTGGTCCCAATGAATATCACAAGGCTGGCATGCGAAGCATGGTGGTGCAGGCCTTTGAGCAGATTCAGGAACGGGGAACCATCCGGCTTTTCAAATCCTACCTCGACGATTATGCCGATGGCGAGCAGATGCGCGACTTTGTTTACATCAAAGATGCGGTCGCAATGGTACTGTTCTTCCTCGATAATCCCGAAGTGTGTGGGATCTACAATGTCGGGGCGGGCAAGGCTCGCACCTGGAATGATCTTGCGAATGCGGCCTTTGATGCTCTTGGCAAGAAGCCAAGAATCGAGTATATCGACATGCCGGATCAACTCATCAATCAGTATCAGTATTTTACCGAACTGAAGATGGACAAGATCATCAACGCCGGTTACGCGCGCCCGAGCACATCACTTGAAGATGGCATTGCGGATTACGTGAAGAACTATCTGGTAGGCGGGGATTATCTCGACGCTCTTGATCCGGGCGCCATTTCCATTAGCTAGGGACCGACCCCGACCTCAGTAGACCTTGCTTGGGTCAAAAACGCGCTCGTCCGTAACGCGCCAATCATCCGCCTTTTTATCCCAGACTCGATAGTAGCAGGAGTAGTATCCCTTGTGGCACACGGCTACTTTCTGGTCGACGCGTATTTCGAGAGAGTCGTTGCCACAGTTGACACGCACTTCACGCACAGCTTCGGTGTGACCTGAGGTTTCGCCTTTAATCATGACGCGTCCTTGTGAGCGTCGGAAAAGGTGAACAAGGCCGGTCTCAAGCGTTTTCTCAAGCGCCTCACGATTGAGGAAGCAGATCACCAGCAACCGATTGTCATTGTTGTCCGTAATCGCCACTGGAACGAGTCCGTTGGCGTCGAATTTGATTGTGTCTGCGAGGTTCATGTGTATGCTTTCCTTTGTGTTCTACAGGTCTATTGTTCAGAGAGAGCCTTTTGTCGACGGTATTCCCTTGACCCCTGCGCGCGGCGACGCGCCTGCCGAGAGGGCCAGTGCGAATGCCTTGAAGATTGCCTCGTTGATGTGGTGGGCGTTGTCCCCGTACGCCACGTTTACGTGCAAGTTGGCTCCCGCGTGTGTCGCCACCGCCTGAAAGAACTCGACCGTTAGCGCCGTGTCGTAATCGCCCACTTTCTGGTCGGTGAATTCCGCATTGAATACCAGGTAAGGCCGCCCACTGAGATCTATAGCGACATTGGCGAGCACTTCGTCCATAGGTAGGCTGGCATTGCCGAAGCGGGTGATTCCCTTCTTGTCGCCCAGAGCTTCCGCGAGTGCCTTGCCCAGGCATATGCCGATGTCCTCGACCGTATGGTGATAGTCCACTTCCAGGTCACCGGAGGCTGCTATCGTCAGATCGATCAGTGAGTGTCTCGAGAAGAGCGTGAGCATGTGATCGAAGAACCCAATGCCTGTCGATATTGTGTTCTCTCCGCTACCGTCGAGGTTTAGCGTCAGCTTAATCTGCGTTTCTTTAGTTTTTCGCTCAACGGTCGCTTGTCGCGCCATGACTCGATCCTCCGATCACCGTAAGATCAGCTTGCATTTGCACTATTAAGGAAGGTTCTCAGTTCTCCGACCACGCGTTCGGTCTGCTCCTGCGTGCCTACAGTGATGCGCAAGCAATCGCGCACGCCTGGAACATCATAATACCGTATCAAGATGCGTTGTGCCTTAAGAGCTTCGTAGACTTTGCGCACACGATCTTCTCCGAACCGCGCCATCACGAAGTTCGACTGCGATGGAAACACTTCGATGTCCATGTCGCGAAGCTCATCGGCAATGTACTGTCGTGTTTTTCGAATCTTGCCGACTATTTCCTGCAGATATTCTTGATCGCTTAGTGCCGCCGTGCCGGCAATGATCGAGAGGACGTTGATATTGTAAGAGTCCTTCACTTTCAGCATGCCTTCGATCAACGATTCGTGTGCCACTGCAAGGCCAACACGCATGCCTGCCAGTGAATATGACTTTGAAAGTGTGCGCAGGACGACAACGTTGTCGAACTTCCTTGCGAGGCGCATCGCATTCTCATCGGCGAAATCTACATAGGCCTCATCGACAACGAGAATCCCATTCAACGATTCTGCCAACTCTTCAAGATCGTGCACAGGTATCATTGTGCCCGACGGCGAATTTGGGTTTGCCACGAAGGTCACCTTGCCGTCCGCATCAGCAAGACCGGGAGGCAGCGAGTAATCAGGAGGGAACTCGACGGCCTCGAATTCTGCTCCCTGAATATCCGCCAGCGTTCTGTAAAGAATATACGACGGCTGAGGCGAGACAATCTTCTCACCCTCTCCGACGAATGAGCGAACGATGATCGTCAGCAGATCGTCAGACCCGTTACCGCACAAGACCATGTTCGGGCTGACCCCGTAGAGCTTTCCCGCTTCTTCGCGCAGACAAGTTGCGACCGGGTCAGGATATCGGTGGAAGTTTCCGTCAATTGCATCCCTCAAAGCAGCCAGGACGCGTGGTGAAGGAGGATATGGATTCTCATTGGCGTTCAGCTTCAATACTTCGCCGGTAAGCTGTTCCCCCGGCGAGTAACCAGTCATTGCCTTGATGTTTGGACGGAATAAGCTCATAGAACAATCCTGTCGTTGGCCACATGTGCTATTCGGTGGAAGCAGTCCGACAAGTCTCATTCACCGGAGACGCCGACGCATTTCTGCAGATAGTCGATGCAGAGTTGCGACCACGTTTCGTAACGGTCCCAGTCTTTGCGTAGGTTCGCCACGGGCACGAAACCGGTCTCGGTGATGATGCTTTCAGACTTTGTTACATTCGGTTCTTCCAGCTCGAATACGTGGACCATTCCGAAATGCACTTGGCCCACGCTGTTTGAGTCGTCATTAATCATGCCGACAAGCCGCTGGTTGTATTTGCAACCAATTTCCACCTCTTCGTCCACCTCGCGTTGCAGGGCTGTTTCGTAGGTTGGGTCGAAAAGGTTTGTGTCATCGTTGGAAATATGTCCACCAATCCCCATTGAGTAAAGTCTTCGCAGACGTTCTTCGGACCCCTTTTTGCCACGCGTGTAGCGGAATACCGTATTGTCATGTGCCATCAAGACATAGGGTATGAGCTGTTTGAAGCTGGGATCCTTTTCAACCGAGAAGCGCGAACGGAATTCTTTTGCTTCCATGATTCTCTTGAGATAGTCTTCTGCTCCCTGCTCTTGAAATCCGGAGAAATAACCGAGTTCGTTCAGCAGTGATGCGGGGAAGACCAGTATTTGTTCGTCCTTCTTCGCCATGATTCTTACGCAACCTCAATGTGGAGTTTCATTTTTGAAAACGGATGCGCGCCGATTTTGCGTGGCCGTCGAAGCCCTCGCTCTCGGCGATCTCAGTTATGTCGTCCTGAATGCTCCGCAAGCCGCCTCGCGAATAATACGTCACGGACCACTGTCGCATGAAGTCAGACACGCTCAGTCCGGAGAAGAATCTGGCCGTACCTCCGCTCGGTAAAACGTGTGACGGTCCGGCAATATAGTCTCCTACAGCCTCCGGCGCATACGGTCCAATGAATATTGTTCCGGCATTCTTTATGCGCTCAGCGCCCCGCTCCGCCTGATCAATGTGTAGTTCAAGGTGCTCCGGGGCTATTTGTTCTGCTATGTCGATGCTCTGTTCGAGCGAATCCGTCACTATTATCAGACCGTAATTGTCGATTGAATGCCGAGCTACATCTTTCTTCGATAGTTGTTCAATCTGTTTTTCCACTTCTTCCGACACGAGTTCTGCCAACTGTGGTTCAGTTGTCACAAGGATAGCACTTGAATCGGGGTTATGCTCAGCTTGAGACAGTAAATCGGCGGCTACCCATGCGGGATTTGCCGTCTGGTCGGCAATGACAAGAATCTCGGTAGGCCCGGCAAATTGGTCGAGGCCGACTGCTCCAAAGACCTCCTTCTTTGCCAGTTGGATCACAGATTGCCCTGGTCCCACGATCTTGTCCACCCGATCAACAGTCTGAGTTCCGTAGGCCATCATCGCGATTGCTGCGACACCGTTTACGCGATAGACCTCGGTTACCCCACATTCCGCGGCTGCGGCGAGAATCTCTGGGGGCACCGACTTGTCTTTTCGAGGTGGGGTGCAAAGGACTATTCGTTTTACACCTGCCACCTTAGCAGGCACGGCGGTCATGAGTACAGTCGACGGATAGGGAGCCAGGCCGTGCGGGGCGTAGAGTGCGGCAGACGCGAGCGGCCCCATGCGCAGTCCAATGGTCTTTTCGCCGAGCACTATGTCGCGCGGTGCGCGTGGCTTGATGTGCTGCTGATAGTGAAAGATATTCTCCTTGGCGATGCGCATGGCCTTCATCAAAGCCGGGCTGACCTTGTCCACAGATGCTAATACTTCATCTTCCGGCACGAGAAATTCGCTTGGCGAAAGCTGGACACCGTCGAACTTTTCGGTATATAAGGAGACTGCTGTGTCGCCCGTGCGTCGCACATCACTGATTATTCTTTGCACGCCCTGCAGCGGCGTGAGCGGCTCGCCGTAGACGCGCATCGCAAGCTCACGTCCCTCATCTGCCAGTTCGTTGGCAAGAGAATTGAAGCGAGCGGCAATTCGTGCCAGACCCGCATCAAATGCCTCTGTGCCGCTCTTTACTATCTGCATGCTGGTTTGTCTCCATTCTTCGAGCTGACAGCCAAGGCTTGTTTTGGCTGGTCAACCCGGGGATCCATGTTACTGGCATGTGGGATAAGCTTACTGCTATTCCCACTCTATGGTACTGGGTGGCTTGGAACTTACGTCGTATACGACCCGATTGACGCCTCGCACCTCGTTTATGATACGGTTCGAAACTTCGGCAAGCAACTCGTACGGCAGTCGCGCCCAGTCGGCCGTCATAAAGTCACTCGTCTCAACAGCACGAATTGCGATCACGTTTTCATATGTCCGGTCATCTCCCATTACACCGACAGTCTGTACTGGCAGCAACACGGCAAAACACTGGCTCAACTTATCATAGAGCCCCGCTTTTTCAACTTCTTCCAGGAAAATCGTATCTGCCTGGCGAAGTACGTGCAGTTTTTCATTTGTGATCTCGCCAAGAGCCCGCACCGCGAGTCCGGGGCCCGGAAATGGGTGGCGCCGAACGATGTTCTCCGGCAGACCGAGCTGGCGTCCGATCTCACGGGCTTCGTCCTTAAACAAATACCGCAACGGTTCAATTATATCCAATCCGAGTTTCTCGGGCAGGCCGCCTACGTTGTGGTGAGTTTTGATCATTGCCGACGGCCCTCCAGCCGGCGAAACACTCTCAATCACATCCGGGTAGAGAGTTCCCTGAGCAAGGTACTTCGCATTATCGATCTTGCGAGCTTCTTCCTCAAAAACGGCTATGAATTCGTGACCGATTACCCTGCGCTTCTGTTCCGGGTCGGTTACGCCCTTGAGCGCATCGAGGAATCGGCTTCTCGCGTCGATTGCGTGCAGATCAATCGCAAAATGATCGCGAAATGTCTGCACCACCTGCTCAAACTCACCTTGACGCAGGCAGGCGTTGTCCACAAAGATGCACTTCAACTGATTTCCAATTGCTTCGTGTAGAAGCTTCGCCACGACAGACGAGTCCACCCCACCTGAGAGTCCGCAGATTACGGTGTTACTGCCAACACGTTGACGGATATCAGATTTTGCCTCCTCGACATAACTGCTCAGTCGCCAGTCACCCGCACAGCCACATATGCGATACAGGAAGTTTTGCAGGATCAACTGTCCACATTCGGTGTGTGTTACTTCCGGATGAAACTGCACGCCGAAGAAAGGCAGACGTTGGTGCTTGACGGCTGCGCTATTGGTGTTGTCGGACTCTGCAATTGCTTGGAACTCGCCGCCCAGATCGTCGACGAGATCCCCGTGACTCATCCAGACAATGAAATCATTCGGCAGCCCACGGAATAATTCGCAGGAAGTGTCCACAGTGCAACGTGTACGCCCGTATTCCCGGCTCACAGCGGAATCCACCTTGCCACCCAGCAGGTGACAAGCTATCTGCAGGCCGTAGCAGATGCCGAGAATCGGAATGCCTATCTCAAAAATCTTTGGATCACAGCTTGGAGCGCCGTTGGAGTAAACGCTTGACGGCCCGCCGGATAGGATTATTCCCCGCACACCCTGACGTTTGAATTCCTCGGCTGGCATGTCGTGCGGCACCAGCTCGGAGTAGACGCGGCACTCTCGTACGCGTCGTACTATGAGCTGCGTGTATTGGGAACCGAAGTCGACAATGGCTATTTTCTCGTGTTGTTTCGTGTTCACGTCACAGGGCTTTCTTTTGCTTCTGCTTGCTCTCCAGCCTTAGTTTTACATCACCAGCCAGGTAGAAAGAGCCTGTCACACAAACAAGATCTTGTTCACCTGCCTTTGACAACGCCCGGTCTATTGCTTTCGCGATATCTGGTTCTATGGTTGTTGGAATTGCTGCGATTTCTCTCATTTTATCGGAAAGGTCTGCTGGTTCGCTTGAACGTGGACTGTTCGTCTTCGTAAAGATCATCTCGTCGGCCACCGGAGCCAAGGTTTTCAGCACGCCGTCAACATCTTTGTCCTTGGCAATTCCAACAAGGAAAACCCTACGTTGGCACGGAATTGCATCTGACAGTACTTTGCAGAGTGCTTTGGCCGAAGCAATAGTGTGGGCCGAATCGATAATCACCCACGGCTTTTCACTTACTATATCGATCCGTCCGTGCCATGAAAGAGTCGCAAGGCCGTCTCGGACATGCTTCTCGGTGATCGCAGCTCCTTGTTCCCGCAGTACCTCGATAAGGCCGACTGCCGTTGCCGCGTTTGTCGCCTGATGCTCACCCAGCAGGGGCACGTACAAGTCTTCGTACTTGGATTGCCACGTTTCAATGCTGAAACGATTTCCGTCCCGTCCGGACATCGGGTTGCTGACGATTATGTCCTTGCCGACAGTGATCAACCGGCAACCGCGACCTTCGGCGGCGGCGAAGATGGAGTTCATTGCCAACTGGTCTTGCGGGCTGGTGACTACCGGCACACCTTTCTTTATGATGCCGGCCTTTTCCCACGCGATGCAATCCAACGTGTCGCCGAGTTTGTCCGTATGGTCATATCCGATTGCCGTAATCCCGCATACGACGGGGAGGCATACGTTTGTCGCATCAAGTCGACCGCCCAGTCCGGGCTCGAGCACGGCGTAGTCGACCTCTTGCTTCACAAAATGCAGGTACGTCATGGCGGTGAAGATTTCAAAGAACGTTGGGGCATATGTCTCGCCGTTGACAAGAGCCTGATTGAGGTAAGGTGCCATCTGGTTGGCAAAATCAACGACTTCTTCTTCGGTAATCCACTCTCCGTTGACCATGATACGTTCGCGGACATCGACGAGATGGGGTGAAGTGTACAGCCCGGCCTTCAATCTGGCGGATCGGAGGATTGAAGCGACCATTGCGGCTGTCGAGCCTTTGCCCTTGGTGCCAGCGATGTGGATGGCCCGAAGCTTTCGCTCCGGATTCCCGAGCGACGTGAGTAGCCCTGCCATTCGCGTTATGCCATAGGGAGGCAGAGGGGCGACCTTCACCATCCGCTCGTAGTCTGTAAACCGGCGGATATAGCCCATTACGTCATCGTATTTGGCGAGCTTCTGGATGGGCATTTTCCATCTTTCTGGACTGCAAAAGGAAAACGTGAATCATAGCGCAACAGCGGGAAACGTGCAACAAAAACGCGACCAAAGAGTCGATACATGAATTCTGAGGTATTGCAGGCTCATCGGTCTTTCCTTGGAGTTGACGATGGAAGGATCCGCGGTAATCACAAGACGATCGATAGCTATCCAGCTCAGCCTTGCAGGATTGTCATCTCCAGAAAGGCACAAGAACCACGTATAATGAATGCCATTCATTCTATGCATATTTCTCAGTAATGTTAATGCGAGAAGTCCCAGTGACAGTCTGAATACGACAATCTCTATGGGCCAATATATGTACCCGCATACGCTATGTGCTCATCCATCTTCAGATTACATGCGGGGCGTATCGAGGTTGTGCGTCCAAGCAACAGCCAACATCCCGCACGAATGCCGTGGCCATGTTTTATCACCCCGAGATTCTTGTATCGATTCGCAACCAAGCCACCAATCCGTACATTTCTTCCAGAAAGATTGATTCCTGAAGGTGTCCTGATATAATCTTCTCTGCGCCTGGGGCTGTCGGGGCGCGATCACACCTATTAGCAACGTGCATTGCTGCACTGTGTCTGACGGCAGCCTGGGGGAGTGGGAAGCATGGATGTCCGGGCGGCTTTTCAATCTGTCGGTGTCGATGCACTTGCCTTCCGTGGTTTGTCATTGTGGTCGTGGAATGATGAACTTGATCCAAAAGAAATCCGACGACAAATAAGAGAGATGCGCCGCGCCGGTCTGGGCGGCTTTGTCATCCAACCTCGTGTCGGACTTACCACCCCATACTTGAGCGAACAATGGGGCCGTTGTGTGAAGGTTGCTGTCGAAGAAAGCAAGGCCGTTGGCATGAGTGTCTGGTTGTGTGACGAAGACTGCTGGCCCAGCGGATCTGCAGGCGGCGCTGTGCCCAAGGGGGGATTGGAGTATCAAGAGAAAACGCTTCGCATGGAAGTTGTTTCCCCCAAGTCTTTCTCGCCGAAGCTGAACACTGTTGCGACCTTCCTTGGCGTTCCTCACCGCAAGCAATACAGGGAACTCCGCCGTGTGAAAGCCGAAGATGTGAGCAAGATGGCCTCCCCACTCGAAGTTGTATTGCACTTTTACTACAAGGCCTCGGCCGGATATGCAGACCTGCTTTCGGCGACGGCGGTCAAACGATACATCCAGTCTACGCACGAAAAATACCGCAAATGGGTCGGCAAGGAGTTTGGCAGGACGGTTGCCGGTTTCTTTACTGTTGAGCCGAGACACAGTCTTTTGCCTTGGTCTTTCGATTTGGCGAAATTCTTTCGAAAGACCAGGGGTGATGACCTGCTTGACCTGCTGCCCTCTCTTGTCTTTCGCTATGGCGATTATCGCAAGGTGCGGTGGCAATACCTGAGCGCGGTCAATGAGCTTTTTGTGCAGTCATACACCAAGCAACTTGGGGAATGGTGTGGGAAGAACCGCCTCGCACTGACTGGGTATCTTCGGACGGAGAACCCGCTTGGAAATAGGGCTCAGTCTATGGGCGCTGTCATGCCACATTATGAACATATGCAAGTCCCAGGCATTGAATGGTCGATGCGGCATACTGATGATCCGACAATTTGCAGAGAGGTGAGCAGCGCGGCCCACCAGTTTGGTCGGCGGAGAGTTCTTTCAACGATGTTTGGTGGTGCTGGATGGAATATCAGCTTTCAGGAAATGAAGCAACTTGCGGAATGGCAATTTGCCCTCGGTATCAGCCTACCGTGCGGGCAGGTATCTCCATACAGTATAAGGGGATGTCGAAAGCGTGACTGTCCGCCGGCGCTCCACATTCAGCAGCCGTGGTGGGATGATTACCGGACGCTCAATAGCACATTTGCCCGCAGCATATCGGCGTTGACAAGCGGCAAGCGTGTGGTTGACATTCTCGTTCTCCATCCAGCTGAGAGCGCCTACACACTGTTTGACCAGAAGAGGGGACGTGACGTTCGTGAGTTGAGGGCTGCGTTCGTTGGACTGAGTCGATGTTTGCAGGAGATTCAACGAGACTATGACTATGGCGATGAGGTGCTGCTCTCGCGGCACGCCCGGGTTTCCGGTGATCAACTGAAAGTCGGCGGAGCCACTTATTCTGTCGTGATCATTCCCAGGATGATCACTATGCGTTCTTCGACGCTACGACTGCTTAAGCGGTTTGTCAAGAACGGTGGTCATGTTGTGCGCACAGCGCCCTTGCCGTTGCGCATTGATGGTGAGCCATCCAAGGCTGCGATAAAGGCTTTTGGAAAAGCGCTCAGAGCACGTGTTACAGCTCTGGCTCTACAGAAAGCACTGAACACCTGTCGGTCTTCGTGCGTCGAAGCCAAACCCGGTCGAGGTTCGAGCACCACATCCCTCTGCATTCGAAACTGTGACTGTGATGACCTGCAGGTGTTTTTCCTGCTCAACACAAGTCCCCGAGCGCCGGTGAAGGCGACTTTGCGCATTCGAGGTGAAGGTTGTCTCGAGCGATGGGACGTTGAGAGTGGGAGAACCAAGGCCATTGCGTGTCAGACGTCGGACGAGTGGACTCTTGGGCAAGTCGAATTGCCGCCAGCAAACTCTCAGATCATTGTTCTCGACAAGAGCGCCCCTCCGGTGCAAGTGGCCACGTTTCAGCCAAGGGCAATTTGTGATATCAAACTTCAGCAGTGTTGGGAGTTGCGAAGGCTTGATCCAAATTCACTCTTACTTGACCGGTGCCAATGGCGCGCTGACAAAGGAGTTTGGCAGAATGTTACGCCGCTGGTAGACCTGCAAGATCTCCTCGCACGCATAGAGCGAACCGTCAATCTTGAAATGAAGTTCACTGTCCTATCTGAAATTGCATCTCGTCATGGTCGAAGGCTTTGGCTCGCGATGGAGATGCCTTCCGAACACACCCTTGCCGTCAATGGTCGGAACATCCGGCTCAACGATGCTGGAGGATGGATTGACAATGCCATCCGAATGATACCGTTGGACGGGTGGAATCATAGTGGGACCAATGAAATCCTGCTTCGCCGTCGATTTTCTGGGAATTCGGAGCTTTACGCTCGCATGCAAGACAGCGCAATTCATCCCGCAGTGAGACGGCGCATGTGGTTCTCATCGGAACTCGAAAACGTCTATCTGGCAGGAGACTTTGCTGTATGGTCGGAGAGTCCGGTTGCGGCGGGACCGCGCGGAATCCTTCGCTCTAAGGGTCCCTTTATCGTTGGCGAAGAGAGCTTCCAATGTGATGGAGCGAAGATTATTGAGAGTGGTCTCCCGTTCTACTCTGGCCGTGTCGAACTGAAGCAGTCGGTCAATGTGCCCATAGAGTTGCTTCGGAGAGCAAATGCAGCAGAGCTCAAGATCGTGTCGCCGGAAGCCATTGTTGTGGCAGTGCATGTCAATGGGAAACCGGTAGGCAGGCGGTGCTGGCGTCCATATTGCATAGATGTAACTGAATTCGTGAAGGAAGGGACAAACGAAATCGCCATTGTCTTGACAAACAGTTGTCGAAACATGTTCGGGCCTCACCATCACATTGATGGTGAGCCACAGAGTGTAGATGCCGAGAGCTTTGGTCGTGTTCGGTCGGAAAGCACAACTTCACAGAAAACCAGGAAGATCTGGACTGACACCTACAATCTGGTTCGTTTTGGCCTCAACGGTACGGCGAGAATATCTTTCTACGAGTAAAATCTCTTCTTCGTGTCGTGTCCTTGCTGTTGTCTTTTCGACGAAGTCCGGGCTGTACAGCCGGTTTCTTGCTTTCCAATTGTGTGCCCAAGTATAATCTCTGCTTCAAATTGAACGCATTCTTGCGTCGTGCCGTGGTTTACTCTGAGAATACAAAGGAATGGGACAAACACAATCCATGAAACGCTTCAAAATCATCTTTGTCATCTGTACACTGTGTGTCAATTGTGTTTCTAGCTCAATTGGTGAGGACTACCTTCTCGATGAAACGCTCATGCTGCCTGGCCGAACTGCTGAGATTGACACTCTCCTGTCATCGTCCGATCTTATCGCTTGGCCGGGGTCTTTTGGCATATGCAACGGCTTTCACCTCATTAGCGGACTGCCATCGGAAGATGCAGAGGTTCTCCTTTCCAAGTCTGTATCTATGCACACCAAATTCTACGGGACCATCTTTGAAGAGGACGCTTTTGATTTCAATGGTCAGTTGATGCCCAGCGCCATCGATCCAGCCCTTACGGACGAGCCCGAACTCAGAGAATTCTTGCTTCAATACGGCGGTGTAGTCCTGCGACTTTTCGATACACTTCCATTGGAAGAGCCTTTCGATACACCGGAGGAGATGATAATTTGGGGCCGAGATGAGTCTGACTGCCCAAAGGTTCTCAAGATTCTTCGCAATGAAGCGGCAGGCGGGACATCGATCTTTCCCCGGGATTTCTTTCGCGAAGTAGACCAGCTACAGGTTTTTGGACCGGAGACCATATTCGAATACCGTATTGGCAGGGCAGTCCGCTACGACCTGAGTGAGTACGGCATTGGCGACGGACCGGAAACATACCATATACCATATCGATGGGTCGTGGGTGTTTCTGTTCGGCGAGCCATAGCAGATGGAACAGGGACCTTGCCCTTCGTTGTTCGTCCGACGCGTGTTGATGAGATTCTGGATCCTGCAGAGCAGATTTGTCCGGGCGACTGCTCCTCGTGGTATCTGCCGGACACCGATCCGCCCGCAGCTGGCGATGAGGGTGAATTGTGTTTTGACGTTGACGCGATAACTTCCCTGGATGAATACATGCTTCCAATGGCGGGGACAGGTGCCCTGAAAATTGCGTTGCCCATCATTGCGGATCTGCTGGAACTAGATGTTCCTATGGAACCATTCGACCCGTTCCTGGAAGCATTTCCCGGTGTTCTGGACACCGATTTTGACAGTGGTCCTCGTTCGCTTTTTCGAGGATACATGGCGGCCCGCTGTCTTATGAATCGGGGCTTCCGGCTGTTGGACACCGTCAATCCCCCGGAAGGTCCTGCCGCCGTTGACATTCCCCCTCTTACCCACGGGGTTGATTTTGCCACGGACTACGACGGCGTCCCCATCGAGATGGGATTCCAGGTGAGACACGTGCGCGCTTCGGGGTTACGAGGTCGGCAGCTTATGGGTGCGTTGGGAGCTTTTGGTATTGCCGACTTGGCGAAGGTGCCGGTTATTGCCGGTGATTACCGGATGCTTGTCCGCAATGTGCGATTCTACGTGCGAGGCCCTCGTGGCCGGACGCAAGTGACACTGCCCCAGTTGTTCCAGCTTATCCAAACGCAATGGGACAAAGGCCCGGCTTATGTTCCCCCTCATAACCTATTGGAAGACCATCCACGATTGGACTTGGGCCAGCTCGGGCCGTTCAATTTCGAAATCCGGGCACTTGCTAAGCTGAAACGTGCGGGGCGGCGCTTCGTTCCGATTCGCGCGATCATATCTGCTTACCCAGGCCTGTATAGCACAAACCACTACGGTGGCGATCCGTTTGCTGAGTAGCATGAAAGCGATTGCCACGCTCTCACTATCAGCAGGCATCAATCGTGTCTTGGCAGTTTTGACGACAGGCATTGATGGCATGCGTACGAGGCGTCTGCGCTGCTTCGCAGATGTGCCGATTTCGTCAATGGGGCAATGGTGATTTTCAGGGACAGCTATCCGACTGGATAGCGAGGACCGCGGAATTCGTCGCCGGATTTCTTGTCTTTCTTTTCTTCTTCGGTGCTCTTCTTGTCAGCGTAGCTTCTTTTCTCGGTGACAAAACGGGTGACATTGATGTCCACCGGGACGTCATCGACTGTCCCGACGATCTCTTTGAATCGTTTCAGCAATGACGCCTGAAGAACCTGCTGGGCTCCGATCTGATTCTGGATTTCGAAGAAAGAGACGCTGGCAACGATTCTCTGGGGAGTGTTGTTGTCCGGTCCGATCACTAGACGTACTCGAGCAGAGCCGACCTCGGGCTGCAATTGGGCCGTACGTGCAAGAGATTCATCAATTGCAGAAACAGCTGTCTTGACGTTGCCGTTTTCGGTCTGGAAAGTAGTGCATTCTTCACTTTTCAGGCCTTTCGCCGTAAGAATCAGCCAGATGATGTTGAGAGCCAGCATCACAACGCCGATTACTATTAAGACAGGAGGCGGCAAGACAGTAACGGCGCTGTTTGCTTCCGGAACAATCTCGATAGACACGTCAGGTCCTGAAGTATCTGCCACTGCAACGTAAAGTAGAGCAAGACCGCCTGCCACAGCGAAGAGCCAGTCGATGACTATCATGACGCGATTAAATTTCTGCATCGGAGCTTCCCCCAAATATGTTCATAGGAAACACGATACAAGACTTCCAGAACAGCGCCTATGGCGCTGTTCACGAGTAGGTTTCCTCGATAAAACCGGTGTCCACACTTCCGGAAAGATAAGCGCTATGCCCAAATACCGACAAAAAGAGTGGGATCGTTGTGCTTACACCCTCTATGACATATTCGGACAGTGCGCGTCGCATGCAATTGATGGCCTCATCGCGAGTTCGGCGATGAACAATGACTTTGGAAATCATCGAGTCATAGTTGGGCGGTACCGCGTAGCCTGCGTACACATGTGAGTCAACGCGAACACCGGGGCCTCCCGGTGCGCAGTACTTCGTAATGCGGCCGGGGGAAGGTTTGAAGAAATTGCGAGGATCCTCAGCATTGATGCGACACTCAATAGCCACGCCTTGCGGGTGGATGTCTCGCTGGGAGAATTCGAGCTTGTCGCCGGTTGCGACTTTCAGTTGCTGCTGCACGAGGTCTATTCCCGTTACCATTTCGGTCACCGGATGTTCGACCTGGATACGGCAGTTGACCTCTATGAAATAGAAGTTTCCGTCTTTGTCCACGATGAACTCGACCGTGCCCGCATTAGTATAGTTGGCCGCTTTTGCGATACGAATGGCCGCGTCGCAAAGTCGGCGCCGAAGGCCATCGTCAATGGACGGAGAAGGGCTTTCCTCGAGCAGCTTCTGACGGCGTCGCTGCAGACTGCAATCACGCTCACCGAGGTGGATTGCGTGGCCGTGATGATCCGCAATCACCTGCACCTCCACGTGCCTTGCTCCACCCTCGATCCATTTTTCGATATAGAGCGACGAATTGCCAAAAGCAATCTCGGCCTCCGTGCTCGCTACTGTCAAGCCGTTGACAAGGCTCACCTTGTTGTGGGCAACCCGTATGCCGCGACCGCCACCACCGCCGCTGGCTTTGATGCCAACCGGATAGCCAACTCTCTCGGCAATCTCTATAGCCTCTTCATCGCTCTTGATGGGGCCGTCGCTGCCGGGAAATACGGGTACGCCGGCTTTCTTGGCGAGGCTACGGGCGGCCACTTTGTCGCCGAGCAGTTTCATCGTCTCAGCGTTTGGCCCGATAAATTCGATCTTGCAGGAGCGGCAGATTTCAGCGAAGTGCGAATTCTCGGCGAGAAAGCCGTAACCCGGGTGAATTGCGTCCACATCTGCAATCTCCGCTGCACTGATGATGCGGGGAATACTCAGGTAGCTTTCGCTTGGGTCTCCTGGGCCGATGCAGATGCTTTCGTCGGCGAAGTGGTGATACAGAGCATTGCGGTCTGCCTCGGAATAGACGGCAACCGTCTCGGCCCCCACTTCGCGACAGGCACGGATGATGCGCAATGCAATTTCACCGCGATTAGCTACAAGGATTCGAGAAAACATAGGCTATTCCTGCTTGACGCGGAACAGCGGCTCGCCAAACTCGACGGGCTCGCCGTTCTCGACGAGGACGGCAACTATTCGACCATTCACCTCCGCCTTGATCTCGTTCATCACCTTCATTGCTTCGATGATGCACACGACGGTTTCCTCAGTTATCTCGTCATCGGCATCGACAAAAGGTGGCGAGTCGGGACTGGGCGCTCGGTAAAATGTGCCAATAAGGGGTGCTGGGATCTCGATTACTCCAGGCTCAAGCTCCGGCTCTCCAGCTTCCGTTGCGGGAGCCGTACCGGGGGCAGCGAGGATGGGAGTTGTTGCGCCAGGTGCGGCTACAACCGTAGTCTGAACGGCATCACAAGAGGATTTCTTCAGCCGGATGCGGTTGTCTCCCTCTTCGATTTCAAGCTCTCCCAGCTCATTTTCATTCATCAATGTGATAAGCTCTGCCACGAGCTGCCTGATTTTTTCCACTTCCATTAGCCCGCCTCCAAGGATGTAAACTCGGTCCGAGGACGGTCAACATCAACGTTCTATGAGACTCTTTCGAGATAGATACCCGTGCGCGTGTCGATCTTGATACGGTCGCCTATGTTTATGAATAGCGGAACCTTCACGACGCCGCCGGGAGCGACGGTAGCCGGTTTTGATCCGCCGGTGGCCGTGTCGCCACGTACGCCAGGCTCTGTCTCCGTTACTTCCAATTCTACAAAGTCCGGCAAGGAAAGCTCCAGTATCTCGTCGTTGAACATGGTCACATTCACTTCCATGTTCTCTCCGAGGAAGCCGATGATGTCCTTTACGCGATCTTCTGCCAGCGAGATCTGGTCGTAAGTTACCTGATCCATGAAGACAAATTCACTGCCGGATCGATAGAGGTATTCCAGTTTCTTCCGATCCACGATGGCTTGCTCGACCTTTTCGTTTGCTCGGAAGGTGTTGTCAATAATGGTTCCGGTCTCCAGGCACTTGAGCTTTGCGCGGCTGAAGGCTCCGCCCTTGCCCGGTTTGATGTGTGCGATCTCCGTTACCTGATGGACTTTCCCATCGAAAACAAGGGTGTTTCCCACCCTGAGGTCATTGGCCGTCATACTAGCTTTTTCTCCAGATGACTGAGTAACTCGCAGCCCGTACTGGTTACGAGCACAAGGTCTTCGATTCGCACCCCTAGCTGGCCGGGAAGGTAGATGCCCGGCTCCACACTGAATACCATGCCGGGTTTCAAAATACCCTCAGCCGTAGCACCGAGGATGGGAAGCTCGTGAATGTCCAGCCCTACGCCGTGTCCAAGGCCGTGCCCGAAGTACTTGCCGTAACCAGACTTGGCAATATAGTCTCGCGCCGTAGCGTCCACCGCCCGCAAAGATACGCCCGGCCGGATCTTCCGGATGGCGCGGTTTTGCGCCTCCAGCACGATTTGGTACACTTCCCTTAGCTTCGGCCGTATTCTATCGGGAAGGATCACACGGGTCAAGTCCGAGCAATACAGTCGATGCAAGGCTCCCCAGTCGACCAAGAGCGGATCGCGCTCCGTCAACACGCGATTCGTTGCCCGGGCATGAGCCAATGAGGCTCGCTCCCGAACAGCCGTGATGGTGTCAAAAGACGACTTCTCGGCACCCGCCTCTCGCAGATACATCTCGATGAGATTGGCGATCTGCTTCTCCGTCATGCCCGGACGCAGTTTCGCCTTGACTTTCAAGAACGCTTTCTCGGCGATCCGCGTGGCCCTGCGAATAATCTTTATTTCCGAGGCATCCTTGATCTGGCGAAGTTTCTTAACCAAGCCGCTTATTGGGACGAGTCCTGCTCTCTTCAGCTCTTTGCTCACAGCATCAAATGAACTAACCGTGAGTTGGCCGGGATCAAAGGCTATTCGACTTGCCTTCATTTTCGTGAAAATGGCGGCGGAGCGAGCTGACAGGGGAGTCTTTCGCTGCACTATGCGGTAGAGCGGGGCTTCTGACTTCGCCTGCTCTGTGTATCGGCTGTCAGTCACCAGTACGGGCTTGTCAGCGAGACCGATGACCACCCACGAATCGTCGCCGGAGAAGCCGCTGAGATAGCGCACGTCCGACACGCCAGTGATGAGCGCCGCGTCGCACTTTTCCTGACGGAGTCGCGCGCGAAGTTTCCTGAGTCGTCCTTTGACCATCAGTAATCTCTGGTGAGTATTTTCATTTGGCCGTGATTAGCTATCAGCAAGCGTACCAGACAATAGCCGCATTCGCAAACGGGGTCTTAGAGCGGGCTTTGTCGAACGATCGACCCCGGCACCGCTCGCTCATATGCGTCAGGTGGAAGAAGCCGTTTCTCATTCGCCTATTTGGGGAGCGGTCGGGGAGATAATGATACATCGGTGTAGCCCGCGCGGCGGGCCTCGTCTATGGCTTGCGAAACGTCGCCAAACGGCGTCTTCTCGGCTGCCGTGACGATCACCTTGACATCCTCCGTGCCAATGATCTTCGAGACACGAACAAGATAATCGTGGAGTGTATCCAAGGGCACCTCGATGTTTTGCACTCTCGTCTTTGAATCCGGGTGAACCTCGATCATGATCTGCCGGGAAGGGAAGAGGGACTCACTTTTCAGCCGCGCATTGTTTTGGTTGGCATCGTCATTTCCCCAAAAGAGGCACGAATTGGCAATGAGAATGACAAGCGAACACAAGACAGCTATTGTAATTATGCGACGATTCATCTTGAAATCCTTTGAAAAACCCCTGGCTGGGTGATATAATTCTGCAATTGGTCCCGTGGCCGAGTGGTTAGGCAGCGGTCTGCAAAACCGTGTACACCGGTTCGAGTCCGGTCGGGACCTCCAGCATTTTCCTTTCGTGCAACGCTCAACAGTTGATCGCTGATTACATAATATGTTCATGTAGCCGTCTGCCTGCTACGCCAGGAGACCCCTGAAGTATAACGAAATCCAAGTTGCATGGCCAAGCACACGCCCGGTAGCGGGCGTTGTGCTGATTGGGATTGGAAGAGTGAGGCTCTTTATAGAGAAGTCGTACAGTCCCACATGAGCAGTTGGGTAGGTTTAAAGAAATAACAAGAGGATACAAGTCATGATTCCAGAGACGATACGAGAAGTAGCTAGCCTGCTTACGTTAGTGGCGGTAGTAGCGCTGGTCTTTCCATTGGCGTTGAGCTTCTTGCGGAACCAGACCCGTCACCAAAAGCAATCTCTGGAGTTGCAACGAAAGCAGCTCGAATTTGAGAATCAAAGACAGCAAGAATCGAAGACGGCAGCTAGAGACCCCGGAGGCTACATTTATCTTGATCTGCCCGACGGGGATCATTCAGTGTTTGTGGATCTATTGAAGGGGTTTGAAGAGTATTCATTTCTTAGGGGATATCGAGTACGGTTTTCCTTTGACCCGTTGCTACCCAACAAAGTGGCATTCAAGTTCACAGTCGGCGAGCAAGGACTATCGGTCAGTACCGAACAGGTCAAAAGGGATTTTGAGGATTACTTGGAGCGTGTTCGTACTGGAGCCTCTCTGGACGACTTGCCAGTCGTGATCAGCAAGGAACAGCACGACTTGCTCCTGACAACCTTGAAAAACAGAATCAACTTTCTGACGCACAGCTACAGACTTGTCGAGACCACAATGCAACACTACGAGAATCTACTCAGGGAAGACAATGTGGCCAACGGCATGTTTCGCTCCGCTTCCACAATTGTTGTCCAAGATGGCGGTGTGGTGAATTCGTCTGCGCATACGGCCCTTAACTCACCTCTGGCCGTGCAAGGCAATCAAAACAGGGATTTGTACATCGAAGCCGATAACGGTGTACACATTGGCCGATCTTTCAACCAAAGACATGAGCAAATTGCTTCCTTGGACAGGCTCATCACGCTGCTGAAGGCACTCGGAGATGAACATGCTGACGAGAGGGATATCGCCGTCCGCAGTTTTGAAAACATCCACGACGAGGTATCCGAAAAAGAAGCCCCTGATAAATCGCGAATCGCAGAATGGTTCTCGAAAGCGACAGAAGCGCTGCAAGTGCTTTCTGTGGCCAAGGTGGTGACAAAGGAGGCGGCATACCTTATCAAGAAAGCATACGAATGCTTTGATCTCCAGGACTTGACGAGCGGGTGGC
>Ga0180434_10002889_pt1 | contig 22295 bp, 17 predicted proteins | sample SS_ome_7_FD_132453 | JGI IMG/M metagenome (GOLD analysis project Ga0180434, IMG submission 132453) | Hypersaline lake sediment archaeal communities from the Salton Sea, California, USA - SS_1_D_2 metaG | ecosystem: Environmental > Aquatic > Non-marine Saline and Alkaline > Hypersaline >...
CCCCCCGGCATGGGATAGGGCGATAAGCGGGCCCACCTGGTGTAGTCCACCTGATCACACACTAAGAACTCGCCCCCCCATACGGTGTTGTCCGTACCGTAGCCGGTGCCGTCCCAGGCCACCCCGATGACCCTGCCCTCGATGCCGTTGTCGGCCATGCAACTCACGATATGGGCGTGGTGGTGCTGTATGCCTTCGCGGGGAAGAGGGTAATCCACCGCCAGGCCGGTGGTCATGTAATCCGGGTGTAGGTCATGGGCGATAACCTGGGGATTGAGGGAAAACAAACGCTGCAGGGTGGCCAGGGCCTCCTCGTAGTGCTCCAGTGTCTCCCGGTTATCCATATCACCGATATGCTGGCCCACGAAGGCGTGCCTGCCCCGCAGGAAACAGAAGGTGTTCTTGAGCTCTCCCCCCAGCGCCAGCACCTCTACCGCGTGCTCCTTCTCCAGCGTAATGGGATAGGGGGCGTATCCCCTGGCCCTTCTTATGGGATATTCCTCGTCTGCGAGTATGCGGGTAACCGAATCATCGTACCTCACCAGGATGCCGCGGTCGTGGAGGAGGTAATAGTCGGCTATCCCCTTCAGCCTGCGCAGGGCCTCCTGGTTGTCCTTGGCGATGGGCTCCTCACTCAGGTTGCCGCTGGTCATCACCAGGGGCATGCCCACCTCCCCCATCAAAAGGTGGTGCAGCGGGGTATAAGGCAGGAAGATGCCCTGGTGGCGCAGGCCTGGAGCCACCTGCCTGGACAGACCGGAGCCCTGCTTCTCCTCCAGGAGGACGATGGGCCTCTTCGTGGACATGAGCAGCTCCCTTTCCTCTTCGCTCACCCGGCAGAAGACCTCAGCCTGTTCCATGTCCGCCACCATCACCGCAAGGGGCTTGGCGTAGCGGTTCTTCCTTTTCCTCATCCTGGACACCGCCTGGTCGGAGGTGGCATCGCAGGCCAGTTGAAAGCCCCCCAAGCCCTTCAAAGCTACGATCTTGCCTTCTTTCAGCAGGGAGGCGGCCTCCTTAACCGCGCCTCCGGGTAGGACCTCTCCATTTTCACCTGTCAGCCACAGCCTGGGCCCGCAAGCGGGACAGGCGTTGGGCTGAGCGTGGAACCTGCGGTCGGAGGGGTCGTGATACTCCCTTTCGCAAAGCTCGCACATCTCGAATTCGGCCATGGTGGTCGTGGGCCGGTCATAGGGGGTGGCGCGGATTATAGTGAACCTAGGCCCGCAGTTGGTGCAGTTGATGAAGGGGTAGAGGTGCCTCCTGTCCTCTGAATCGAACAGCTCCGCGAGGCAGTCGTCGCAGGTGGCCAGGTCGGGCGAGATAAGGGTCTGCCTCTCTCCCTCATGTGAACTGGTGATTATCTCGAATGAGTCGGCGTCGAAGGGCTGCGCTTCGTTGCAGCGCATCTCCTCGATAACCGCCTGTGGCGGAGCCTCCCGGGGCAGGGCCTCCAGGAAGGACCTCAAATCCTCCTCGTCACCCGCGGCCCCTATATTAACCCCTTCGGGAGTATTGGTGACGCTACCCTTGATGCCGTGGTCGCCAGCCAGGCGGTAGACGAAGGGGCGGAAGCCCACACCCTGCACGATGCCGGTGATGTCTATGTCCAGATACTTCCACGTCTCGTCAACCATCCAGTTCCTCCAGTTGCCACGTCTCGTTAACCGTCCAGTTCCTCCAGTTGCCACGTCTCGTTAACCGTCCAGTTCCTCCATGACCAGGCGGTGGATCTCGGGAAGGGTGCCCCGCAGCTCCCCGGACAGCTCCATCCCCGTCTCCAGGCTTTTTATCTGCACCCCTATGATGGTTATCTCCTCTGGGCACTGGTCCAGTAGTTCGGCCGAGGTGATCAGGTCGTAAAGGCCGAAGTCGTGCAGGGATAAGGGGGGTGATGACGTATCCCTCTTTACTTCCCGGGGAGAGAAACGGTAGATGGCGCCCGGCTCCTCCTGGGCGTCCAATCCGTCTATGAATATGACCTTGCGGCAGTCCTCCAGGAAGGTGAGCAGGTCGGGGCTGTAAACCCCTCCTTCTACCAGGGTCACGTCCTGCGGCAATCTATCCTGTAAGTACCTGACGGCATGCACGCCGATGCCGTCGTCGCTTTTCAGTATGTTGCCTATTCCTATGATCACGCATTCCGACATCTTAAAATCAAACCTCTTTGCCATTATAGAGGCGGAAGGCGGCCCTTAAAAAGGGCCGCCGTCATTATCGGTCTACTTGCGCTTTAGGTCATGCCTCTTTTTTCACCGGCTCAGGGGCCGGCTCGGGTAAGTACGGTAACTTGTTGAACATAGGCATGCCCACCTCTCCGAACTTGGGTACCGCTATGTACCTGTCGATGGCCAGGGTGACCGCGTTCCAAATGAATATGGCCATGGCCACTCCCTCCGGCCGGTACCAGACGAACCGGATCAGAAAGACAGTAGCCCCTATCCCAATGCCGTATATCCACTTCCCTCTTCGAGTCACGGGACTGGTCACCCAGTCGGTGGCCATGAAGAAGGAGCCCAGGATCAGGCCTCCCATGAACAGGTTGTCCAGGGGATAGTTCCAGGCGATGAGGTTGAGCACGAAGAAGGTGCCGATGATCCCGGTGGGGATACGCCAGTCTATGGTCCTGCGGTAGAGCAGGTAGCATGCTCCCACCAGAAGCAGCAGAACGGAGACCTCCCCGATGCTGCCGCTTATGGTGCCCAGGAACATCGAGCCCAGGGTGGGCCTCCCGGCGGCGGTCACCCAGGTGGAGCCCACCGGCGTGGGTCCCGCTATAACGTCGGGGAGCATCTTACCCGACTTGAGCAGGGAAAGCGGCGTCGCCGCCGTCACCAGGTCGGTGGTGCTGCCAGCCAGGGTCTTGTACACCGTGTTTCCCGTAACGCCGGTATTTATACTGGTGAAGACGGGGGTGAAAAAGCCCGTGGTCTTCCAGTAGAAGGGCTCGACGAACTTGGTGGTATAGATGCCCAGAGGCACCAGCCACAGGAACAACCTGGCGAAGATGGCCGGGTTGAAGATGTTCTTGCCCAGCCCGCCGAAGAGCTCTTTGGCCACCGCCACCGCTATGAAGGACCCGATGGCCACCACCCACAGAGGGGTGGTCGGCGGCAGCAGGAAGGCGAAGAGCAGTCCCGTGACCATGGCGCTCAAGTCCTTCAAGGTGATCTTGCGCTTGAAGATCTTGCGCATCACCACCTCGGAAAGTGCGGCGGTTATCATGCTCACCGCGATGATATAGAAAACGTTGAACCCGAAGACGATCACGGCCCATATCGCCGCGGGGGTAAGCGCGATGAGCACATCCCTCATGGCACGCTGGATGTTCTCGTCCTTCTTGTGCAGGTGAGGAGAGACGGTGGCTTTCGTATTATTTGCCATTTGCATCACCTCCCTATCTCCTCTTCAAGGCCGCGATGTCTTCTTTGGCCTTGCGTACGTATTCCACGTGGGGTATGTAGGCGGGGCAGGTGAAGGTGCAGCAGCCGCACTCGAAGCAGTCCAGCGCTCCCCACATCTCCGCCTTGTCCCACTCCTCTTTCTTAACGGCCTGGACGATGAAGTTGGGCAGGAGGAACATGGGGCAGACGTCGATGCACTTGCCGCAGCGCACGCATTCCTCCTCCTCTCCCACATCGACCAGGTCAGAGGTGAGTACCACTACGCCGGAGGTGCCCTTGACCACCGGGGCATGGAGCTCCACCTGCGCCCAACCGGTCATGGGCCCGCCGACGATGACCTTTGCCGGCGTACCCTGGTAACCTCCGCAGTCTTTCATCAGCGTATGGATCGGGGTGCCGACCCGCGCCAGCAGGTTGCCGGGCTCCTTTATCCCCGGCCCAGTCACGGTCACGGCCCTCTCGTAAAGGGGCTTTCCCCAGGCTGCGGCCTCGAAGAGGGCGACGGCCGTGCCCACGTTCTGCACCAGGCAACCCACCTCGGAGGGTAGTTTACCCGGGGGCACCTTACGTCCGGTGAGGGCGGAGATGAGCATCTTCTCCGCTCCCTCCGGATATTTCACCTCCAACACCTCCACCGAGAGGCCTTCCTCGGCCTCAACGGCGGTGGAGAGCTCCTTCACGGCGTCCATCTTGTTGGCCTCGATGCCGATTATCCCCTTCTTGGCTTTGACAGCGGTCATGAGGAGTTTGAGGCCTTCCACCAGGTCAGAGGCCCTCTCCAGCATGAGGCGGTGGTCGCAGGTGAGGAAGGGCTCGCACTCGCAGCCGTTGATGATCACCGTGTCCACCGGTTTATCCGCGGGCGGGTTTATCTTCACGTGGGTGGGAAAGGCGGCGCCGCCCATGCCCACCAGTCCGGCCTCCCTGGCGATCTCCCTTACCTCGTCGTCGGAGAGGGAGGCCAGGTCTTTGCCAGCCTTCCTGGCGAAGTCGGGCTGGTTCTCGTCCGCGGTGATGACCACACTCTTCACCTCGGCGCCGGTGAAGTTGACCATCTCTGTTATCTCCTTGACCGTCCCGGCCACCGAGGAGTGGACCGGGGCGGAGACAAAGGCCTCGGACTGCCCTATCTTCTGTCCCACTTCCACGCGGTCCCCGGCCTTGACCAGGGGTTCGCAGGGAGCTCCGATGTGCTGCGACAGGTGGATGATCACCTCTTTGGGAACGTGGGCACGCCTGATGGTCTCGCCGGAGGCCAGCTGCTTGTCGTAAAGGGGATGGATGCCGCCCTTGAAGGTCTTGAGCTTGTTAGTCGTAGCCATCACGACACCTCCTCCCCGCTCTTGGCAGCCCTCAGGTGAGGGAATCTCTCCGATGTCGCCCATCGGGCGTAGATATATATGATGTTGACCAGCAGTACCACCCACAAGAAGATCTCGTAGATTCTGAAGGCGCCTGTCACCCCTCCCATCCAGCTGACCATGCCCGACAGCCAGCCGTTGGGGTAGTAAACGGCGTAGGTGAGCAGAAAGTACCAGATGGCCAGGAGGCCCAGGATGATCCTGAACCATCCCAGGGGCTCCCTCCATTTCTTCGGCTTTCCCAGGGTGGCGTAATAGAGATATACGCCGGCCGTGAGGACCACTATCCAGGTGGCGATAAGGCCCAGGTTCCGGGCTATCCCCATACCCCAGGGGTATCTCCATCCCGACAGGAAGGGATGGAGATTATTGAATCCCAGGTAGATAGAGACCGCCAACGCGCTAAGATAGATGGCATACATCGATTTCGCCGGGCCCGGGATGTAGTTTTTTTCCTTCATCCGGAATCCCCCCTTTACACGACGCGGAATGCTTTGACGCCGTTATGCTCGGGGTGGATGACATGGATAGCACAGGCCAGGCAGGGGTCGAAGGACCTCACGCAGCGTACCACGTTGATGGGGTTCTCCGGGTCCGGCACCGGCAGACCGATAAGCGAGGTCTCTATAGGCCCTCGATTGTCGTTCTTGTCCCTGGGTGACGCGTTCCACGTTGTGGGCACCACGCACTGGTAATTGTCGATCTTCTTGTTCTTGATGGTGATCCAGTGGCCCAGGGCTCCGCGGGGGCCCTCCACCAGGCCCATGCCCTGGGAGCTATCGGGGATATCTTTCCCCTTGCTGTCCCATATCTTCTCACCGGGTACCAACTCATCCAACCATTCCGCCATCTTGTCGGCGATAAGCTTGCATTCGAAGGCGCGCATGGCGTGGCGGGGCAGGATGCCGAAGGCGCCCGCCTCGACCAGTCCCATGACGGCATCCGTCAGCCCCACCTGGTCGATGAGGGGCAGCAGCGTCTCCGGGTAGGTGCCCGCCAGTTCGCGACCGGCCATGACCAGCATGCGGGCCATGGGGCCCACCTCCATGGGATTGTCGTCAAGGCGGGGCGACTTGATGAAGGAATAAGCTTCTTTCTTGTGCACATCGGGGTCGGTATGGCCCTCGGCCGGAGCCTTGTTGCAGTCCTCCTTGTACCAGGAGTGGGTTACGTACTCGAATATATCGCTCTCGTCGAAGTCATTGACCGAGGCCACGTTGTTGCCCAGGACATATCCGCTGGGCAGGAACTTCTCGCTCCCGCTGGTGTCCAGGTCGAACCCGCCGTAGGCCAGGTAGTTGCCTCCCGAGTCCCCCACGGTCATGAAGGGGGCGTACTCGGGCACCCCGGCGATGGTCACGATATCCTGCACGTAGACGCTGTCGATCCAGAAACGGAGCTCGTTCAGCCGCGACCGGAATGCCTCTATATTATCCACCGTCGGGTGGGAGGTCACGCCGCCGGGGATGGTCCCCACGAAGCTGGGCATCCTGCCGTAGTATATCGACAGCATCTCCTGGGCCTTCTTGCGGGCCTCCAGTGCCTCCACGTAATGCCCGACCAGGATGGTGGCCAGCTCCGGATCGCTGATGTAGTCCTCGGACTCGTAACGCGGCACGAAGAAATAGAGGTCGTTGGCCTTCGCCAGCCCCGACAACTTGCCCTTCAGGGCCTGCAGGGCGGGGTCGCCGCCCGTGTAGTTTAGCACCGCCGTTACGTCCACGTAGTCCAGGGCCGCCAGGGTGTAGAAATGCAGCACGTGGGACTGGATGAAGTTGGCACCCAGGCACAGGTTGCGGATGATCCTGGCGTTGTCGGGCAGGTCCACTCCCATGGCGTCGTCCAGGTTATAGGAGGAGGCGGTGCCGTGCACCAGGGGGCACACGCCGCAGATGCGCTCCGTCACCTGCTGGGCATCCCAGGGATGCTTGCCTTCGAGCAGCATCTCAAAACCGCGGAACATGGTACCGGAGGACCAGGCGTCCTTGACCACGCCGTTCTCGATCTCAACGTCGATGCGGAGGTGGCCCTCTATACGGGTTACGGGATCAATGGTGACTATCTGCGCCATCACTCCTCACCCCCCTCGGACTCCTTCTTGCCGCCCAGTTGCTTATATAGATAATGTCCGCCGATGCCCGCGGCCGTCGCCCCCGCAGCTATCCAGCCCAGGTTCACAGCCGGCTGAAGGCTGACCAGGTTCACGTTGGGCAGGGGCTCGTAGAGGGGCGATAGGTCCTTGTAGAAAGCGGGCTCGGCGCATCCGTGGCAGGGACCGCCGGCTCCTACGCACCAGTTCACCTTGGAGTTCCAGCGGCGAACTGGGCAGTCGGCGTAGGTGACCGGGCCCTTGCACCCCATCTTGAACAGGCAGAGCTTCATGTCCGGATTGTAGTCGTTCCAGTCCTCCAGGAAGAGGCCAGCGTCGAAGGCCGCCCTTCTCTCGCAGTTCTCGTGGATGAGCTGGCCGAAGAACATCTTGGGCCGGTTGTACCGGTCCAGCTCCGGGAGGCCGTTGAGCAGGTAGTCAAGCACCGTGCCCACGAACCAGTCGGGATGCGCCGGGCATCCGCCTATGTTGATAACCGGCTTGTCCTTGTCGATATCGGCCACGATATCCTGGACGGGTGTAGTGCCGGTCACCGAGGCGTTGGCACCGGGGATCCCCCCGAAGGAAGCGCAGCTGCCCAGGGCTATAACCGCGGCGGCCCCGGGGACCACTTCCTCCATCCATTTCATTATGGGCTTGTCCTTGGGGAACTGCTTGCCCATCACTTCCTTGGTGGTGTCCTCCACCCCGACGGTGCAGAACTCCCCGCCCTCCGCGGTGGGAATGGGCCCCTCCACCACGAAGACGTACTGGCCGTTCAGCTCCTTTACCGTGTCCTCGATAACATTGGTGGACTGGTACCCCGACGATGCCATGACCGTGGGCTGAAAGCGCACCGAGAGCTCGTTAAGTACCACCTCGGCCGCCTCCGGATAATTGGTGTTGAGAAAGGACACCGCGCAGCCGGAGCAGCTCTGCCCCTGCATCCATATAATAGGCGGCTTACCGGATGTCGAGAGCTGCTCCAGGGCCCTGGCTATCTCCGGTACAAGGGCCTCACTCAGGCCCAGAAGAGCCGCCGTGGCGCCCGCGTACTTGATGAACTGGCGCCTTGAAACACCCTTCTTTTCCACGAATACTTCACCTCCTGCGTCAATGATCTACTAAAAAAAAGCGCCTGAAGAGAATGGTCCGACCCGGGAAAGTGGGGGTTACGGAGTCCTTACTGCAACCATGCTTCGTCATAAATTTCTACCTCAGGCGCTTATCCAACACGACAATGTATGTAAAAAGGATGAGAACATCTGCCCTTCGCCGCCCTGGGGCATCACGTTTACGGGCAAGTGGATATAACTCCAACAAATCGAACCTCCGTTTTTATTATTACCGGTAAACATTATCCGCCAATCGTTCATTCTCCGAAATTTGGGTAGACTTTACCCCCGCCTCGATATTGGTTTTTTCACATATATTCAGTGACCCACCCGGAGAGGATGGGTATATAATCATTATTCAATCTTCAATCCCTCTCCTTTCCAAACACGGGAGGCACAGGCGTTTCCTCCTGCACCCTGTCGGTCCTCCACCTTAGCTACTTGCCCGCAGCCTTAGGAAAAAGGACTCGGAGAGTACATATAAGTTACCCTCAGATAACCTATTTTATTTGCAGTGATTATATTGGAATAAAAACCCTATTGCAATATTGATTTTGATTGTATATTCTTTGTAAAATTTCCGATTTTTCGTCTTCAATATCTTCATGTGCGGCGGTAGCGGCCGTCTTCCTGCAGCTCGACATGTCCAATTTTGACCAGAAACTCCAGGTGATGCTGGATCATACGGGACTCGAAATAGGTGAAGAGAGCGAAACCGCGTTCTTTTACCCCATAGATGGGAGACTCCTCGGCCAGCTCCTCGAGAGAGGCGGGCCCTTCCGCCAGCATGAGGTGGATCTTCTCGGTCCGCGCATCGATAACGGATTCGAAAGCCGCTATCTCCTCATCGATCCCGGAGGTTACAGGGCGGCGGTGGGAGGAGATAACCATGTTCAAGGATATTTCCTTTAACCTGCACAAAGATGCGCGGAATTCGTCCAGGTCGCATTCGGTGTGGCCGTACCAGGGCCCGAAGGGGGTGAGGTCTATGTCGAAGGATAGCAGGATGCCCCTGTTCTCCTCCAGAAAACAGAAATGGTCGGCGGTGTGGCCGGGAGTATGCATTGCCTTGAATCTAAGGGAGCCCAGGTCGATAACATCGCCCTCCCAGTATGAACCGGTGGGAGGGGTGGATTGATGGCCAAGCACCACTTTAACCAGGTGCAGCCAGTTCCACGCCGGCTCCCCTCCCCCGGCGAAACGCACCGACATCCTGTCCAGGTCGTCAAGGATATCCGCGAACCTCTCCGGCACCCACAGCTCGTGCTCCACGAAGTGATGATTGCCGGAGAAATGGTCCGGGTGGGTATGGGAGTTGATCACCAGGTCGATGGGGAAGTTATCCTTGACCTCCTGGATGGCCTCCGCGCCGCAGCCAGTGTCGAAGAGGACGTTGATATCACCCGTGGCGAGAATCGAATGGGACCAGGGAAAATGCCCCTTATTGGCCCCCAGGACCAGGTATATCCCGTCGGTTATTTCCTCGATCATGTTCAGTATAATATCACCAGGCTATTCAATGGGGCGAAACTGGTGAAGAACCATACCGTCGGGCGTCTCCCAGGTGTCGAAGACCACTTTCTGTCCTATGCTGAGGTTTTCATAGGGGGCGTCGATACGGGTTATCACGTTGCCGATGCCCTCCAGCCCCACAACGCCTAACACATCCGGTTTACCGCACCGAAACGCATCTTCCTGCCAGGTGAAGCCCAGAAGCTCCCCCTCCCTCGGAAGGTCCTCCCATTTGAGGTTTTCGTTGAGACAGGTAATGCAGACGATGCGAGGAGGATAGAACATCTTTTCGCACTTGGGACAGTAGGTGCTCTGAAACTTGCCCTCCCTGAGACGGGCGAGGAACTCCTCCGCCGCGCTGTCCTGGATATATGGTGTGAGGTCCATTGTTTCCTCCTTCAATCCCCGGCCTCTTCGCCCCGGCGGTCCAGGAGCATGACCATGGATCCGTTCATCATGCCGTGCTCGGTATGCACCATACCCACCTCCGCCTCCGGCCTTTGCCGCTTCCCCGCCTCCCCCCGCAGCTGGCGTACTATCTCCGTCGTCTCCAGCAGGGGCGTGGCATAGGTGGGATGCCCCAGTGAGAGGCGTCCCCCACTGGGATTTATAAGGACGTCTCCGCCATGGGTGGTGCGCCCCTCGCGCACCGCCGCCGGGGCCTCTCCCCGGGGAAAGAAGCCCAGTTCCTCGTAGACCATCAATTCCGTCCCGGCGAAGGCGCCGTAGACTTCGGCCACGTCCACTTCGGCGATGGTATAACCACTTTGCGATAAGGCCGTTTCGGCAGCCCGCTCCGAGCTGGGGAATCTCGCCAGTTCCCCCTGGTAGGGAAGAAAGCTGGTGGCATCATGGGCCTCGGCTAATCCGGCAACCCTCACCGCCTTTGCGGTATCGGTTACCAGTTCCCGCGAGGCCAGCACCACCGCCGCGGCGCCGTCCATGATCATCGAGCTCTCCAGTTTATGAATAGGAGGTGAGATGACGCGGCTGTCCAGCACCTCGTCCACTGTCAGGGGATGGCGATAGGCCGCCTGGGGATGGCGCCGGGCGTGATCGCGCAGCACCACGGCCATGTTGGCAATATCCTCGGCTTTGACTCCATAGAGATGCATATAACGCTGGATGGCCATGGCATAGAAGCAGATCACCCCGATAACACCGAAAGCTCCCTGGTAGGTATCGTAGAGGGCGTTGGCGTTCTTTATAAGCCGGATGTTCTCCACCGGGTTCTCCCTGAGCTTGGCCGGGGGTATCTCCCGCTGCGCCGCGAAGACCAGGCAGGACTTGATGTTGCCCAGGCTGATGGCATCGATGGCCATCTTGAGGGCCAGGGCGCTTGAATTGCCTCCGCAGTCCACGTCGCCCATTAGACCGCCTTCGATGCCGAGATAATCCGCCATCTTCTGGCTTACGAACTTGCGCGGCTCGGTCATGTACCCCGTGGGAGTGGAGAGCACTCCCTCCATCTGCGACGGCAGCAGGCCGGCATCGCGCAGGGCGGCGGAACATGCCTGTACGCTGAGCTGGTGGGAGTCCTCCTCCAACTTACCCAGCTCGGTCATGGCCACGCCGGTTATATACACTTCTGGCATGATGTTTCCTCCTCTTGGTTAAGGGAATTATATACATGATTGCATCTCATTATGCAAAAAGGAGGTAGATAAACATGACGGCCCCACAGAGGATAGTCGTTATCGGCGGCGTGGCGGGCGGAGCCACGGTCGCCTCCAAGGCCAGGCGCTGCTGCCCGGATGCTGAGATAGAGATATACGACCAGGACGAGTTCATCTCCTATGCCGGCTGCGGCCTGCCCTATTTCATCGGGGGCTTCGTCCCCAACTGGCGCAAGCTCCTGGCCCGGACCCCGCAGCAATTCGAGAGCAAGCATAATATCCATGTCTTCCTGCGCCATCGCGTCAATTCCATCGATGCGGAGAACAAGACAATCCGAGTGGCCGACCTGGAGGGAGTGAGCGAGTTCGAACGCGAGTACGACAAGCTGGTCATTGCCACCGGCGCCACGCCTTTCATTCCACCCCTTCCCGGCAAGGACCTGCAGGGGATCTTCGTGCTGCGCTCCATCACCCATGCCCTGGAGATGAAGTCCTTTATCGACCTCCAGGCTCCCCACAAGGCGGTCGTCGTGGGAGGGGGGGCCATCGGTCTGGAGATGTGCGAGGCCCTCAGGAGATTGGGGATGGAAGTCCACCTGGTGGAGCTCATGGACCAGGTCCTGCCGCCCCTGGACACGGATATGGCCGCGGGATTGGCCGAACATCTGGAGGAGATGGGCGTAAATCTGTACCTGGGAGCAAAAGTGGAGGGGATGGAGGGAGAGGATACGGTTAAGAGGGTTTTGACCTCCGACGGGGAGTTGGACACGGACATGGTCCTACTGAGCATCGGGATCAGGCCGGCAAGCAAGCTGGCGGAAATGGCCGGCGTCGAACTGGGCACGAAAGGGGCCATCAAGGTGGATGAGCGCATGCAGACCAACCTCCCAGACATCCTGGCCTGCGGCGACTGTGCCGTCACCCATCACCTCATATCCGGGCGGGAGAGCTGGATACCCCTGGGTTCCACCGCCCGCAAACAGGGGCGGGTGGCGGCTGAGACCGCGGCCGACAACCAGGCGGCCTTCGCCGGTGTGCAGGGGACCTTCATCCTCAAGACCTTCGATAAAGCCGCCGGCAAGACCGGCCTCAGCCTGGACGAGGCGGTCGAGGCCGGTTTCGATGCGGAGATGGTCTCCCTGGAGGACTCCGCTCTACCCCGTTATTACAAGGGCGGAGGTAAGATGAGCGTCCGCATCACCGTGAAGAAGCCCTCGGGTAGGGTGCTGGGAGCCCAGCTGGTGGGCGATTACGCCGCCAATATCGACAAGCGCCTGGATGTCTTCGCCACCGCGGCGCGGGCAGGCCTAACCGCCACCGACCTGAGCTCCCTGGACCTGGCCTACGCCCCACCCTTCAGCAACGCCCTTGACCTCCCCATTGTTGCCGGTAACATAGCCGAAGCAAAGATATTGGGCAAGACATGTTTCTGCACCGCAGAAGGCCTGGAAGACTAACAATGGCAGAGGGGATAGGCCGAGGGGACAGGCCTGGATTTAGGCCGGAGAAAGACGGGGAACGTTTGTCAAACGGATGTACGTGGTTCTGCTCCGGCCTAAATCCAGGCCTGTCCCCTCGGCCTATCCTTTATAGGAACGGGAGAGTTCGACTACCTGGCGGTAGTCCTTGATCTGGCGGGCCTTCTCTTTCTTGTCCCAGCCCAGTTCCTTTGCCAGAAGGTCGGCCACCTTGTCCATACAGCCCAGGCCCTGCTCCCAGTCCTCGTAGTAGATAAGACTGCGTCGGATCATGAAATCGGTGAGGGTCACCACCATCTCGTTGCGAGCCGAATAGATGACCGAGGCTTCGAGATAGGGGATCTCATCTCCCAACCTCTCGGCCAGGGAGGCGTCCTCCTCCAACATGGTCAGTACCCGCATGGCCCCCGTCCCCAGGAGCTGCAGCTTTTCGATGACATCGTCGTCCAGTCGCATCTCCCCGGCCAGCCTCTCCAGCCTGCGGCCGAAGTCGATCCCGTCCTTGCCGTAGACCGGGGCATACTTGGTGGTACAGCCCCCAGGGGAAAGGCCGTAGCGCTCCTCCAGGCGCTTGGCGCCGAGGTCTACAAGCTCCTCGGCCATGGAACGGGCTGTGGTCAGTTTCCCTCCCGCGATGGAGATAAGACCGGAATGGCTCTCGTAGATGCTGTGCTCCCTGGAGACCTTGGATTCCTTGACGTCCCCACCTCCGCTTTCCCATATAAGGGGGCGCAGGCCGGCATAGGTGCTGATGACATCGTCGTAGGTCAGGCCCGCCTCAGGCATGGCGCGGTTGGCTGCCCCCAGGATGTAGTCAACGTCCTGGGTTGAGGCATGTATGGTATCGTAATCGCCATCGTAATCCGTATCCGTGGTCCCGATAAGGACGTAATCCTTCCAGGGGATCACGAAGAGCATGCGCTCGTCATCGGGGGCGATGATCGGCATAGCGTTATAGGCCTTTATCCTCTCCCAGGGCACGATAATATGGGAACCCTTGGTGGGGCGCAGTTTGGGCTCGGTATCGGGATCGTCCAATAAGCAGACCATATCCGTCCAGGGACCGGTGCAGTTGAGCACCACCCGGGCCTCCACTTCGAACTCCTTGCCGCTGACTACGTCTTTCACATTAGCACCGCTGGCCATTCCGTCGCGGCCCAGAAAATCGGTCACCTGAGCGTAGTTCAGGCAGCAGGCCCCCTCCAGGTATGCCGACTGCACGTAAGACAAGGTAAGCCTGGCGTCATCGGTGGAGCAGTCGTAGAACTGGCCTCCAGCCCTCAGTCGCTCCCGGTCAAGACCCGGCTCCACCTCCAGGATGCGCTTCGCACCATGAAACTGGTGGGGCTGCACGTTGCGGAAAAGGGCCAGGAAATCGTACATCCACAACCCCATATCGATGATGATGGCAGGGTTCTTGTCCCCTTTATAGACGGGAAATATGAATGATTGCGGCCAGACCACGTGAGGGGCATTGAGCAGCAGGCGCCTCCTCTCACGGCAGGCCTCGAAAACCAGCTTGAAGTCGTACAGCTCGAGGTAGCGCAGGCCGCCGTGGACTAGCTTGGAGGAACGGGAGCTGGTCCCGAAAGCCCAGTCGTTCTTCTCCACCAGGGCGGTGGAAAGGCCCCTCCTGGCGGCGTCCCTTGCCGCGCAGGCCCCGGTTATCCCACCTCCCACGATCAGGACATCGAAAACCTCTTCCTGTGCTCTCCGGAGATGGTCCTTTCGAGACTTCGACGAGAACATCCTGCCTGCTCCTTTCCCCACCGGGAAGATATGTGTCTGTCTTTTCCTCTATGTTATTCGTCACGGGTCATGAGTTTGCTGAGCAATATCAGTATCAGGTTTTCCAACTACAGCATAAACGTTGGAGGTTGTCGGCCGAAAGCGCTGAAAATAACTACTTTCGGGGTATATAATACTATTCAATCCATCATTGATATTCACAGCACTTGGGGATACTTTTATCATCGAGGAGGTCTGCGTCCATTGCGGCATAGGATAATCCAGGAGATAGCCAGCTCGGTGGTGGCGGCTGGGGGCGTGGATAACATTGTCCAGGCCCTGGTGGAATCCACTACCAGGGGCACCGAGGCCAAGGGCTGCTCAATCCTCATTTTAAAGGATGACGAACCCGTTCTAGTCCACCGTATAAGTTACGGCCTGAGCAAGGATTACCCCTACCAGGAACAGCTTCTGGAGAAGGGGGCCATGGAACAGGTCCTGAAGGGGAATCCCCTTCTCGCCTGGGATGTGGCCTCCGACCCTCGCATTCTACACAAGGAAGAAGCTCTCAAGGAAGGGATAGTGTCCATCGCCTTTCTGCCCATCCACCACCAGGAAAAACTGCGGGGCATAATGCGTCTTTATTTCTCCGAGAAGAGGAAGTTCGACCGAGAGGAACTCGATTTCCTGGACTCCATCGCCGAGCTGGGAGCCATTATCCTGGAGGGCGCCGAGACCAAGGAGCAGTTGGCCAGGGACGCCGAGGAGGCCCGGCTCGAAATGGCTCGTGTCAGGGATGAGCGGGAGCACTTCCTCAGCTTCCTATCCATGGTCACCCACGACCTGAAATCACCTCTGGTGGCCGTGCAGGGCTATCTTACGATGCTTCTGCGCAAGAACGCGGATAAACTGGATGAGCGCATGGTCAAGGGCGTCCACCGCAGCATCCAGCGAATAGACGGGATGATGGAGCTCATCAGTGACCTGTTGGAGCTGTCGAGGATAGAGAGCGGGCAGGTACTATCCGAATTGAAGACCGTGTCCTGGAACGAGGTCCTGGGCGCGGCCGTGGACATGACCCACGAGCTGGCTGAACCCCGGGGGATAAAGGTTGCCACGGAGATAGGCTATCCCCTGCCGGAGGTCTTCGCCTCGGAGATCCGGCTGCAGCAGCTCATCCTCAACCTGGCCTCCAACTCCGTGCGTTTCACCCCCCGCGGCGCCACCATCACTATCCGCGGTCACCAGGAAAACGACGAGGTGATTGTAAGCGTAGAGGACGAGGGAGCGGGTATAGAGACGGACAAACTCCCCCACGTATTCGAGGAGTTCTATAAGGGCGACCCGGATGACCCGGAGGGAACCGGCCTGGGGTTGTCCATATGTAAGCGCATCGTCGATATGCACAACGGGGACATATGGGCGGAGAGCCCCGTCCCGGAGACGGGCAAGGGGACCAGGGTCACTTTCTCCATTCCCGTGGGGGTAACCTGCCGCCTGGAGGACCGATGGATGTTGGAGGGAGGCCGAGGTGTCAAAACGGCGGAGGCGATAGGAGAGGATTCGCAGATCACGTAGAGTTGATTTGGAGGTTGATCATGCCTGAAAAGATCTTGCTGGCGGACGACGATCCGGACATAGTAGAGGTTATCTCTATGCTCCTGGAGGACGAGGGATACGAGCTGGTCGTCGCCAAAGACGGGGCCGAGGCCCTGGAGAAGATAAAGCTGGAGAATCCCGACCTGATCATCCTGGACTTGCTTATGCCCCATGTGGACGGCTTTGAGGTCTTTAACATGCTGCGGGATGAGCGCTACGAGCGATGGTCCAAGATACCCGTGATCATCCTGACCTCGGTGCGCGAAGAGGTCAGCAACCGCCGCTATGAGCTGGAGACCGGGGTGAAGATGAACTACGCCTCCTATATGGAGAAACCGGTGGAGCCCGACGAACTCCTGGACACCATCGCCTCCCTTATCGGCGCCGACAACTGATAAGTGTCTAAGGGTGCGACCATGCATAACGACATGGACTTCGAGGACTTTCTCAAGCAGCGCTTGGAGCACATAAGCGAAAGGCGGCCTTTAATCCACCATATCACTAACATGGTGGTCATGAACGAGACCGCCAACCTGACCCTCTGCCTGGGAGCGCTGCCGGTGATGGCCCATGCCCGCGAGGAGGTGGAGGAGATGGCGGCTCAGGCCCAGGCTCTGGTCTTAAACATGGGCACTCCCTATCCGGCCCTGGAGGAGAGCATGCTGGCGGCGGGACGGGTGGCCAACCGGGCCGGGGTCCCCGTGGTGCTGGACCCCGTGGGCGCCGGAGCTACTGCTTACCGCACCCGCCTGGTACACCGGCTGGCGGAGGAGGTGAGCTTCACGGTCATCAGGGGGAACGCGGCGGAGATGGCCGTGCTGGCGGGAGAGTCGGCCGAGATACGCGGCGTCGAATCCCTTTCCGTGAAGGGGGACGTGGAGAGTATTGCGCAGCACATCGCTACCCAGCTCGACTGCGTCGCGGCCGTCACCGGTGTGGTGGATACGGCGGGAGACGGAAAGAGTATCGTCAGGGTCAGCAACGGGCACCCGCTGCTGGGAAAAGTGACCGGTACGGGCTGCATGGCCACCACCGTCATCGCCGTGTTCCTGGCCGGCGGCGAGCCCTATCTCGAGGCCACCGCCGCCGCCCTGGCCCTTTTCGGGCTGGCCGGAGAGAGAGCCGCCGATGCCGGAGGGAAAGTGCCGGAGAGCCTGCCAGGCACCTTTCACGTGGAGCTATATAACTCCATCTACTGGCTGAGCACTGAGCGGAAATTCTTGAAAAAACCCAGGGTGGAGCTGGTTTCCTGATAAGGATGAGCCCTTTTTAACAAACCGCTTCATCTCGAGCCAGCTGCTTGAGACCCTCTCCTTCAGGTGATAGGAATTCACCGCACAGAGGAGATGACACCTCCGCCCAGGACCCGGTCTCCCTCGAAGACCACGGCGTGCTGTCCCGGCGTCAGGGCCCAGACATGCTGTTCGAAATGAAGCGCGAAGCGGTCCTCCCCTACCTCCACCCTGCAGGGCGCGGGCGGTGAATTGTATCTGACCATGGCCTCAGCCTCGAAGGAGGCGGCCGGCGGCGAGCCCCCGGTCCAGTGCACCGCCTCGGCCTCGAGATAGACTCCTGGCACCTCATCCCTGCGTCCCAGGACGATCTCCCGTCGAGAGGGATGAACGGCCACCACGTACAGGGGATGGGGTGCCGAGACCCCCAGGCCCCTCCTCTGGCCTACGGTATAGAAGGCGACGCCGCTGTGTTCACCCATCACCTCCCCGGAGGTACCCAGTATGGGACCGGGCGCGAGGGCCTCGGGATAATGTAGGGTGATGAAATCTCGATAGTCTACACCGCACAGGAAACATATCTCCTGGCTCTCCCTCCTCTCCTGCAGCGAAAGGCCGCGAGAGGAGACCACCTCCATGACCTCTTCCTTGCTCATATCACCGTTTGGGAGCAGGCAGCGGCTCAGCGTATCCTGCCCCAATATATAGAGGGCATAGGATTGGTCCTTCGACTTATATGATGCCCTGAGGAGTAGATAGAGGCCCTTTTCATCCCGCGTCACGCGGGCGTAGTGCCCAGTGGCGATATAGGCCACACCCGCCTCTTCTGCCGCCTCCAACAGGGAGGGGAACTTGACCCTGCGGTTGCACTCCACGCAGGGATTGGGGGTGCGACCTCCCATGTATTCCTCCACGAAAGGCTCGATAACCCGCGAGAAAAAGCGCTGGCGTAGTTCGATTACGGTGTGTTCGATGCCCAATCTACCGGCCGTTTCTCTCGCCGCCTCCACATAGTCCGGGGGGCGGTGGGGAGCCGGTCCGAGGGAGGACAGGGCCTCGTCCTCCCACAAGCGGAAGGTCACCCCTCTTACCTGGTAACCCTGGGCGAGCAGCAGGGCGGCCGCCGCGGAGGAATCCACCCCTCCGCTCATGGCCACCACCACGCCGCCCTTGCCGTCAGCCATATCCTCTCATCCCCAACTCATGCGGATTGTTGATATGTAAACCATACTACATATACAGCCGCCTGGTATCATGAGCCGCTCGAGGAGATATACAGCCGCCGGGTCTCATGAGCCGCTCGATGACTCCTTTTTACGATATATATCGTAGGTAACCTCCATTAAAAAGGAGGCGATGACCATACCCACCAGGAAGAAGACCCCGCTGATGTTGTGGTAGAGGGAGTATACGAAGATGGTCACAAAACTTGCAGCGCAGCCGAGAAAACCGAGGAAGGAAAGCCATGCCCTGGCATCGGTGTCCTTGCGCAGCTTGATGTTGGAGAGGTTGACGAAGGCGAAGATTATCAGGAAAGCGGAACTGCTCATTGTGGAGATGTTCTCCAGGTTAACGGCATTGACGATGAGCAGGGTGGTTGCGCCGGTCAGGAGCAGGCCCTCGATAGGCCGGTCCCAGATGAGTTTCTCGAACTGCTTCGGCAGCTCCTTCTCCTTGGCCATGACGTAGGCGTTCTTGGCCGCTCCGTAAAGGGTGGCGTTAATGGCCGATGCCGTCGAGATGATGGCCGCGAAGGCTATGAGCACGAAGCCGGCTTGCCCCATAAAGGGTTTGGCGGCCGCGGCCAGGGCGAACTCGGCGTCCTTGGTCAACTGCGAGACGGTGAGGTTCCCCACCGCCACTAAAGCCACGACGATGTAGAGGACGGTCACCAGGCCGATGGATATATAGAAGGCCCTCGGCAGGTTCTTCTTCGGCTCCCTGAGGTCGGCGGCGGCGTTGGCGATGAGCTCGAACCCCTCGTAGGCCACGTATATCACCGCCCCGGCCAGGACGATGGTGGGGAAATCAGGAAGGTTGGAGGGAGCGACGGAACTGGCGTTAAGGGTGAAGAGGCCGATAACGCAGAAAACGGCCAGGATAAGCAGCTTGGTATAGACCATGATATCCTCTGCCCTGCCTACTATGGCCGCCCCCATGACGTTCAGGCCGGTGAAGGTGATGATCACCAGGGAGCTGAAGACGTGCCTCCAGAGGCCGAAGGCGCCGGGCATCAGGGAGGCGGCATAGGACCCGAAGCTGTAGGCATACAGGGAGAGGGTGACGATATACCCGATCCACAACAGCATGTTCAAGGTGCCGGTCAGGGTATTGACGCCGAAGGCCCGGTTGAGGTATTCCACCGTTCCTCCACGGTAGGGAAACTTAACGGCCAGCTTGGCGTAGGAGTATCCGGTCAACAGGGAGATGATGCCTCCGAGGATAAAGGACAGATAGGCGCCCGAACCGGATATCTGGACGGAGAGTCCCAACACTGAGAATATGCCGCCGCCCACCATGCCGCCGATGCCGATGGCCACCGCCTCCGGCAGGCCAATGCTGTCCTTGCCCCGCGTCTTCCTCTTTACATCCTTTTTGGATGCGGTGGTCATAGGCCCCCTTACAGCTTTTCCATCGTTACCGATTTATCCTGACCTGCTTCGCAATGATTATCGAAGAAAGTTGATACAGCCCTTATTACTTGTTTTCGATTTTTGGAGGAAAGACCTCTCTTCAATTTCTTCGATTTTGGAGGGCTGACCCCTTTTATAATGCTGAAGGGAGGAACCTCGACAGGCCTAGGGATGTCTTAGATTTTGGATGTTTACTTACATTATTTATGGCCTTTAAGGCCGGCCCATAGATTGTCGAAACAATATTGATCGTTTTTTATCTTGACAAGACAGAAACAAAGCAATATGTTCATTTATTAAATAGCATGTATAGAGCAAATATTAACTATGGCAAAAACTATCGATGATGAGCTGGAACAATATACGCGCGATTTATGGAACACCATAATGCGCATCATCCATAGCTTCCGCTCGGGCAGTGTCCTGAGGGAGGACATCGAGTTATCGCTGCCCCAGGCCCTTCTGCTCCTTGAACTGAACGAGGCGGGAACCATCAGTATGAGCGAGCTCTCCCGGAGACTCAAGGTAACCCAGGGCGTGGCCACCCGTATGATGGACCGGCTGCTGGAGAAGGGCATGGTGGAGCGCGAGAGGGACAAGGTGGACCGCCGGGTGGTCCTGGTGGCAACGTCGCAAAAGGGTCAGGAGCTGGCGGGAGAAATGGAGAGAACCAACAAGATGAAGATCAAAGAGCTTTTCACGGCTGTCCCCAAAAAGGAGAGAGAGGACTTTCTGAAGGTCTTGAAGGATCTGGAGCAGCAGTTCGAACTGGAATAGACAGGTAATGAGGTTAAAAGGACTTTAATAACGGAAGCCAACTGCATGTAAAGGACGGAGGTTCGTCACAGTGAGCAAGGTATTCGGGTTTTTCGCCAGCATATCGGAGAAGAGGCCCTGGCTGGTGGTGATCATCGTGGCGGCGATCACCATATTCATGGCCGCCGGCTTTCCGCGCGTTAGCACCGAGCTGAGCCAGGAGGCCATGATGCCCAAGCACTATGAATCGGTGCAGGCCCTGGACGAGGTAAACGAGAAATTCGGCGGCCTCTCCGTCGAGAGGGTACTGCTCACGGCGGAGGATGTGACCGATCCAGAGATAGCGAGGATGCTCCTGGCGCTGGATGTCGAGAAGATTCAGGAGGATGGCTTCGAGGAGGGGCACATCCTCAAGGCGGAGACCTACCTCGATTTCCTTAAGCAGATGTTCGAACAAGCGGGCAGGGATATCCCTACAGATGATAATGCCCTGGCGATGGTGCTGGATTTCTACATGAATCCCGACCCCGATTCGCCTTTCGTGGATGTCATAGCGGGCGAGATGCCGCCGGAACAGACAGAGCAGCTCATACCCGGCCTTGTGGATAACCGCGAGCGTATCGAGGGAAGCATCAGATTAGCCGAAGAACAGGAAGACAGTGACCTGGATGCCACCCTCATCTCGTTCCAGCTCAGCCCCGACCTCGACCAGAACGAGGAGGCCGACGTGGCCAGGAAGCTCGAGGGTTTCGTCGACGAGGAGTTCAGCACTATCGAGGGCGCCGAGGTCTACGTGGCCGGCTTCGCCTCCATGCAGAAGGACTCCCAGGAGTTCATGCAGCGTGAGACCAGCAAACTCATGCTGGCCGCCCTCCTTTTCATCATGCTTATCCTCTACCTCACCTTCCGCCGTCTCTCGGATATCGGCCTGCCCCTGCTGGTCATCTTCGTGGCCATCGGCTGGATTGTCGGCGTAATGGGATGGGCGGGCATCACCTACACAACCATGAGCGTGGCCATCATGCCACTGATGCTGGGCATCAACATAGCCTACGTCATCCATATCCTCAGCCGCTACTACGAGGAGCGGGAGAGCGGCGAGGGAGTGGATTTCTCTGCCACCACCTCCATCAAGACGGTGGGGGTGGCCGTTTTCCTCACCGCCATCACCACCATGATCGGGTTCTCCTCCTTCATGATCACCGACATGCCCCCCATGCGGGACTTCGGGCTGCTCTGCGTGCTGGGCATCGCCTTCAGCTTCATCCTGTCGGTGACCCTTCTGCCGGCCATCACCGTCATCAGGGACCGCAGGAAGAAGGACGAGAAGCTGGAGGCCCACCTGGAGAAGATGCGCGGAAAGCGGCGCGACTCAATTTACGGCAAGCTCATCGACGGCTCCCTTGTACGCATGGCCCTGGTGTCGGAGCGCCATCACTGGACGGTGGCCCTGGTCACCCTCATCCTGGCGGGCTTCGCCGTCTTCGCCATGTTCAACGTCAAGACCGGGGCGGACGTGCGCAAGATGATGCCCGAGGACATGCCCAGCCGGAAGGCCAGCGAGATGATCACGGACATCTTCGGGCCCCAGGAATCAGACGTAATCCTGGTGGAGGGGGATATATACGAACCGGAGAACCTGGCCGCCATCCTGGCCATGGAGGACGCCCTGGAAAATGATGAGCGCAACTATCCCGACAGCGATGACTACTTCGCCCGCGAGCGCATCCAGTCCATCGCAGATATCGTCAAAGACAGAAATGATGGAGAGC
>Ga0180434_10002890_pt1 | contig 22292 bp, 27 predicted proteins | sample SS_ome_7_FD_132453 | JGI IMG/M metagenome (GOLD analysis project Ga0180434, IMG submission 132453) | Hypersaline lake sediment archaeal communities from the Salton Sea, California, USA - SS_1_D_2 metaG | ecosystem: Environmental > Aquatic > Non-marine Saline and Alkaline > Hypersaline >...
CGTACTTTGGGTGTTATGGATGTTCGAGGCAACTTTATCACAAGCGGCAGTTTGGAAGAGGTGCGTTGATGCAATTTCAACGCTGATCGAGGAGGGCATCTTCTCGGTTAACCAGAACAAGATAACCTTCAACTCGATGGATCCGGCCAGGATATCGATGGTTGACTTCGAGCTCAGTTCCGAGGCCTTCGAGACCTACAACCTCGACGCCCCCAAGAACATCGGCCTGAACCTGGAAGACATGAATAAGATGCTACGCAGGGCCCGTCCGGGGGACCGCCTCCAGATGTCCCTGGACGACCAGACCAACAGGTTCGTCATGACCTTCCAGGGAATCTCCGTCACGACATTCAGCATACCCCTGCTCGATCTGGGGGAGAGCAGCACGCACAACCCCGAGATACCCTTTACAGCGACCCTGAGGATGGAGGCGGGCGTGCTTGCCGAGGCTTTGAAAGACGTGGGAATCGTCGGGGACCACGTGACCCTCAGGGCCACTCCCGATTTCCTCCGGCTCGAGGGCGAGAGCGATGTTGAGAGCGTCAACGTGCGACTGAACAAGCAGAGCGAGGGCGTCGCCCACATGGAGGTCAAGGAAGAGTGCAAGTCGATCTACATCATCTCCTACATCCAGAACATGCTGAAGGCCGCCGAGGCCACAGATATAATCGAGTACGAGTTCGGGCAGGACCTCCCGCTGAGGTTGACTGTTCCACTGGAGGGGGGCAAGATCTCCTTCCTCCTGGCACCAAGGGTCGAGGACTGAGCTAATCGGATAGAATTATTAATTCCCCTGCCATCCAGCCCTTGGCTTGATCGACTACGAAAGCGCTAGAGAGGCATGGCTTAACGAGATTCTTTCGGATGACCTGCAGCCTCTGTCACCAGATTTTCTCATCGACCTGAGGAGGTCAATCCAGGAAGTAGAGGGAAAGGTTTCGGAAGCGGATGGAAGCGAACCCCTCAGATCGCTGCTAGTCGCCGAGGGCGAGCAACTCAAGGTTTTTTACGACAGGATAATGCAGGAAAGGCTTCTGAAGATTCTACTTCACGCATCCCGGGGAAAAAAGCCTAGAAGCCTTTCGGAGGATGAAAAGAAGCTTTTCAAGGAGGCCAAAGGCCTATCGGATCCTTATAAGGAAAGATTTTATAGGATTCTCGAGGATGAAACACCCACTCCTCCCCCAATTGGTACCACGCCCGAACCCGCAACGGCCAAGCCGTCGGGAACGGGGGATGGGGCCGTGGAAGAAGGGGTTCCAGAGCGAGGGGACAAGCGACTTCCCCGGCCGGACCGCAATAAGATGCTGAGGATCCTCGTGGACTTCCCGAGATTTGTAGGACCTGACATGAGGAACTATGGCCCCCTTGGCAGGGAGGACGTTGTCGCCCTGCCTGATGAGGTCTCGGAAATACTCCTGGCCAGGAGGGCGGGGGAGAGAATAGGAGCCGGTGAAGATAGTGAAGATGCCGAGGAAGATTAACGTTTATTGCTCGAGGTGCAAGAAGCACACAGATCACACTGTGCAGAGGTCCCGGACGAGGAAGAGAGGGGAACTCAGAAAGGGACAGAGGAGGTTCCGGAGAAAGGTCAAGCCCACGGGCAAGACCAGGGGAGCCCGTGGTTACCCTAAGTCCTCACAGAAGAGGACCAAACCCACCAGGAGGCCTGACCTAAGGTACATTTGCAACGTCTGCAAGAGGGCCCAGACAAGGCCGGGCTTCAGGACGAAAGTACTGGAATTTACCGACTAGGCGTGGATACAATGGATGACAAGATAAAGAAACACATCCCGAATCCCAAATCACGTTTCCTGAGGGTGAGGTGTTCTAGCTGCGGAAACGAGCAGGTCATTTTCGGATCCCCGGCGAGCCTCATCAAGTGCGTGGTCTGTGAGAATACACTTGCCGTTCCAAGATCTGGAAAGGGACGGGTTAGCACGACGATAATGGAGGTACTCGAGTAGGCGATCTGATGTCAGCGGACGAGCAGGACTGGCCAAAAGAAGGGGAGGTGCTGATGTGCACCGTCAAGAAGGTGGAGAAGTTCGGGGCCTTCGTTAACCTGGACGAGTACGGCGGCATTGAGGGTTTCATCCACATATCCGAGGTCTCGACAAACTGGGTCAAGAACATCAGGGACTTCTTCAAAGAGGGGAGGAAGGTCGTCGTCAAGGTCATGCGCCTGGACCGCGCGAAGAACCAGGTCGACCTTTCCCTGAAGAGAACCACGGAGCAGCAGAAGAAGTACAAGATACAGCAGTGGAAACAGAGGCAGAAAGCTGGAAAGCTCCTCGAGATGGTAACTAAGAAGCTGAAAAAAACCCCTGAAAAGGCAAACGAGGAGGTCGTCGATAGGCTTCTCACCGAGTACCCCGACCTTTACTCGGCCTTCGAGGACGTGGTGAGGTACGGAAGGGAGGTTTTGACCAAACACAAGGTTCCCAAGGCATGGGTGGATTCCCTATCCGAGGTAATCCTGGCCAACATCGCTCTCCCAACAGTCAGCATAGATGGGTACATTACAATGCAGGTTTTCGAACCCAACGGAGTTGAACTTCTTAGGGGAGCCCTTGCAGAGCTGGTCAAACCCACCGATGGTGATGGTGAGTCAAAAGTCTCGGTACAGGTAATAGGCCCCCCCAAGTACAGGGTCACGCTCGAGGCTGAGGATTACAAGACGGCAGAGAGCATCATGCAGAACCGCGTGGACTCCGCCGAATCCTATCTTAGTGACCACGATTACCAATTCGAATTCTCCCGGTCCTCCAAGTGAGGCAGGGCCTTGAAAAAGCTCAAGCGCTGCAAGGCCTGCCAGAGGTACACCCTGAGCCCGGTCTGTCCAACCTGCGAGGGGAAATCCGCAAGTCCCCATCCTCCAAGATATTCTCCACAGGACAGGTTCGGGAAATACCGCAGGATGCTGAAGAAGGATGGGAGGTTATAGCCCTGGATGAGTTCGAGTTCGTGATTAGTGAGACGCCCGCCCTCGAGAGCCCGGTTTTTATCGAAGGTTTGCCGGGGGTCGGTAACGTGGGCAGGATCGTTGCTACCCACCTGATCAGCGTTTTCGGAGGCAGGAAGTTCGGCGAGCTGTACTCCACCTCCTTCCCTCACCAGGTGAAGAATCTACCGGACGGTACCCTGAGGATGATGAGAAACGAGATACACTTCACAAGCGACCCACTGGATATGGTCATCCTGACGGGGGACATGCAGCCACTTCCAACCGACTTCGGCAGCCATTACAGGATGGCAAATTCCATACTCGAATTCTGCGGGAAAATGAATGTCAAATCAATAATAGCAGTTGGTGGTTATGCGCTCGGGGAGGATACCGATGGCAGGCGAAAGGTATTCGTGGGAACCTCAAGTCCCGGTCTTGCCGGGAGGTACGAAGGGCCGGATGTCAAGCTGCTCGACGAAGAACCCGGCACGCCAATCGTCGGTGTATCGGGGCTGCTGCCCGCCATGTCCAGTGAAATTGATGCTGTCTGCCTGCTTGGTCAGACCAGCGGTGATATCAAACCGGATGTCGAGGCCGCCTCGGCGGTCCTGGACGTTATCTCCTCGATGCTCGATATCCAGATAGACCTGAACGACCTGGAGAAGGCCTCCCAGTCAATAGAGAGGGAGATGGAGGACATCATGAATAGAATACAGAAGGTCGAGCGTCTCAAACCCAAGGTGGGGTGGGGAAAGGAGGGCTACATACACTAGGCCCAGTCATCGTCCAATGGGTGAGCTCAGAAACGATTTAATAGAATACCTTACAAGTCCCGGGAAGTGAGCGGAATGATCCGCATTAACCTTAACAAATGCCTCAGGTGCGGGGCATGCGCCGCCGTTTGCGCGAAAAATGCCATCGATATCTCCGAGTTCAACGTGGTCTACGACGAGGAAAGCTGTAACAACTGCCTTGCCTGCGTTAAGACCTGCCCCCTGGGGGCAATATCCAGAAGGAGGGAGTCCAAAGTTGAAGCGGACTGATGTACTGGTCGTTGGGGCTGGACCCGGAGGATCAACTGCGGCTCGCTTTGCCGCCGAGGCTGGAGCAGAGGTAACCCTGCTAGAGAAGAGGAGCGAGATAGGCGAGCCGGTGCAGTGTGCCGAGGGCGTATCATCGCCGGTCCTCGACGAAATTGGATTGGGTGAGGGGCCCTGGACGGCAAAGAAGATCGATAACGTCAAGCTGATATCGCCCTCCGGGATAACCGTTGACCTATCCCAGAACGTCGAGGGATTCAACTTCGGTTACGTCCTCGAGAGGAAGATATTCGACAAGCAGCTTGGCAGGATGGCCGCTGATGCCGGGGCCGATGTGAAGCTGTGTTCAAAGGCCGTGGGCCTGAGGAGGGAGAACGGAAAGGTAGTGGTATCCTACGAGGAGTTCGGCGACCCCTGCGAGATCGAGGCAAACGTGGTGATAGGTGCTGATGGAATCCAGTCCAAGGTCGGCAGGTGGGCCGGTTTTGACACGCACCTAAAGCAGGATGATATCGAGTCCGGTATAGAGTACGAGATGATCAACATCGATATCTCCGACGATATCGAGATGTTTTTCGGGCGCTGCTATGCCCCGGGCGGTTATGCCTGGATTTTCCCAAAGGGCGAAGACAAGGCCAACGTCGGGCTGGCCGTAATACCGAAATATGCCGAGAAGCCGGCAGTCGAGTACCTCCAGGAATTCCTCAATAACCCTATCCTCGGTGACAGGCTGAACAAGGGAAAGATCATCGAGGTAAAGGCAGGCGGAGTACCGGTTTCTGGACCCATGAAATCTGCCGTGCGAGACAACGTAATGCTCGTTGGAGACGCTGCCAGGCAGGTTAACCCGTTAACGGGTGGGGGAATAAACTCATCGGTAACCTGCGGCAAGATCGCGGGAAAGATAGCTGGAAAGACAGCCCTCGGCGATGACTTCTCTGGACCCGCCCTCAAGAATTATGATGAACAGTGGATAGAGGCGGTTGGCAACTACCACTGGAAGCTATTCAAGGCCAAGAACATTTACATCGGCCTCAAGAATAGCGAGATAGACGAGATCGCGGAGACCTTCAGAAAGACCAAGGGGGTTGAGCTCAATACCCTTGGTATGCTAAAGGCCATGTCCCGGGCCTCACCGAGGCTCCTCTGGAAACTCCGCAAGGTCCTATAGGGATTAAGATGGACGACATTGAGGAGATAAGGAGGCGGAAGATCCGGAAGATGGAGGAGAGGCTCGCTCAGCGAAAGCAACAGGAGGAGCGGATGGAGAGGGAGCGCTCCGAGGTCGACCGAATCCTTGACCAGGTTCTCATGCCAGAGGCCACAGGCTACCTGAGGAACATGCGCGACCGGAGTCCCCAGGTGGCCAAAAAGATCGAGGAGACTGTTATCACACTAGTTGTCCAGAGGAGAATACGGCAGAAGATTGACCTTGTTATCATCAAGGCCATCGAACGCAAGGTCAGGGGGATAGAGCCCACGATTTCCTTCCAGAGAAAGGGCAAACGGATGGAGATCTCGGAGAAGCTCAGGGAGGAAGACTGAGCCTGTCAAGCCTGATAGACATTCTGGAGATCGAATCATCCAGAATTATGCCCGCCGGGGACCTGGCAGCATTTCTGGAAAACCCCGCAAACACCGGCGTGATCGTATCCCTGCTCATGGATGATGGGGTAAACAGCCGTATATCGTCCCTGCTTGGCGACAGGTACCTCCAATTCAGAAACGTTGAGGAGGGCATCCTTCTGGTTCTCACAGACAGGAGGCCAGGCGGGTCCCCCCCAACGCTCCGCGAGTTCGAGGAGAGGCTAATAATGTACCAGACCCGCGGATTCCATGAGGTTGGCAGGGGTGGTGATGAGCAGACCGGGGAGCTCGAGTGCTCCCGCTGCATGGCAATATCCCGTCCGGGGTCCACACGGTGTAACTCGTGCAGATCCACCCAACTCGAGAGGGCCACTATTCCATCAACACTGACGCTGGCTCTGGGCATCGAACCCGCCGATAGAACCAACGAGGAGCTGCTCGAAACGATCTGGAAGAACTCGATCTTCCTGAGCACCGGGAACCCAGAATGATTTATCTAACCCGCTGATAGTGGGAAATCATGAGTCTCTCCCCAGATGATCTCAAGCACATGGCTGCCATCGACGCAGTCCGCATGGTAGAGGATGGCATGGTGGTCGGCCTGGGCACGGGCTCGACGGTTCGCCACGCACTACTCGAGATCTCGCGTCGAATCAAGGAGGAGGAGCTCTCCATCGTCGGGATCCCGACATCAAGGAGCACGGAAGACCTCGCAGGAGAGCTGGGCATTCCCATCTCAAACCTGGTGGAGAACCCGAGGATAGACATCGATATCGACGGGGCTGATGAGGTGGATCCACGGCTTGACGTTATCAAGGGTGGGGGCGGCGCCCACGTCAGGGAGAAGGTAATCGCCGTGTCAAGCGATTTGCTGGTAATTATCGCCGACGGCTCGAAGCTCTCGGACAGAATCGGGACCAAAAGCCCGGTACCGGTGGAGATACTGCCGATGGCGAGGCCATTAGTCTCCGGCTCCCTGGAGGACCTGGGCGGAACACCGGAACTGAGGGCCGGAGCGGATGAAAAGCCCTTCCTCACCGATAATGGTAATAATATCATTGACTGCAGGTTTGGCCCGATAGATAACCCGGCACAGCTGGAGGGCGAAATTAAGTCCATCACAGGAGTCGTGGATAGCGGCATATTCCCGGGCCTGGCCGGCCTCGCTATCATAGCCACCGATGCCGGAACGCGGAAAATCCGCCGCGACTAGTTCCCCGGGTCCAGAAGGGCCAGGAAGATGCTGACCGAAGTGATATCTGCAAGCGTACCCGGGTTAAGCCCTTTCCCCCTCAGGTAGCCATCGAGGTTCTCCATGGACTCTCTCCATGACGTGGAGCCCAAGTCCAGCTCCATTGCCTCCTCCGCCATGCCCCTCACCCTCTCGGCCTCCTCAGTACCCGCCTTTCTCGCAACTAGTGTATCGGGGTAACGTGAAAGCAACGTGCAGAATAGCGCCCCAGATGCCCTCCCAGGATCATGGAGCTCTCTGAGGAGATCCAGGTATACCCGGGCGTACCTGGATGTGATCTGGAATCCACCCGTTAGCTCGTCCGCCAGAAGATCATATCCGGTCGAGAGAGACAGGAGTTCCCCCAGCCTAACGCCATTTCTCTCTATGACGGCATCGAAATCGGGCCGGTTCAGGTCCATCTCGACCGCCTCCTCCCTGATGAACTGGTGTTCAAGGCCTCCGACATGGCATACCTCGATGGCCCTCCCGAAATTCAGGGAGTCCTCGACGTCGCTCTCGGCAACCAGCCTCCTCGCGTTGGGAACGATATCCCCGGCCTTCCTTGACAGGCAGGCACCTACACCCAGGGGGATGCCCACCAGCAGCGTGCCGAAAATGGAGTTCGATCTATTACTCATTGCCTCTCGCGCGGAGGACAGAAGCGTACTACCGAAGACACCGCCAAGGTGCTCATCGTCGTCATCCCTCCTGCGTGCCTTCCCGTAACCATCGCACAGGGGTTCCCAGACCGATATCGCCGAATATATGAAATCCTCGTGGGAAAGATCGGGGAACGGTTTGCCCTCCGAGACGTTTCCCGGCTTGGGCTCTCCACATATCTCCAGCATAATGGAGGCCTGCTGTGCAGTTACCACGACCGGGATTTCGGGGAACAGGTACCCCCTTCCCAACGCTAATCACCCTTTTTCCCCTTCGACCTCGCCAGGCCCGCCTCGATCAAACCGTAGAAAAGTGGGGCGGGGGACAGAGGCCTCGATAAAAACTCCGGGTGGGCCTGGGTTCCAACGAAGTAGGGGTGGTCGTCGATCTCCTGGAACTCCATGAGGATGCCGTCAGGTGAACGTCCCACGAACTTCAACCCCGCATCGTGTATCCTCTCGGCGTAATCAGGGCTAACCTCGTACCTGTGGCGATGCCTTTCGTACACCCTCCCATCATCGGCGACTCTTCCAAGCCGGTGGTAGAGACCCGAAATCTTGCTCTCCTCTTCCAGGATCGCGGGATATGCCCCGAGCCTCATTGTGGCACCGTAATTGCTGTCCCTCAGTATCTTCTCCTGCTCGGGAATGATGTCGATTACGGGGTGGGGGGTCTCCGCATCGAGCTCCGTGCTATGGGCGCCATCAAGCCCCAGTACCTTCCTGGCGAACTCGATGACCGCGCACTGGAACCCGAAGCAGATCCCGAGGAAGGGTAAACCGTTCTCCCTCGCGTACCCCACTGCCAGTATCTTGCCCTCCACCCCGGTTAATCCGAAACCCCCGGGTATTATCAGGCCATCCTTTGACCCCAGGATCCCCACGGATTCGGGATTCTCCTCGAACTCCTTGGAGTCCAGCCAGCTTATGTCCACGCCAGTGTTTAGACTGGCGCCGGCGTGCTTGAGGGCCTCGTTGATCGAGACGTAGGAATCGGGAAGCCTGTGGGCCCCGATATCCACGTATTTACCGACTATGGCAATCTCGACGCGGCCCTCCGGATTTTTCATCCGGTCCACAACCGAGCCCCAGTCATCGAGCCTGGGCTTCCTGCACCTCAGGCCGAACTTCTCCTCGATCCTTGAGCCAAAACCCTGTTCCTCGAAGATAAGGGGGAGCTCGTATATGCAATCGATGTCGGGGTTTGATATGATGTCCTGTGGGTAGACATCGCAGAAGAGGGATATCTTGTTCTTCCTGACCTCGTCAATTTTCTCCTTTGACCGGCAGACTATGAAATCGGGGGGGAGCCCCTGTTCCCTCAGGCTCTTGACCGAGTGCTGGGTTGGCTTGGTCTTGGGTTCCCCGAGGTGGTTCGGTATGGGCACGTAGCTAACGTGGACGTGCACCAGAGACTGCGGCCCCTCCTCCATCCTCATCTGGCGCATCGCCTCCGTGAAGTGCGAGTTCTCGTAGTCCCCGACAACCCCACCGATCTCGAAGATCAGCATGTCTATCTTCTCGGTGAGTGCGATCTCGTGTATCCTCCTCTTGACCTCGTCGGTTATGTGAGGGATGAACTGGACCGTCTTGCCCAGGTACTTACCCTGCCTCTCGTTCTGGATTACCTGGCCATAGATCTGGCCAGATGTTATGTTGTGGTTTTTCGGGATGTCCCGGTTCAGGAACCTCTCGTAGTGGCCCAGGTCCTCGTCTATCTCCCCCCCATCGTGGGTCACCCAGACCTCCCCGTGCTCCGTTGGTCGGAGGGTTCCCGCGTCGTAGTTGAAGTACCCATCGGCCTTCACCGCCGTCACATTATATCCACGGGCCTGCAGCATCTTGCCTAGCGAGGCAGCTGTGATGCCCTTCCCCAGGCCGCTCATCACACCCCCCGTTACGACGACGTACCTGGTCATTGCGACCACCCTCCCGGAGATCCCGGGGTCGGGAAAAATTCGAGATTCGATCGTGAATACAGCTGCATATCGGCCGATGTAGGCACGGGTTCTTATAGGTTTTGGATACTGTACTGATGTTAACGTCACATGTCTCAGCACAGGAAATCTTCGGGGTCGATAAGGTCCGCCTCCCCAAGTCCGATGCCCTCCAGCTTTTCCCCGAAATCATCGGGGAAGGGAATCTCGACGAGCCTGTGGGCATCGGTACCAAGGCTGAACCTGACCCCGTGTTTCCTCCCGATCCTGACCAGCTGCTTCATGAAATCCGGGACCATGTCCACGTATCCCGGCTTGATCTCGAAGGAAAGGCACTCGCCCCCAGCCCTCTCGAGTACCCTTTCCACCAGATCCCAGTCGTAGTGCTCCATCACATCCAACGGGTTCACCCTCCCTCTCCTCCCGAGCTTGGTGTGAAGGAATGGATGTGCCACTATGTCCGCAAGGCCCCAGTCCATTACACCGTCCAGCATTTCGAGGTAGTGACGGGCGTAGGATTCCGGGCTCCTTTCCCGGGGGTTTTCAACCTGGTCCAGATGGTAGTGGTTGGCGGAGACCATCACATAATCCAGCTTCCTGGCAATATCGTCCTTGACGGCCACCCTGCCCGGGGAGAGCACCGTTGCCTCGCATCCGACAAGGAGTCCTGTTTTCCAGGAACCACTCTCGATGTCTCTCCTGTTCAGGAGGGGCCTGCTGTTATGTTCCCCTATGTCGATGTGGTCTGCTATGCCCACGTAATCCAGCCCTGCGGAGGATGCGGCCGCATCCAGATCCGGAAGGGTCATCTCGGGTTTTGCGCAGGCAGACCTCTTGGTGTGAACGTGCATGTTGAACCTTGGAATCATGTCATCAGTCCGTCAGAAATTCTCGATCGTAAGCTGGGCATCGATCCTGGTTCCTCCCAGTAATATGCTTCTGCCCACGGTCCTTCTCAGGTCGAAGGCATAAAGGTTATCCCTGTGTTTTACGTAAAGCGCCTCGCCCCTTGTATCAACAATCCTTCCCTTGACGCTCTCGCCACTCATGACCAGGGGCCTGGGCATGTCGGATAGGGCAGGATTCTGGTATAGGTAATCCAGGTCCTCCAGCTCTGGTTTACCGGGCAGCGAAAGGGAGCCTGCTATTTTCCCGGCCTCCTTTATGTCCCTCAAATCCCAGAGGGATCCTACCTTCTCCTCGAAACGTATGCCTCCCCTCAGGCCCTCTTTGGCTGCCATTTCCTTCTCGACCCTCCTTGCCCTCAGCCCGTCGGGTTGTTCCGATATCCTGGCCGCGAATCTTGCGCCCTGCTCCCTCATCCTTCTCTCGAACCTGGCGGCCCTCGTGACCCCCACCTTGGCCAGCCTCCCGAACAAGACCAGGTAGACCACATGAGGAACAAGGCAATCGGGCTTCCCCTTCAGGCAACTGCTCCCATCACACATGACACAAGGATCCCTTATCTGCCCGGAGGGGGGCTCACCCTCCATCTTGAACGATATTCTCCTCCCCATCACCAGACGGAGTAGCAGGTTACGACCACCACTTCGTACTAGCAGACCCTCGACACCGTTCGGGAGGAAGGTTATCTCCCTCACCAAAGCCCGCTCCATCCCAACACCCTCCAATGCCCGGAAGAAAAATGGGTCCACCTCGTGAAAAACGTGCCAAATACATCTTCAATGGGGCCCAACAGGGCTTATTTTTGGCTAAAACGGTCTCAAATTTCTTTTTTTCGCAAAATAAGGTCCTATAATGTCTCTGTTAGCCCCAATTCGAAAACATTTATATGAATTTTGGCGGAAAACTTTTTTTAGAACCTCACTTCTTCTGCAATGCCTCCGAGGGGAAATCTATGGGTTCCATTTCAATTGCGGTCCGAGACCTAAAGCGTCGTTTACTGATAACCTCAGTCACGATATTAAGCATCACACTTGCCGTTTCCGCCTTCCTATGCATCCTTCCACTGGCGGAAAACTTTGAGATCGCCGTCGGCGCAGCCATGAATCTTCAGATGTATGCCGCCGAGCCCAAGGCGATCACCAAGATCCTTTATCCCTTCAGGCAACCCAACACGCCGGTTGCCAGCGCAGAAGATATTCTGGCCCTTGAGGGGGTTGAGCTTGTGAACCTCCGTACGGAGTTCATCGCGGAGGACCCGCGGGGATACATGGACATCAATGGAACCCCGATAGCGGGCAAGCTGACCGCCCTGGAGCGTAGAATGCAGGGCAAGCCGATGAGCATATTCGGCATTGACCCCGAAAAGGAGGACGATTGGTGGAAGGCCCAGGTGACCGATGACGGCAGGGGCTTCAGCGACTTCGTCACCAACGGCTCCTACTTATCGGCCCCCGGGGAGTGCATGGTCGGCCTTGACATGGCCGAGTACTTCAACGAGAGGTTCTTGAAGAACGGCATCGGCGTGATCAAGCCCGGTGACGAGATAACCCTTAAACCCGGCATGATAGCAACCCGAGGGACTACCGGAGGTGCAACCCACGGTACGATCACCCTCAAGGTCGCCGGCCTGTACAAGACGCTTGATGACCCCAACCTGGCAACCCTCGGGAGGGCCGATCAGGGCTGGTCCGGGAACACCCTAATCATCCACCGATCTGACGCTGAGCAGCTCTTCAGGATGAAGGAAGACACGGTATCCCGGATATACGTCCGGTACGACCCAGAAGTCGCCGGAGGAAATCTCATCAACGACGTTATCATCCCCCTGAGGAAGATGGCGGAGGTAAGCCCTTACTTCATAACCCCAACCGGGGCCGGGACCATGGGCAGCACCAGGCTCGCTCACACCACGACTATCATCATCTCCTTCGTCGCAGTCGCGGTCGTGATAATGAACATGATGTTCACCAGGGTTTACGAGAGGGTGAGGGACATCGGTATCATGGGAAGCTTCGGCGCGACGATATTCAGGATCATGAGCATCTTCATGGTACAGGCAATAATTCTGGGGCTTATCGGTGGAGTCCTGGGCATCGGCGTCGCCTTCATCGCAAGCAACCTGTACCCCTCCCTGATCAGCCTGAGGTGGACCATCCCGCTGATCTTCTCACCCATAATGTTGGCGGTTGGCCTGGCGCTCGTCGCATCAATAATCCCCGCCTTCAGGGCGGCACTCTATGACCCTCTCACCTCCATGAGGTATGGACTTGAGGCCGCGTCCGAGAGCGTTGTGACCAAGTACATGAACCCGATATACAAGAGGCTGGTGAAGATGAAGTTCCTCAGGTCGAGGATCTACTCATCCCTGGCCATCAGGAATTTGCTCAGGAGATTCACCAGGTCACTCCTCGCAACCATCGGGATCGCGATCGGCATCGGGCTGTTCGTCCAGCTGATGATAACATCCCAGGCCATCAAGGCCCAGATAGGCGGTGAAACGGTGGAGGTCGAGGCCTACCAGACCGGGCTGGCCCTAGTTGCTGTAGCCATTGGCGCCCTCGGGACATTCAACACGATGATCACCGCGGTTCTCGAGCGAACGGGCGAGATAGGTGCGATGATTGCTATAGGCGGGGAGCCAAAACACATTCGCAGGATGTTTAGAACGGAGGCCAGCATCATCGGGCTTATAGGAGGAATCATGGGGGCTTTTATTGGCCTCCTGGCCTCCATGCTGCCCTTCCTGTTCACGTGGAACTTCGAGGGGTTAAACTGGATAATGATCCTCTCCATGATGGGCCTGGGGATAGTACTGGCAATAGGGATCAGCTACTTCTCCTCGTGGTACCCTTCGAGGAGAGCTTCGGGAATGGCACCCGCGGAGGCGTTTAGACTTGAGTACTGATCTTGGAAAGCACCTGATTGAGATCAAGGGCCCCTTCATGGTGGACACCCGAAACCTGTCAAAGACCTACAAGCTGGCAGAGGGCCAGGTCAGGATAGACGCGCTGAAAACCGTCAACATCCGGATCGAGCGGGGAGCATTTGCTGTAATGATTGGCCCCTCCGGCTCGGGGAAGACGACCTTCCTCAACATGGTCAGCGGGCTGGATTCGCCGACCAAGGGCGACGTCTTCGTCGGGGGCCTGAATATAACGAAGGGTGACAGGGACTTCCTGAACATCCTCAGGCAGGAGACCATCGGCTTCATCCACCAGACCTGGAATTTGGTGCCACTGCTAACAGCCCTTGAAAACACGGAGCTTCCCCTTGAGATGGCCGGCGTTGATCCCGCGGACAGGCGCAAGCGGGCCGAGGAGGTTCTTGAGCGCGTTGGGCTCGGAAAGAGGATGCACCACAGGCCAATAGAGCTCTCGGGCGGTGAACAGCAAAGGGTTGGAATCGCGAGGGCCCTGGTATTCGACCCACCACTCATCCTGGCCGACGAACCAACGGCGAACCTGGACGCCAAAACTGGCCTCGAGATAATCTCGCTCATGAAGGAGCTCCAGGAGGAACACAATTCGACCCTCCTCGTAAGCACCCACGACCCCAAGATAACGGCGGAGGCCGACCTGATCATCTACCTCAGGGACGGAGGTGTGGTAAACGAGGAAATACAGATGCCCGACATCAAACCGGCAAAGACCATCAAGCTGAAGAGCGACCACGCCCTGACGGACCCAATGATCAAGATCCTGAGCAGGTTCGTACGGAACGAGCTCATAGGCCAGAGGCTGGCCCCGGGGGATGCCCTGGAGGCAGTGGAGATGCCATTCAAGGTGGTCGAGACAGATCCCCCCGGAAGGGTGAGAATTATGAGACCCACGGAGGTCTCCATAGAGTCCTAGGAGGTATCAGATTGGCAACCATGAGAAGAACCGGATATGCTGACGTGTTCAAGTACCTGGGCAACATACTTGCCCTGGTCGGATTCATCCTCAGCACGTTCATCGGGATCAGGCTCTACATGTTGCTTGGCGTTGTCAATGACACCGTCATCGCCGTTTTGATAATGGCCGCCGTCTCCGGCGGACTGCTGGTCCTGCTCAAGTTCATGGGAAAGGGCCTGGGGCTCAGGCTTGCGAGCGGTAAGTGCGAGCTCTGTGGCGTCGAGTTTGGCAGGGAAACCTGCCCGGAGTGTGGCAGAAGGTTCGGCTACAAGTGCGCCCACCCGCAGGCCCAGCTATCCGGCTACTGCGAGGAGTGCATGACATGCCCGATCTGCGGCAAGGGACTTGGCAATGCCCACTGTCTCGTCTGTGGCAAGTTCATCTGCGAGAATTGTTACGACGAGGCAAGCTACACATGCATCGAGTGTGCCGCCCAGGGCAAGGCCAAGAGGGTAAGGGTGAGGATGAAGACCACCTCCACGAAGAAATCCACCGACCTGGAGGATGCAAAGGTGGTCGTTATACAGCCAACCAGCTTCATCAGTTATAATGCCAGCGAGCTGCTGCGAAAATTCGCTAAGGACGAGATAGTCGGCCACTCCGTCAGGGTCGGTGACGAGGTTGATGCTCTGGATACCAAGTGGAAGGTGTCTGCGACCCAGCCCAGCGGGCTGGTCAAGGTCGTGCACGCCACGACGGTTAACATCGTCCATCCAGATGAACGGAAACGCGTGATCGAGCAGAGGAAGAAGGGATCCCTCAGGTGCAAGTTCTGCGACTCCGTGGCCATAACCGTTCGCTGCAGGGTCTGCAGGGCACCAATATGCGACAGGCACAGGATGTTCTGCAACTCATGCGGTTTCTACGTTGGGCCAGACCACTTCCTGAAGGAGAAGAACATGTGCACGAAGTGCGCGGGAATATCCGAGCCTGCCCAGGAGGAGCAGGTCGAGGCCCCCGCTACTTGAGAAGCTTGCGATGCTTCGCGCAGCTGATGCAGGCGTAGAACTTGTAGGTGGGCAGCATAAGCTGGTCTCGTTTTATACCCACGGACCTCAGGCCGCCCATACGCATGCCCTTCTGCACGGCGGTTGCCTTGGCACGGGGCACGTTTCTTCCGCAGTACACGCAGGAGACGGTTCGTTGCCGACCGCCGCTCTTCTTGTAGGTCCCCCATTTCTTATTCTTCTTCTTGCGCTTAGACAAATTTACAACTCGAATTTTTACCCTTTTTCACCCGAATGGGATATAAAGGTTATCTAATCTCATCGGACCTCAACCGCCTGGCAGAAAATGTTCAGGCTGGATCCATTTATCTGCTATCTACTTCCGGGAATAGCATGCCGGGACCCGTCTACCTGGGTAGAATTCAGGTTAACTGGTGCAGTGAATGCAACCTGCCAGTTCTGGAGGATTCGACCTGTACCTGCGGGTCCGGAACATCCCCCGTTTCCCTCACGCCCCCCGGTGACGCATACCCCGCAGTGGGGGAATCACTGGATAACCTGAGGAATGTAATCGACGACTTCCTCGGGAATGGGATCGGGGCAGGTCTTCTCCCCGATGACAAGGTCATACTCCTCAACAACATTCCTGCCATCGACCGGGCCATCGAGGTGGTGCTGGATGGGCTTGTTATCTGCAGGTTCTTCTTCCAGCCCGAGGACCATCGCTGGGCCTTTAAACCCACACTGGAGGGGGGAAAGAGGCTCTCTGTCCTTACTGATAAGAAATCGATTGAGGTCGACCAGGGCGCGACGGCCGCAATTCTCAGGGGAGGAAGCCTGCTTGCCCCCGGAATTACACGGGCGGACCCGTCAATCGAACCTGGGGACGAGGTAATCATATCCCGGCCCGACGGGAAGATCTTCTGCGTTGGGACCGCTAGGATGAATGGCACGGAGATGGTCGGTGGGAGGGGCATGGCGGCCAAGATCAGGGAGTTCCAGGAGCGCTGGTCGCCACCCGGAATTCTACCAGGTGGGCAATCATGGGAGGACGCCACCAGGGCAAACGAGTTACCCCTGGCAAGGAGGGAGGAGGAGGCAATAGGCTTCGTGCGGGAAGTTGCCAGGGAAAGGAAAATGCCCGTCTGTGTTGCCTTCAGTGGCGGTAAGGACAGCCTCGCGACCCTGGTCGTCGTCTCCAAGGTGATCGATGACTTCGACGTGATTTTCGTTGACACGGGAATCGAGTTTCCCGAGACGGTCGAGTATACCTATCGAATTCTTACCGAGCTGGGGTACCGGGATCGCTTGATAACCAGGGAGGTTGGAGATGGTTTCTGGAGGGCCATTGAAATTTTCGGACCTCCATCCAGGGATGCGCGCTGGTGCTGCAAGGTGTGCAAGCTCGGCCCCACAACCTCGATCATACAGGAGCATTTCGGGGGGAAATGCCTTACCTTCGTGGGGCAGCGTAGGTATGAATCCCAGCAGAGACAGGGCCGAGGGCGCATCAGCCGCAACCCCTGGGTTCCGGGACAGCTATCTGCCAGCCCAATAAGGGAGTGGACGGCACTCCACGTCTGGCTCTATGCATTCCGGGAGGGTGTCGAGATCAACCCCCTTTACTACAGGGGATATGCCCGGATCGGATGCTGCGTCTGCCCCGCATCGGAGATGTCAGAGCTGGAAAACCTGGCCATCACCCATCCGGAGATATCTGAGCGACTCCGTGATCAGATCGATCGGCACGGCAGGGCCGCGGGGATGCCCGAGACCTGGTGGTCCAGGGGACTCTGGAGGTGGAGAAAAGCGCCAGCCTGGGCCGGTGATGTCAACTGTGAATTCGAGGATCCCTTCGAGTACGTATCTATGATAAAGCTGGAGAGATCCGGGGACGAACGAGGATACACTCTATCTGGAAGTCTCCCAGCTACCATCGATCCCGGCAGAACTCTCAACGCCCTTAAACCCCTCGGCAGGGTGGAGATATCCGGTGATATCGCCAACCTCCAGGCCATGGGCATCCCTGTAACAATAGATCCTGATGGGAGAATTAAAATCGGCCCCACGGGAAACCGGCGGCTGCTCAGGGAGGTGGGCCGCAGGCTGAGCTCCTGCATCGTGAAGGCAGGCCATTGCGTTGGCTGCGGTACCTGCGTGGGTTCCTGCCACCTGGGCGCGATCTCGATCTCCGACGGGAAGGCCTGGATTGGTGATGGTTGCGTTCACTGCGGTTCCTGCATTGAGCTCTGCCCGCTACTGACCTGGGCGGTCAGGGATCCCACCAGGCCCTTCGGTTGATATTTTTCAACCCGGCAAGGCAGGGTATACACATGACCGTGGAGATCCGAAAGGCAAAGGTCCATGATGCCGACGGCATCAGGAAACTCATCAACGAGTACGCCCAGGAAAACCGGATGCTTTTCCGCTCCCTTAGCGACATCTACGAGAACATCAGGGACTACCACGTTGCATTAACTGATGACGGGGAAATAGTGGGGTCCTGCGCCCTACACGTTTTCTGGGCCGACCTTGCCGAGCTAAGATCCCTCGCGGTTCGAAAGGACCACCTGGGTGAGAGACTGGGCAGACGGCTTGTCGGCCACGTGCTGGATGAGGCCCCGGGCATGGGTATCAAGAGGGTATTCATACTCACGGCCATACCAGGGTACTTCGAAAAGGCGGGTTTCAAGACTGTCGACAGATCGGAGCTCCCCCAGAAGATATGGGTCGAGTGCGTGAAGTGCCCCAAGTTCCCGGAATGCGACGAGATTGCCATGATTACCGAGCTGCCGCTCTAGAAATTAACTGGAGAATTACTACATCGGGCCCTGCATTCTTGCTTTGCCAGATAGATCGGCTCCGGCATGCGGTGTCCGCCCATGGACATTTCCACCAAGCGGAGCGATTCCTCGCTGTCAATCCCCCATCCAGGCGAAACGTAGATCGCTGCCCTGCCATTCCCCGGGTCGAATTCTACACCCATCTCACCTGCAAGGTTTTCTCTTGTCACCCCAACTGTGGGAAGGGATAGTAGGGCCCCGACATGTCTTGCCATGCCCGATCCGCGGGGATGGTCCCTGCCCGTGGCTGGAACGAGCAGCACGTCCGGTCTCACCTCGATCATATCCAGGGCCTTCACCAGTGCCGGGCCCTCCCTGTAGGTGAGATATGTTGGTTCGTACCTCAAATCCGATTTTACCACCGCGAAGGATCCCGAGATAAAATCCAGTCCGGGCATCCCCAGGCACAGGACGGTCGATGCAATGTACTCGTTACCGGCAGTGAGCTGGCTGCAACCTCCTATCCTAGCAACTTCAACCGCTTTGACCCCTGGTTCCCCCGGGGTTCCCTCTGACATTATTTCCTGTTCGGCCTCAAGCAAGCTCCTCTCCTCAGGATCGATGGTCAAGAACCTCTCCACAACACCTCGAAAACTCTACATTTAAATAGAAAAGGCCTTTCACCCGCGGGTGAGGAACCTTAGATGAAGATACTTGTAGATGGAGATGAAACCGCCGAATCCACCATAACGGACGTTATGATTGACAGGGATACCGCCTTCCCCCGGGTTCTTGTTGAAATGGGAGGGGACAAAAAGGTGGTCCTTGACCTGGACAAGAATGAGTACAAGCTTCTTGGCGGCAGGGTTCTCGATCTACTCGCGGACCCGGCAGACCAGGACCTCTCATTCTACCTGACCCTGGCGAAGAAGAAGCTCTAGTCAGTCACCCTCAGTTCCCGGGCCAGCTCAACTAACTCGGTTAGCTGCGTCTCCAGCCTCTCAAGGTTTACCACCAGATCCTCCACGTATGAGTCCACCCCGTCCGTGAGCCTGGCACCTCTGGACGTTGGGTTGAGGGCTCCCGCCCTCTCAAGTACCCTCAGGGAGTACCTGACCTGGTGCTTGGGAATTCCGGTTTCCGCAGATATCCTCCTTATTCCAAGAGGTCCCTTTTCACGCAGGACCTTAAGCACCCGGATGTGCCTGAGTACCAGTTCCACCTCTTTCCTCAGGTTGTTTATGGACATCTCACCCACCGGTGCTGGCCAGGAGAACGTCCTTCATGGTATAGATCCCGGGAGATGCCCTGGAGACGAACCTAATCGCTGAAAGGGCCCCCGAGGCGAGCGCGTCCCTGCTGTGAGTTCGGTGGGTCAGCTCGAGTCTCTCCCCGGTTCCCGCGAACATCACGGTGTGGTCACCCACAATGTCACCGGCACGAAGGGAGGCCACCCCTATCTCTTTATCCCCTCTCTTTCCCGTCCCCGACCTCCCGGTCACCAGCGACGAGTCCAGGTCCCTCCCAAGGGATTCAGCAACCTGCCCTGCAAGCTTGAGGGCCGTGCCCGACGGAGAATCCAGCTTCTGGTTGTGGTGAATCTCCACCACCTCCACGTCGAAACCTGGGAGCATCCTGGCGACCAGGTCGCACGCCTCAAGAAGCACATTTACCCCGGCCGACATGTTGGGGGCGATTACCGCTGGCACGCCGCTCGCCTCTATCGAGGATCTTATGGACTCAATCTGTTTGTGATCATGGCCAGTGGTTCCCATTACTATCCCCACGCCCTCGCCTGCTGCCCTGACGACGTTCGAGGAGGAGGCCTCCGCGTTAGTGAAATCGACAAGGACATCGGGGGAGGTGCTGGAAATTACCTCGACTATCTCATCAGCGGGCCACATCTTGGCGTCGATCTTGCCCACGTGAAATACCTCTCCCAGGTCCTCTCCCATCAAAGGGTGCCCGGGTCTATCCAGGCCGCCTACTACCCTGATATCCTCGGAAAGGGAGGAGAGCGCCGTAATTCGCCCGCCCATTTTCCCGCATCCCGATAGAAGAACCTTGATCATGTTGCCGCCCCCTCGCTGCGGTATGGATAGAATTAAAATATGTATGTGTGACTCACACTTTCCGTGTTCAGGCACCGATCGATAACCCTCGGAGGGACGTTCTGGCCCCTGCACCGCGGCCACAAGACCCTCCTCCAGACGGCATTCGCAGATGGCCTCGAGGTATTCATAGGCCTCACCTCCGACAGGATGATAGCCCGGAAGAACCGCTCGGGGGCCATCCCGGGTTACGGGACGAGAAAGAGGAACCTGCTCTCATACCTTGATGAGATGGGATACTCCGACCGCTCCCACGTCTTCAGAATCGAGGATGAATACGGATTTGCGGCGGACTTCCCCAACCTCCAGGCGATCGCGGTCACCGAGAGAACCAGGACAAACGCGGAGAAGATTAACCAAAGGAGGGTTTCCAGGGACATGGATCCACTGGACGTAATTCAGATCAAGCTGGTCAAGGCGGAGGACGGCGTCCCCATATCATCCTCGAGGGTAAGGGCCGGCATAATCGACGAAGAGGGACACCTTCCCGAAAAGGCCTAGGAGTCGGGCTTTATCTTGCCAAGGAGCTCCTCGGCCTGGGCCTCCAGTGAGGAAAGTGATCCATCGTTGCTGATCCTGTATGAAGCCATCGATATTGCGTCATCGAGGCCCCATGATCCCTCCCTCCGGTCCCTCTCCTGGAAATCCTCGTAGCTGTGGACGTCGTCGGGCCTCGACCTTCTCAGTATCCTCCCGTACCTGACCCTGTCAGGTGCCCATACCTCTACCAGGAAGAACTCATCGAAGCTGTTTCGAAAAACCCTCACCTCATCGCCTCCCCTGATTCCATTCACCACGACAACGGGGGAATCGATTGCCCTTATCCTCGATACGCATCGCTTCGCGATGGCATCCATGCCCTCGACCCTCCTGAGGTCAACTGCAACCCCGCCCACGTTCTCATCTGTCAGATCAAGGCCCCTTGACCGGGTCTCCTCGATCACTACCTGCCCCATGCGCACAGAGGGGTACTTCCTCGCCAGGTATTCTGAAACCGTGTCCTTTCCCGCGCCAGCCCTGCCAACGAGTCCTATGACCTTCATTCGGGTCCCGCCCGGTGCTAATCCTTCAGGCTTTCAGCAACTCTTTCGGCGCAGGCCTTTCCTGACATGAGCATCCCTCCGAAGATCGGTCCCATCCTGGGGCTCCCGAATACAGCGTTAGCAGCCATGCCAGCCACGTAGAGGTTGGGGTACACCTCCCTCGAGTTCTCGACTAGGGAGGACTCCCCCTTCTCGGCCCACATCGAGGTCTCCCCAACCACGTTTCCCTCAGGGGTTATCAGTTTGGGTCCCACCTTCCTCTCGAGGATTCGGCAGACCTCGCAATCGTGACCCGTCGCATCAACGGTTTTCCTGGACATAATCACCATGGGATCCACGTGGAGCCCTGCCATGCCGACAGCGCTCCAGTTGATCACAAGACCCGCAACGGTCCCATCCCTGATGGCAACATCCTCAACGCTGATGAGGTTGAAGATCCTTGCCCCGGCCCTTATGGCCCCGATGCAAAGCGCGGACGTTGATTCGACGGAGTCCGCGACGTAAAGTCCACCATCCGATTCACTGAGGGAAACGTCGAAATCCTCAAGGATCTCCCGCCCGTCCTCCTGAACCACGATTCTGTTAAACATCATGCCACCACCCCACATACCCCCTCCAACAGACAGCTTTCGCTCGAAGATGGCGGTGCGAAAACCCCCCTCTGCCAGGTAGCGGGCGGCAACCATGCCGGATGGTCCGGCCCCTGCTATTGCCACGTCCAGCTCGAGACTTGATGAGAGCTCTTCAAAGTAGGAACCCAGAATAGAACGGGTTATATCGACCTCTTCTATCTTCAAATCAATCGCATAGCCCTGATTGGAGATTTCATATAAATGGAATCAGGATGGTATAGATATTCACAGGGAGATGTATTGATATGCGGTCAATAAAAACGATGCACGCCCCGCGTACAATCATCTTACTCACCTTCATCCTACTTATACTGCTAATACCCGGAGCCCCAGCACAGAAGGTAACGTATCGCCTCACCGTGCAGATACACGAGGCGCCGGGCTTCAATTCGTATTACCTTTTCTACATCGCTAACTTTCAGCTCCCGGACGAAAATGGAACCCTTCGCCAGGTCACCATGACGGTGCCACATGGCGATGAAGAACCAAGGGAGATCTCGGCATTTCCACTGGACAATTCCACGATAGCAATCGAGGTTCAGGAGTCTTCGGGGGCCAGCCAGGTCACCGTCA
>Ga0180434_10002895_pt1 | contig 22263 bp, 15 predicted proteins | sample SS_ome_7_FD_132453 | JGI IMG/M metagenome (GOLD analysis project Ga0180434, IMG submission 132453) | Hypersaline lake sediment archaeal communities from the Salton Sea, California, USA - SS_1_D_2 metaG | ecosystem: Environmental > Aquatic > Non-marine Saline and Alkaline > Hypersaline >...
CCGCCTTCTTCCGGATCGCAAGGAACCGGTGGCCTCACTCGGCGAACGAACGAGAGAATTCGTGGTGGCCATGAGGGTCCAACCCGAATTCCAGCACATCGGCCGTAGCGTGGAGGCGGCGGGGTTGCGTCATCTCAAGGGGCTGTTCCTCTTCCAGATCGAACGCCAGAAGCGCATCATCAGCCCGGCAACCCCCGAACAGCAGATCCAGCTTCACGACCGCCTTTTCTTTACCGGTCTCCCGGAAACCATCATGGAGCTGCAGAAGACACCGGGGCTCTCGCTGATCAAGGACGCCACCTTCGACCTGAAGAACTACGACTCGGACGATCTGGGAACCTTCGAAGTGGTGGTGTCACCCAATTCACCCCTCATCGGCCGCAGCGTCAGGGACAGCGACTTCCGCAGCGCGTACAACGCCGTCATCGTGGCCATTCACCGCAGCGGGGAACGGATCCGCCAGAAGGTGGGCGACATCGTCTTTCGCCCCGGCGATACCCTTCTGGTCATGGCCAGCCAGGGATTTCTCAAGAAATACTACCACTCCCCGGATTTCTACCTGGTATCAAAATCGGTGGAGATCGCCTCCAAACCCCAGTGGACCACCTGGTTCTCCGTGGGTGTCATCTCCCTCATGATCGTCATCATGGCCACCGGCTTGCTGCCCATCCTGCTGACGGTGAGCCTGGCGGCGGCAGCGCTGGTGCTCTCGGGATGCATCCGGCCCGTGGATGCCCGCCGCAGCGTGGACTGGAAGGTTCTGCTCATCATCGCCTCATCGCTCGGAATCGCCAAGGGCCTGGCCAACTCCGGGCTGGCCCATTTTCTCGCCGTGCAGATCATCGACCTTTTCGGGGAAATCGGCACCCTGGGAATTCTCGCCGGGGTGTATTTCATGACGAGTTTCTACACCGAGGTCATCACCAACAACGCGGCCGCCGCCCTGGTGGTCCCCATCGCCCTGTCCCTGGCGAACCAGACGGGCCTGGACCCCCACCCCCTGATGGTCGCGGTGGCCATCGCGGCATCGGCGAGCTTCGCCACACCCATCGGCTACCAGACCAACCTGATGGTGTACGGTCCCGGGGGCTACCGATTCCGGGATTTCATGCGCATCGGGATTCCCATGAACCTCACGATCGGCATCATGGCCATCTCGGCCATCTACCTGATCTACCTGTAGTCCCGGAGCTGGCCGCCGCTTCGGCCCGGGTGGACTCCACCGGCACAGGCAGGATCCCGCATTCCCAAGAATCCAGGCGGGAGCGCCGGAGACGCGGTGCCCCGAGGCTTACCTCACCGGCGGGCGGCCCACTTGACAAGAGAACCCTCATCACATACCATGATGATTCATGGATTGCGGGGCAAGAATTCAAAGAAAAGCGTGATCACCGGCAATACAATATGACCGATCGGTTGAAATGCCTCGCAAGGTCGATATTCCGCGGCGGCGTGGGCGATGATTTCTCCGAAGAACAGGTCCGCGAAGTCGTACTGATCAATACCACTTTCCTGATCGGCATCGCCTTTCTCGTGCCCTTCGGTGTGGTTGCCTATCTCCAGAAACACGTCTTCCTGGGATTATTCGATCACGTCACCGCCGGGATGTTGTTCGCCTGCTTGCTGTTCCTACGGTGGACGCACAAACTTCCCTTTACGAAAGCCATCAGCATCGGCATGATGTCCGGACTTTTTTTCTACCTGATGATGGAGCCGGGGGCCGGTGGTACTGGCCCCCTCTGGACCTTCACCTTTCCCCTTTTCGTTCTCTTCTTCATCGGTATCAAGAGAGGTTCCGTGGTCACCGCCGTTTTCTGGGTCGCCACCGTGTTTCTGTTTGTGTTCGACCTGCCACGACCGCAGTACGGCATCGACTTCAAATTGCGATATTCGGCCGCATTTCTGGCCATTTTCGCCATCGCCTTCTTCTTCGAACACGTGCGAAACAAGACCCACGCGCGAATCCAACAGAACAACCTCGACCTTCAATCCACCGTTGAAGAGGTGAGGAAAACCGAACGGGCGTTAAGAGAGAGCGAAAACAAGTACCGCAACCTGATTCAAAAAGTCAGCGTCGGCATCCTGATCGTTGAGGACACCATCGTCCGCATGGCGAATCCCAGTTTCCTGCAAATGTGCGGGTACTCCCGGGAGGAGTTCGAGGACACCGTTTTCGATCGGTATCTCCCCAGAGATCAAAGAGACAAGATCCTGGACGCGGGACGACATCGACAACGGTCGGGCGAAACGGTGCTGGAGGTCTACGAAACCGTCATCCGCCATCGTGACGGTCACCCGGTGGATGTCGAAATCACCGCCAGTTACATCCGCAGCGGGGATAAAATCGCGGACATCTTGTTTATTCGCGATATCAGCGGCCAGAAGGCCACCCAGAAAGAGAAGGAGAAGCTTGAGGAGCAGCTCAGGCAATCCCAGAAAATGGAAGCCATCGGCCGTTTGGCAGGCGGCCTGGCTCACGACTTCAACAACATGCTCGGGGGCGTCACGGGATTCGCCGATGTGATTCGTCAGGAATTCGCCCATCTGGACCCGCGTCTGGAAAAATACACCCAGGGTATCTTGGCCTCGGCCGAAAGGGCCGCGGACCTCACAATGAAGCTGCTGGCCTTCGCCCGTAAGGGCAAATTCCAGATGATCGAAGTGGACTTGCACGAGACGATTCTCAACGCCGTTCGGATCCTCGAACACACCCTGGACAAACGCATTGCGATTCGTACGGAATTCCAGGCGGAGCAGGCCACGGTGATGGGCGACCCGACCCAACTTCAGAACGTGATTCTCAACCTCGCCGTCAATGCCGGTGACGCCATGCCCGGGGGAGGGGATCTCATCATCGCCAGCAAAGTCATGCACATCGGAAGCCAACATGTCCGCACACGTTCCTACAAGATGAAAGCGGGGCCCTACCTGGTCATCTCGGTCAGGGACAACGGCAAAGGCATGGACGAGACAACCAAGAGCAGGCTGTTCGAGCCATTCTTCACCACCAAACCTCCCGGAGAGGGCACCGGCCTGGGGCTGGCGAGCGTCTACGGCACCATCAAGAATCACCTCGGCTATATCGACGTGGAGAGCGAACCGGGCCGAGGGACCGTCTTCGAGATCTATCTCAATCCCGTGGATCGTCCCGGTGAGTTCGCGGTGGAGGCCAAGGACGAAACGAAACGGGGCCAAGGCCGCATCCTGGTCATCGACGACGAGGCGATCATTCGGGAGGTGGCCATGGAGATGCTTGTCAATTTAGGTTACACCGTACACATCTGCAAGGACGGACACGAAGGCGTCGCCTTTTTCAAGGAACACCGCGACCAGACCGATCTGGTGATCACCGACATCACCATGCCCGGGATGAACGGACATGAATGTCTACTGGAGCTCAAGAAAATCGATCCGGACGTCCGGGTCATCGCCACCTCGGGATATTCGATCGACGGTGAGGCGCGCAAACTGATCGACGCCGGGGCCGTGGGTTTCATCCAGAAACCCTTCGACCTGCAACAACTTTCGCTGACCATCTACGAGGCGCTGTGCTCGGGGGCGGGACCGGTTCGAAACGCGGGGCGTGCGGCCTGCCACCCGAAACATCAGAAATAGCCCAGGGACTTCAGGCGTCGACGCTCCTCGTCGGACAAGCGCGCCTTGGGCGTTTCTCCGGTTTCTCCCCGGTGGGACGCGATCCATGCCTCGAGTGCCGCTTCCAGACGCCGCCGGACGTCCGCCTGCAGGCCGGAAACATCGCATCGTTCACCGGGGTCATCCTCCAGATGGTAAAGCTCATGGCTCGAGTTTGCGACGTCACGGATCAGTTTCCAGGGCCAGCGCACGAGACACAGCCGATCGCGTTTCATCCCGAACTGGGTTTTTCGCAGCTCGGCGAAGATATCACGCCGCCGGGTTATGCCCGAAAAAACGCTGGTCCCTTCCCATCGGGGATCCACTGGCATCCCGAGCACGTCGAACACGGTGGGAAGGATATCCAGATTGGAGACGGCACGCATCGGCTGCGATTCGGGAGGTACCCGATAATCCGCCGGCGGCTTCACCACCAGGGGGACACGGAGCTGCTCATCGTACAGACTCGTGCCGTGCCCCAGGAAATCACGTTCGACGAACTCCTCTCCGTGGTCGGACACGAAGATGACCAGGGTCTGGTCGTAGATTCCCTGACGCTTCAATTCCTGCACCACCCGGCCCACATGCCGGTCCACAAAACGTATTTCGCTGTCGTAGCAGTGCGTGAGGTAGCGGATGTCCTCATCGGCGAATTCCCCCCGGGCGACGCGCCGCACCATCTCCTCCAGGGGCGTCCCCCAGCGGAAAGCGCCGTGATAGGGAAAAGACTTGTCATGATCGAAGTAGCTCTGATGGGGATCGAAGTAATGCAGGAAGAGGAAAAATGGTTGTCGCCGGTTGTCGCCGATGAAGCGAACGGCCTTGCGGGTCACGGCCTGGGACGTGACCGTGAAGTGGTTGAAGTGACGCCGGTCGATCACCTCCTCGTCGTAACGGTCGAAGCCCTGGCCGAGTCCGTACTCCTTCTGAAGGAAGATGTGGCTGATGATACCCCCAGTGCGGTACCCGCGGTTGGCCAGGAATTCGGCCATGGTCGGCCAGGTCGGAGCCAGCCGTGAATCCATGTCGTGGACCTGAAGGCTGGAGGGATACCGGGAGGTGAGAAGAGATGCGATGGAGGGAAGGGTCCAGGGGGCATTGGCATAAACACGGGGGAAGGAGACCCCGTCGGCCATCAGAGTATCCCTCAGGGCGGGCGTGGTCGTGGAGGCCGGGGCGGAAACGGCCGTGTGATCGGCCCTCAGCGTGTCCACCACCACCAGGAGAACGTTGGGCCCTGCAGGGGAGCCGACGATCAGGCCGACGATCGCCGCCGTGGCCGACACCAGAACACCCAGCCCGGCGGCCGCACGGAATCCCCGGTTCCGAGCCAATCGTCGCATGGGATGAAGGCAGAGAACCGTCATGAGCAACAGGGCGAAGGCCGCGGTCACCATCCCGGGCGGCGCCATTCCCCATGGCAGCAGGGGTTCGACGTGGAGGAGTCCCAGGGTGCCGGCCAGGGCGGCGGTCACCAGAATACCACCCCCCCCCAGACCCAGAGCCGCCGCCAGAATCCAGCGCAGGCCCGGGCCGGTATCCACGACGACGCGTCCATATAACCTGCGAATCGTGGCCGACACGGGCCAGGCCAGGCCCAGCGCGAGAGCCGACAATACCCAGCCCAATCGAATTCGGGCCCAGAACATGAGCAGCGCGATACCGGGCAGACCCTGGGACAGATAGCCCTGGGCATGAACCTCCCCGAAGGGGAAAAGGGCGAGGGCCAGGATCAGGCCGCCGAGGGCGACCAGGCCGGCGGCCGTGATGATCGGTTCGACGGTGCGTGACGTCATGGTCTGCAGGCGACGGTCGGGGATTCACCCCGCCGTTTCATTCCCGATTATACCACGAACACTTCCAACGGGCCCGGGCCACCACGGCGCGGCCGCGGATCAGGAGGCCGGGATCAGGGTAAACTCCACGAACTCCGAGCGATTGAAGAGACGCATCGGCGGTCCCCAGTATCCGGTTCCGGCGCTGGTGTAGATATGGGCCCCGTTCAAATGAAAAAGACCCGCCGGATACCTGTAGACGAGCCAGACCAGGAAGTCCAGGGGTGGGATCTGCCCGGCATGGGTGTGACCGGAAAGCTGCAGGTCCACGCCGCCCGCGACCGCTTCGGCAAAATGGGTCGGACGGTGGTATAGGAGAACCGTCGGCTTATCAGGATCACACCTTTGGAGCAGTTCAGCCAGGGGCGGACGTTTCTCCTTGAACCGCGCCGACTCGTCGTCGTCCCAGCCGACCAGCTGAATGGCACCGTCCAGAGTAACGACCTCGTTGCGCAGGATACGTATGCCGGCACGGGCGGCAAAATCGTCGAATACATCCATCCCCACGTAGAATTCGTGGTTTCCGGTGACGGCGAACACGCCGTATCGGCTGGACAACCGGCTCAGGGAAGCGCAGTAACTGGCCCGTTCACAGATATTGGAGTCGATGAGGTCTCCGGTAACGACCACCACGTCGGGCGCCAGGGCGTTCAGGCGATCCACCAGATCTTCCAATCCACGGGTGGTTTTGTAGTCTTCCAGGTGCAAATCGGAGAGATGAACCAGTTTGAATCCCGACATGGCGGCCGGCAGGCCCTGCACGGGGAGTTCGATTCTTCGAAGCAACGGGGATCGGAGACCGTTAAACAGCGAATAGGACGAAGACACCAGGATCAGGCCCAGGATGATTAGCGTCAGCCAGCGGCCGTGGGAAGGCCACACGAGGGTCAGCAGACGCTGGAGAATAAAGAAGGAAAACGCGATCGAGAGAATCCCCAGCCAGATGTATCCGTAGTGGTTTAGAAAGTGTACGCGCAGAAGTCGGCTGGCCGCCATTCCCAGCGGCCAACTGAGCGCCGATATCCAGAAAAAAACCTTGACCCAATGCCTCGCCGTCCTCGACAGAATCAGGTATTTCGTCAGAGACTTGAACACAAAATAGTGCATGAAGAAAAAAACAATGGACACCATCGCCAAAAACAGAATGAACATCACCACCCGGCTCATCGATGGACACCTTCCTGTTCGATTCCAATCCGCTCTACGGGGATCCTGGATTGGCTTTATACCAAATAACCGTCGAAAAGTCAAAGCGGGATTGGAGAATGCGCGAGGACGCCGGTTGACTTTTTTTCCGTATTGTATTACATTTAGGTTACATTTTGACCATTCGATACGAACGGAGATAGAGGATCGAGTCCATGAAATTAATCTTGGCAGCCGACCATGCGGGTTTTGCACTGAAGGAAGCGGTGAAGGAGTTCCTGAACCGCTCCGATGTGGAATTCGAGGACCTGGGGACGGACTCGGACGCATCGGTGAACTGGGCCGACTACGGCGCCCGGGCCGCACGCCGCGTGTCCGAATCTCCCGACCGACTCCGGGGCGTCATCATCTGCGGAACCGGGATCGGGATGTGCATGGTGGCCAACAAGTTCAAGAACGTCCGGGCCGCGCTGTGCCACGACGAGTACACCGCCGAAATGAGCCGACGACACAACAACGCCAACGTATTGAATATCGGCGCCCGCGTCCTGGACGCGAAACAGACCCTTCGCATCATCGACATATGGCTCAATACACCGTTCGACGGCGGACGCCATCAGGTCAGACTCGACTATATTCACGACACCGTGGAAAAGGAGAATTTCAAATAACCTGCTTTTCTGTCCCACCCCGGCGTTGCGTCGAAAATCACTGCCGGCTGGATTCCATTTGCTCAGACACATCCCCGCGACCCAGGATCTGGCAGAAACGGCGGTCAGCCATCTCCCATGTGTGAGTCAACCAGCGACCCGCCACTTGAAAACCGCCTCAGCACCGAATTCATCAACTCGCTTCCGATCATTCGCTTCAAGGGACCGGTGATCGTCATCGACGACAGCACCCAGGCCGCCGAGATTCTCAAGGCGCTTTCAAACGAAAAAATCCTGGGCTTCGACACCGAGAGCCGGCCGTCCTTTTCCAAGGGCGTCTCCTACCCACCGGCCATCATTCAACTCGCCACCAAGAAACGGGTCTATCTCTTTCAACTGAAGGGAATGGGCCTCAACGGCGATCTCATCCGTTTCCTCGCCGATTCGACCACCCGGAAGATCGGCATCGGACTCAAAGACGACATCGACCGGCTTCGGAACCTGCAGCCCTTTAAACCCGGGGGATTCATCGACCTGAGCAAGCTGGCCGGCCAGAAAGGCATCATTCAAACCGGAGCCCGGGCCCTCACCGCACGATACCTCGGTCACCGTCTGTCCAAGGGAGCCCAGACCTCCAATTGGGCCCACCCCACCCTCTCCGAGAAACAGAAGCGCTACGCCGCCACCGACGCCTGGATCTGCCTGCAGATATACCCTCGCCTGCTGGCGGATCACAACCGCTATCCCCCACCGGAAGAGGGGAATACGACCGATTGACTTTTTTTTCATAAGCCGGCGATGATGACGAAACTTTTTAACGGGAAAATCCGTCCAATGGATCAGAGGAAAAAAATGACGGCGGCCAAATCCCGTTTTGCCGGTAGCTCCCAAGGCCCATCGCGTCGGTGGTGGGCGTCGGGAGAAAAAACCTCCTAACCTCCTCAACCCATCACATTTTTCCTCCCCTGCCGGCTCACGGGATTTGGCCCCGTGATTTCCCCTTCACGATCCCCCACAGCCGATTCGGCTCCCCTTGCATTTCCTCTCCCGGGCGTATATAGTACATCCGGGAGGTGACCATGTTTCGCGTACTTATCCTTGGAGAGGCGGCCATCGTCCTATCCATGGCCGCCCTGGCGTTTCTCTCGATGCAACACTCCGACGTACTGAAAAAGAAACCCGTGGTGAAGTGGATCATCGCCGGAATGGTGGTGCTGGCGCTGATTCTTTTCGCCCTCTCGTTTGATAGCGTCCGGGGCCTGCTCACCGGCGTATTTCTCTGAACAGGGTGGTGGTGATCCGGGATCTCCCGCTCAGTGTTGCTCGAGAAAGTCGAGGTATTCCGGGGTCGTCTCATCGAGCGTACAGCCGATTTGCAGGGAATTCTGGAACGAGTACCTGCGCTTGATCCACTGGATCCTCGCCTTCAAGGCGATGGTTTTCTCCCGGTAGCTGAAGACGATATCGACGTTTTTGTTCAGGGGCAGCGAGTGGGTCGAGAGACACAGCCCCGTATCCGACACGTCGTTTAGAATCGCTGACTTGCCCTCCATCTTGGCCAGCGTGCGGGTTTTAATCCGTTTCCATTTTCTTCTATCGGCATGTCTTTGCATGGCGATCTCTCCCGACATAAAAAGTAGTGTTAAAAAGGGATTTTTTCAACTCGGCGGATCCTCTCAGGCCCCGCAGAGCCGGGCAAAAGGACAGGTACCGCAGAACTGGACATCGCCCGGATGTCCCACGAAGGCCGGCCGCCGCCACAGGTCGAGAAGGATCTCATGGAGATAGCCCGAGAAGCGATCCATGATTTGCGCCCTGTCCCGGGGCGGCAGCCCATCGGTAAACACTGGGCAGAAAAACCTTTCCGGTTCCCTTAAAAACGCATAGGCCCCGTTGATATCGACCCGGGGGATCCCCCATTCACGGCACGCCAGCTCCATGTAAAGCAACATCTGGAAATTTCGGTGCGCACGGCGCAGCGACGTCAGGCATTCCAGGTACTCAGCCTCGGGGCGTGAGAACAGGTTCTCGATCGGCAACGGCGACGGCGGTTTCTTGAAGGCCACGGCAAAGGAAGCACCCGTTTTGTAGTCGACCAGGGTGCGACGACCCGCCACCTGCTCCACACGATCCAGACGGCCGCCGATCGAAAGTGTGACCCTCCCTTCATCCAGCGTGAAATCGGTCCGGATCTTTCGTTCCAAATCCGTGATCTTCACACCCGTGCGTTCCAGCCGGGTCAAATCGTATTCGATGAAATCCAGCATCTTTTCCCGAATCACCCAGTGGCGGATGCGGGCGATCCCCTGATCCACCCCGAAACCGCGCCGTGTCATTTCTTCGGTGAGCAGCCCATCCATGTGGCCCCTGAGGGCGGTGGCGGGAGGCATCTCCCGGCCCACACCTTCCCGGTAGAACCTCTCCAGCAACCGGTGAATGATCGTTCCCAGAACACCGGCGTCGGGATCGGCGGCCAGACCTTCCCTTTCCTGGAGACCGAGAAGATGCCCGTAATAAAACCGGAGCGGACAGTGGAGGTACGTTTCCAGACTGGAAACGGACAGCACCATCGAGGCGATACGATCCCGCATCCACTGTGTTTTCACCACGGGTCTCGATCCGGACAACCGAACGGAGCAGCGGGTGTTCCTGGCCAGCACCGGAATTTCGCGACCCTCGAGACGCTGTGACTCGTAGACGATACGCTCCACGAACCGGCTGCGCTCCGTTTTCTCCATCCCCGCCCGGTGTTCCGTCCACAAGATATGGACGCGCTGGCTCGCCGCCACCAGAGAGAAAAAATTGAAGGAAAACAGCGTGTCCCATTCCCGGTGGCCGCGGACGCCGAAGGCGCTGCGGATATCCTGCGGCAGCAGAGGATCGTATTTGAGATGCTGTGGCAGGATGCCTTCCTCCACATCCAAAATGATCACCTCGTCGAAGCTGAGGCCCCGGCTCTCCAGCATGCCCATTACCTGGATTCCCCGCAGGGGCGACCCCTCGAAGGCAATGCTGGCCTCTGAAAAATACGCGCTTACCAGCGTAGACAGCGCCTCCGGATCCTCCACGAATTCGGATGCACCCGCATCGCGTGAGAAATCGCCGATCTCCTCGAGAATTCGCGACGCTTCGGCCACGTACTCTTCGAGAAACAGAAACGCCCCGCACCAATGACGAATCTCCCGGAGCGCCGCTTTCAAGAAATCGACAAGAGAGGGCAGGGAATGCAGACCCCGCGGCAGGAAGACCGCATGGATTCGCTCCATCTCGGCGCGAATCGGGCCCGCCTCTCCTGATTCGATCTCTTTTTCCAACAGGATCTCCTCCAGAATTCCCGTCAATTCCTCCGGACGGAACCGGACCAGGTTGCGGCCGACGATCGCCTCCTCGATGAGTTGAATGCCTCGACGCAGCGGGTTCTCTTCCGTTCCGGAGGCGGTCATCTTGACGTAGGGATGTCGAATCAGGTCGAGGTAGCGGGCGGCCGACACCGTTCCCGAAACCATTTCTCCGTTCAGATCCAGTGCATACTGAATGAGTTGGAAGAGAGGCGTCCGGACGAACGGGTAACCCAGGGTGATGTTGAACGGGACACGACGCCCGTTCACCGAGATTCTGGAAACCACGCCGTGAATGAAGGGAATCAGCGAGGAGGAATCCGGCAGCAGAACCGCAATTCGTTTCAGATCCGGCGATCGATCGCCCCGTGCCAGGATCTCCTCCAGCAGGGCGGTCGCCTGGACCATTTCGGTTTCGACGTTGGGCAGGGCATAGAGTCGCACCTTATTGAGAAAACAATTCCAGCAGGCCGGCTCGGCATACCTCTCTCCAGGCGTCAAACCGAGGGTTTCGAGCGCATTGGCCTGCAGGGCGAAGGGGGAACCGGGATTCGAGAGGGCGGCGGTATCGGTTCGGATCACGAGTCGGGCGGTCCGGTTCTGGAAAATCCATCCCAAAACGGCGGCCTCACAGTGGTTCAGGGCGTTGATTCCAGAAAAGACGTAGATATCGCCGGCAGGCAGTCCCAGGGATCCCGATTCAGCCGCCTCGGCCACCATCCGGTAGGTCAAACCGCGGGTGCGGCGTCCAGATTCCAGAAGCCGCCGTCTGAAGCACGCCACCAGGTCGGGCAGAGAGGCGATGAACCTCTTGTACTCCGCATGGTAGTCACCCAGTTGGGCAAACGCCTCATAGAGCCGCTTGGAAACCTTCTGCATTTGACCACCTTCGATCAACAGGGTTTCCAGCGTATGAAACAGCGTCCGGGCCCAGAGATAAAACGGGGGGAAGGTGGCGGGTATCGAACCTCCCGCATAGACAGTGCCACCGAAGGCCTCCCGCACGGCCCCGTAAACCACGGCCGCGGCCGCCATCTCACCGATGGGCTGAATACCGGGGTGTCGGCGGGCAAAAAGCCGGTCGACAAATTGATCCATCGTGTACATCGTCGGCGGGACCAGGGCGCTCTCCACGTGTCGCCCGAGGACCTCCCGCATGAAGAAGATCATCCGTTTGGAGGGAAAAACCAGTACCACCGGTGAAAAATCACGGGGAGTCGCAACCGTCTCTTCGCTCATGGCCTCCCAGGTGGCTTCGAGCAGGTCCTCCGCCAGCGGAATGGTCCTCAGCACGGTATCTCCTCCACCTCACCACGATCGATGTACAGCAGGAAGCAACGGATCCGTTGTTCCGGGTATAGCAATTGCACGATTCGACCGTACCCGATCACCTGTTCCGCGTGGGACGCATCCCGGTTTGATCCGGTTTTGTATTCGACGACAAACACTTCCTCCTTTCCCACCACCAGACGGTCCACCCGGCGATACACGACATCGGATCCTTCCCGGACCACCAGCTCCCGCTCGGTGTGAACGGCGGCGTTGGTGTGAAAGAACGGAAACACGTCGGGACGGACCAGAAACCCCAGAATCGCATCGGTATCCTCCTCTCCCACGCCCTCCCCCTTCAAAACGGGACCCACCACTGCCGATACGCTCTCGATGGATTCCAACCACTCGATACTGGCCAGGGCCCGGTGAATATTCTCTCCACGCCGGATCGCCCCGTCGTCCTCCGTCCAGCGCGGCTGGCTCGGCGCGAAGACGAGAAAATCCCTCTGCCATTGCGCGGTTAAAAGGTCTTTGGAGCGAACCGGAAGATCCGTTTCGGCCTCCCCCGATCCGGGGGGGGGGTCGGGCAGTGTGCCCAGCGAGAATTCCCACCAGCCCGCCGCCGGGGCCTCGGTGGCGGCCAGTCCCTGCGCAACCAGCGGATGATTCGAGACCAGTTGGGGGAAATGGGTGAAACGTCTGAACGGGTCCGCTTCCTTCGCCCGTTTGGGCGGGGGGTGGAACGGCATCGGGATGAAAAGGGCGTCCCTGGCCCGGGTGAATGCCACATAGAGAAGATTGAGTTCATCGATGAATCCTTTTTCGATCTCATCGACATACAGACGCCGCAGTTCGGCGTTCATCCTGGCATAGTCTTTCTTGATATAGAGGAATTCACCCTCGCGCCAGTACCACGCCTCGGCAGGGTGGGGCTGTTGATCGATGAGCGGTAGGATCACCACCGGAAATTCCAGACCCTTTGCCTTGTGCATGGTCAGAACCCTTACCCGCGAGGCCTCCCCGGTGACCTGAATGGCGTATTGTCTTTTACCCTGCATCAACGCCTCCCACTCCCGCAGGAAGGTCGACAACGAATGCACCCCCTCCTGCTCCAAATCGTGCAGAAGGGTGGCGAGGGTCAGGAAGAACTGGGCGGCCTCCGGGAAATGCTCGTACAGCCGGAAACGCTGGGTGATGTCTGCGAAGATATCGTAGGGGGGAGAAAATCCGACCTGGGCGAGCAGGGGATACAGAATCGTTTTCCAGAGTGACGGGAAGTGCTTGCGAAACACTGGATACAGAACCGCATGGGTGCGACCGTCCCCGAGGGCGTCCCAGTCCACACCGCGCATTTCCTCTGCAAACCCGTCCTCGGTCACCTTCGAGAATATTTCGCCGCGGATAAAGGAATAAAAATGGAGATTATCGGCCGGGTATTCCAGGAATCGAAACAGGGAAATGATCTCAAGAATATGCGGGGAGGCCGAGAGAAACATGGATTCGTCCGAAATGGTGGGGATGTCCATCCCGTTGAACAGGTGGACCACCTGCCGTGCTTCGACGTTTCTTCTCGTGAGCACGGCGATATCCCCACCGCGGTATCCCTTCGACACCAACGCCTTCACGATGTCGCCGCAGCGAAGGTAGACCATTTCAGTGGAGATTCCGCGCGAATCCCCGGCCCCGTCGTCCGAAACCGGAGACGAGATCGAAACCAGTCCCGTTGCGACACCGACCTCCGGGGGCCGACTCTGGAACGCGGTGGCGAAATTGGTTCGTACCGTTTCGATCAGATGGTCCGACGCGGAGATGCGTTTCAGCATGACCTCCAGGTTTTCGCTGTTCCAGAAGCGATTGTTGAAATCCACGATCGCCTCCCTGCTTCGCCAGTTGATATCCAGCCGCCGGGTGAACGACGCCGGCGACAGCCACGCCAGTTCGCTGAGTTCGTCACGAAGTCGCGATTCTTCCATCAGCTCGGCGTTGCCCCCGCGCCAACGGTAGATGGCCTGCTTCCGGTCGCCCACCAGAAAGAGAGAGGACGTCTCCGTTGAACTCAGGACTTCCTCGATGATGGGAAGCAGGGCCTTAAACTGCAGTTCACTCGTATCCTGAAATTCATCGAAGAGGAAATGACGGTACCGATCGGACAGTTTGAGATAGATATAGGGAAGATAGGTTCGCTCCCATTCCAGCAGCTTGTTGCGAATGGTCCGGGAAAACTCGGTGACCAGAAGGGTATGACGGTCGCCCTCCCAGAAGTCCATGAATCCACTGAAAAACCGTGAAAAATGAAGTACCCGTTCACGGCTCATCCTGAGTACCAGCCGGGACAGGGCCTCGCGCACGGGCAAAAAGGCATGCTCCCAGCGCCTGGCGAACGCCTCAGGAGCATCCCTTTTCAAATGCTCCCGGCCGCTTTCTTTGCTGAAAAACGCCCGGACGATCAACCCCTCGATGCGAGGAAAATTCCGGGTCTCGGCGACCGCCGCCTTCGCCTCCTCCAGGAAGGTCCGGTTGACCACATTCCGCTTCAGGTGTCTGTTGACGCCGCCTTCAAGGGGTTCTTCGGAGCAGACCTCTATCAGATGCTCCAGGCTGTTTCTGAAATCACGCCAGGAAGAAATGCCCGCCTCCGGTTCCTCGGCGGATGGTGCTTCCGGCCATGTCTCGCGGTTCTGCAGCAAAAAGAAGAAGTGCAGCAATCGTTCGATTACCTGGTCTTCAAGATACCAGCCCGTGAGGAGACCACTGTTTTTGATATCCGTCAGGACCGGTTCGACACCCTGCCAGTCCCGGAGACAACGCTCCTCCAGAAATCGTCTCGCCGCCTCGCGAACCGACTCGCCCCCGTCGATGACGACCTCGAAATCCGCCGGCAGATCGAGATCGGGAGAGATCACCTGAACGACGGCGTTCATGAGCGAATCGATGGTTTTGATGTTGAAATCACCGTAATGGGAGATGATGACGTCCAGAATCCAGGTCGAAAGCCGGGAAAGTTCCTCGACGTCGAGAGCGAACTCCCCCGCCAGATCGGTGAGAGAGGCGCGTTCTTCGGGCGGTACGAATCGTCCGGAGGCCAGCGTGGAGAACCGTTTCAGCGAACCCAGAACCCGCTGCTTCATTTCACCGGCAGCCTTGTTGGTAAAGGTGATGGCCAGGATCGAGGCGATCCAGCGGCTCGGCGAGTCTTCGCCCACGGGCCGCGCGCCTCGCGTTCTAAGGAGGGTGAAAATGGAGAAGACCCGCTTCAGATAAGCCATCGTCAGGCGGTAGGTTTTCCCCGAGCCCGCCGATGCCTCGTATTTGATGATTCGTTCCGTCATGTCTGACGCGGCCTCCGCCACCGGGCGCGCGGGCGCTTCGACGCCCTCACACAACCGCCCGGATTGAACTCGCCGATGGGGAATCCCACCCGGGATTCCATCCTATCGCGACGCGCTTTCCAGAGGGAAGGTCAGAGGGGCCTTCCATGCCGGCAGCTGGCCCGTCCGATTCATGTGATCGATCAAGAGCAGCGCGAACCCGACCGTCTGCCTCAATGCGGCCAGCGGCCAGTCCGGATCGTACTCGTCGTCCACCGTATGGTAGTATTCCGCCCAGAACCGATGGTACTTTCGCTCGCCGGAGGCGTCGTCCTCTCCCGCACTGATCCAGATGGCGGGGATACCGTAGCGGGCGAAGGAAAACTGATCCGAACGGTAGAAAAAACCCTGATTCGACATCGAGAACGTCGTGTAGGCCAGGCCACGGTCGGTGGCCAGCTTCCGCAGCATATCCTCCAGGGTGGAAAACCGGGCCCCCACGCCCATCACCGATCCCGCCGCCTCCCACACCGGGGTGGATTCGAAATTCAAATTGGCGACGATCGTCTCACGGTCCGTCGTCTGGACGTAGTACTTCGAACCCAGCAGCCCCGCCTCCTCGGCGTTGCACGCCAGAAAGGTCACGGAATAGCGCAGATCGGCCCGATACTCACGCAAAATCTTGGCCACCAGCACCATGGCGGCCACGGCGGTCCCATTGTCGATGGCGCCGTTGAATATGCAGTCCTCGCCCTCGTCCCCCACGATGCCGAAATGGTCGATATGGGCGCTGATCACGATCCTCTTCCGGGACGGCCCCGGTATGTGGGCCACCACGTTGCGGTTCATCACGGTACGGAAGCGGTTTGAACCGCCGATGGTGAACGTGAGCCCCAGGGACACCGGGTGAAATTCACGGGACAGGGAGAGACGGTAGAGTTCGTCCAGATCCCGGCCATTGGACGACAAAACCTCCCGGAGTTTGGCCTCCCGGATCCAGCCTCGGAAGGCCAGGTCATTGTCCAGATCGGAATCCAGATACAGGGACTCCCCGCCCCAGGAGTTTTGCACCACCTTCCAGGAGTAACCGGCCGAGGCATCGGTATGAATCAGCAGGATCCCCGCCGCACCCCGGCGTGCCGCCTCCTCCACATGGTAGGTCCAGCGCCCGAAGTAGGTCAGGGTGGCGCCTTCGAAGATTTCCGGGATAAACATCCCGGGATCGTTGACCCTGGCGACCACGATTTTTCCGCGCAGATCGACATCCTTGTAGTCGTCCCAATCCCACAGCGGGGTTCGAATTCCGAATCCCACGAACACCAGCTCACCCGTCAGCGAGATCTCCTCCTGTTTCCGGGCGAAGGTCCCGACGATGTCGTCATCATGGTCCAGGGGCCGTCCGGCCAGGTTCGCCTCGAGCGACGCCAGGGTGAATCCCTGGAGGCTGAAAGGCTGGAGATAGGACCCGTTGATCCCCGGTTCGAGACCCAGTAACTTGAATACACTCCGCATGTACAGCTCGGCCAAATCACCGCCCCGCGTCCCCGGCGCACGCCCTTCGAGCAGATCGTGTGACAAGAACTCCACCACGGCCTGCATCTCTTCACGTGAGATCTTCTGGATACGATCGTTCAGGCCTCCGGCGAACAGACCTGCACCCAACAAAAAAATGCACACCCCTGACACCTTTCCTTTCATGAATGACTCCACAATTGAATTCAACCCGTTGCCCCCGGATCGTGGGGTTTATTCACCGGGTTCATCGACGTCTTCGATCTGCGTCAGTATCTTCTTCGCCCGGGAAAAATCCGCTTCCGGCACCAGGACTTTCACCTTTCCCAGACCGTTCATCGTGATGCCGAACAGGCGACCGGCCGACTCAAACGTGAGCACGGCGGGAATATCCTGGCTCTGAAGTTTCGTCTTGATAATCTCCGCCTCCATCATGCCGTCCACGACCATCAGTTCTTTCAATCCCCGGTTCATAAACGTATAATAGTATATCATGACCCGATTTGCAAACCGAATCGCAAACCCGCAGACGGTGTTTCTCCGGGTAGGCCGAAACAGGAGGACGTGACATGCTTTTAACCACACAGGATCGCTTTGACGATCACACGATTCAGAAGACCTTGGGTCTGGTCCGGGGCAACACCATTCGCGCGAAACACATCGGAAAGGACATCGTGGCCGGGCTGCGGACCATCATCGGGGGTGAAATCCGGGAGTACTCGAAGATGTTGTCGGAATCCCGTGAAGAGGCGATTGAACGCATGACGAAAAACGCCGAGGCACTCGGAGCGGACGGAATCGTAGGCATCCGGTTCACCACATCCAACGTGATACAGGGAGCCGCCGAACTGTTGGCCTACGGAACAGCCGTCAAACTCAAACGGAAAACCACCAGAGATTAGAACCGCACCACCACACCGGCCCAGGTGAATCCGGCACCGAATGAAGACATGAGCACATGGTCCCCGGGCTGGATCCGGTTCTCGCGGCGGGCCTGATCCAGGGCGATTGGAATCGTAGCCGCCGAAATGTTGGCGATCTTATCGATGTTGATATAGGTCTTCTCCAGGGGAATTTTGGCACGCCTGATGGTGGCTTCGATGATGCGGATGTTCGCCTGATGCGGAATATAGAGGCTGATATCCGAGGATTTGAGTCCCGCCAGCTTGATGGCCTCGATGGCTGCTTCCTGCATCCGCAGTACGGCGTGTTTAAACACCTCGTTTCCGTTCATGTGAACGGTGTGGAGATGATTGCGGACGGTCTCTTCAGACGCCGGCATGGCGCTGCCTCCGGCCGGCTGCTTGAGCAGATCGCCGAGATTTCCATCCGCCCCCCAGTAGGTGGAGAGAATGCCCGCCCCGTCCTCTGATGCCTCCAATACCACGGCACCGGCACCGTCACCGAACAGAACGCAGGTGTTTCTGTCCTCCCAGTTCATGATCCGGGTCATGATCTCCGCCCCGGCCACCAGAATTGTCCGTGCGGTCCCATTTTCGATGAACGAACGCGCCAGTATGAGCCCGTAGAGAAATCCGGAGCACGCGGCACCGATATCAAAAGAGGGAATCGGCGCGATCCCCAGTTTCTTCTGAACCCAGTTCGCGGTGGAAGGATAGGCCGTATCGCCGGAGATGGTCCCCACGATGATCAGATCCAAGTCGTTCTTGTCGATACCGGCATCTGCAATCGCGTTCTCGGCGGCCCGGGTCACCAGGTCGGACGTCGCCTCCTCTGCGGCAGCGAAATGCCGCTCCCTGATGCCCGTTCGAGACACGATCCATTCATCGGAGGTGTCGACCAGCCGGGCCCAGTCGTCGTTGGTCATGACCTTTTCGGGTAGGTAGGAGCCCGTGCCCCTTATTTTTGCTCGCATGTATCTGAAATTTATCTGAAGTACAGGAGGAATATCTGAACGCCGAGTTCCCGGTTGTCCTTGTTCTTCGGATCGATGGAGGACGGGATGAAGGTCTTGTCCGTTTCGATGGTAAGCTTGAATTCGGGCTGGTCGCCCATCTGCTCGGGACTCAGGCGGTACCTCTTCTCAAAGCTGATGCGGTCGGAGGTGAATTCGTCCAGAACCACGTCGTTGATCTTGAAAACGATCTTCTGGTCCTCGAATATCTCCTTGTGCAGGCCACCCTTTATGATCAAATCCGATTCTTTCTGAGGGTTCTCGATGATGCACTCGGCCTTCTTGACGGTCCACCGCCAGACGCGCTCGAAGGGATCGGGAAGGGCCAGGTTCATCTCCTCCTCGTTCCAGCCTTCGGAGTAGATGATATCCGGGGCGTTGATCGATGCGGGCTGAATGTTCAGCACCTTGCTGAACAGAACAATGGTGTTGGCCTGATCCTTCGGATCGTACAGGCCGACCTGAAGCTTGATCTCCTCGTACCCTTCGAAATCGATGTCGAGTTCATCCAGAAATTTGGGAATGAAAAAGGTACGGGAGTAGGCGATGTGGTCTCCCTTCTGCCAGGCGCTGGTCCCCTTTTCGGGCATATGGTCGTCCTGGATCAACATCTCCTTGCTCTTCATGCGCCAGAAATGCACGAACACCATCATGTCTTTGTCCAGCTTTTCGAATGAATCCAGAACCTGAAAATCATACTTCATGTCCACATAAAGAAAATCCGTGATGGTATCCGGGGTGATCGTCACGTTTAACTTGATGCCCACATCTTCCGGCTTCTCGATGTCCTTGCCGCCGCAGGCGATGAAAAATAGGGCGATGAGAAAAAGTAGTCCGATGTGCCTTATCTTCATGGGTCCTCCTTTTTTTCGGCTTAATACTTTATCACAACTGGGGGCATAAAGCAATTTGTGAGCAAGACCGAGGCCGCCGTGAGAGGCGGCCTCGGTCTGTCGGTATCTATTTCAACCGTGACCTATTTTTTCCCTTTGTCCAGATCTTCGTATTCGGCGTCGATCACTTCGCCGTCGTCCTGGCCGGCCTGTCCGCCGCCTTCAGCCTCGGACGCATCGCCTTCCGCTGTCGTATCGGCCCCCGGCTGGGCTTGCTGCTGGCCCACATTTTTGTACAACTCCGTGGACAGTTTGGTGGTGACGTTGTTCAGGTTCTCGATCTCATTCTTGATCTTATCCTTGTCTTCGCTCTTGACTGCTTCCTGGCCCTTCTTGATCGCCTCTTCCGCCTCCGCGACCATGCCCTCGGGAATTTTCTCCTTGTTTTCCTTGATCAGTTTTTCCAAGGCGTAGACCATCTGGTCCAGCTTGTTCCGGTTCTCGATGGCCTCCTTCCTCTCCTTGTCGTCCCCCGCGTGCTTCTCGGCGTCTTTGACCATCTGATCGATCTCGGAGTCGGACAACCCGCTGGAGGAGGTGATGGTGATCGCCTGCTGCTTGCTGGTGGCGAGGTCCTTGGCCGATACATTCAGGATACCGTTGGCATCGATATCGAATGTGACCTCGATCTGGGGTACGCCCCGCGGCGCGGGCGGGATTCCGTTGAGATGGAATTTCCCCAGCGTGCGGTTGTCTCTCGCCATCTCACGTTCACCCTGAAGAACGTGGATCTCCACGCTGGATTGGCTGTCTTCCGCGGTGGTGAAAATGTCTGTCTTCTTGGTGGGAATCGTCGTGTTGCGCTCGATGAGCTTGTGGGTGATGCCGCCCAGTGTTTCGATCCCGAGGGAGAGGGGCGTCACGTCGAGCAGGAGGATGTCCTTCGCCTCTCCACCGAGGACGCCGCCCTGAACCGCGGCGCCGGCGGCCACCACTTCGTCCGGATTGACACCCTTGTGGGGTTCTTTGCCGAAAAATCCTTTGACGATCTCCTGGACCTTCGGAATCCGGGTGGATCCGCCGACGAGAACCACCTCCTTGACCTCGGAGACATCGATCCCCGCGTCCTTGATCGCCTGCTTGCAGGGACCGAGGGTCCGCTGCAGGAGATCACCGACCAGCTGCTCGAACTTCGAACGTGTCAACTTCATCACCAGATGCTTGGGACCGGAGGCATCGGCGGTCACGAATGGGAGGTTGATCTCGGTCTCCATGGTATTCGATAACTCGATCTTGGCTTTTTCGGCGGCCTCCTTGAGACGCTGCAGCGCCATCTTGTCCTTGGAAAGATCGATGCCCTGGTCCTTCTTGAATTCGGAGGCGATCCAGTCGATGAGGACCTGATCGATATTGTCTCCACCCAGGTGGGTGTCACCGTTCGTGGACTTGACCTCGACGATGTTTTCGCCGATTTCCAGGATGGAAATGTCGAACGTGCCACCGCCGAAATCGAACACGGCCAGCAGCTGGTCCTTCTTCTTATCGAACCCGTATGCCAAGGCCGCCGCCGTGGGCTCGTTGATGATCCGTTTGACTTCCAGCCCGGCGATTTTGCCCGCATCCTTGGTGGCCTGCCTCTGGGCATCGTTGAAATAGGCGGGCACGGTGATGACGGCTTCGGTGACCTTTTCTCCCAGATAATCCTCCGCAGCCTCCTTGAGTTTCTTGAGGATCAACGCCGAGATCTCCGGCGGGGAGTACTGCTTGCCCATGACTTCGATTCGGGCGTCGTCCTTGGGTCCCCTGACGACCTTGTATGGGACCATCTTTATCTCTTCAGAAACTTCGGAGAAGCGGCGGCCCATGAACCGCTTGATCGAGTAAACGGTGTTTTCAGGATTGGTCACGGACTGTCTCTTGGCCACCTGGCCGACGAGTCTCTCACCGTCCTTGGTGAAACCGACCACCGACGGCGTCGTACGCCCCCCTTCCGAGTTGTTCACGATCTGCGGTTCACCCTTCTCCATGATGGCCACCACGGAGTTGGTGGTTCCCAAGTCAATGCCAATGATCTTTCCCATATCTATCTCCTTTCATCCCAACGGATCCCCGGGTTGTCATGCCCATTCACCATTCGGGAGGTTGAATTTCCACACCTAGTATAGTATAGATTGCGGCCGCTGTCAACAACCTAACAATAAGGATATAATAAATATATTAGTCTGTTATTGTGAGATTTAGGATTTCTTCGGACGTGGCCGCGCGCCCTTTTTCGACTCGGGTGGCCCCAGCAGGGAATTCAGCCATTCGTCGTCGGCAGGGTGCGGAAGGGTGATCCGCCCACGGGTCAGGTTCTCTCGGTTCCATGCGTCGGCCACCTCGATGGCGTTTGGATTCCGGGCCCAAGCCCTGCGTGAAATACCGTTCATCACGTCCCACTCTATGGCCGAGCGAATGATCCGGTCCTTCTGCGTACTCCCGTCCAAGACCAGCCCGAATCCACCGTTGATCGCCTTGCCGATTCCCGTACCGCCGCCGTTGGACAGAACCACCATCGACATGCCTCGAACCGCGTCGCCGACGAAGTTGTGCACGGCCATGTCCGCGGTGATGTTGCTGCCATCGTAGATGTTGGCGGTTTCACGGAACGGGGAATCGGTTCCGGAGACGTCGTGGTGATCCCGGCCGATCATGACGGGGCCGATATCGCCGTCACGGATCATGGCGTTGAATTTCAGGGCGATGCGCATCCGGCCGGCCGCATCCGAATACAGGATCCTGGCCCGGCTACCCACGACCAACCGGTTCTTTTCGGCGTTGC
>Ga0180434_10002897_pt1 | contig 22254 bp, 12 predicted proteins | sample SS_ome_7_FD_132453 | JGI IMG/M metagenome (GOLD analysis project Ga0180434, IMG submission 132453) | Hypersaline lake sediment archaeal communities from the Salton Sea, California, USA - SS_1_D_2 metaG | ecosystem: Environmental > Aquatic > Non-marine Saline and Alkaline > Hypersaline >...
GCGCGGCAATGTCCGCGAGCTACGCAACGCGATCGAACACGCCATGATCCTCAGCCGCGGCAACAGCATTGCGGCCGAGCATCTTCCGCGGCCCACTCCGCCGGCGACCGACCGTCACGGCTCGCCCGAGGAGCAACTCGCCAGGTTGATCCGCCAGTGGGGACAATTGCAGATCGATGCGCCCGAGCCGGCCGGCGATCTCCACGAGCGCTTTCTGCAGATTGTCGAGCGGCCGCTGCTGGAGTTGATCCTTGAACATTGCCAAGGGCAGTGTGCCGTCGCCGCGCGTCAGCTCGGCATGCACCGCACCACCTTGCGCAAAAAACTCGATGAGTTGGGCATCGACACAGGCTGAGACGGCGTTCGAGATACTATTCGCCGAACGTCTCGTGCTCGGTTTCCGGACTGCTCTGAAGAAACTCTCGCAGGGCCGCGTGAATGGCCGCAATCTCCTCTTGAAGTAGGCTGAAGACACTTTCGGGATCTTCAAGCGCGCCGTTGCGGCCCATCGTTTCGAGTTGGAAGGCGTGTTCGAATGCGCTTTGGGCGCCGAAATAGCGCAGCGCACCCTTGAGCGTGTGTGCGGCGCCGTGCAATGCTTGGGGGTCGGCCGCCGCGATCGCCCGAGACAGCGACTCCATCAACTGGGGAATCTCCTCGACGGCAGCCTCGACCAGCACCCGAAGCGTTTCGCGGTTGCCCTGTGCCGCCTCCAACGCGGTCGACCAGAGGACCCCAGAGTCGACCGGCTCGCGAACGTTCGGCGTGGCCTCGGATTTCCCGTCAGGCTCAGTTCCATCGACGGCGTTTCTGATGGCATCGTACAATTCCTCCGCGCGGATCGGCTTGGCGATGTAGTCGTCCATGCCCGCCTCCAGGCAACGCTCGCGGTCGCCCTTCAGCGCGTGGGCCGTCATGGCGACGATCGGCAGGCGGACGCCGGTATGCCGCTCGCGCACGCGGATGGCGGCGGTGGCCTCCAGACCGTCCATCTCGGGCATCTGGACGTCCATCAGAACCAGATCGAAGCTTTTCGATTCCAAAGCGCCGAGCGCCTCGCGGCCGTTGGCGACCACGGTGACTTCGTGGCCTTGACCTTCGAGCAAGGCGACCGCCAGCTTCTGGTTGACCAGGCTGTCCTCGGCCAGGAGAACGCGGAGGCGGCCGACCGAGGGCGCTGCCGTGTGTTGCGCGGAAATCTCTCGCGGAGCGGTTATTCCCAAAGCCAACTCGATGGCTTCGAGCAACTCCGACTGCTTGATCGGTTTGAGCAGATAGGCGGCGATGCCCAATTGCTCACAACGGTTCATATCCTCCGGGCGATCGCCGGAGGTGAGCATCATCACCATCGTACTACCCAGGCCGGCGTCCTTGCGGATGTCTTCGGCCAGGGTGAAGCCGTCGACGTGCGGCATGTGGGCGTCGGTCAGCACGAGTTGGTAGGGTCGTCCCGCCGCCTCGGCTTCGCGCATTAGTTCCAGCGATTGTTCGGCCCCGCCGGCGACCGTCGGCTCCATATGCCAGCTACGCAAAACCTCTTCGAGGATCCGCCGATTGGTGGCGTTGTCGTCGACGACCAATACGCGCAGGCTCCGCAGGCTCGGCGGCTCGGGCGACTCGGGCTTCGGCGGGAGCGATTCGGCCAACTCCAGCCGCACGGTGAAATGGAAGCGGCTTCCGCGGTCGTGCTGGCTTTCGACCCAAATGCGGCCGCCCATCAGCGCGACCAGCCGCGAAGCGATGGCCAACCCCAGGCCGGTCCCGCCGTGGCGCCGGCGCATGGAGGTGTCGGCCTGTTCGAACATTTCAAAGATGGCCGTCTGCTTCTCGTCGGGGATGCCGATGCCCGTATCGCTGACCATGAAATGCAGGACCACCTCCGGCGGCGCGAGCGATTCGCGCCAGACCTCCAAAACCACCTCGCCCTGCTCGGTGAACTTGATCGCGTTGCCTACCAAGTTCACCACCACCTGACGGAGCCGCGCATAGTCGCCGGACACCAGGTGGGGAACCTCGGGATGGATGTAGCAGGCCAGTTCCAGGTCCGCCTGGTGCGCCCGAAGGGCGAACGACTTCATCGTATCGCCAAGGCTCTCCCAAAGATTGAAGGGGCTGGCGTCGAGCACCATCTTGCCCGCCTCGATCTTCGAAAAATCGAGGATGTCGTTGATTACCGACAACAGCGCCTCGCCCGAATCGCGGACCGTGCCGAGAAACTCGCGCTGCTGGGCCGTCAAGCGGCTCTTCAGCACCAGTTCGGTCATGCCGATGATCGCGTTCAGCGGCGTGCGGATTTCGTGGCTCATGTTGGCCAGGAAGGTGCTCTTGGCGGCGCTGGCCGTTTCGGCAACCTGCCGGGCCGTTTCCAGCCGCTTTGCGGTCTGCTTCAGCTCGGCGTTGGCGTTGGCCAATTCCGCGGTCCGCTCCTCGACGCGGGTTTCCAGTTCGTCATGGGCGCTGCGAAGATTCGCCTCATCCTCGCGCCGGCTGAGGATGTGCCACATCCCTTGCATCAGAAGCGTCAACTGCCGGACGTCGCGGTCGTCGTACGGCGCCTCCTTGTTGCCCACCCCGGCCACCGCCACGATCCTCTCGCCGTCGAACACCGGGATGTTCATGTGCCGCAGAACATGAACGTGGCCTTCCGGATACCCGCGTTTCAGCGGATTCGGCGCGGGATAGTCGTTGGTGATGATCGCCCGGCGCTGACGAACCGCCTCGCCCCAGAGCCCGGTCTGGTCCATGGGATAGACGATCGGCTTGTCGATGATCTCGCATCGCGCCATGGCCGTTTTCGACCAGGAATGCATCGTCAGCACGCTCTCGTCGTCGTTCATGAAGGCCAGATAGCCGATCTGGCTCTCGGTCAGACGCACCGCTTCCTCCAGCGCGAAGTCGGTCAACTCCTGAAGCGACGCATCGCGCATCTGATTCAAGCGGAGCAATGCCTCCAGACGCGATTCGTCCAGCCGAAGCGCCTTCTCGGCCTGCTCGCGTTCCTCTTCGAGTCGCAAGCTGTGGATGGCGAACGCGATGTCGCCGGCCGCTTCGGCGAAAAGCCCCTGTTCCTCCGCGTCGACCGCCAGGCCCACCGGCGGCGTCGCCACCATCATCCCGAACACGCGGTCGCCGGAAGCCAGCCGCGTGACCATGGCTCTGCCGTGGCGGTGTTGCTTGCAGAGCAAACAATCGCGGCACACCTCGGAGGAATCGCTCAGCACGACCACCTCCGGACTCCCAAGGGTCTCACGAAGGCACGGCGGCGGCTCGCCCTTCTCGAACTTCTGCCGAAGCGGCAAGAACTGTTCACCAAAGCCAGCCTCGGCCATCGCAAGGGGCTGTTCGCTGCCATTGCACAAGGCAATCCACGCATGGTGATAGCCCCGGGCATCGACCAGACTGTCGCAGATGCCCTGCAACAGCCGATCGCGGTTCTTTTCCCGCGTGATGAGTTGATTCACGTTGCGGATGGCCCGAAGGACGGCATTGAGATGTTGCAGCGAGGCGAACAGCGGGCTGACGCCGGCCAGCCCGACAAACAGACCCACCGAGATCGCCAAGCCCAGCAACGCATAAGGAAGGCTCACCGGGCCGGCCGCGCCGTCAGCAGCCATCTCCATCAGCGCAAACCCCCGCCGGCCGACCATCAGCAGAATGGCCGCCGCCACGAGCCCCCAGGCCCATTTGCGTCCTGTCAACCAGATGAGCCGAATAGCGAGCACGGCAGCGGCGCACTGGAACATCACCGCCGCGGCAATCACGAAACTGACAGCCATGCGCCCCCCTTTGAGCCGGGCGACCAAAAGTATAGCGCCCAGTCGGGTCCCATCAATCGTTCCGAATTAGACCCACAATCGCATTGTAACCGGCATTCCGGAGAAACCGCAACCCCCCCCGAGCGAGCGTTTTCGGCCACAATGCTGCAGTGGCTGTTGCCTAGGGCGTTTCGATGCCGTTCGGCGGCATACGACGCGAGAGATCGCTCTTTCTTGCGACCTGTCGCACTCGGACGGCCAGCCACTTTACGGCCTCCTGGTTTGGGGATAAACTAACTCGGATGGTGCCTTTGATACAAACGGTTTCCGAGCAACTGCGTTGTAGTTTAGGCACGTTGGTGGCCGAAGTACCTAATTCAGCCGATCGGCATTGCGTTCTACCCTCTTACCTAGGGGAGACCAAGAAGGACGCAATCCCAGTTAAGCCTTGACATTACGTCGGCCCACCAACACACCCGGAGAGGTGGCTGAGTGGTCGAAAGCGCGGGTTTGCTAAACCCGTGAGGGCGAAAGTCCTCCGCAGGTTCGAATCCTGTCCTCTCCGTTCGTGCCTGCTGCCCGTGGCTCTAGGTCGTTGAGCCACGGGCATTTGTGTTTCTGGGGGAGCCCCGGAAAGTCCCGCTTGTAGCGATTGGTAGCGGGGAGCTTCTCCGGGAAGGACCAGAAATGGCCAAGCAATCCTCCTCCGCCCGGTCGCCCAAAGCGGCCTTGTTCCGCGGCGGAAAGGTCCGCGTCGTCCGTCGCGGACGCGTCTGGTATCTCTGCTATCACGAGAACGGCAAACGCCATCAGCCGCGGGTCGGGCCCAAGAAGGATGAAGCCCGGCAGATGGCCGCCGAGATCAAGGCCCAGTTGGAGGTCGGTGCCCCCTCGGTATTGGGGCTCCAGCCGATCTCCATCGCCGAGCTGCGGCAGCGGTGGCTCGACCACCACATGTACCGGGCCGGTCTTCGTGCAGCGCCGCTGCCGCAAAGGCTACGTGCCGCCGCTTCTCAGTTGCTTCGAGCAGCGGCTCCCGCTTCCGGGCACGCTCGTCGACCAACAGCGAATTGCGGGAGACGATCAATCACTCGCCCGGGAACTCCGGCGAGGTGAGTTCGGCCCGGTCCCGTTCGTCGAAAAGCGACCGTTTCACCGGGCCGATTCGACCAGCTAGCGTGTTGCCTCGCTTCGCAACGGCGTGACCCAGTCGAGACCTTCGACGTCGGCCAGTTTCTCGCGAATGCGTGCCGAGATGAGCATGCCCTGGCCACCGACGATGATGACCCGTTTGAGCCCAAAACGCTTCCGCAGTTTGGCGATCTGCGTGGCGAGAGTCGCCGGATCGGCCGTGTGTTGCCTTCGAAGACCTCAATCGCCACCGGGCGGCCCTCGCTCTCGCCCCTTCGGCGCAAAAACCAAGGGAAGGCTTTCTCGAAGAAAACCTTCCCTTGAAAAGTTAGTACGCCGATCGCGGACCTTACAGCTCGGGCTCAGCCGGAGCCTCGTCGGTTGGAGCGGGGGCTTCGGCTTCGCCTTCCTCCTCAGCCGGGGCCGCTTCCTCAGCCGGAGCTTCGCCCTCAGCCGGTGCCTCGACCGCCGGCTTGTCCTCGGCGTCACCAGCGGGCTTCTGCGGCTGACAGCCGATGGTGAAGAGGGACACGCTCAACAGCATCAAAAATGTCGCGAAATACCTCATTTAACTACCTTCCCTAAACTTCGGGGCCATCACGATTGGGGCGAAGACAGTTTCGCCGCCTCTAGTCTTTTAGAGCCGCAAGGCTAGGAATTTATTCCCGAGTGATTACAATTTTGTTTAAAGGCACCCATCGGGGGTGCTCTGGGGCTCATGTGGCGAATTTTTTGGCAGCTTTGGGAATAAACGGCTCTCCCGAAGCCTCTAACTAAAGGGCTTGGCATGGCGGACGAACGATCCGCGCTGGATATCGCTCGACTGGTGACGGACCATCACCAGGCCGTGTATGCCTATGCGTTTCGGCTGGTTGCGGAGGTCGCTGAGGCGGAGGATTTGACCCAGGAGACCTTCCTGATCGCCCAACAGCATTTGGACCAACTGCGCGAGGCGAACAAAGCGCGGAGCTGGCTGTTGACTATCGTGCGCCGCCGCTTTTTGAAACGCTTGCGCAAGCCGCGTCCGGAATTGGCCGTCGACTGTGCGTTGGAGATGGACTTGATCCCGAGCGACGTCCCGGCCGTCGACGCGATCGACCAGCACGAATTGCAGCAAGGGCTCAACGAGCTGCCGGACGAGCTTCGGGTGATTGTGCTGATGTTCTATTTCGAAGGGTACCTTTACCGCGAAATTGCCGAAAGCCTCGAACTGCCGATCGGAACCGTCATGAGCCGCCTGGCCCGGGCGAAGGCCCACCTGCGAAAGCGGCTGACGGCTACCGATCCGCGAGCCACGCACCGTCACGAACACATCGCGATCCGATGACCGACCAGCCGCAGAACGACCGACGCCTTTGGGAAGCTCTGGAGGCGTGCCGTCCGCAACGCGAGGATCTCTCCGATCCGGCGTTGGCCGAGTTGGCCGCGCGGTTGTCGGTGGATTCGCGGTGGCAGGAGGCCTTCGAGCGGATGCAAGATATCGACGGGCGTATCGAGCAGAGCATGCCGCAAGTGCCCACCCCGGAAGGGCTGCAAGACCGATTGCTCGCTCGGCTGGCAGAGGCCCAGCAGGCCCAGGGGTCGCAATCGATTGCCACCCCCCGCTGCCGCGCTGCGGCGAATGCGGAACCGTTGGGCGATTCCGGCCGGAGCGTGTGCAAGTCGCGTCGCTGGCTGTTTGCGGCAGGGGCCGTGCTCAGCACATCGGCCGTGCTGCTGGTAGTGGCCTGGCTGGGGCAGCATCGGGCCGTGCCGCTGACCCAAGCGTTGGTCCAGGAGGCGGCCATCCAGTTCTTCCTCAGCGAGTCGGGCGATGTAATGGGCCACCCCCTGGCAGAGCAGGCACCCCCGGCCGCTTACCCGTTCAGCCGCGAGGTTGTTGCGGTCGCCCAAGCGCGATGGCGTCCGGTCGAAGGCCTATTGGATCGCGACGGCCTGGCGTACGACTTGAACCCCGGAGGCCGGGTCCGTGCGACGCTCTATGTCGTTCGCGTGCGGCAGGATGTTGCGGAACTCGGTTCCACGCCGCCCTGGCCCCCCTTCAGCACGGCCGGTTGCGCTATGGCGGCATGGCAGGAGGGCGACTTGCTCTACATGCTGGTTGTCCGCGGCCAAACGCGGACCTATCGCCACCTGTTGGCTGCCCCGCAAGGGCCGCTGGCATAGCTTCTTTTTCTGGCTCTGCCGAGCCGGGAAATTCTCCGCCAACGTTGTCCTCGGCAGAATCGGCCTAATCTTTTCCACCGGCAGGAGCCGACTCACAGAACAGGGAGAAGGCGGTTTCCAGCGGGGGTCGATTTACGCGACACCCGCCTAGGGGGGGGCTCGCAACGGCTGCCCTCAGGCTGCGTGGGCCGACACGTGGAGGCATTTCAGCCGCATTTGCCGTTGTTGGCGAGCATAGAATAACAGGGGGAAAAGATGATGCGATGGTTGTTTGCTGTTTGCATGCTGGTTGTCCTCGGTCCATCGGCTGCCGACGCCGCCAAGCCGGTTGAGCGGGCCCTGACGGCCCAGCCGATGGCTTCGCCCGGCGACATCACGCCGGAGATGTGGTTCTACGAGCAGTACCAACGCGACTATCTCGATCCGCACATGGCTGTGCGTCGGAAGGCCGAATTCCAGACGCTGCAGCGTGAGCGCCGGCTGGCGGCGCGGCGATGGTTCGGCTATTCCGCTCAACGTCCGCAGGCCTCGTGCGATCCGATGCACGGCGACTATTCGGCGCAATGGTCAGGCAACAACCCGGCCTATCCGCAACGTTGGCACGGCACCTCGCCGAGCTGGGTTGTGGTGCGTCCGGGCGACTCGCCGCGTCGGGCCTATTGAGGTCCCATATTTCCCGCAAGGGGCACAATCATGCTGCGAAAGAGCCCATTCACCGCCGTTGCCGTCCGGCCGGTCACTACGCGGCGGCAGCGGCGGGAATTCTTGGATCTTCCTTGGCAGCTCTATCGCAACGACCCGAACTGGATTCCGCCGCTGCGAGCGAATCAGGCAGAGTTGGTGGGCTTTCGGCCGCATCCGTTCCACGAGCATAATCGCGTGCAGCCGTTTTTGGCTTACCGCGATTCGAAGCTCGTCGGGCGAATTGCGGCGATCCTGAACCAAGATCATATCGCAAGGTATGACGATCCGCGAGGATTCTTCGGCTTCTTCGAGTGCGTCGACGACGGCGTAGTCGCCGAAGCGTTGTTCACGGCGGTCCGCCAATGGTTTGCCGAGCAGGATATCCACATGCTCCGAGGGCCGGTAAACCCCTCGCTGAATTACGAGCTGGGGGCGCTGGTCGACGGCTTCGATTCGCCGCCGACGTTCATGATGACCTATAATCCGCCCTATTATGAGGATCTGCTCGAAAGCAACGGCTTCGCAAAGGTACAGGACCTTTATGCCTATTGGGGCGAGATGGACATGCTTCCGGCGATCCAGGCCAAGCTATCGCCGGTGGCCGAGCAGATCATCGAGCGTTATGATGTCCGGCTACGCCCGCTGAATCGAAAGCATTTCGTCGAAGAGGTCGAATGCTTTCTGGAAATCTACAACCGCGCGTTGGTCAATACGTGGGGTTTTGTGCCGATGTCCAGCGCCGAGGTTCGGCATATGGCCAAGGGGCTTCGCTACCTGATCGTTCCCGAGCTGGCTCTGGCCGCGGAGATCGACGGCCAGGTCGTCGGCGCCGCGTTCGCGCTGCCGGATTACAATCCGCGAATCCGCCAGATCGACGGCCGGCTGTTTCCTTTCGGCTTCTTGCGGCTGCTTCGCAACAAGCAGGCTATTAAGAAAATCCGGGTGATCAGCGCGAACGTGATTCCGGAGTATCAGCGTATGGGCGTGGGGCTGGCCTTGATGTACGGCCTGGTGCCGAAGACCTTGGAATGGGGGATTCAGGAGGCGGAGTTCTCGTGGGTCCTGGAATCCAACTCCTTGTCGCGCGGCGCGTTGAGCAAAGGTGGAGCCAAACTGCAAAAGACCTATCGCGTGTACGACTGGGCAGCCTAAGCGGCTCGAGAATCCGTCGCTGGAATCCTCGGAACCCCTTGTTCCGCGGAGGGAGGTCTTCTAAAATCCCACGCGGACATCCTCGAATTTCAGTAGCTCCACGTTGCACTACGTTGGGGGGGTGGGAAGGCGAAGCTCCCGCCGAGCCGTGTATTCTACTCGTCAGCGGCTTGGCGGGAGCCTTGCCCTGCCGAACTTGGACATAGGGAATTGGAATAGTTCATGGCCCGAAAGGTAATTCTCGACATTGATCCCGGCATCGACGATGCGCTGGCCTTGTGCATTGCTCTGTTCGATCCGCGTTTGGATGTGCTGGCGGTGACAGCCGTCGGCGGCAATTGCTCGCCCGAGCAGGCCACCCGCAATGTCCAGGCGATCGTCGAGCATCTCGATCCGCCGCGGTGGCCGCGTCTGGGGGCCGCCTCGCCGCCGGAGGCCGGTCTGCCGGTCGACGGCCGCTACTTGCACGGCATCGACGGGCTCGGGGGCGCCCACTTCGAGGTCGCCGAATTGCACCACGTCCACCCGGCGGAAAAGGTGATTTGCGACCAGGTTCGGGCCGAGCCCGAAGGGTCGGTGACGCTGGTGGCACTTGGGCCGCTGACAAACCTGGCTCGGGCGTTCGTCCGCGACCCGGAACTCTCCTCGTTGATCGGGCGGGTGGTCATCATGGGCGGCGCGGTCGCGGTGCCCGGCAACATCACGCCGGCGGCCGAGTTCAACGTCTACTGCGACCCGCTTTCGGCCCAGGCGGTGCTCCGCTCGCCGTCGACCAAGACACTCATCCCGCTGGACGTGACGAATCGGGTGACGCTGACCTACGATCTACTGAACCAACTGCCCGACGAAGCCACCAAAGTTGGCAGCTTCCTGCGGAAGGTCCTGCCGCCGGCGTTTCGCAATTATCGTCAGCAGTTCGGCCTGGAGGGGATCCACGTCCACGACACGGTCGCCCTGATGGCGGTTATCCGCCCCGAGTTGTTCGCCACCAAGGCGATGGCGGGCGACGTGGAGACGGCCGGCGAACTGACCTCGGGCATGACCGTCTTCGACCGCCGCCGCATCCCCGCCTGGCGCCACAATATGGAAGCCGCCATGGACATGCACACCGAAGCTGTCACCCGCGAGATTCTCCAATGCCTCGACAACGCCGCCCGCCGGGCAGGCTGATGGTTGTTCGCAGCTTCCGCGTTCAGCCGAGGGCGCTGGAAGAAATAGAAGCTCGACGCGCAAGTGAGTCGCTAGTACGGACAGTTCCCGGCCCACTCGCTTGCGCGTCGAGCTTGTATTGCCGGGAAGCTATTCTTGAGCCGCTGATTCGCCCGAATCCGGTAGTGCTTCGAGAAACGCCCGTAATTGGTCGTAATACCCTAGCGGCGGGAAGTCGTTGTGATCCTCGCCGTGCAGGACGAGAAACTCCTTCGGCTCGTTGGCAGCTTCGAACAAACGCCGGCCGTATTCAAGCGGCACGATCGTATCGGCGTCGCCGTGGCTCTGCAGCAACGGGCCGTGGTAGTTGCCGATCTTGTCGAGGGAATTGAATCGGTTGCGCATCAGCCATCGCACGGGCAGCCACGGGTAGTACAGGGCGGCCAGGTCGGGAAGGGATGTGAAGGTGCTCTCCAGGACCAAGGCCCGGGCACCGTCGGCGGCGGCCAGGTCGACCGCCACTGCCGCACCAATCGAGCGGCCCAACAGGACGACCTCGCTTTGAGCAATCCCGGCCCGATCGCCCAGCCACGCCCGGGCGGCCCTGGCGTCGGCTAGCACACCCTGTTCGTTGGGGCTGCCTTCGCTGCGTCCGTAACCGCGATAGTCGAAGATCAGCACGGCCGCTCCGACGCGGTCGTGGATCACGCGCAAGACGTCGGCCCGGCCGCTGAGATTGCCGGCATTGCCGTGGCAGAAGAGAATTGCGGCGCATGGGTCGGCGTGGGGAACGAACCAGCCGTGCAGCCGGGTGCCGTCGGCCGTTTCGAACCAGGCGTCCTCGAACACCAACCCCGCCGGCTCCCACTCGCCCGCCGGATACCGCGCGGGAAAGAAGATCAGCGATTCCTCAAGGAACATCATCATGACCACCAGCAGCCCGAAACCGGCGACCAGCCAGGCTGCGACACGGCCGAGTTTGCGGAGCCGGGGATAACCGTTCACGGGGGATTGTCGCCTTCCAGCCATCAAAGCCCGGGTTTCGATCGAACTGAGTAGCTCCAAGCTGCCCAACAAGAAACCCCTGGACGGGAGGGCGAAGCTCCTGCTGAGCCGTGTTCAATGAGCGCGCCAGCGGCTCGGCGGGAGCCTCGCGTTGCCAGGCTTGGAACAAACTAAAACTGGTAGTTCGGGTTGCGGGTGTCGAAATCGGCCGGGGTCAAGCCGACGTTCAGCTTCAGATCGAGGTAGGTATACTCCTCCATCACCGGCGGCTGCTCGCCGGGTTGCTTGGGCCAGTCGTAGGCGGCGTAGCGGATCGGGACGTTCAACTCCTCGTCGACGAAAATCCGCGCCCTGTGGAACAGGAAGTTCCGCCGCGGCACCGGATGCATCACCTCGATGCAGGTGCATTGGCGGCCGTTGATCTTGGCCCCTTCGATGAACCGTACGTCGCACTCGCCGTACTTCATGTCCTCCTCGCCGACCTCGATCAATCGCCGCACCAGGTTGAGAATGCCCAGTTCGGTCACCGGATAGAGTTGGCCGCGCATGGCGATCATGCCGTCGGGCGCCAGCGAGATGGTGCCGAACATCGTCTTCTGCATGCCGGTGCCGTGAGCCCACATCTTGCCGTTGTTCTGCCCGTCGATATAGATGACCTCCTGGCCCCGCTTGTCGGGCGGGCCGAGGTAATGGAGGTAGACACTAAACGGCTTGTGGCGTACCTTCACGAACATGTACTCGTGCTCGCCAAGCGTGCCGCCGATCCGCTCGCGCTTGACCACGGTGGCCGTGTAATCGCGGATTTTTTCGATGTTGGCCAGACCCTCATGGGCCCAACGGATGGCCGGAACCAGCGGATGTTCGGCCGGTTGGGCGGGCGTGCTGCTCGGCAGCGACGCTTGGACCGGGGAGGTGCGTTCCGCGAGCCGATGGGGCATATAGCCCGGCTGCGGCGCCGGTCGCTGGTAACCATAGGGATTTCCAGGCCGGGGGCCGTAACCCTCTTGAGCATGCAGCCCGTTTTCCAGGACGACCACCGCCACAAGCAATGTCAGTCCGCCGATTAGCCGTGTACGCGAAAACATCGACCTAAATCTCCTGCTCAGGGGGAATGCTCATTTAGGAAGCCTGACAAAAGGGGGCAGGCACTCTTAGCCTGACTGCTACAGCCACCAAAAGCTCCAGTGCCGGTGGCCTTCGTCCATTCGACGTTATCGCAACTTTCCGGTGTTATAATGACAATCTTTGGTTTTCTCGGGGCTTCTTGCCCAATCGTTCGGGTTCGGTTGTCCTTACCGGTCCATTTCGATCGGTACAGCTTACCTGGTTTTCACCCCCATGTGGAGAGCAGATTGTGAATTTCCCCAAAATCAACGTCGTGCCGATCGTCTCCGCCGCCTTCCAGGAAAACGCCTATATACTCCATCTTCAAGAGAGCAAGCAATGCCTGATCGTCGACCCCGGTCTGGAACCGGAGAAGATCCTTGCCTATCTCGACCAACGGGAGCTGGTTCCCTCTTCTATCCTAATCACCCATGGCCACAGCGACCACATTGCCGGCAACGAGGCCCTTAAATCCCGTTGGCCCGAGTGTCCACTGGTGATCGGCACCGACGAAGCCCCCAAATTGACCGATCCACACCTGAACCTTTCGGCCATGTTCGGCCTCAGTCTGGTCAGCCCTCCGGCCGACATTACGGTCGACGACGGAGACAGCCGTTCCTTCGGGGGGATGGCGGTTCGGGCGAGGACGATTCCCGGGCATTCCTCCGGCCACGTCGTCTACATCATTGAGGAGCAGGAGCCCCAGATGGTGCTGGTCGGCGACGTGATTTTCGCCGGCGGTATCGGCCGGTACGACTTCCCCGACGGCGATTTCGGGCAATTGCGCGACGGAATCCACCAGAAGCTCTTCACACTGCCCGATTCGACGATCCTGTTGCCCGGCCACGGTCCGGCAACGACCGTCGGCGAGGAGAAACGCAGCAACCCGTTCGTGGGGTTGGGTTAGCTAAGCTGCCACCACAGCACGGCCGCGCCGAGCGGGATGACCCAGGCGGCGAACCAGTGCAGCCGGCCTCGGTTGAGCCAGCGCATCAGCCACCAAAGCGAGAGGAGCCCAACGAGAAAACTCACGAGGCCTCCGACCAGTAGCAGCGCTGTTGGCGTCGCGCCGGTCGAGGCTTGGGCCAGTTTGAGCGTTTCGAGCAGTCCGGCGCCGCCGATGGCGGGTATTGCCAGCAGAAAGGCAAAGGATGCCGCATCCTCGCGGCGCAACCCGCAACCGAGCCCGGCGACGATGGTCGCGCCGCTTCGGGAGATGCCCGGCAGGATGGCGAAGGCCTGGAATAGCCCGATCAGCAAAGCCTGAGCGTAGCCGAGTTGTCGGGAGTAGCTGGTGCCGGACGGCCGCCGCGCGCCCCAGAGCAGCATCAGTGCGGTTATTGGAAACATCAGCCCGGCGGTTAATGGGTTTTCCAGCACCGGCTCGAAATGGCGAGCGAGAATCAGGCCCGCAATGGCGGCCGGGATGCTACCGACGACCAGCAGACCGATCACCCGCCGGTCCTCGCCCAACAGCCGCCAAATCTGCCGCCAATAGAAGACCAGGATCGCCAGCAGGGTGCCCAGGTGCAGGACGACATTGACGGTCAGCTTTTCGTGAATTGGGTGGCCGAACTGGTCGAACAGCGCGGCCCCGACCACCACATGGCCGGACGAACTGATCGGCAGGAATTCGGCGATTCCTTGCACGACGGCAAGCAGCAGGATTTCGAGCCAGAGCATCCGGGGGGGTTCCTATTTGTCTTTGTCGCTCAATTCCAAGTATAGACCGTTCCCCGTCGCCGTGTTTCCTCAACCAACCGATTCGCGTCGTAACCCTTGGCATTGCGGGTGGATATGCTACTATCTGAATCTGCGGCAGTCGAGGTGTTAAAGCGGAGAACAGCCTCCGCGTAGTCCCCCTGGTTTTGCTATGTTTCGCGCTTTCGCTACTCGGATTTCGCGACACTGGGTTTGGGTGCTGCTAATCTGGGCACTACTGCTTGCTGGTGTCCATAGCTGGGCGCCGCGATGGGACGACGTGACCCACGACGGCGATTTTGCTTATCTGCCGGCTGAGATGAGCAGTGTGCAGGGCGAGAAGCTGCTCGAGGCCGCGTTTCCGGAAGTATTGGCCAAGAGCAAGATCGCGCTGATCCTTGCCCGATCGGACGGGAAGCTCGACCGTGCGGATTATGCGATCGCCGATTGGCTGATCGACCGGTTTGCGCCCACGGCGTCCGACGATTCGCCCATCGTCGAGGTCACCAGCTACCACAGCCCGGTGATCGGCCGGAAGCTGGTCACGCAGCCCGGCCCCCAGGGCCAGGCGATGCTGATCGTGCTGAAGTTGCGCAACGAATTCATGGCCATCGACAACATGGGTTTGATGGTCGACATCGAGCGAACGCTGGCCGGTTGCCGTGCCTCGGAGAGTTTTCCTTCGGGGCTGCAAGTGGAGGTGACCGGTTCGGCGGCGGTCGGCAGCGACATGCTCTTCTCGGCCAAGGAGAGTATCGACAACACGGAACGCGCAACCATCGCTCTGGTACTGCTGATTTTGCTTCTGGTCTACCGCGCGCCGGGGCTGGTCCTTGTGCCGCTGACGGCCATCGTGGCCTCGACCATCCTGGCGATGGACCTGGTCGCCGTACTGGCCTCCTGGAGTCCGCAGCTCGACTGGCTCGACTTCAAGATATTCAAGACCACGCGAATCTTCATCGTCGTGATCCTCTTCGGGGCGGGCACCGACTATTGCCTGTTTCTGATTGCCCGGTACCGCGAGGAACTCGAACGCGGCCTGACCCCGGCCGATGCCATCGCCCGGGCGCTCGGCAAGGTGGGCAGCGCGTTGGCCGGCAGCGCGCTGACAACGATCGTCGGGCTGGGGATGATGGTCTTCGCCGATTTCGGCAAGTTCCGCAACAGCGGCCCGGCCATCGCCCTGTGCCTGACCGTCGCCCTGGTCGCCTGCGTCACGTTGGCCCCGGCATTGCTTCGGGCCATGGGGACGTGGGTTTTTTGGCCTTGGAAGCCTCGCGCCAAAGAACCCCGCCCCGCCGAGATGTTTGGGAAAGGGGGCAGGCACCCTATATCTCATGGCAAGGCAGAGAGCAATACACAACTCCCGAGAGCCGGGCCCCCTTTCCAATCAGCCTCTGGGGCACCCGGCTTGTTCGCCGGCTTCTGGAGTTGGCTCAGCCGAGCCGTCCTCGCACGGCCGGGCCTGATCCTGGTCACGGCGGTGCTCGGGCTGGCGCCGCTGGCCTATGCCGGGCTGAGCGTGCCGCTGACCTACGATCTTCTGAGCGAATTGCAGGCCGATCGGCCCAGCGTGCGAGGAACGCGCCTGGTGCAGCAGCATTTCGGCCCCTCGGAGATCGACCCGGTCACGCTGCTGGCCCACGTCCCCCACGCCGAGATTGATAGCCGGGAAGGACGCCACCAGATCGCCCTGCTGACGAAGGAACTCTACGACTTTACCTACGTCGACTCCGCCGGGCAAACGGTTCAGCCGGTCCGTAGCGTTCGCAGTCTGGCCGAGCCGCTGGGCAACCCGCCGGGCAGCTTCAATCTGTTCAGCCGAGCCGTGCGCGACAAGATCTTCGTACTGAAGAACCCGCAAACGAAGCGGTACTACTGCTCCGAGACGCCGCCGTACGATGGCAAGGTCGCCCGTTTCGACCTGGTCTTTCAGTACGCCCCCTTCTCCAGCGAGAGCATCCGACTGCTGGACAGCATTGAGGAGTTTCTTGAAGCGAAGGCGGAAAGCCCGACATCCCACTGGCACGGCGCGCGGTTTCTGTTCACCGGCACCACGGCCGGCATCCGCGACCTCGAAACCGTGACCCACAGCGACCAAATCCGCATCCAGGTGCTTGTGGTGCTGGCGGTCTTCGGCGTGTTGTTGTTGATTCTCCGCCGCCCGGGCATCTGCGTCTACCTGATCCTTTCGGTGCTGTTCGGCTACTTTGTTACCATCGGGGCGACGGAGCTGTTTTTCGGATGGTACTATGGCTCCACCTACCATGGGCTCGACTGGAAGGTGCCGATCTTCCTATTCGTCATCCTTGTGGCGGTCGGCGAGGATTACAATATCTACCTGGTCACCCGCGTCTTCGAGGAGCAGCGGCGTCGAGGCACGGAAGACGGCCTTCAAACGGCGCTGGTTCGCACCGGCGGGATCATCACCAGTTGCGGCGTGATCATGGCCGGCACCTTCGCCTCGATGATGACCGGCACGCTTCGCGCAATGCACGAGTTGGGCTTCGCTCTATCGCTGGGCGTGCTGTTGGATACGTTTGTGATCCGCACGGTGCTCGTGCCGGCTTTTCTCGTACTGCTTGCCCGTTGGCGGGGTGATGGCAATCGAGAAGTCGAATCCAAGTAGCTCCAAGCTTGGGACTACTGAAGGGAGGTTTTGTCCTCGGCGAGGAAGAGGCGGGAAGCCCCCGCTAGCCGGCCACGGTGACGACGACTTGGTGCGGCCGGCGGTCGTCGACCAGTGTGATTTCGTTGCCGGCTTGGGCGATGCCGTCGAGCAGCACCCGCACGGCACGCGGCTTGGGTCCGCCGTGGAGCTCGAACTCGATGGTGTAGGGCGTTTCGCCGTGGCGATAGTGGACGCGATAGCCGGTCCAATCGGGCGCGGGACACGGAGCGAACCGCAGGCGGTTGCCGCCACGTCGGACGACGCCTAGCAGTTCTTCGAGGATCAGTTGGTACATCCAGCCGGCGCTGCCGGTATACCAGGTCCAACCGCCGCGTCCGACGTGCGGTTCGACCGAATAGACATCGGCCGCCATCACGTAGGGTTCAACGCGATAGGTCTCCAGCCGCTCCGGCGAGTCGGCGTGGCGGATCGGGTTGATCATGCGGAAGCAGTCCCATGCCCGTTGCCGATCGCCAAGCCGCGCCAACGCAATGGCGACCCAGATCGCCGCATGGGTGTATTGTCCACCATTCTCGCGGACGCCCGGCGGATAGCCCTTGATATAGCCGGGATGCAGGGGACCGCGGTCGAAGGGCGGGTCGAACAGTTGGATCAACCCCGGCTCGGGGCGGACCAGCCGCCCGTAGACGGCGCCCATCGCTTCGCGGAGGCGTTCTTTCGGGGCGGCACCGGCGAGGACGGCCCAGCTCTGCGGGAGGCTGTCGATTTCGCATTCCACATTGCCGGCCGTGCCCAGCGGTTCGCCCGTGTCGGTGTAGGCGCGTCGATACCAGCGGCCGTCCCAGCCGTGTTCGTCGAGGGCCGCCCGCAAGCCTTTTCCGTGAACGTCGCAAAGCTCGACGAACTTGCGATCGCCGCGTGCCTCGGCCAACGGCTGGAACTGCTGGAGGATGTGGATGAGGAAGACGGCCAGCCAGACGCTTTCTCCCCGACCTTCATGGCCGAGCCGGTCGAAACCGTCGTTCCAGTCGCCGGTGCCGATCAGCGGAAGCTGATGGCGGCCGACGCGTGAAGAAACGTGGACAGGCGCCTCGCGTATTGCGGATTTCTTCGCGTGCTCGTGGGGTTGGCTCGGAGCCAATCCCCTTTCTTCACGCGAGCCCAGCCGGTAGCGGATCGCGCGGCGGCAATGTTCGTAAAGCGAGACGGCCTCGTCGCTCGAAGGCGGTTGGCTGTAGAGCGTCTCCTCGTCCGGATCGAGCATCCGTTCGACCAGCAGCGGCACGTGTTCGTCGAGGACGCCCGTATCGCCCGTGGCGTCGATGTACTTGGCGACAACCAACGGCAGCCAGAGGTTGTCGTCGGAGATTCGGGTTCGCACGCCGCGATTGGCCGGGGGGTGCCACCAATGCTGGACGTCGCCCTCGCGAAACTGCCGGCTTGCGGCACGAAGCAGGTGTTCGCGCGTCAAGTTCCCGGCGGCTGGCAGGAGGGCGAGCGCATCTTGCAGTTGGTCGCGGAAGCCGTACGCGCCGCTCGATTGGTAGAACGCGCTGCGTGCCCAGAGCCGGCAGGCAAGCGTCTGGTAGACAAGCCACCCGTTGGCCAAGTGGTTGAGGCTGGCGTCGGGCGTTTCCACCGTGATGGTACCCAACAGCCGGTTCCAATGCTCGTAGACGCGGCTGAGTTCTTCATGCGCCGCGGCCACGTGGCCGAACCGCTGGGCGAGCCTCGTCGCGTCGTCGGCATCGTTGCCGGTGCCGAGCACGAAGACCAGTTCGTGCTGTTGGCCCGGCTCGAGTTCGATCGGGCATTGCACGGCCGCGGCCGGGTCGAGGCCCGCGCCGCTGCGTTCGGCCAGATGCTGGCGCCGCAATGCGGCGGGCGATTCCATAGCGCCATTGCGGCCGAGCAGTTCGGTCCGATCGCAGGTGGTACTGCGGTGGTCTTCGCTCGAATGCAGAAATGCCATCTTGTGGTGGAAGTCGAGATGGAACGGGTTGCGCGCCAGCAGGACGCTGCTTTGCGGGTCGCACTGCGTCACGATGTAAGGCAGTGTCCGGCTGCGTTGCTGGCCAAGCACCCATTCGACCAGGCAGCTCGCGCTGAGCATGCGGCGGCGGGACGACGTGTTGCGCACCGTCAGCAGCAGGAACTTCACGGGCGCGTCGACCGACACAAAGGCCTGAAGGTCTGTCTCCAAGTCCAGGCCGGCTGCTTCCCAGAATGTATAGCCGAAGCCGTGGCGGCAGAGATAGTCGTTGCCCGAGGGGGACGGTCGCGGCGTGGGCGAGAAGAACTCGCCCGTCTCCTCGTCGCGCAGGTAGATCGCCTCGCCCGGCGGGTCGACGGCCGGGTCGTTCGACCAGGGTGTCAAGCGGAACTCGTGGGCGTTCTCGCTGAAGGTACCACCGAGCCCCGATTCGCTTACGACCGTGCCGAAGGTCGGATTGGCCAACACATTGCACCACGGGGCCGGCGTGGTACGGTCGGGACCGAGCCGGATGATGTACTCCTTGCCGTCGAGGGTGAACCCGCCGATGCCGTTGAAGAAGCACAACTCGGCCGAACGTCGCCGCGGCGTCCGGCGTCCCTTGTCGCTTTTGGCCGGCCGCGTTGGAACCAGTGTGGGCGGAAGCTGCACTTTCGGCTCGGGGCGGTCAACCTGTTCCTCTAGCGAGCCTTGCGTGTCGCGAAAGAGCATGCATGCGGCCGCTTCGAGCGTCTGTCGTGCGTGGGGCGAATAGTCGTCGCCCCGGCGGACGAACACCCCACCCGGCTTGTCGACCATTGCGGCGCTGGAGGCTGAGGCGATGAGGGTTTGCACCTTCGCGATCGCCTCGTCCCGGCCGTTGAACTGCTCGTCCAGCCAGACCACCAGGTCGGCCTCCAGCCCCTTGCTACGCCAATAGGCGTGGGCGGTGAGCATCTGTCGCAGCAGGTCGGATTGCTCCGGATCCGAGTTGTGGACCATCGCGATCGGCCGGTCGCCGCTGATGCCGAGCCCCCAGAGGGCGTCCTGGCGACCAAGATGCTCGGCCAGGAAGGCGCGGTCGGGGCGATAGCGCGCCGCGGTGTACAACAGAGCCGACGCCAGCCGGGAATAGAGCTGCGCATCGGCCTCGGTAACGCCGAGTTGCTGTAGCATCAACTGGCTATGCGCACGCGACAGGTCGAACACCCGGGTGGCCAACCGTGGATCGCGATAGCGTTCGATGTTGGCCAAGGCCTCTTCCCGACTGCCGGCCACGCCGGTGATGATATAGGCCACCGCGGGCTCGTCGCCGGCAACTTCGAATTGCTGGCGAAGGCTCACGATCGGGTCGAGCACGTGCCCCTGGGTACACGGCAGCGGGCCGGTCGCGTCCATGGACGCAGGATGCTGGGGCGATCGGGTGCGACCGAGAAACTCCTCGCGGCTCGTCTGGCAACTCACGTCGCCGCGGATTGCTCCTTGAACGCACAGAAGATGGAACATCCAGGGCGGCGACTCCTCGGGCGTCCGCGGCCGGCGGGTGCAGAGAATGGCTTGGGACTCGGCAATCCATTCGGTCTGGACGAACAAATTGCTGAACGCCCGATGGGCGCGGTCCGCCGCCGTCGGTGCCAGCACCACCTCGGCGTAGGTTGTCAGATCGAGCGTCCGCGCTGAGCGGCCGAGGTTGCTGAGAGTGACCTGCCGTACCTCGACCTGGTCTTCCGGCGAAACGGCCACGCGGGTTCGCACGTCGAGCTTTTCGCGGATGCAGCGGTACTGCACCTGACCCTGGGAGAAAACCGCCTGATACTTATCGGCCTCGCGGCGGGTCGGTTGGTAGGTGGCCGACCAGTACGAGCCGGAGTCGACATCGCGGAGGTAGCAGAACTGGCCGTAATGGTCGCGCGACGGGTCCTCGCGCCAACGCGTCACGTCCAGACTCTCATAGCGACTCATTCCGCCGCCGGAGTTGGTCAACGCAACGTGATAGGTGCCGTTGCTCAGCAGGTGGACCTCGGGCGACGGGGTATGCGGGGTGTCGAAGACTCGGAGGTTCGGGCAGTGAGCCTCGGCCGCTTCGAGCGGGCTGGCGATGTAGGCCAAGGTCTCCTGCGCGACCGGGCGAACCGCCTGCGGCAGACGCTCTTGCAGCAGTAGGTCGTGCGCCTTGCACAAAGGATTGGCCAGGAACCGACGCTGCATCGGCTCGTCCAACAGCACTTTGGCAAACGCCAACAGCGACATCGCGCTGTGATGGGCCATGACCGTGCGGCAGGGTGCCGGCTCGCCGGTCGAATAGCCGCGGCGGGGTGTGTAGTCGATCGCGTCGTAGAAGCCGTAGCGGTTCTGGTGGCCTTCGCGCTGGAGCCGCCGCAGGTTGGCGCATGCTTCCCGCGGGGCAAGCATCAACGACATGGCCGAGGCATAGGGGGCGATGACCAAGTCGTCGCCCAGGCCGCGTTTCAGACCCAATCCCGGCACGCCGAACGCCCGATAGTGGTAGCCCATGGCCGCGTCGGTCCGGTGGTAGCAGCTCTCGGAGATTCCCCATGGCACGCCGCGTGCCTGGGCGTAGCGAATCTGGTCTCGTACGGCGGTGCGGCAGCTTTCCTCCAGCAGCGTTCCGCAGTAGGACGGCATCAGCAGCATCGGCATCAGATACTCGAACATCGACCCGGCCCAGCTCAACAGGACCGGCTGGTGATCGGCGGTGGTGACCATGCGACCGAGCAGGAACCAATGCTCCTCGGGCAGTTGCCCCTGGCTGATCGCCACGTAACTGGTCAGACGCGATTCAGAGGCCAGCAGGTCGTAGTAGCTTCGGTCGCGGCGGTGCTCGCCGACGTCGAACCCGATGGCCAACAGCTTGCGCTTCGGGTGGTAGAGGAAGCGGAAGTCCATCGCGGCAATCTGGCGGCATCGCTCGGCCATATCCTCGAGCGTTTGAAGGCGTTCTCGGGCGGTGGCCGCGGCACGCTCGGCAGCGGCTTGCAGGGGAGCCAGATCGTCGGCGAGTTGGCGGCGAACGTGTTTCGACGCCGACGAGCCGTTGCCGGCCTTGGGCACCTCGAACAGTCGCTGGATGCGGGCTTCGAGTTCGGCGGCGGCCTCGGGAATCCGGCGGAGCGTACACCCGGTATCCAGTTGCGCTAGGAATTGCTCGAATTCGCGCATCGCGTCGTGTAAGGGGCCCTCGAGTTGCCGGGGGCCTGGATCGAGGGACGGGGCGTCGGTCCAGAATGCCAGCGAGGCGAGGTCTTGCTCGGCGACGTCGCACTGGCGAAGAAGAGCGGCGGCCCACTCGGTTAGGTCGATGTCCTCCTCGGCGGCTTCCTCGGCCAGCGCCGCCGCAATCGAACGCATTCGCCCCAGCAGCCCGTAGGCACGCCGGGCGCTACCGCCGATGTCGGCGTCGGCCAAGTTGCGCGCCAGGTCGAGTTGGACGGCAAAATCGCTCCGCGGCGTTGACGCAGGCGCCTGGGGGTACGTCTCGTCGAGCACCCCAAGCGTGTCGCGGATGCCGGCAAGCAGTTCGGGCGAGACGACCGGGTGGCCGTGCAGCTCCTTCAGGCCGCCCTCGAGCGCGACCAAGGCGCCGGCCAGATTGCCGCTGTCGACGGTCGAAACATAGCGGGGCTCGAGCGGCTGGAGCGAATGCGTGTCGTACCAGTTGTAGAAGTGGCCCCGATAACGTTCCATCCGACCCATGGTTCGCAGCATCCGGTCGATCCGACCGATGGCCGCGCCCGGTGGAAGGTAGCCGAAATCGTACGCCGCCAGATGGGCCAGCAAGCCCA
>Ga0180434_10002899_pt1 | contig 22254 bp, 22 predicted proteins | sample SS_ome_7_FD_132453 | JGI IMG/M metagenome (GOLD analysis project Ga0180434, IMG submission 132453) | Hypersaline lake sediment archaeal communities from the Salton Sea, California, USA - SS_1_D_2 metaG | ecosystem: Environmental > Aquatic > Non-marine Saline and Alkaline > Hypersaline >...
TATACGATTACACTGCCGTCAATATCGTCCGCGGCCATTTGCGAGGAGTCAATCACATGAATGCCGTCAAACAACAGGTACCAGTCGCGGTTTCCGCTAATCCCCAAATGTGCGAATTCCGGATACTCTCCGGCACCAGCCCTGTAAGTTATCCACTCATCTGCAGTTCCAACAGCATCCCCGCTTCCAAATGTAACTTCACCATAACTCCCATTCATCAGACAGATTACATCCCCTGGCTGGGCATTCGTCTTTGCATATTCCAACCCCGCTGGATCCGAGACAGTTGTTGTGCATTCAGCAGGGCATTCCCCGCAGTCCTGCGGGCATGACGAGCATGTCTCGAACCAATCGATCCCATTGTTCTCACAAACAAGGTTGCCGCAGAAAGCGGTGAAATAAGCGTTGACTACGTTGTATATCTCAGGATAGCAGGAAGAGCAGCCGTACCAAAGGTTAATGTATGCGATAACCTCGCCTTCATCCACGAACCCGTCGCATGGCTCCTGGTCAGCGACTGTGTTGCAGGCTGGCTGGGCTAGGACCAGGTTTGGGGCAATTGCTGAAAAAAGGAGGAATGAGAATGATAGCATGGCCACAGTTAGCAGGGGTTTCATGAATTATGTTTGTGTTGGGTGGCTTTTATATGTAAGGTTTATGCTGCATTATCTAAACTGGCCGGCAGCTGCCCTGTCCGCCAGAACTGTCACGTTCCTGTGGCGCTGCAGGGTTACAGCAGGCCACTTCATGAAATCCTTGCTGTTGAGTAGGCTGGAAACAGCTTTCTTCTTTTGGCTTCCTGATGCGAGAAGGAGGATTTGCCTGCTGTTTTCTCGGATTGTTTTCAGGCCGATCGTGATGGCTTTTTTAGGCACCTGGCTGCTTGGGCTGCCTGGCATGCCTGGCATGCCGGGGCTGCTGACTGGGAAATCCTTGGCATTCTTCTTCCTTGTCTCGGGCCTGAGCCTTACCACCCTCGTAATGCTGTAGGGGCAGCTGCCCGGCTCGTTGAACCCTATGTGGCCGTTCGGGGCAATGCCCAGGATGCACAGGTCAATGCCATGCTTCCTGATCGCTGCCTCATGCATTGTACATTCCCTCTTCAGGTCGCTGGCTTTTCCGTCCATCAGGAAAACATTGCGACTTCTTGCGTCAACCTTGTCCAGCAGGTTTTTCTTCAGGAAGTAAGTGAAGCTGCTTTGGTTGCTCTGGGTCAGTCCAATGTATTCGTCTATTGCGAATAGCTTTGCATCCCTGAACGAAACCTTGCCTTTGTCGCACCACTGCGCGAGGATCCTGTAAAGCTGCTTTGGTGTTTCGCCTGTTGGCAGGGCAATGGAAAGGTCAGGCTTCTTGTTTAGCAGGCTAGCCACGATCGAAGCCGCGGCCATGCTCATCTTGCTGTAATCAGGCTCGACCATCAGCATGGGCCTGTTCTGTATTGCAACGAACCGCTCAACCGCCTTAACTGTCGGTGTAGACAGGCCAGCAACGAGCCCGTGCCGCTGGATCTTCTTCGACGCCACGAAGTTCCCTGCAAGGCCGCAGTTGTATGGCGACCAGTCCCTCATCATGCCGAACACAAAGCCGGCATTGAACGCGTCACCCGCTCCTGTGGTGTCCCTGACCTTGACCTTTACCGGCTTAACTGGGAACGGTAACGGCTTCACGCCTCTGGCACCTTTAACGCCTTTGATGAAAAGGGTTGCGCCCTTCTTCCCCTGCTTTAACACAACCATGCCAGCGCCCTTTTTCATCAGGTAGTCTGCCCTGGCTTTAGGTGTGCTGCCTTCTGCCTTGGCGGCCTTGGTGATGTGTCGCAGCTCAACGTCGTTCACGAACAAGTAGTCTATGAACGGGAGGAATGCAGAGATGTTCCACTTCCCGTACATGTCAAAGGACGTGTCCAGGCATACTATGGCTTGCCTTTTCTTGATCTTTGCCAGCAGCTCTTTGAAGCCCGGCCTTAGCTTGCGCAGCTGGAAGAAGCCGCTGAAGAAGATGACATCACCCGGTGCGATGAGCGGCAGGACCTTTTTCCCGATCCCCTTCGCTGTTATGTCATCAAGGCAGTTGCTTGCTGACTGGATTGACCTTTCCCCTTTTTTATTCACATTGATTATAGAGTATGCGTTCGGCTTCTTGCTCTCAATGAGCCTTGGCCTTACACCGGAAGTTGAGATCTGACTGCGCAGGGATTTCGTAGCAAAGTCCTTTCCGATCGCGCTGATTAAGACTGGACTCATGCCAAGCCTGCCGGCAACCACGGCCAGGTTGGCTGCACCCCCGCCTATTGAAAAATCAAGACCGCGAAGAGCGCGCTCTTCGCCGTACCCGGCCTCAAGCCCAACCTCCTGCAGGACATCGACGTTCAGGTCCCCCACAACCAGCAACTTCCTCTCGCGCATAGGCAACAGTGAATAAAGATTTGTTTGGATGTTATATATTCTTGAAGCACGATATATTATTCATGGTCAAAGCGCTTGTTGTTGTCGCGCATCCGGACGACGAGACCATCTGGTGCGGCGGCTTTATCATTGCCCGCCCGGATTGGGACTGGACAATCCTTAGCCTCTGCAGACGGGCTGACAAGGACAGGGCCCCGAAGTTCAGGCTGGCCTGCAAGCAGCTCGGCGCGGCTTGCGCGATTTCAGACCTGGAAGACGAACGACCTGAACGACCGCTGGCTTCGCTGGACGAAGTCAAGTCGCGCGTGCGCGCGATGTTAAACCGGCTTGGCGTCGGCTCGCGCTTCGATTATGTGTTCACGCACGGCGCGAACGGCGAGTACGGGCATCAACGGCATGTCGAGGTCCACCGCGCTGTCAAGGAGATGGTCCACGACAAACAGATAGCAAGCAAGGCTGTTTTCTTTTTCAACTACAAGCCGGACAAGAGCGGCAAGTTATGCGTGCCGTCCGCGCGGCGCGTGCGCGGCGCGATCGTCGTCGAAGAGCTGGACAAACACGCACAAAAAAAGAAAGACTTATTAATCAGGTCTGTCTATAAATTCAATAGGGGAGTCTTCGAAGAGCGCAGCTGCTCTTCGATTGAAAGCTTTACGGTAGATAAATGAGAAGCCTAGTATCTTATCCTTATCCGATGGAATTGGATGGAGTCAGCATCCAGGGGGAGATGTTGTACAGGGGTCTTAGGGAGCTTGGACTCGATACAAAAGCATGCGACAGGGAAGCCAAGGCAGAGAAAGAGCTGATTTTCAAATCATTCAAGCCCGATGCTTTCATTGGAGTAGGCTATTGGGGAGACACACCGCACATAATCAATAATCCACTGGAGCACGGCATTACGCCAGTCCCGTGGCTCAATGCCGACGGGTGGGTTTCCAACTACCATGACGTATTGAATGGGCTGCCGCTGATCATGGCCACGTCAAGATGGGTTCGCCATACATACAAGCGGGACGGTGTGTCAGACAAGAACATAGCAGTAATGCCAATCGGCATAGACGTGCATGAGATGCGGCCGCTGCCGAAGAATGACATAAGGGTGCAGAACATCAGGGAGATGCTGAGGATCAAGCCACACCAAAAGGTTCTTATGACTGCTGGCGGGGATACCACAAGCAAGGGATTCCAGGAAGTGCTCCAGGCGCTGGGCAAGATCGACAAAGAGTTTGGGGACTGGGTTTATGTCGGCAAGAGCTGGTATTCAAGATACCCTTATTACCACTACAGGGACGAGATCAAGATAATGAAGAAGTTCGGCATCAGGAAGAAGATCAGGTTCCTAGACGGTGCCCTTTCGAGGGACTTCATGTGCTCCTTGCTTAACGCGTGTGATGTATATGCAGGCCCCAGCCGTATCGATGGCTTTGGAATGGTCCAGGTCGAGGCCCAGGCATGCGGCAAGCCGGTCCTTGGGGTGCAGAGCATGGGGCTTATGGACACTGTTGTGCACGGGAAGACAGGTTTCCTTGCAAAGGTCGGTGAGAAGGTCATGCTTTCCGAGGAGTGGGTCCACAGGGAACAGGGGTTCAAGAAGAAGAAGCTGATAAAGTTTGACGAGCCGAAGATGTTCGGTGTCAGGGCGGATGTTGACGACCTGGCTGAACATATCCTTAAGCTGCTCACGGACGACGGGTTGAGGGAAAGGATGGGCAGGGATGCGAGGGAGCATGCAGCAAAGAACTTCAACTATGTAAAGACGTCCAAGGATATCGCAGAGCTCATTGAAAAGAAGCTGGACATCAAGCCGGCAGAAATCATTGGCCAGAAAACAGCCAGTCAAAAGGTATCAGTCCCTGTTCAAGCGCGCTGAAGTTTTATTTATCTTACTTCTAATAGTATTTTGAAAAATGAAAATCCGAGGTAGGGGATGGGAATATGCCTGTAATAACAAAAACCATAAAAATAAGTTCGAAGCAGGAAACGGATATCATTAACATAACCGATGATGTCCAGAAGATTGTGTCTGGCTCTGGCTTGAAGGAGGGCTTGGCAACCGTATTTGTTTCAGGCTCGACCGCATCAGTGTCCACTATCGAGTTCGAGCCCAACCTGGTTTCTGACATGAAGGCGGCGCTGGAAAGGCTAGCGCCATCTGACATTGACTATGAGCACACCAAGACCTGGGGGGACCATAATGGCAAGAGCCATGTCAGGGCCACGTTCATGGGACCGAGCCTTTCAGTCCCGTTCAAGGCCGGCAAACTCCTGCTAGGCACATGGCAACAGCTCATCTGCCTGGACTTTGACGTCCCCGCGCGTTCGCGCGAGATTGTAGTGACGCTTGTTGGTGAGTGACTATCAAATATGTTTTAAAATTAGGATTTAACAGCGCCCTTCATTGCCATGAGCTCTGCCTCTCTCATTGTCATGAGATCCTCGTCATGTTTCTTGTGGCGCCTGCGCACAACTACTGCGGTGGATGTGGTAAATATGATTGCAAAAAACACGGCAAAGTAGGCAACCCATTTGGTTGGCTCTGCAGGCAACATGGTTGAAATCCCGAATATCTGCCCTTCAGTGGAGGGAAGCTCGCTGCATATGCAATCGGCATCCCCGGTCGTGCATAACGCCCTGTCCAGGAATGAGCATCCCTCGTCCGTTTCACCGTCACAGTCGTTGTCTATGCCGTCATAGGTTTCAAAAGAGGGTATAGCACCACCAACGCATTCGCCCCATATTCCGTTTTCACAGTGCCTGATCCCGTACGAGCACGCACCTATGTTTGAGCCGCATGGCTTGGTGTCAGTCTCGTTACATTCCGAAAGGACTGCCATTGGGCCCTGGCCAGACCCGCATGGAAGTGTCTGGTACCCATTACTGCAACAGTAGCCTGATGACTTCACAATGCCTTGGCATATGCAGGTGTATGTTATCCCCCCTTCCGGGCATTGTGACTGGCTGTCCAGGTCTCCGGGGCTTCCTGGGCTTGCAGTGTTGGTGGGGCTTCCTGTGTCTCCATTGTTCCCCGGGCTTTGGGGCTGGCCAAGATTTTGCGAGCCGCCTATCTCCACTGTTATGCTGGATTCGCCATCCATATTCTGTGGGTCGTCCATTCCATCTATCTGGTATGTTCCTGAGAATACGTGTGTCCCTGTGGTTGATGGGGCTTTAATGGTGTAGGTGTATGAGGTGTCAGAAACCCCTGAAGTGACAACCGTCTTCAGGTGGCCGGCCTCTGATGCGTTGACAGTGCCTGCGTCAACCAGGCTTCCACTGCTGTATATCGTCCAGCCGCTAGGTATAACTTCGTCTATCAAATAAAACCTGTCGCCTGACAGAACGCCAATGTTCAGAGTAATACTGACCCGTCCGCCAGGGGCAACCGTGCCATCGGGTATGTCCCTGCTGACGTAGCGCATCCCCGGGCCTGCTTCCTGGCTCATTGACTGGCCCTGAAAGAGAAATGCGAATGCCAGTGCAAGTACGGATAAAGTAACGATTACGCGAAAAACGGCATAAAATCCCATGGTGAATGGTTGTTTGGAAAATATTTAAAACACTGGTGCTGTTTTGTCAGAATATTTAGAATCTTTATCATGTTTAACCCTGTTGTCATGGCATTATTGGCTCATGCCATGGTTTGCTTTTTCATGTACAAGAAAACGGCTATCACTATTATGATTATTACTATGATTATTATCAACAGGTTGGAATCAATACCAGTGGCTGCTGAAGACACGGTTATTGTTGACTGGCCTGCTATTGCGACCGGGTCATCCATGCCGTCCATGCTGTAAATGCCTTCTGAAAAGGTGAATGTGCCCTCTGAATTCGGCGCCTGGAGCGCGTAGCTATAGGTCTTGTCAACCGCGCCCTGAACCACGACCAGCTTAAGGTGGTCATTGGGGTCCCTTACAAGATCGCCAACGCCCAGGATCCCCAGCCCGGATGGAGGAACCTCTTCTATGATGTAGAACCGCTCTGCGTCGATGTCAACCGTAAGCGTGACTGTTATTGTTCCGCCGGGCTGAACAGCGACCGGGCTAATAGTCCTTGTTATGCTGCCTGCTGCCTGCACGCTCACCACGAATGCGGCGAGCATAATGAACACTACCGGCAAAAGTAAAGAAGCTTTTCTGAAGCCTTTCATCATATATTATTATGTCCCGGGGTTTATAAATTAAACTTGAATTATAAGAGCTGTAATAACTTAAATTCAAACCAGCCTGAAATAAATCCTGCGGTTGTTCTTGCCCTTGTTTTCCATCTTAATTATCTCTATCCTGCCTATCTCGCTTGTGTTGTCGACATGGCAGCCGCCGCAGGCGCTGGTGTCAAAAGCTGGCTGGCCGACCTGGACTATCCTCAGCTGCTTCAGGTTGGGCGGGAGCTTGTCCTTGAGCTGGAACAGGTCTGGGTTCTTCATCGCCTCTTCCATTGGCATGAAATACTTTTTCACCGGTATGCTTCTTGATAGGATCTCGTTGGCCTCCTTGACATAACCTTGGAATGCCTCGCGGTCAAAGTCCTCCAGGTCAAAGTCTACCCTGCTCTTTTCCAGGCTTATCTGGTTGCCGGTAATCTTTGCGCCGGTATGGTTTATTATGACCCTTGTAAGCACATGGTCTGCTGTGTGATAGCGCATGAAAACCTGGCGCCGGTCCCAGTCTATGCTGCACTTCACCTTATCACCTGGTTTGAGCTCGGATCTGGGTACAGCAGATCCATCGCCTTCTGATCCTTCTGGCTTTTCCACTTCGTGAGGGATGTTGCCGGAGAACTTGCCGACATAGACTACCTTGAATGTCCTGCCATCTGACAGCCGGGTCATTATGCCAGTGTCATATGGCTGGCCGCCTGAGTCCGGATAGAAGGCTGTCTGGTCGAGGATCACGAATTGGCTTTTTTCGTCCTTGTTTTCGGCCTTGTTCACCTCTGCCTCGAACTCCTTTAGATAGCAGTCCTGCAGGTATAATACGTTCCCGTTACCCATGTCACTTTATTAGCAGGATTGAATATAAAATAATACATGGCTGTGGAAAATTTCGTGCTTGAGCTCATGGTTGTGATGTTTTCAGCCGTGTTCTCTTACATAGCATGCTACCTTATTTACAAAAGGTTTTCAGTGGCCGTGTGGGGCTATATATCAGCCTTCATACCCAGGATCCCAGTCACAATAGTCACAATCACGGGCGGCACCAACCTTTTGCTTTTTTCATGGCTCAGCCATACTGCAGGCATCCTCGTCTATCCCCTTATCCTTGCTATAATAGACATACTGCTACTGGAGATTGCACTGGTTCGCGTTGCAAAGCCCATAGCCTTCATGCTCCCGCAGAGCCTGCAGACAGCGATAAAAGTGGAGTCCTTCCTCAGCACGCTGCAGGAGTACCATGCAGTGCCGCGTCCTGTGAGGGTGCAGTGGGTTTACGGTGCAGGCGTGATTGCGGGGATTGTAAACCTTGTCTTTATCCTAGGATTCGGGTTTCTATAGTTTATGAGAGGCTTCAATGTATTTCCTGTACGCCTTTTCAACGCTCCTCCTGTTCACGTGGATGCCGTGCTGACGAAAGCCTCCGCTGAAAGTGTATGGTATGTGCATGATTTCGTGGATTAAAGTTTTGGTTCTTTCTTCCGGGTCTAGCTTGTCGAAATTCTCGGATAGCACCTCTATGACATAATAAGGCCTTATGCCAAGCGCCTTCTGCATTATCTTCGGGGTTGAGTGCACCCTTGCTAGGGTACGCCTTGTGCTGGTGCCCGTGCTCCGCATGCAGACAATCCTTGAGGTTTTTACATGCTTCCAGGCCAGTTTTTCAACGATATCCTTGACTTTCAATTCCAGAAGAAGGTCGCGTTTGTATTGCATGATTCTTTTTATGCTGTGTGGTTAAAATATCTTCAGCAAAATATGGGTGAGGGGAATGAAGAAAAAGAAAACTGTCATGGCTTTTGGGGCGTTTGACCTGCTTCATGCCGGTCACATGCATTTCCTGAGGCAAGCCAGCAGATATGGTGGCTACCTGGTTGTTGTGGTTGCCAGGGACAAGACCGTTGAAGAGTTGAAGGGGAACGCACCAACCCGTAACGAGAACGAGAGGCTGGAAAAGGTCAGCAGGCTGGGGTTTGTTGACAAGGCCATACTCGGCGACAAGGAAAATAACAAATATGATGTGATAAGAAGGGCAAGACCGGATATAATATGCCTGGGTTATGACCAGAGGTCCTTTACGGCCGGGCTGGAAAAGTGGCTGGATAGTATGGGCCTGGACATTGAGATTGTCAGGCTGGAGCCATATAAGGCTCACAAATATAAAACCAGCATCATAAAACAAAAAGGGGGGAAAGGTGAATAATATCATGGAAAAAGATGTGATGGAAAAATACAAAAAGGCCGGGAGGATTGGCGCAGAGACAAGAGCTGAAGTGGAGAAAAGGATGAGACCTGGCATGAAGCTTATTGAGCTGGCTGAGATGGTGGATGCCATTATCAAGCAGAAGGGCGGGGAGCCGGCATTCCCTGTGAACATCTCATTAAATGATAATGCGGCACACTATACGCCACCTGCCAATGATGAGACGGAAATAAAGCCTGGCGACCTTGTCAAGGTTGATATTGGCGTGCATGTTGACGGGTATATAGGTGACATGGCATTCACATACTGCTCGGAGAAGAGCCAGCTGATCGACGCAGTGAACAAGATCCTCGCGGATGCCATAAAGACAATAAAGCCTGGCGTGACCGTGGCAGAGATTGGCAACACCATAGAAGGGTCGGCAAAGTCACAGGGCGTTGGACTGATTGTCAACCTGACCGGCCATACACTTGACAGGTTTGTTTTCCACGGCAGCCCCAGCATACCCAACGTGGAAAATGAGCTGAACCATGCGTTCAAGGACGGGGATGTAATCGCACTGGAGCCATTCACGTGCAAGACGAACGGGTTTGTCAAGGAATCCGGGAGCGGCGCGGAGATCTACCGGTATCTCATGGACCGGCCCGTCCGTTTGACAGAGGCCAGGCGCATACTTCAGGTTGCAAGAGACCAGTACCACAAGCTTCCTTTTGCAAAGCGCTGGCTGTACAAGAACTTCTCGCCAGTCAAGGTGGCAATGGCAATGAGGCAGCTGGAGAATGTCGGTGCGCTTGAATCATACCCTGTTCTGAGGGAGGTCGAGGGCAAGCCCATTGCCCAGGCAGAGCACACCATTATTGTCGCGGAAAAGCCCATTGTTACCACCAGGCTAGCCGAAGAATAAGGCAGGCAATCAAATGGCCAAATTCTCTAAATTCTATGAAATGGTATGGGAGCTCACAATAACCATACCCAAAGGAAAGGTCACTACATACGGTGAGATTGCAAGAAAGCTTGGGATTAAATCTGCAAGGCCAGTCGGGCAGGCGCTGAAGAGCAACCCGCATGCACCAGCAGTGCCGTGCCACAGGGTCGTGAAGTCCAATTCTTTCGTTGGAAATTATAGTAGAGGTATTAGCGAAAAAATTAAATTGCTTAGGTCAGAAGGTGTACCCATTTCTGAGCAAAAAAAGATAGAGAACTTAATAAAATATCTATTTAGATTCGATTAAGTCATTGATTTTTTCTGCAATTATTTTCTCCCACCCTTTATTGAAATCTGTGAATAATACAAGAGGATCAAAATGGCGAATTACGTTATTGAAATCCTCATTTACTATTGACCCCTTTAGATCATCGTGTAATATGAAAATCAATATATTGTTGTTTGTCAGGTTTTTTGATAAACATATTCTTGTAATTTTTCCTATAAGTCTGTCTCTTTTAACTATGTTGGTTGTGTGACTCTTCTTTGAAGAAGGTTTAGTTTTTGTGATTTCTATTACTATCTTTTGGTTGTTTTTATATACAACCAAGTCCCCTAAAGAGCGAGATGCATTGGTTACTCTTCTTTTTTCTAATTTGAAATGAAACTTCTCTAAATATGGAAAAAGAGATCTTGCATCAATATCATCTATCAGCTCGTGTCTCAAAAAACCGAAGTTATTGGAATTAAAATTTATTTCAATGGGAATGGTCTTGTAAGTTTTATTATCCGTAACTGTCAATGCTTCTTTGATTTTATCAGGTAATGGGTACAGAGAAATGAATAATTCATTCTTTGAATGCAGAAATATCTTTTTTGCAGATCTATCATCTCTTTCTAAAAATGTTCTATTATTTCTTTTATCAAAAAATACTTTTACACCAATACTTTTTCTTTTGGAAAAGTCTCTTATTTTAGCGCATTTAAAAGCAAGATAGAAAGATTTTGCACATATACTATGGATAATTCTCCCCTTTATTGATATATCACTATCACAAAATATTCTGTTATTAATTATCATCTTAATTCTGTCCCTATTCAATCTCTTATGAATCATTAAAAAAGAAATAAAAATTCTGTATTTAATACTCAAACACAGCGAAATGAATTTACAGCCATATCCCAATCCGAATAACTCATTCATATCATTCATTACCTTAGAATAATTAGGAGTCTGTTTGAATACATTCCAATCTTTATTGGAATGTAATTTAATGTCAATATCAAAATATTTTCTTAGTATAGGGAATAGTTTTCTGTAGTTTATCTCCGACAGTCTTATATCCTTACTAAGCAGAACCTTTTTAACTTTTTTCGTGATTGAAATATCTTTTAACGAAATCATAATATCATATTTAATTAATATCTTCCAATAATATAAATATATATGGTAGTATGTGTGGTTATCAATATATGTAAAGTATAGATATTAAAAATATCGTGTAGCTGAAAAGGAAAGAATGCTCGGTGTGAAGGCGTCCAGATCTATGAAAATCGCATAGATCTGAGCCGGTTCGTGCATAGGTTCTAGTGGCTTGCATATTTTATATGAAAAACAAGAAAAAATGAAAAGCTCTAGCTCCACATCTCAGGCAATTCCCTTCCGGATTCGGCGACAAGCCCGAATTCAGAATAAATGGACATGCAGTTGGGGCATCGGAATACCTCAGGATGCTTATGCCATACCCTACCCTTCACACCACACATAGGGCATTTGTCACCTTTCATAGAATTGTTCATGGAATTTTTCATGGAATCGCCAAATGGTTAATTATATGTGCTCATAGCTTTATATGTTTTTGCTGCAGAAAAGAACCATTTATTTCATTGAATTGCATTGAATCATATAATGCTGTTATCAAGCGTTCAGGACCTTTACGCCAAGCTTCTTGGCTTCCTCGATTATCTTTGCGCGCTTGGCCTTGCCTACCGAGGCTGAAATGATTATGGCCTCTTTCTTGGGGTGGGTTATCCTGGCTTCGACTTGCTTGGGGGTTGAGATTGTTATGGGCTTGAGGCCGGAGCGCGTGAGGCTGCGAGCTGCCTTGGGCGAGCCGTATCCCTTCTTTGGCAGCCGGCCTCTGGCCTTCTCGCGCTGCCTGAGCTTTGAGTGGCGGCCCCTGGGTTTCCTCCATACGCCTTCCTTGCCTTTCTTTGACTTGAGTTTCTTGAGCCTGTAGCCTTCCTGCCGCTGGAAACTCGGCTTCCTTCTCTTCTGCTTCCTTCTCAGGTTCAATGCGCGCTTGATTATTTCCTTCATAATCATCATCTCTTAATCTTTTTCATCTCGTTATCTTTTTTCTTACTTTGCCTCTCCTTCCCCTTTGCCTTCGACCATTGGGGAGCATTTTTGGGTTATGTAGCAGCCGTCCTGGAAAATGCGCCTGTCATAGCCCGTGACCTTTGTCACCAGCTCTATGTTGGCCGCGGTCTGGCTGGTGGCTTCCTTATCGATTCCTGATACCACGATCTCTTCCTTCTTTACTTCAACCTTGGTCTGGCCCGCTATCTGAACCCTCCTTGGGCTCCGCTCGCCCATGAAGTTCTGTATGACCACCTTGTCGCCTTCCACGCCGAGCTTTACCGGGAAATGCGAATAAACAACCTTCAGCCTGGATTCCCACCCTATTGTTACGCCTGTTATCATGTTTCTTAGGTGTGCGGCACATGTCCCTAACATAGCACGGGTCTTCTTCCTCTCGTCCGCGGCAGTGAAAGTGACTTCATCTCCCTTTGTTTTTATTGTTATCTTGGGGTGCCTGAAATCCCTAGCCAGCTCGCCCTTCGGCCCTTTGACAGCTAATGAATGGCCGTCCTGCCTGACATCAATGCCTGCCGGTATCTCCACACTCTTTGTTGTTTTTTCGCTCATATACGCTCACATTGGGGTTTTGAATATTTAAGCATTATAATAGAAGTAACATATCCTATGCTTTCGCTGCCTTTGCTGCTGGCTTCTTCTTTGCTGCAGCTGGTTTCGCTGACGGCTTTGCCTTCTTTCCAGGCTTTGCTGACTTACTGTACTTTCCCGCTTTTCCAGGCTTTCCGGGTATTCTCCCTATAAGGTCGAACGAACCGGTCCCTATTGGAGCGACCTGGTTCATCATTATGTTTTCAACCGTCCCCAGCAGCGGGTCCATCTCACCCCTTACCGAAGCCTCAGTGAAATGCTTCTTTGTCTCCTCGAACGAGGCGCGCACCATGACGGATGCCTTTTGCCCTGCAATGCCGTACCTGCCTATGGCCTTTATGCCACCGGTCACTGTCATCAGGTCCGCGAGCAGCATGATGTACCTGACGTCAACACCAAGCCCCTGCTCTTCTATGGTAGACTGGGCCTGCTTGACTATTGCATTGCGGGCCGCTTCTATGCCGAGAACATCGTTTACCTCAAATATGTTGTTTGATGTCGTCCTGGCAGGGTCAACGCCTTCAACTGCAAAGACCTTCTTCAGGTTTGATCCAAGCGTGTTTATGACCCATTCATCCTTCTCCTTTGTCACCACAACCTGCGTTATTCCCTTTATTCCGCTAACATGGGTTTCAAGCACAGCGTATTTGAGCTTCCTGAGATTGCTCAAATCGGATTTCTTGGTCGTGAATGTCAGTGTGTCCCCTTCAAATGTCGGCTTGACGTTTTTGATTCGTATGCCCTTTACCAGCTTTGCAGGGTCTATTCCCAGGTTCTTTACCTTCTGCATGTCCAGCTTGCAATTTATCCACATGTCCGTGAGGTCGAGCAGGGTTGAGATTACGATATCCTTTATCTTTACTTCCTTTATGTTGCCTGCTATGCCCTTCACCTGGTCCATGGAAAGGCCTGGTTTCAGATAAACTGTCATGGTCGGTGTCCTTGGCTCCTTCCTTGCGTCAAAGATCTCAAGCATCCTGGGCAGACCGAGCGTTACCTGTATGCCGGCTGTCCCGGCGAAGTGGTAGGTCCGCATCGTCATCTGCGTGGCTGGTTCGGAAAGGGACTGTGCTGTGACCACTCCAATGGGTTCCTCGGGGTCATAGGTCACATTCTTGTAAAGCAGCCTGACCTTTTCTGCAATGGCGTCCTGCTTGTCCTTGGATATTTTTTTCTTTTCAAAGTAAAGCTTCAGTTCCTCTTTCAGGTTTGCTGGTAGTCTCATACCATCCTTGCCTATTTCAGGACTGACAGCTTAAACGTGGTTTGACGCAGGCAGGTGGCTTGACACAGGCTTTGCCTGTGTCTTTTCACTTCCCTGCGTCGTGTCTATGATTAAGCTGTCTTTCCTACTTAAGGCCCTCCTTCCAGTTAAGCTTGCCCCAGTCAGACTTTGACGGGTCTATGCCATCTTCGCCTGCTGTGAACTGCACAATCTTTCCTACGGACGTCCTCACAGTCATGTCATTATAGACCTTCAGGTCCTGAAGTGCATTGACTAGCCTTCTCTGCATGTATCCTGACTTTCTCGTCCTGAGGGACTTGTCCATAAGGCCTTCCCTTCCATTCATGATGTTCCAGAAGAGTTCGAAAGGTGTAAGTCCCTGCTTGAACCCGTTTGAAACAAAGCCGTGCGCACCCGCAGAAAGGTCTCTGGGCTTCAGGTGCGGCAGCGTTCTATTCATGTAGCCCCTTCTTATGCGCTTGCCTGATATGGTCTCCTGGCCGACGACAGCAGCCATCTGGGTCGTGTTTATTATGCTGCCCTTTGAGCCGGACGTAAACATGTGCACAATGTCGTTGGTTTTGATGTTTTCCTTGATTATGTCGCTTACCCTGCTGACCCCGGTCGCAAGTACGTTCATTATCTGGGCCTCCAGGGATTCCTTTGCAGTCATGCCGGGAAGAATGTTGAGCTCCTTGGTCTTGTATTTTACAATAAGGTCGGCCGACTCCTCTTCGGCCTTCGTTATCTCGCCCTTCACTGTTTTCCAAACGTCGGGCTTGATGTCAAGGTCTGATGTGGCCATGGAGAACCCCCTTCTCATAAGGAAGGCTACGCCAAGCCTTCCGGCGTTATCTATGAAGTTCCTTAGATCCTCTTTTGCCAGGAATTTGCTGATCTTGTTTATTATCCTTCCCTTCTCTGCCCCCACGCCTTTCTTGTCTATCACACCCTTCAGCATGACCCCGTTCTTTATGGAAACCCACGCATCATGGGGGCAGTTATTCTTATCGCATGTGTCGCAGTTCTTGCATGCGTTTGCCTTGAACTCGAGGTTTAGTGAGCTCGGGAGCAGAAGCGAGAAAATCTCCTTGCCCGTGAGTTCGGCTTTGTCGGGCAACTCCATGTCAATTCCGGCGTTTGCAAATAGCTGTGCTGCTGCCGGCTTTTTGAGGACTGTCCCCTTTTTCGTTAAAAGGTATACGCCGGAGATCTGGTCCAGGTCAAGGCCTATTACCGGGCCGCCGAACTTGGGGGAGATTATGTTGTTTTGGACCTCCATAAGGAACGATGCCTCTGTCCTTGCCTCTTCGTTCTGTGGCACATGCAGGTTCATCTCATCGCCGTCGAAGTCGGCATTGTAAGGCGGGCAAACCGAAGGGTTCAGCCTGAATGTCCGGTATGGCATTATCCTCATCCGGTGCGCCATCATGGAAATCCTGTGCAGGGAGGGCTGGCGGTTGAACAGGACTATATCATTGTCTTCCATCTGCCGGTCAACAACCCAGTCCTTGGTTATGCTGCTCGAAAGCTCCCGGCGGTTGTCCTTTGTCACCCTTATCCTCCTTCCGTCTGGCCTTATGACGTAATTTATCTTGCCGTCCTTGAAGAGCTGCTTCACGTAAGACATGTTCGTATTGGTCACGAAGACCGGTATTGTAAGCTCTTTCGCCACCTCTTCGGGCACACCGACCTCGTTTATCGAGATCATGGGATCAGGGGATATCACGGTCCGGGCGGAGAAATTGACCCTTTTACCCAATAGGTTGCCCCTTATCCTTCCTTCCTTGGCCTTTAGCCTCTGGATAATGCCTTTAAGGGCCCTGCCGGACCTGTGCCTTGCAAGCGGCACTCCGGTCAGTTCGTTGTCGAAATACGTGGAAACATGGTACTGGACCAGTTCCCATAAATCATTAAGGATGAATTCGGGGGCGCCTATGTCTATGTTCTCCTTCAGGCTCTGGTTTATCCTCACTATGTCAACCAGTTTGTGGGTAAGGTCATCCTCAGAGCGCTCCCCTCCCTCAAGCGTTATGGAGGGCCTCATCGTGACCGGCGGTACGGGGAACAATGTGATTATGAGCCATTCGGGCCTGCCGCCCCTCATGTTTATCCTTCTCAGGTCCTGGTTCGGTATCTTCTCGAACCTTTCCCTTATATCCGCAGGTGTAAATTCCTTCCTGTCTTCGTAGAATGTATAGGGCTTGGAAATGGTAATCTTGCGCTGCTTTGTCTTGCAGAATGGGCATTTGCTGGGCGCAATCAGCTGCCTCTTTTCCAGGACATTCTCCTTGTTTTCCTCTATCATTATGCGGTTGCATTTCCTGCATGTGAGCTTGAGCATCTGGTAGATGGTCTTCGTGTACAAGACGTTTATAATCGGCTGTGCAAGCTCGAGGTAGCCGAAATGGCCTGGACAGTCGCCAATCCCGCCGCCACATGTCCTGCAGTGGAGCCCGGGGTCTATCACGCCAAGCCTGGGGTCCATGACCCCGCCCTCGACGGGATAGCCGTCGGCGTCATACAGGTCGGAAACCACGACCCTGACCCTGGCCAGGTTCTTTATCAGCTCCGGGGAAAGGAGACTGAAATTCATTGAACTTATCCTGTTTGTCGTTACCATACTTAACACATCCAACTAAACTTCTATCTAAACTTCAACCTAAACTTCAACCTAAACTTCCTCCACTCCTATCTTGGGGTAAACGCCCATGGACTTTAGCTCATCCAGAGCCAGCCTGAATGCATACCCTGTCTCAACCCATGCGATCTCGCTGCCCTTACATACCGGGCAGTACGCCCTGTTCTTTATGTTGTCGAATATTGCTATGAGGCCGCATTTATTGCAGATTGGCAGGCTGGCCTTGTCCGAATCAAACCTTTCTTTCAGCACAAGCGCCGCGCCGTGGCCTATAAGGCACTGCTGCTCCATCTCTCCGACCCTCAGGCCGCCGCGCTTTGCCCGGCCTTCGGTGGGCTGTTTTGTAAGCAGTGTGACAGGTCCCCTGGACCTTGCATGTATCTTGTCTGCAACCATGTGGTCCAGCTTCAGGTAGTATGACATGCCAGTGAATATGAGAACCTCGTACATCTCACCTGTCTTGCCGTTGTAAAGGGTGTGCTTGCCGTCATCCCTGAAGCCCATTTTTCTCATGTTGCTCCTTATCTCATCTTCCTTGATGTGGTTGAATGCCGAACCGTTCGGCCTTTCTCCTATGTATGCACCCATCTTCCCTGCAAGCATTTCAAGCATATGCCCTATCGTCATCCTGGATGGTATTGCATGCGGATTGAATATGACATCGGGAACGACACCGTCCCTGGTAAAGGGCATGTCTTCCTGCGGGACAAGCAGGCTTACAACGCCTTTCTGCCCGTGCCTTGATGCAAACTTGTCCCCAAGCTCCGGGATTCTTTCGTTCCTTATCCTTACCTTAATCAGCTGGTTGGCATCCCTTGTCTCGGATATCAGCACAGTGTCCACTATGCCCCTCTCACCGTGGCGGACCACTACAGATGCCTCCCTCTTATTCTCTATGTCAGAGGTGAATTCCTCTGCCGAAAGGAAACGCAGTGGGGAAACCTTGCCTATAAGAACGGAATCAGACTCCACTGGTATTTCCAGGTTTATTATGCCGTCATCCGAAAGGTCGTTATAGGATGTCTCGCCCCGGTGGCCCTTTATGCCCGCTTCCGGGATCCTTATTTCATCCTCCTGGCCGCCCCAGTATTTTTTCTTGACTGTTTCATATGTCCTGAAGTAGAATGAGCGGAACATTCCCCTTTGAACAGAGGATTTGTTCATGACAATAGCGTCGTTCAGGTTGTAGCCGTCATGGCACATTATGGCAACGACCGCGTTCTGCCCCTCGGGGTATTCATCAAGCACGTTGCTGACATTCGTCTTAACAAGCGGTGCCTGGGGGCTCATCAATACGTTGAATTTTGTGTCCATCCTTACAAGAAAGTTTGTTGACATTATGCTTATTGCCTGCCCCACCATCTTGGCGCCGTAATTTATCCTGTCGCCACGGTTGTATTCAGGGTAGGGTATAAGGACAGCCGAAGTGCCCATCATGGTTATGGGGTCCAGTTCCATATGGGTGTGTTCCTTGGTAACGGCTTCCGGTGTCATCGCTATGTACGTGTTTTCCTCTTCCTTTGCATCAAGATATTCTATAATCCCGTGCTCAACGAGATAGTTCCAGTCCATCTTGCCCTTCTCCAATTTCTCTACTATGACTTGGGTGAGTTTTGGTTTTCCGTTCTCAACCACAATGAGCGGCCTTCTCGCCCTTCCCGCCTCTGTTGAGATCCTGACCTCTTTGAATTCCGGGTAATAGGCTATGTTCAACTGGTTTGCAATCAAGCCATTCCTCCTCTTGTTCCTTATATCATTAACGAAATCGATGGGGTTTTTTGTCTGGGTCACGAACCTGCCGTTGAAGTAAACATCAGCAGACCCTCCCATAACAGACCTCTTTGCCGTTGTCGCAACGCTGCCAGTGCCTGTTTTGGCCTTTGTGCCTTCGGCTTTTTTGGCCTTCGCTTCTGCGTGTTTGGCCTTTGTGCCTTCTGACTTTGTCTTTTCTTTTTTCTTTGGCATGGTCATTCACCACGTGATTGGGATGCTGAAATCGCCTTGAGCATCCTTTCATTCTCGCCCGCGCTCAGGCCGGGCGTTATCTCTGTGATAAGGGCCAGGTGCTTTCTCAGGCCTATGGACGAGCCCTCAGGCGTCTCGGCCGGGTCAAGCCTTCCCCATTCGGTCGGGTGGACTTGCCTTGCCCTGAAGTGCTCCTGTGTGGATGTCAGCGGGGATATCACCGACCTTAGGTGCGATATGGTCTTGACGTAGGAGCTGCGGTCAAGCCGCTGTGAAACACCAGTTCTCCCGCCAATCCAGTTGCCTGTCGCAAGGCTTGACAGTATCTGCTTGGTCATTGCATCCGCTTCCACAATGCCCTGCATCGATGGCTTCTTGCCGCGCTTGACAATCTTCTGGTAATTGTAAGTCATTTTCGCCAGCAGGCCCCATCTTCCGAGCAGTATGCTCCTGAACAGCTGGCCTACCAGCTCCCCTGCCATCAACAGCCGCTTGTTTGAGTAGTGGTCTATGTCATCCTTTGGTATCATTCCCATGGAAAGGGCTATGGTTTTCTTCACCACCTTTGCCAGGACCTCTGCCTTTTCCAGACGGTTCTCCTTTTTCTGGCCTATGTGGGGCAAAAGATAGCGGTCAAGAATCTGGTTTACCCGCTCTTCCCTGTAGTCCTCGGCCACCCTGAGCTTTCTTCCCATGAGCTCTATCGCTTCGCTGGTGTTGGTTGCCTCTTCATGGTATAGGTTTACATAAAGGTCGTTCAGTATCCTGGGGTCATCCGATATCTCATCGCATATCTGCTTGTCTGTCTCCAGTCCAAGTGCCCTGAGCAGCGTTATGATGGAAAGCTTCTTCAGGTTGGCGAATGATATGGTTATCTCCCCGTCCGGCTTTCTTTCTACTATATGCCTCTGCCTGAATCCGGATTTCTCAGAATTTATGCGAACGGTTACTATTTCCTTGCTTCGCTCAAAAATAGGCTTGTTGGAGGCTATCTCCTCTATTAGCACGAGGACGCGCTCGGTGCCGTTTATTATGAAGTAGCCGCCCGGGTCTTTCGGGTCTTCGCCCTTTTCTACGAGCTCGTCGGCTGCCAGTCCATTGGTCGAGCAGAGGCAGGACTTTATCATGATAGGCAGGTCGCCTATGTGGACCTTTTCAGGCCTCTGTTGTATGTCGTTAACAACTGGTATGACCATCATCCACATGGGGGCGGAATAAGTCAGGTTCCTGATCCTTGCCTCATTGGGGAATATCTGCCTTGTTGAGCCGTCGGCCTCCTTGACAACCGGCCTTCCTATCTCTATCTTGCCGAACCTGAGCTCCAGATTTCCGGCCTCCGGGTTGAGCTGCACAGAACCTATTTCCTCTACTATACTGCCTATGCCATTCCTGATAAAGTTATTGAAAGACTCTATCTGAAAATCTATCCATCCCTTCTCTTTCTCGAATGCCCGTAGTAAAGACGCGAACGCCATGCTTCTCCTCCATGCCTCCTGATCACATCGGATGCAAAGGTGGCACACAATGCAACTTGCCGATCCCAACCAGAGCCAAAGGTTTCCAGCCTTTAGCTTAAAGCTTTTGGATTTCGGCTGTGTTGCTTAACCTCTTACGACATGCCTGTAATAAACCGCATGCCCAGCGGTCTGTGATTTCCTTACTATCCTGATTACATCCCCCAACTTGGCTCCTATCTCCTTTGCAACGGAATCCGTTTCATTCACCAGAGGAAGCTGCTCCTTGCTGACGCCAAGCGTTTCCAGGACTTCCTTCCTCTCCTTGGGTGTGAGAACCTCGTGCTTCGGAACCATCTCGTGGTCTGTTACCTTGAACATATCAACCCTATTATACCGTATATGTATCCTTAGTCCTTGAGGCGATTTCGCCTTCCATGCTGCAGGTTTTTGTTACCTGTCCTTTTATTTGATTTCTGTAGTATTTATGCACTGATTTTATCTACTGCTGCAATGGATGATGCAGTGGATGGAATTGGTTTTTGATTATGCTGTACATGAATTCTCACGGGCGGAACCCTGCCTATGCTCGCATAGGGCTCCAGGCCTTTGGCGGTCGCGCTTGCACCGCTCTCGACCAGCTCCCACACAAGGAAATGCCCGTTTCCTTCGATCTTTTCTGCTTCAGTATAATGCCTGAGCTGGGCGCCTTCTATGGCCCTTGTCCTCACCTGCCAACCTGTGTCTCGGACTTTAATGGGATTTAATACGTATTGTGTGGCAGCCCTTGCCAGGTGTTCAAACCTGCCTTCGCAAAAGATGTCGCAATCTTTGTTAACAAATGGTTCTATGGCAAACCCAAAGAAATCCGATGCCGCTTCAATGTCTTCTTGAAGCAATTTCCTTGCCAGGAATCTCAGCTTCAGCGCCTCTGGCGTGTTGTATTTATTTGCTGAAAAATCTTCAGTCATTTCGGAATCTTTCACGCTTTTCATAACACGACGGACCATCCCATTCAAATAGCGTTTGTTAACCCCTGCTGGGGTTGATCTTGATGTTGCCAGATTATCATAATAATCCAATAACCTGTCATACATTGGCCCAAGAAGGCAGAAATCGGGCAATTTTCCGTAATGGAGCGGGTCTATGAAGAATATGTCACCTGATTGGCTGACTATACCCATTTTTTTATCACCTGACCTCAGCATATCCAGTGCCTGCAAGAGCTGTAATGGGCTCTCATAGACGGTTTTTGTTGCATCGCCATTAGTGGAAAATAAACAAAAATCCCTGAAGTCTGCTGGAATCTCGCCATCAGTCAACATGTAAGGATTATATAATACATTAAGCACAAAATCAGCACCAGTGATGCCATATGTACCTTTTCCCTCATCATTTAAAAATTTTCTGCTGTGGGCCAAAACCTCCCCAGGTATGTCTTCACCAGGGCAATCCAAGAAAACCCGGGCTGCTCCATCTGCATTTTTTACCAATTCAGCAACCACTGGTCTGAGATTTTCATTTTTGGGAACATACATCCTTAAGCCATTTCCACCATTATCAGTATAATTTATATTATTCGCCCCGGCTTGGACATATTCTTTTTCTATTACAGAGCATATACTCCCCAAAGGTTCCATAACACTTGCTCCTACTGCTTTTGGAATAATCATAATCATTTCCTCAAAATCTCTATTTCCTTGGCGTTCCCTGAATCTATGATGTCTTTCCTGAACTGCTCCAGACTGCCGTTGCATTCGGACGTGTCAATGATGACGTCCCACTCCGCCATCTTGCCCTTTACCATGGTGCGGCTTTCGCTCATTATTATGTTCATTTTGTAGTCCGAAAGCGTGTCGGCTATGTGCGCAAGCGAGCCCGGGAGGTCATTCAGTGTGAACCTGAGTTCTGCAGTCTTTTCCTTTATGAGCGGCAGCATCTTGATTTGCTTACGGTTGTTGTCCTCTACGATTATTAGCTCTGTGCCGTCGTCAACGCTCAGAAACTTCCTTACATGTATTGGTATAAGGATTCTTCCCTTGCCGTCAAGCTTCACAATATTCGAATTCCTCATTTTTTCCGCCTCCATGGATATTAAGGTGGGTAAACCCACCAGTTTCCCACCAGAAATGTTTTAATTAATTTAGCAGAAAGGTATTTAAAGGTTTCCCACAGTGGTGGGGATATGTAGTTCCCACAGACATATTGCACACTAATTCTTGAATCTATCTACCATCAGCATTAAATGGAAAGAGATGTCAAGAGACTCAGGGAGTGGTGTATACGCAGGAAGAATGATGGATGGAGCA